>Ga0209404_10000283_pt1 | contig 40894 bp, 38 predicted proteins | sample TroAtlMetagenome_2_FD_187447 | JGI IMG/M metagenome (GOLD analysis project Ga0209404, IMG submission 187447) | Marine eukaryotic phytoplankton communities from Atlantic Ocean - Tropical Atlantic ANT8 Metagenome (SPAdes) (version 2) | ecosystem: Environmental > Aquatic > Marine > Oceanic...
TACCTGCTAAAGTTTCGTCTGTACTAAATTCGTTAATAGCGGCACCTAATTCTGCACCGATAGATCCAAGTTTTAATTCACTTAATCCTGAAAGGTTAAAGGCGTCTGCGTTAAGAGTAGCAGTACCAGTTGCCTGTTCAATTTTGAATAAATCTCCAACTCTAAAGTCACCTTGTTGGTCAGTAGATACCCAATAGATTCTACCACCATCGGTTTCAATAATTTCATCATCTTGGTCTGGATTTTGAGTAGGTATTCCTGGATAATTTGTAGTTATGAAATCACCAGTACCGATATTTAAGAAATCGTGGCCTGTTAAACGAATGTTTGAGAAATTACTAGACACTTCAGTTACTATACTATCAATTTTTGCCTTACTAGTTCCTATATCTTCCGTTAATCTGACTACAGCAGTTCCAGCAGTTGTATCTTCTTCAGATACTAACCCAACTCTATAATATTTTGTATCGCCTGCAAATTTAACATTTGAAGCAAGTTTAATTATACCAGTTGCGTTTAAAGTTGTTGTTCCTGATTTAACTGCAAGTAATGGTCCTCTTTGACCTTGTTGAGCAGGTGAACCGAAACTTCCGTCTAGTGTAACTTGGAATGTAGATGAATCTTCTTTTTCAATTGTACATACTTCTCCGTTTACGAAGTTACCACTTATATTTTCTATATGTAAATATGTTAATGAAGTATTAAATCTGAATATTTTAGCAGTTGCACCTGAAGTAGCACCTTGAATTACAGCAGTACCTTGTCCTTGCGTTGTAATCATATTTTCAATATCTGCAACCGTAGCACCACCAACGAAACCAGCAGCATTGTATTTCAACATTAAACCTCTAGTTTGTAAGTTTACTGGAACTTCATCTTCATCTGTACCTTCTGCAACACAAGCCTGTTCTCCGTATGCGTGTGAGCAGTTTAGACCTCTAATAAATCCACCTGATTCAGCGTAAATAGCCTTCTCACAATAATAAACGAATACTGATACTGCTTCAACTCTTCCTTTTCCTAGGATGTGAATACCCATACCATCACTATTGATTTGAGTAAAGTCATTACCTAACATTGATTTGTAAGATGATGTGTGAGTGTTTTTGTGTAGATTACCGTCAACTTGCATTCCGCAAGCACCAGCATTTATTGATGTGCAGTTTTGTATGTATGGAGATTGTAATTTAATATTTCCTGCTGGGTCTAATGACATAACTGAAGCCATTATCAAACCTTTAGGTAATACTCTTTCGCCTGCGTCTGTAATAATGAATTTTGCTTTTCCAAGAGTTACCCAATCACCTGTTGTTAATCCGTGTGCTGAGTTTGTATTAACCGTTATTTCTCCAGCTGCGTGAGCATATGCGTAATTAGCAACCGTAATATCGGATGATTCTGAACCTTCAGCAATAACATTACCACCACTAACATAAGTGTGTGCTAGCTCGTGGGTTGCTGTTGGAACCGTAAATGATGTTCCACTTGTTACCGTTACCTGGTATAAACCACCAGCCTTTTTCTTGCCAGTTAAACCTGTGAATGTAAAGTTTCTAATATTGTTTGCGTCATTACATAGGAACATATTTGAAGCGTCATTATCTTCTAATGAACCAACTTCTAAAGTAATATCACCACTTCCGCCTGTATCTCCTGACGCTAAAGTGATAACATCACCAACGTGGAATCCTGAACCACCGTGATATGTATTAATTTCAACTGCTTTATTACCTTGAACGGTTACATTGAATACTGCACCTAATCCAACTTTTGGATATGTTTTTTCTCCTTCTATACAACTATATTGTAAACCTGATAGTTTAATAACATCACTAGTAGATAATCCGTGAGCACCAGTAGTTGTGATTGTTATAACACCTGTAGCATTATCGTAAGGAGCGCTAGCTACTACTAATTCACCAAAAGCAGCGTTTGTAACTAATCCACCTCTTTTATAAGTGTGTACTCTGGAATCTGTGCCTACATTAATTGTAAATGAAGTTGAGTCTGGAGTTGATACAACGGTATAAGATTTTTCAATTTTACTAGGGTGAAGATATTTGTACTCTCCATTAGTTTTACCTGAAGATGGATTATTAACCACCTTCATAGTTTTAATTTGTGTACCTGAACCACTTGCAGGAGTAACTCTTGTATTTCTTAAAGTTTCTCCCATTACAGAAATACCTGCTCTAATTCTTAAAGGTAAAGTTTCTTTGTAAGTTCCGTTTTTAATTCTTAAAATATCTCCAGCAACAGATTTAACATCCATAGTTATAGGAACGGTAGCATTACCGATCAATGATCCATCAATATATAATTTGTCTCCAACATTGTGTTCGCTTGTACCATTTTGTATTTCTACATTAACAAGACCACTATTTGTATCTACTCTAAAGAAAGAGTCTTTACCAACAGCAGGATAAGTTTTTGCACCAAGAGCACAAGTGTAATCTAAATCTCTTACTCTTACTTTATCATTAATTGATAAACCGTGAACACCTGAAGTTGTGATTGTAACTACACCAGTTGTATGATTGTAAGGTCCGTTTGTAACCGTTAAATTTGAGTTATCTGATTTTTTAACTTCACCACCACTAACATAAGTGTGTGTATAAGTTGATGTTCCTAATTGAACTTCAAATGATGTTGTAGTAGGAACTGCTGATACCGTTAATTCTTTGTATGCAATTGCCTTAACATCATTATAAACATTAGCAGTACCACCAGTACCACCAGATACATTTTCTATTTCTCTTACTGAATCTACTTTTGCTTTAGTAGCAGCATATTGAACCGTTTTGTAAGGTAATGATTCTGAACCTGGGTTACTATTTGAACCACTTGGTGAAACCCATAAAATATTTTTACCTGAAACTCCACTCCATTTAATATCTAAACCATCGTTAGTTAAAACACCACCAGGCATTCCTAATGGTAATCTTGCAACACCACCAGAACTTTCGTAAAGAATATCTCCACGAGTAGTTAATACAGCAGCAGTATCTCCTTGAGCAAGAATTGTCCAAACGGTTGCGTCTGAACCAGGTTGAACATTTACTTGTTGATCTTTTAATTGTACATATGAGTTTGAAGAATATCTAACAACATCGCCAATATTATAAGTTGTAGCGGCGTCATAAGTACCTCTCCATTTAAATCCTTCTACAACTACTTTCCAGTAAGTTGAGTTAACTGCACCAGTAGCCTGAGCAGGATATTCATTTGTTGAAGATAAAATAGAAACATATGAATTACCACCGTACTGAACCGTGTCTCCAGTTTTGTATGCTGTTCCGTGAGAGTAAACACCAGTTGCATTGAAACCAGTAGTTACTACATCCCAAGTAGCATTGTCAGCAGGAGTTTGTCCTGAAGCTTCTTCAGCAGCGATAAACACATAAGAATATCCACCATAAGTTACGACATCTCCTTTAGAGTAAACCGTACTTGCGTTGTATGAATCTTCAAATTGTAAACCTTCTGAATAGATTGAGAAATTTGCCTGAGCAAAATCATCAGCAGTTGCACCTGATTGGTGAGCAGTTGTACATCTATATTGATATGAACCAAATTTAACAACATCATCTAATCTGTAATATGTTGTCGCAGCCCAATCACCTCTAAATGCTAAACCTTCACTATAAAGTGAAAAGTTTCCTAATACTATATTAATATCGCCACCTGAAGCTGATGTGTGTTCAGTTGTGACTCTGTATGTTCTTCCCCCATACTTAACTAGGTCGTTTAATCTGTATTGAGTTGAAGAAGCGTAATCACCTCTAAAAGTGATACCGTCTGAATATTGTTCAAATTTAGAACTATCTAAAACTGCACTTGAAGAAGTATGAGCAGTTGTAACTCGGTATTGTTTACCACCGTAAGATACTAGGTCGTTTAATTTATACCAAGTTGAATTTGCGTAGGCACCTTTGAAGTAAAATGATTCTCCGTGTAATTGCCAATTAGTTGTGTAAGTTGCAGGTTGTGAATAAAATAAATCTGTTGCGTTTGGTGATGTATGGTTTGCTATACAAACATACGAATTACCACCGTACTTAACTATGTCATCTATAACATAGCCTGTACTAGTTGCCCAATCACCTCTCCATTTAAATTTAAGTCTACCTAGTTTAAAATCTGCCATTTAATTTCTCTCTTTAGTTTCCCATTTTGTTATACAGCACTTTGGTAAGTTGTCGTACCTGAACTTGCCGTTGTGTCTTCAAAAGTATCAAAATCGTCTGAACCTTCAGCGGATCTTACTACTCCTGCATTTGATCTTTTTACTAAATCACCACTAGAACTATTTATAAGAAAAGTTGTGGTAGGATTTACTGAAAAGTTAATTTGTTGAAATTTATCACTATCATTATTAAAGTATCGTTTCTTAACTTGACCAACTACAATACTCAATCCAGTCTTTGGTATTAGTGTAAATGTAACTACGGTATTATTGACTAAAACAAAGTCTGAAAATGCAACTTGTTGAACACCATCTAAAAATACTGCAATCCTTGACTCGTTTAATACTGGTGTTCCTATTGTATATTGATATGCTGTACCATCAGTTGTAAAATAGTTGACATCAAACATCTCTAATCTTTCGTCAACATAATCTGTTTCTGCTCTTCCGACAAAATCTGACTTACCATCTTCATAATACTTTGATACTTCAATAGTTTCATTACCCTTGTTAGGATTTACTGAAGTTAGATATAACATACCATCTTTTGTTCTTCTTATACCATTAAAAGATTTCTGTTTTACTGAAGCAGCAGGTGTATGATTTACTAGATATGCCATTTTTTCCCTATATTTATATTATTATGTTAATGCAAGGATACTTGCATATGCCTCACAATCAACTGAAGACGAATCAGGATTAGCGTCAGCGACAACTCTAATAATATCGTTGTTCTCTAAATTAACTGGTTTGTCTAAAGTTAATGTATTGTTTGGTGGAACTTCTAAACTTTTACCGATATGATAAAAAGTAGAACCACCATCAGTTGTAACTTTAACATTTACGGTTGCACTAGCACTTGTACTCTTATTTGAAATATATAAAGCGTGAATTACTGCTTGTTCACTTGCACCAGTAGTATATAAATTTCCTGTAGCGTCATCCACTACTGGAACCGTTATTCCTGCATTTTTAAATGTACTTGCCATAATTAACTACCGAATACTATTGAAAACGCTAATGAGTCTCCTAGCATTGCTACATCTCCATCTGCGTCTGGAAAAGTTATTGTTCTATCTCCTGTAGGTTCTGCAACCGTTATAGTTGTTTCGTATGCGTTTTCCTGATAACCTTCAAAAATTAAATTTGAACCGTTTAAAGTAATATCATTATCAGTTACGGCACCACCGTCTGTAACCGTTTGTAAAGATACAGCACCTGCACCACCAACTTCTTTAACAACATTACCAGATGTTTTAGTATAAAGTTTACCATCGGTAACATTCATAGCCAATTCGTGTACTGCTAAAGCAGAAGCACCTGGAATTTGATTTGGTGTTTCGGATCTTTTTGGTTTAATTACCGTTGACATTATTTATTTAATTTCTGTATTTTTTTTATAAGTTTAGATTTAGATAATCTTCTATCTAACTCTACTCCTAATTTTCTACCAATTTTTTCTAATTGTTTTTTAGTTTTATTTTTTAATTCTTTTAATGATATTTTAGGTTTTTTTATAGAAGGAGCTCCTGAAACAAAAAACCATTTAATTTTTTGAAATATATTCATTAGAAAGTACCACCATCAACCGTAGATATTATAACATCACCAGAGGTTACCGTGAAATTATCAGAATGGAATTTAGCAACACCTTTGTTTGAGTTTGAAGCGTTTTCACCTTCAATTCTAATTGTGTTGTTATCAACAATAGTGTTAACTCCTTCTCCTGCTAAAAATTCTAAATTTTCTTCTAAATAAACTCTTCCTGTTGTAGAAGATTCATCTGTTAAAGTAATAAATGGATTTGCAAGTTTAGTTGTTTCAATTGAACCACCTAACATAGCGTTTGTAATTCCTAATGCCTTAACTCTTAATGCGTCTGTATTAACTTCAATTGAAGAATTGTCAACTTCAACATCTAATTGGTTACCGTCTTTTGACATAGCAGCACCAGCAGTAATTTGACCTGCACCAGAAAATTGAGATACATCTAAATTAGTTGTTCCAAAAGTAGGAGCACCTGTGTGTGTAAATGTATAACCATTGTTAGCATTTAAAGCACCTTCTTCAACGAATACAAAAGAACCACCTGATAATTCAGCAGGTTGATCTTCTGGAGTTGATCTTGTTAACACCCAATTTGTTGATGCTGAACCTACATTTGTAACCGAGTAAATACCGTTTTGTGTACGAGTTGTTTGATCTTTAACTAAAATTCTATCACCAACATTTGCAGCTTGAGTATCTAAAACTAATACTGCTTGAGTACCTGAATTAGTTAGTGTTGCACCAACACCAGCAGAACCATTTGAATAAGTTGCTGATAAGTTAGCTGTTGTTGCAAGTTTACAAGAAGGTTTAGTATCTAAACCTTGAGCAACTTGGTCAACATACATTTTGTTTGCAAGTGAATTGTCTGTAAATCCTGCTCTATCTTCATAACCACTTGGTACAACTACCGTTCCTGTTCCGTGTGGCGATAAATTAATATCTTTATTACTTGCTGTTGTAGTAAGTGATTGACCGTTAATTGTAATATCATCTACTACTAAAGAAGTTAATCCTGCAATATCAGTTTCAGTAGAACCTAAAGTTAATACTGAACTACCTATTGTTGTTGTTGGATTTGCTAAATTAGCATTTGTAATTCCAGCAGTACCAGATAAGTTAGCATTTGTTAATGCTGTAGCAGTTACCGTTACCGTATTATCAGTAACCGTTTGTGTCATACCACCAGTACCTAAAAAGTTTAATGTTTCTGAAGTATTGTAAGTATCTGTACCTGTATCACCTGCTAAATTAATAAATTGATTAACGGTTGTGAAATCTAAATTTCCTGATCCGTCAGTTTTTAAGAACTGACCAGCAGTACCGTCGCCGTCAGGTAAAACAAAAGTTTGAGAAGCTGTTACTGCATTAGGAGATTTAATTCCTATGTAGTTAGTACCGTTATTAGTACCTTCGTTAAATCTTACTTCCCCACCACTTGTAAGTGAGTTTCCTACATTCAAAGTATCTATTGCTAAGTTAGCGTCTGCTATGATCGCTGAATTTCCTGTTAGAGTACCATTCACGTGGTCTAACATATCTGTAAAATACTGACCTCCGATTACTGATACATTATTTGCGTCACCGTTACCGTCAACGCCACCTTCCCCTATAAAGATTCTATCTCCTAGGTTATTTTGTGCGCCTGTTCCATATGTGTATGCTAATTCACCAAGTTTAAGTGTTCCTGGTGCTGAAGTTGCTGAACTTCTTTTAATCTGTATTACCGTTGCCATATATTACTCTCTAAAATGATCCGCCGTTAAATGTTAAAGTTCCAGTAGTGGTAACAATTTCGTTTCTACTTACGAACTTACCATCACTAGCTCTGTATTGCAATAATGCACCATCATCTAAAGAAGTTACGTCAACATCACCTAATAATTTTAATGAGAGAGAACTATTTTGTAGTGAAGTACCAGAAGGCAGGGTTACTGAAACTTTTTTGGGTCCGCTTCCAGTAGAAGCATTAATTTTCGCTGTAATACTTGCCATAAACCTCTCTCTTTTGTTATATTTATAATACTTTTATTATGTAGTTACATTGGGTCTGACCGTTATTAACCCCTCAATTACTCTAGTTACCGTACCAGTATCAGTCTTTGTAATCTCTACATCATAGACATATCTTTCTGCGTCTAAAGCTGCTGTTTGAGTTGCCGTCATTGACAAAGCAACTACTCCTGAAGTAGCGTCTGTAGCAATTACTGAAGTCATAGATGTTCTTGTTCTTGTTGACGCATAACCTTTTGCCATTTTGGCTTGTGTCGTATAGCCAGTTAAGTCAAATGCGTTTCCGTTTGCGTCTTTTACGGTTACATCCGAACTAAAATTAGCACCTTGATCTATTATTAAATTAGCTATTGCTGCCATCTGCGTCTTTTATTGGTTGAACTTTCTCTTTTTCCATTAATTCTAGTATTTTCTTATTATAAAATTCAGTCAATACTCCAATTTTTTCCAATTCTACATTGTGTCTTACTTTTGACGCTTCAATCTCTTGCCTAGCTACGATTTTATTTCGTAACTCTATGCTAAAAGATGTTTCGTCATATGTTTTTCCGTCTATTAATATAGCCATTATATACTCCTTTGTTATAATATATAGGTATATTTATACCACATAAATAAGGTTATATGATAAATGAAGTGATTTCTTATTTTGAAAAAGCAGACAAAAAACAAGATGATTTTGGTTGGAATGAATATACTTTAGAAGAATTAGGCCTTCCTCCAGCAGATAAAATACTAAAAGGTGTTAAAGAAATAGAAAGTCTAGTAGGACTTACAAGTTGGAGAACTAAACATCAATCATCTCAAAAATATAAAGGTTTTGGTCTAACTTATAACCCTACATTTTTTGATAAATCTGAAAGTAGATATGGTCAAGTTTGGGGATCACCATTACTAGATCAGTATTTTAGTTTAGAAAATGAGGAAATTGGTGATTATAGCAAATTAAAAAATACTTACTACGATACATTCGGTTTTAGAAAGATAGATGAAACAATACAAGAACATCTAGGTTTCTTTTTAGATAGATTTAATTTTCATATATCTAGGAGTAGAGTTGCATATATTTTTGGATATGAAGAAGAACCTAACGATAGAGGTTGGCATATAGATGAACCTACTTGTCAATTATTAAGAGTTAATATACCTTTACAAACTAGTGATGAATATGCTATAGAATGGAAAGATAAAATATATCAATTAGAAGTAGGCAAAGCATACTTGTGGAATACAAGATTACCTCACAGACCTACTATAATAAAAAAAGTAGAAACAAAAGAACCTAGAATTAATATTGTAATAGGATTGACACCTTGGTTAGATTACGATAAAGAAACAGATAAACTTAAACCTAATAAATATTTTGGTACATCTATAAGTGAGATTGTACACAAAAAATTGTTTGTAAAAGGAGTATAAATAGTGTTATGGCAATAAAAGTAAAATTAGTAAGCGTAAAACCAGATGATAAAGAATTTTATGATTCTACGGATTCATTAAAAGAACTTCATAAGGAATTTGTAGATAGTGGAAAAATAGAAAACATTTCATCAAATTATGATGGCAATACAAAAACCTTTGAGGAAACTTTTGCTTCCGCTTCAGATCGTACAGAATTTTTAGCAGATCCAAGAAAAATTGAAGACGGAAATTTTAGAAGAGCTTATAATGAGTCTCACGGAATAACTTTAACTATTACACATTCCGAAGTTTAATTTAGTAAATAGATATGAGTATCTTTATTATATTATTATTAGGTTTTGTTTGGTATCAAATTATAGCAATCTTTGGACCTACAATCGGTCTACATAGATATTTTTCACATAAACAATTTAAAAAAGTATCAAATACTTTTGAAACTATAAGTCTATTTCTATCTATGTTAGCAGGTGTTAAATCACCACTAGGTTGGATTGGTGCTCATAGGATGCACCACAAATATTCTGATACAAAAAACGATCCTCATTCTCCAACACACAAAGGTTTCTGGAATATATTTTTCAATAACTGGCACGTGGATAGAATACCTAAAACTTATATAAAAGATGTATTAAAAAATCCTCGTGTTATGTTTTTTCATAAACATTGGAAAACTTTACACATATCATTCGCTGTTATAACTCTTTTAATAAGTTTAGAATTGTTTTTAATATTAGTTTTAATACCTTACATATTAGGTCATATTGGATATGGATCATTTAATGCTTTAGGTCATAGAGATAATAAACCTGTTGAGAATATGTTTATTAATATATTAACAGCTGGTGAAGGTTGGCACGACAAACATCATAGAAATCCAAAGAAAATTTACCTTGATAAATATGATATATCAGGTTTTATAATAGAAAGATATTTTACATAATGTTTAGAGTAATTGAAGATACACCACCACAATGGTTATTAGATGATATACAAAAAAGTAGTGATAGATTAAAAAACAATTACACATTAAAAAATTTAAGACTACAAGATATGCTAACCTTTAATTTGGTTATGTATGAAGATGATATAGTAGCATTTAGTGGATTGCAAAATTGGTATGATGGCACAGCAAGAGTTAATAGCAGATATTATGTTACGCCTAAATATAGACAATACGCTTTAAGAGAAAAAAGAGTTAGGTATTTGTGGGAATATTTAGCACCCTTTCAAATTAAAGTCGCTGAAGAAATTGGATTTAAAAAATTATTTTGGTCTACTGAATTATATAAAAGAAGAGGTAAAACTATGGAGTTAACTATTCAACAAGCTAAAAAACATTTACCAAAAGGTTGGTATTTTAAAAGACTTGAAGGACTCCATCAAATTAGAAACACAAAGCAGGAAGTATGTCTGATACTCAAATCATAGATAATATACACACTAAAGAACAATTTATAGAAGAATTGGTTAAGTATGGTAAAGTAGATACAGAAATTGATTTACCACAAATAACTAATAAACAAACTTCAGAAGTTACTGAACAAATATGGCACCAAGACGGACTTCAAATAGAAAACCAACCTAAATGGCAAGCACTATGGTGTGAATACGCTGATGATAATTGTCCATCAACACAATACATATCAACTCGTATTCCAGAAAGTGTTGCTCTTAAATATATTGATTATGTTGAAGGTTATGATTTTAGAAATTCAATAGAAGAAGGTTCTTTTTTTAAGTTTGAAAAAGAATCACATAAAAGACTATACTTAAAAAGAACATATAAAGGTAAAAGAAATCTTATATTAAAAGATGATATTGGATATTATACAAGATGGTGTCCGTTATCAAGCGCTCCTGAAGATGAAATAAAGGAATTGAAAGACGCTGTATTTTCAAATCCTATAGAAGAAATAGAATGGAAAACAGGAAGAATGGTTATGTCAAATAACTTAACTTGTTTACATAGAAGAACACCTAATAAGAATGTAACAGGAAAGAGATTATTATCCAGAGCTTATGTCCACAAACTTTAATATAACTAGAGAAGAAATATTTACAAAATTAATATATGTAACCAATTTAGGTCAGATTACACCTAAAGAAGAAATGCGTTTAGCAGAAACTATCGGCAAAGTAAAAAAACCTATAAATCAAAGACAAGAAGAATTAGCAAAAAAGTTTAATGTTGAAGCTGAAGGAGTTATGCACGTAACTAAAGGCGCATTGTTTGGACATAAAGAAACATTAGATTGGCACGCAAATAAACCTAGTGATAAAGATAGAGCATCCCTTGTTTGGATTTATGCAGCCAAAGGTAGTGAAGGTAGTATAACTAGTTGGATTGATAATAAAAAAGCTTATGAAGATTTACCTGAAGACATTAAAAAACAATGTAGTAAAATCAAATTCACTTGTGGATTTAAAAAAGGTGGTTATACAGACGACCCTACATTTTTTGAACATCATAATAAAGAATTAAGTTATGATTTAGTTTATACAAACGAATATGGTCAAGTAGGTTTGTTTTTTCCTTTCAATCAAATAATGGATGGAATACCTAAAGACTTATTTGAGTATTTAAAAACACACATATTGCAAGACAAGTATAGATACGATCATCATTGGAAAGACGGAGATTTAGTTTTAAGTGAACAATGGTTAACAATACACAAAAGACACGCCTTTGAAAGAATGGATAAACGCCTTATGCACAGGATAACCATAGAATAGCGTCATAGCATTGATTTTTTAACAAAAATATGATATAATAATATATGATTAATATAGTATGTACAAGCAAACCTGGTGATGGTCTATTAAGATATAGTTATGAGCATTGTTGTGCCTTAAATGCCTTAGGTATTAAATCACAATTAATTATTATACCCAATCCAAAACACACTAACGAAGAATATATCAAGTCAATCAATGACCAATATAAGTTTTGCAAAAATATTATCTTTGATGATTATACACCAGGTTCAGATGAAATAACTTTAGTGTTAGGTAGAAGTATGATAACTTTAGCATACAAAGATATAAAGAGTTATAAGACATATCAAAAGTTATCTCTACATTTACTATTTAGCAATAAAATTATAGCAGTATATTCAGAAAATCATCCTAAAGAATATCCTTTAGCATTGGAATATTTTAAACCTAAAAAAGTTTATGACTTATGCGACTTTGATGTTTATCCTAATGGCGTAGGTACGCAATATGAAAAGATAATTCTTTTTGATTTATATAAACCTGTAAAACGGAATATTCAATATAAACATTTATTTTTAGGTACAAATGAAATATACTATAAAGAAATAGAAAAACACATACACAAATATCCAGATCACGGTATTGTAACTTATAATGAGAAGTGGATTAATCCTAAATTAAATAATCTATTTGCACCTATTGATAATATACTAGGTAAATTTGAAACATATGTATATACAAAACCTAATTTTGATCCTGCACCTAGATTGTTTGTAGAGTTTAAATGGTTAGGTAAAAATGTAGATTATGTTAGAAGTAAAGATATTAAAGATGGTGGTATGGTATATTGGAATAGACCTATGCCTACAAGAAAGATTTATAAAGATAACTTAAATGTTTTAATTAAACTTATAAACGACCAGAGAGAACCTTTTTTGTGTCATAGAGAATTAGAAAATTTAGTTGATAACTTATGGATTGATAAATCTATACAAAAAAATATTGATTATGATAGAGTACACGAATTAAAAAACAATTGGGATGATAGTTTATGTGATCCAATACAATGTATCAAATCTTTAAACGAAGATAAGTATTATATAATAGATGGAAAACATAGAGTTATGGCAATGAAATTATTGGGTATAGAATACAAGATTAATATTCAAAGTGAAAAACTTATTGAAGATACTTATATGTCAAACAATCCAATTTTAGTTGACAAAGAAACAGGAATATGAAAAAAATATTATTAGCTAGTGGTTGTAGTTTTACTGATAAAAACTTTACAAGTGATTTTCATCCTGAGATGGATACTAGATGGCCAATGTGGCCAGAGTTACTAGCAAAAAAATTAAATATGAATTGTATTAATCTTGGTCAGTCAGGCTCTGGTAATGAATATATCTATTCTACTTTGTTGGATGAAATTGCTAAAAGAGGAGATAATATAGGTTTAGTGGTGGCTGCTTGGTCACAATGTCAAAGAAAAGATTGGCGTTCACAAATGAAATCACATCCGTACCTTCACATATGGCATAATAACGCTGATTTTTGTAATAAAGTAATTGGAAGAATTGGAGATAATGATATGTATGCTTATGTGAATAAAAGTTTAAGATATTATTATAGTCTTCAGGAAGTATGTAAGAGTAAAAAAATTCCTCTTAAACATTTTCAAATGCTACATTTATTTCGTGGTTACACTTATGATCCTATAACAGGATTAAAAAAAGAAAAAACAGAAAAAAGAAAAGAGTTATTAGAAGCTGTACACAAAAGTCCTTATTTTAATTTGATGGATGATGATTTTATAGGTTGGCCTACTGATACAAGTTTAGGTGGTTTTAATATTAAACAAGAAGTTTTAGGTGGATATGAGAGCAAAAAATATGATGTATCAAAACAAGATAGTCATCCAAATGCAAAAGGACAAGAAAAGATAGCGGAGTTTATATATGAACGGTTATAAAAAAGAATATCTATTTAACAAACAAGATTATCTAAAACTCTTTGATGATGTTATGCAACAAGAACAGGAACAAAATGTAGAGTTTTTAGAAAAATCTCTTACAAGAATAACAGGAAGAAAATATGCTGTTGCGTGTAGTAATGGAACAGACGCTTTACACTTTGCATTAATAAGTTTAAATCTTAAACCAGATGATGAAGTATTAACAACTAATTTCTCTTGGATATCAACTGCGTCTTGTATATCTATGGTAGGTGCAAGACCTGTATTCTGTGATATTAATATATTAAATTATCATATGTCTTTAGATAGTATCAAAAGAATGTACTCGGATAAAACAAAAGCAATTGTCTATCCTCATCTATTCGGCAATATGTCTGATACAAAAGAGATAATAGATTTTTGTAAAGAAAAGAATATTGCATTTATAGAAGACGCTGCTCAGTCTTTAGGTTCTAGTTTAAATGATGTTAAAGCAGGATCAATAGGAGATATTAGTACATTAAGTTTCAATGCAAATAAAGTTGTTGCTGGTATAGCAGGTGGTGGGGCAATCTTAACAGATGACAAAGACAAAGCAGAATTATTTAAGAAGTTAAGAAGACACGGCAACAATGAAGTATTAGGATATAACTCAAAGATGTTATTACTTAATGCTAAGTTTATAGATTATAGATTACAAAGAATGAGAGAATGGCAATCTAAAAGACAATCAATAGCAAAACAATATGATGAGGCATTACAAGATTATGTAACCATACAACCTACGACAAATGGTCTCAACCACAACTATCACAAATATGTTATTAGATTACAGAATAAAGAAGTAAGAGATAGATTAAAAGAAAAACTTAATGCAAAGGTACATTATGATAAACCATTGTCTGAAAACATTATGTATAGAGATATAGAACATAAAAAAGATAGTACATTTATTAGTAAGATTGTTTGTGATAGTATATTGACATTACCTATACACGCATATATGAGTCCAATAGAAGTAGATAAAGTTATTAATACTATTTTAATATTTTTAGAACAAGAAGATAATAGATTTTTAGTTAGTATGAAACAACTAATAGGTGATGATATATTTGATAAAAGTCTAGTCAATGAAACCACGGAAGATATTTACGATTATATTATAGAGAAGACTTATCAAACACCAGAATATATTGAAGAAGTTGAATTTAAAGACAAAAGAAAATTGAAAATAGCATTTAATAAATTTTATGAAAACCTTACAAGAGATACAAGATAATTATTTAGCAATAGATTTTTTTCTATCAATGTCTTGTAATAAAGACTGCCACTATTGTACAAGTTATACTTTAGAGATGAGAAACTTGACCGTAGATATGGATTTTTTAAAAAAGACATTAGAGTTCCTAAAAGAATATAAAGTAAGAGTTAATCTTTTAGGTGGTGAGCCAGGCCTAATTAAAAATTTAGATGATGTTATTAATGAAATTAAAAAGTATCCTAATTTTGTTGTATCAGTATTATCTAATTCTTTTATTAGAAAAAGATATCCACACATATTAGAAGATAAGGATATATTGTATGTTGAACATAACATATTAGACTGGTATGAGGATGAAGTTAAGAAACTAGGTAATTTTGATTACATACCAGAGAATGATTATAATAATTATAATGTTGTAGTAAAGACGCCTAATTACTTTGCGTGGAATCATAAGTATCCAGATGTCGTAAAAAAACTAGAACATAAAAATACTATGTGGAAAGAATTTAATGGCAGGTCTAAAGAGTTTACAGATGTTTTACAAGCAACTGAAATAGATAGGAAGATGTGTGCCGCCTTTCCTATGGTACCTGTTATTGATTTTGAAAAGAAAAAGATTATTCATTGTAGTAAGAAGTTTGCTAATAATACTGAATTGTCCAGAATGTTTGAGTTGACAAAAGAAAATATAGATAAGATGATGAATTTTCAATTATTTAAATATGAAAGTTATTGTAAGACTTGTACTGAATGGGTACAACCTAAAGGTCATTTTCCTATGAGAAAATATGCAAAGTTATTAACTGAATCAGAAAAATTACAAGATGAGTTGGAACCAATAGATGACTAAAATATTTGCTGTTGCATTAAACTTACACGACCATAATACATATGACGGTGTGTGGCATAATCAAAGAGAAAGACATACTAGATTTAAACATAATCTACCTTATCACGCTGAGGCATATGCTCATCAATCAGATGTACTAAATCCAGCAGATTATACTTTAAATAATGAGTTTGTAAAAGAATATTTTAAAAAAAGAGATAATGAAACATTAGCATTTTCTATGACTTCTGGTGGTATTAGAATGTGTAAAGATATATTACCAAAAGAAGTATTAGATTATAAACCTAAAAAGTTATGGGATCATTATTTTGATGATGATATTTACTTTATTGACCATCATCAATCACACGCCACTTATGCGTTTATTAATTCAGGTTTTGATAAATCAGATATACTTGCTATAGATGGTATAGGTTATAAGTTTAGATGTGTATTCTTTGATAAAGATGAAAACTTAATAGACTTGTCAGATAAATTACCGATTGGTTGGTTATGGAATCATATGTCTAACTTGACAGGATTTGGCACACTAGGTGCAAGTAAATTAATGGGACTGGTAGGATATGGCGAGTATAGTCAATACTACTATGATATATTTGAAACAATATTAGATGGACCTATTACTGAAAAGAAACAACCATTACACGAGTTAATAAACATTGAAAGATATGGTATAGAAGATTTAGCACATACATTACAAAAATTTACAATAGATAAAATAAAACAATTTGTTTACCCATTAAAGACTTGTGATAACTTATGTATTGCAGGTGGGGTTGCTTACAATGGATATATGAATGAAGAATTTACTAAACACTATAAAAATGTTTTCATACCACCAGCAGTAGGTGATGAAGGTCAAGCAATTGGTGTTTATCAACACGCTGATTATTTGATTAATGACAATGTACATAAATCAGAAACATTTGCTGGTAAAGAATATGATTATGTAGGAGATGAAAAATTAACTTCATACAAACCAATAGCACAAGCAATTGCTGATGGAAAAATTGTAGGTTGGTTTCAAGGTAAATCAGAAAGTGGTAATAGAGCATTAGGTAATAGAAGTATATTAGCAGATCCAAGAAGAAAAGATATTAAAGATGTTATCAATTATACAATAAAAAAGAGAGAAGACTTTAGACCATTTGCACCTGTTGTATTAGAAGATAGATATAAGGAATACTTTGATACGAATAGTCCTAGTCCTTATATGAGTAGAATATGTAAAGTTAAAACTGACAAAGTACCTGGTGTAACTCATATAGATAATACTGCTAGAATACAAACGGTAAATAAAGAACAGAATAATAAACTATACGAATTAGTTAGAGAGTTTGATACTATAACAGGTATACCTATGTTATTAAATACAAGTTTTAACAAACACGAACCAATTGTAGAAACACCTGAAGACGCAATAAGAACATTTAAAAGAACAGCATTAGACATATTAGTTATTAATGATTGGATAATTAGAAAATGAAACACTTTGATTTATTAGAAAGCAGACATCACGTAAAAGAGTATAGTGATGTAATTCCTAAAAAAGAATTAATAGAAGACGCATTATGGAAAGCGTGGAAAACAACGCCATCTAAAAACAATGCTATGCCTTATAAAGTATTTGTATATGGTCCTGAACACAAAGAAGAAAAAATTAAAGTTTGGGAGATGGTATTCAGTAATCATAAAGACGCAGAAATAAGAGCAATGAAAAGAGGTCAAGCAACTAGAACTGAAGGTGGTGAACCAAATCCATATTACGAACATATTAAATACAATCCTTATTTGTTTTGTATTCACGCTCAACCTAGAGAACCAAATGAATTTTATAAAAGACAAGTAAAATTAGGTATGTTTTTTGACCAAGCGTGGCCAGAAAGAATTGAAAATTTTATTGATACGACTGCTTTAGAAGTTGGAATGTTTGCACAAAATTTGTCAAGTTTTTTGTTAGAAGAAAAATTAGATGTTTCTTATACATCTTGTTTTCGTAGAGAACAAAAATATTGGCAAGAAGTAGGATTAAAACACGCTGAATATAGACCAATAATGTTAATAACAGCAGGTTATAGTAAAGAATATAGAAAAGATGTTCCTTATGTCAAAAAAGGTTTGCCTGATATTAAACCTGAATATGAGGAGATGATAGAATGGATGTAGAACAATTATTAGATAGTAGAAGACAGATAAGAGTTTTTGATGATATTAACATTCCAGATAAATCTATTATTGAAAGTCTTTTAGATAAAACACATAAACTGGTTCCTTCTAAACAAAACTTAATGCCTTATAAAGTAATTGTTTTAGGTCCAGAATGTAAGAAAGAAAAACAAATATTATATGATCTATCAAAAGAAAATGATTCAGATGATATACACAATACTTGTAGTCTAGCACCATATGTTTTAATATTTACTAATAGATTAGCAACACCTAATCAGGCAGTACAAAAAAGAATAGATAAACACGGACATAATTATTTTGTGTGTAATCCAAAAGATTATAAAAAGAATGTTGATGGTATTGAAGTTGGTATATTTGCAAGCGTATTATCTACTCTTGCATTAGAAAAAGAAATAGATGTTTCTTATATGAAATGTTTTCCTCATTGGCCTAAAGGACAACATATGTGGAAAGATTTACCTTTTGTAGATGAAACTCCTTTTTTAACAATGAGTTTAGGATATAGAAAAGACAAAGAACAACCAAGACATCAAGGATTAATAGGTGAAAATAAACCTAAAATAGATGAGGTAATTAAATGGATATAGATTTACAATTATTTAAAAATGTGATGGCAGAATCCAGACACAATACAGACCTTTTAGATTCATTTAGTCCTAATCAGTTTAAATCTAAAGAAAGATTAATTAATCATATTAGAGATTTGTCAATTGTAGGAACTAATTCTGAAATTACAATACTAGGTGGTTGGTATGGCAGTATATTAATACCTGCTTTCAAAGAAGCAAAAAGAATTACACTAATAGATTTAGATAAAGAAGTTATTAGTATTGCAAAAAACAGATTGTTTAATCACTATAATAATGTTGACTTTATAACAAGTGATGTATTTCATAAAGATAGAAAAGGTAGAATACAAAACGCTAACTTAATAATTAATACCTCTTGCGAACATATGCGTCCAATGAAAGAGCTTGAATTAAATACTGAAGCTTATTTTGCTTATCAATCTAATAATATGTTAAGTATAGAAGGTCATATTAATTGTGTGTATGATTTAAATGATTTTAAAAGACAACTACCTGATAATGCAAAAGTTTTAATAGAAGATGAAATAAAAGATGATAGAGGAACCAGATTCCTATTGATTGGTAAATATGACAAAAGTAATTTATAGTTTATATATTGATATACCAGAAGATGAGTTAGATATATTTGATAAGAATATATTAAAATCAAAAGAAATACCTACAAATATTAATACTAAAAAACAATTTAAAGACAATTACTTTAAGTTATTAGCAAATAAAAAATGGTATGCTGAATCAATAGGTGTAGAATTTAAAATGTTTGAATATGATGAAGACTTTAAAAATTTTAAAACAAGATTACAAGCTAGATATCCTTTTATTACTACTTACAATGTAGTTAACTTTTATAAAATAAAACTATTATGTGAGTTAGCAAAGCATTATGATGAAATACTTTATTTAGATTTTGATGTTGTGTGTTTAACTAAAGATAACTTCTTTGACAATTGGAATTTAGATAAAGGTATTGCAGTATTTGATAATACTTACAAAGTTAAAACTATGGAAACTATTACTAAACAAACTCAAACTATTAGAAGTCCTACAGCGAAGTATTATAATGCTCAAGCAATGTTAATAGATAAAAATTTAAGTCCTGCAAATAAAGTTATTAACACAGGTATTATTGGTGCAAATAAAGAACACATAAACAAATTAAAATACTTTGATGACTTTGATGATGATATTAAGACAATGAAAGACTTAACAACAAACTATGATATATTTCCTAAAAAGATTGTAGATTTTTTTGGTTATGATAATGAAACTTTGTTTAGTGTTAAGTTAAATGAATATAATGTACCTGTACAATGGTTAGATAATCAATGGCATTACTTCTTTGATAGACAAGGTTTCATACCTAAAGGTGTTAAATTTGTACACGCAATTAATAAAGACTTTGATTGTTGTTGGAGAAGATATTATGCTTAAGATATGTACCGTATATTTTGATGGTTTCTATACACCAGATTATGTTTCAAAACTTTATAGAAGTTTAAAAAGAAACTCTACTATACCATTTGAGTTTATTTGTATAAGTGATACAGATGTTGAGGCAGATGTTGTGTTACCTTACAATCATCAAAGTAATATTAAGAAACATTGGCATAAACTAAAATACTTTAGTCCTCAATTCGCTTATCAAAAACCTGGAGATGAGATTATAATTATGGATATTGACCAAGTGATTACGGGCAATGTAGATGAACTAATAGGGCATCCTGTATCAGACAATGAGATAATAACTTATGGTCAATGGTGGGATAGTAAACTAAAGATTAATGGTGGTTTCTATAAGTTTAAATCAGGTAGTTTAAAAAGTATATGGGATGACTTTGCACTTAATCCTGAATACTGGCAAATGCACTATTACAATAATGGTGATGTACATACAAAATACTATGGAGAACAAAACTATGTTAATTGGAAAGTACAAGAACATAATATAAAACTAACTACTACACCACAACAATGGTTATGTAAATATACAGATGACTTTAAACAAAATTTATATTTAAACAAAACTTATAGTAAGAAGTTTAATACTGATTATATGATTATGGATGATGTACATAAATATATTAAAGTGGTACATTTTACAGGCGTTGGTAGAACGATACATCAATCAAATGCAAAATTTATAAAGGACAATTGGTATGAATGAGTACGATAAAAAATTTGAAAAAGGTATGAGAGATTATGTGGAAATGACATATGATTGGGACAAAGAAAAAGAAGTTTTAGATACAATGCAACAATGTCAAAGAAATTATGATTATGAAAAATGGAATAAAAGAAATCCAGAATTAAAAAAACATATTATACACCAATTATTATATGTAGCACAAAACTCTCCTAGTAAACAATACGAATCTTATTTTGATGTATATTATACAGCAGATAGAAAAATTATAGAAGAAATATCAAAATACACCTGGGGCAATACACATAGAAGAAAACCACCATCTACTTGGAGAAATGGACAAGCAAACGCTAGTATCTATATTCTATGGGTTGCAAAAGAACCTGATACAAATTTAAATTGCAATGCTGACGGTACTTTAAAACCGAATACACACCACGAAAGATGGTTAAATGCTTATTGTAGTATAGGAATATCATTAGGATTAACTATGAGAGCAGCAGTAAAAATGGGATTTAAAACTGGTGCAAATAAAAATCATAATGATATAAATGGTAATGATTATTGGGAAAGAAGATTAGGTATATTAGAGGATGTTCTGGCAGGAACTAAAAGAATAACATATGGTTTAGGTATAGGATATCCACAAGGAGATAGACCTCGTTATGAATCAGATGATACTGAACTTTTAATCGGTGCCTCCAATGGTAGTAAAATTACATTGATAGAACAAGAAACTCATCCTAGAACAGGTATGAAAATGAGAAAAGCAGCCATTGTTGATACAAAAGGTAAAGAAAACACTATTGTTAAAGACCCTTATGGTAATGAACATTTACTACCTGAAAAACCTACTTCAAAAATTAATACATCTTTACATAGTATTAGAAATATAAAAGCAATTGAAATTAAATGAGAATAATTTGTTGTAGATTTGGTACAAAGTTTACAGATTGGCACGTGAACAATCTTAAACATATGATAGATAACTATTCAGGTTTATCTTATGATAGTTTTGAAGTTATTGAAAATGACATCTATGGTAATTGGTATAATAAACTTCAAATGTATGATAAGTTTAGAGATGGAGAAAACTTATACTTTGATTTAGATGTTATTATCTATAATAAACTACCTAACTTAATTAGAAAAGAATTTACACTATTAGATGATAGTTGGTGGAGAGAACCAGCACATACTCCATTGAACTCGTCTATTGTATCTTGGACAGGAGATAAGTCTTGGATATGGGATAAGTTTAAATCAAATGATAAAGAATATTTAAAAACTTACAACAAAGGTAGTGATGAGTTTTATTACAAACAAATATTATACGAAACTTATGATAAGATTTGTCCGTCTATAAAAAATTATATCTATGAAAAACCAAAAGACTATAGCATTGTAACCCTAGGTCAAATGCACCATATACTAGAAGAAGGTTGGAATGGTTGGTGGTCTAATTACCTGTTATCTCAAAAGCAACTTTAAGTGCTTCAATCTTATTTTTGCATTGTCTTAATTTTCTTTTCAATTCATCATTTTTAGAATCTCTAATAGCAGTCAATTCAAATAATGCTAATTTTAATGCAAACAAATGATCCTCGTTATCAGGTTCATCAAAAATAGATGTAATTAATTTATGAAAAGAACCACTATCTATTTTAGTATCATCTAATATTAGTCCATCTTTTTTTGCAATCTCCATAACTTTTGTTTCAAAGATTTTTTGTTCATCTTTCTTTTTCCGATATGTGTTCTCGTGTAAATCATCAACGGTTATTATACTAGTTAATTCTTTAAATGAAGGATTGTTTTCATCAAAAGGGAATATAAAAGGTATAATTTGCTTTTTGTCTTCACTTGTTGTTAACACTTCTATGTTTTTTCTATCGTTATCTATAAAATAAGCACCGATTAAATTTTCTTTAGTTATCATAATTCTCCTTTAAGTAATCTAGTAAATTTGTTTTTGGCAACCAACCCATTTCAGATAATACACCAATCTGTGCCTTATTATCTTTTCTTTCAAACATTGTTCCCATTCTTTTATCTTTTACTTCTATATTTAGATGAGATAAAATATCCAATAAATTATGAGAGATACCTGTACCTACATCTATAACTTTTCTTTTTTTAGGTGGTTTATTAACTATTAAAAAACCTATAGCAGTTAATAAATCTTCAATGTATATAAAATCTCTACTATGATCTACATTGATATAAGAAACATCATCTCTTAATATTTTTGGTATTAGCATTTGTTCTCTAGCACCTGGTCCATAAACGGTTGTAAATCTCATACCTAAAGCATTATGAGGTGCAATTGTTTCCATATAAAACTTACTCATTGCATATGGATTACGCCAAGGTTCTCTAGCAGTAGATGAACTCGCATATAATATTTTAGGACCGTTTTTGAATTGTTTAAAGACTCTATGACTAGCAACTACATTGTTTGTCCAATAATCAACAGGATTATCTAAACTATCTCTTACTCCAGATAGACCTGCTAGATGTATAACTAAATCTACATCATAGTCCAAATCACAAGTAAGTAAATCATTACCTGTTTTTTTATCTAAACAAATTAGATTGTGTTTGTCTTTTAAAAATGATTGTATGTGTTGACCTATGAAGCCTTCACTGCCTGTTAATAATATATTCATTGTTTTTCATTACGATTTTCTTATTCTCAAATAATATGTGTTAATTGATGTTGGTGTTCCGTCTGGAAATTCTTGTGCTCTGTAATCATCACTTACTTGTACCGTTTGATAATTACCAGTACCATTTAATCTTGTATCTCCCATACCAGAACCTCTTGTATTACCTGATCCTGAAGAACCTAAATTATAATCTAATTTATATCCATCATTAGAATCAACTGCCGTTCTTCTTATCCAACCTTGTAGTAAAGCTTTAAAATTAGTAGGAGAATATTCTTGTACATTGTTTGAAGCATTTATATACATTGGATTTATATATGCGTTATCTGATCCGTCAACTCTTTGTAAATAATAACTTGTAATTGTAGTAGGTTGATCTAGTGTTTCAGGAATAGAACCTGCTGTATATGCTGAAGTGTCTGCTCTTGTATCTAAAAATACTGGTGTTCCACTTACTAAAGTTGAACCTGAAACACTTGAAGTTGTACTTATATGATATGTTCCACCTTGTTGAGATGTTGTTGTAGCAGCAGTTAATAAATCTATTGCAGGATGTAAAAAAGTATCTTTAATATCTTGTAAAGACATTGCCTGCATATTTCCTGAATTATAAAATAGAGGCCAAGTTGTACCTGTATCAGCAGTTGGACTTACACTTGCAGTTGATTGATTAATTTTATCATATGTAACCGTAACTACTGAAGGTTCTGCTGTTGTTGCCTCACTAGGAAAAGCAGTATTAGTTTGACTCATAGCACCTGCCTGTAATCTAGTATCTGAAATAGAACCTAAATTACCACCTGAACTAACAACTGATAATGTTACACTAGGATTTTGTGAGTATTGATAAACGACTTGATCTACGATTTGAGCCACCTCTGCTGAGGACATCTCTTTTAAATTTCCACTATCGTTTTTTAAAGGTGATCTTACTGCCATAATATATTCTTTCTCATATACTTATACGACTTCTAATTATGCACCAGCGCCATATAATGTTTTTAGAACTCCTCCTGATGAGTTTAATATTTGTAGTTGTACAACTGATTTAAGTTGATCTTGTCCTACAGCGTCATCAGCGAGTTTAGCTTCACCTATTGAATCGTCTGCAAGATCGCCACCTGTTAAAGAACCAGCAGCAATCATTGTACTTGTTACCGTACCAGTATCGCCTGTTGTAATTAGTGTACCAGTTATATCTGGAATTGAAATTGTATTATTTGCTGTTGGATCTATTGCTGTTACCGTAGTTTTAAATGTACCAGCAGTAGCACCATCAAACTCAACTGAACTATTGAAAAGAGGTATAGCGTCAAAAGTTAATGCCTTACCAGCAGCTGAAGAAGTAAATCTTGGTATACTAGAGTTTTCATCTACACTTAATAAACCACTACCTGTTTGTAATTCACTAGCTCTTAAAGTATCTAAAATGGTTAACATATTAGTATCAACTGATCTAATATTATTTCCATTAATCTCAACTGATCCAAATGTACTAGTAGTACCAGTTACGGTTAAGTTATTTGGTATAGTTACATTATTTGGAAAACTTAAAGTTAAAGTATCTGTTGCTGTTACAACTGATTGTATTTGATTAGCAGTACCGTGAACCGTTAAAGTATCACCACCACCAACGATCTGTGTAGTTGAAGTATCATCAGCAATTGTCCACCCAGCAGTTGAAGTTGCAATACTAATTGTTTCGTTCATAGCGTCAACTAAATTAGACGCACTAATAGCACCTGATAGATTTGCAATATCACCAAATTGATTAGCTGATAAGTCGTTAAACTCCAGTCTAAATTGTTCTAGTGTATCTGTTTCTGCTATAAATTTTACAGCCATTATTTTTTACCTAAACCTTTTATTATTAATTCTTTTATCTCTCTTAATTCACTCTTTAAACTATTTATCTCTTTAACACAATTTCTAATTTGATCGCCTTGTTTTTCTCTTGCCTTAACTCTTTGCATATAAATTGTATATTCACTTGTATTAGTATTAATAATAGCATTTGTTTTAGTATCTCTAACTAAACTATCATATCCTTGTACTTTTAATCTGCTCATATTATACTGCCAATGCAATTGCTCTCATATCTCTAACTATAGGTGGATAAGAAGATGTACTTCCTGTCATTCCAATTTTTAATTGGAAAGTAGTAAAGTCTTTTAAACCATTTACTGAATATTTGTATTCTTTAAATGTTGTATTATTTTCTGATGGAGTAACCGTTATATCTTCTTCACCATCTGTATTAAATGGTGTCCAATTTACATTATCAATTGTAGTATCATCTTCCGATCCTATAATTCTGTAATACATTTTTACTTTAGAAGTTGATCTTACATTTGAAGTTAATCTAACATCTAACGAAGTTGAAGCAGTTTCTAATACAATTGATTTAGTACAATAAACTGCTGCTGTAGATGAACCTGTTGAAGCAGTATCAGAAACAAAATCTGGTGTATTACCTGAACTAGGATTATTTAATCTATTACTAATTGCAAAAGCACTCATTCTTTGAGTATCTAATACAGGAGAAACTTTAGTATTTGATGTACTTAAAGTTACAATATTCCAAAATGATTTAGAACCAGACATCTCATTTGTTTCATTGATTGAACTAGCAACCAATTGAGGAGAAGTAAAGTAAATATTATCATTACTAACTACATTTATTTTATTTGAGTTTGATGTTAAAGCAAATTCTGATTCTGAACCGTGTATTGATTTACCACTTGTAGGTCTAACAGACATACTTAAACTTGTTTCAGGTAAAGTCATAGTTTGTATACCACCTAAATTTAATACATCAAACGATCTATTTTGTGTTGCTGTTACAGCAGAGCCACCAATGTCTCCAGTTGTGTTTGCTGTTCCAGTCGTTGTAATATCATAACTATCTAAAGTTACATTTGAAATACTTGTATATGTTCCATTAATATCGGAATGAACAATTCCATTATGTGTACCAGCAGGAACTCCTGCAATAATCACATTGTTTGCTGTTCCGTGCATTCCGTGATTTGGATGATAAACTCTAACTACACCTGAAGCGTTTGTTGTTCTTAATGGATTTAGTTTAAGTGTTCTACTATCTAAATCTTTATTTGTTAAAGTAACCTGTCCAATTACACTTTCAAATTCTGCTCTCTTAATTTTAAATTTTAAATCTTCGTTTTGATCTGCTGACCAAGTAACCCCATTCTGCGATTTAAAGAAAACACCAGTATAAGGTTGTTGTGATATTGTTCTATTAGAACCTAAATTTGTTTGACCTAATCTAGCAACATAAACATTATATTCTGTTGTGTTTGCCATTAATACTAAAGCATATTCTGTATTCTCTTGTACATAAACAGGACTTTCAAAAGTAAATGTAGTTACTGCTGTACCATCTGTACTTGTAGTTACACTTGCTGGATTTAAAGTCTTTTCTGAAAAAGGTAATATTGATTGACCTGGATAACCATTAACCGTATTTCTAACTTGTAAAGTTACAGGAATGTTTGCGTCTTTAGTTGAGAAACATATATCTACTGAAGTTAAGAATACTCCACCAGCGTCATCAATCATAAATGTTTGTGCTAATGGATCGTGGTAACCTACTTGTCTAGCAGCACCTCTTGTTGTACTTGTTTCAGTTACAGCTTCTGTTTCGTTAGTTGCTCTAAATTCTACACCCGCTGTTCTTGTTGAAATAATTGTATTTTGTACCGTTTGAATAATACCTCTAGCGATATATTCAGCATTAGCAGCCGTATCTGGCGCTGAAGTTAAATCATTTGAAGATGAACTAGTTAATCTAAACACTCTTTCACCTGTTCTCCATCTTGGTTTTGAATTATCTTTTGGATCTGGTATTGAGAAAGTACCTGATACAGAACCATTATTGTCTGTAACTAAATTACCACCCAATGCACCACCTTGAGGAGTTACATATGTTGATATAGATTCATTATCAAAGTAAGGATAAACTCTTGTATTTGGTTTTAATCTTGTTGCAACAAAATCAACATCTCTACTTCTAATAAACGGAGTGAAAGCAATAGAGATAACTCTATCACCAACATTTTGCGTAACCGTTTTAGGTACTAATACTTGTCTAATACCTGTTCGTGTTTTTGTTCCTGTTCTAGTAGTCGTTTGGACATCCCTTTGCATTACTCTCCAACCGTGACCACCTCTTTGTTCAAAATTTTCTGTACTATTAGTTGTTGATGAACCTGTCCAATGATTTTGCCATTCGTTCCAAACCGTTCCTAATTCAACAGATTGTAAATTTGGATTACCTGATTGTTTAACTAAAGTATCCCAAGTACCATCATCATTTGTAATATGTAAATCTGGTGCTCTTTCTGTTTCTTTCCACTCATCTGTTTGTGGAGTTAATGCAACAGAACCAATCCAAGTAAATATTCCGAATGGGTTAACATTTACGGTTTTACTTGCATAACTTTGATCTATTAAAGTTTCTTCCGTGTAAGGTAAAGTTATTAGATCACCTGTTTTAGCATATTGAGCAGTTACTCTATCGGACGCCTGAATAACCGTACCATCATTATCTCTTTCTTCTAAAGCAATTGCGTCTTCATTGAAAGTAGGTCTCATTTCACCTTTCGCCATATCCATAGCAACTTTGTAATCTACATTTCCTGGATCACCTATTGAGTGTCCTGTGAAATTATCTACAACAAATCCGTTTTTAAATCTCTCAAAACCATTTGCGTCTTGTATTTGTAAATTTTGTGCTGAAGATTCTAGTAAAGACAATTGAGTATAGTATTCTGTATTTTCAATTCTCTTTTCTAGTCTACCAATATCTCTCATTGTATATCTTCTATTGTCAACCATTTCAATACCTACATCTGCTGTATCCAATGTATATGATGGAATAAACAATGTGTATAGGTGCATTGCGTTATCCAGAGAATTAGGAATTTCTGGAGTTAATGAACTTGCACCTTTTAATACTCTAAAGTTACCTTCTTTATCTAAAAATATTTTATCAACTCTTTGTAAATAAAATTCAAAATCAGAAGTTATATCTGTTTCAAATTTAACAACATCTGTTGTTGAAGAACCTGCACCGTCATAAGAACGGTCTTGGTCGCCTGAATTAATTGTTGAAGCGTCATCTACTCTAGGTCTAAAATCTAAACTATCTCTTAACTCATAAACTTGTCCAGTTGTACCAGAAGTATAACTAGGTATATTTTCATAGTCAATAATACCTGAATAACTATCTACATCAAAGTAATCACCAGTACCGTGTGAGAAGTAATCAAAATCAACTAATAATCTTCCTGTTGGTGTTAATGAACCTGTTTTTAATTTTAATCTTCCAATGTCATAGAAGTTATCTCTCATTCCTGAATCTAAATCAAATCTATCTGTAATATCTGTATCGCCTGCTACTGCATTTGTAGTAAAGTCAGCAGCCATCTTAATAGAATTTATTTTATAAACATCTGCTTTACCAAGTCCTATTGAACCTGATTCAATTTCTGTTTGATCTGTTTTTTGAACCGTTGAAGCAGTATTTAAAGTTTTTGTTTTTGAACCTGCAACACTTCTATTAATTGTTGCTAATATTTTTACTTTATGTCCTTGGAAGTTAGCACCCATATCTACTAATAATGTTTTACCTGTTGGAGAACCAGACAATGTAAATATAGGATCACCTTCGTGGTTATTACCACTTAAACTGAATACATCACCAGCAGCACCTGAAGCACCAGCACCAGTTGTCATAATTGAAATTGAAAAATCTTTTTCTAATAAAGCAGCAAATGTTTCATTAGTACCTGCTGTTATAGTTGCGTCACCATTTGATGATAATGTTTGTACGAAGTGTCTTCTAACTTTAAAATTTGTATCTGTTATACCAGAGTTTATAGTTGTCTTTAATGTCTTAATAGTTTCATAAGGTAGTTGAAATACTGAAACATTTTTTTCTGGTGATTGTATTTTTGTTCTTCTTATTGTTACAACACCTTTTGTAGAAGCAGCAGCAGTTGCACTTTCTAAAGTTAAACTAGAATTTGAAATAATAGATTCAATAATATGAGTTTCTGTATTACCACTATCGTTTGTAAATGAAATTGAATCACCTATTACAAGGTCTTCCGTAAAGAAAGTATTAATACCAGTTACACTTGCTGAACCTGATCCAACATCTATTGATCCTGAAAGAATTTTGTTTACACCGTAAGTATTATCTAACGCTGTGTCAGCAGTATAAGTTGGTGAACCTGCCATACCAACTTGTTTAACTTGTGGGAAATCATATGAAGTTACACCTTTAAATCCAATAACATTAGATTGAATAGCAGCAGTATTAGATGAAGTACCACCTGTAATTGTTTCTCCTGCAATAAATGTTCCTTGTACATTAGATACAACTACAACTCCGTGTACAGCATTTCCTGAAGAAGTGTATTGATTTATATTTGTAGGAGTTACACCATCTGCTCTGTATATTTCAAAATCATTAGCACTAGGATTTCTAACAACAAATATATCAGTCGTTTGTATTGCAACCGTTTGATCTTGTGCTGATATAGCGTCAAAAGTTATTTGTTGTCCTTCTTTTAGTCCGTGACCAGTTGATGTTGCAACACCTGGACTTGCAATTGAAATTGTTGAAACAGCAGCGGATGTTTGTGTTGATATACTTTCTAAAGTACCTGTAGCACTTGAAGTACCTCCAGTTATTTTTTCTCCAGTTGTAAATGCTTGACCTGTTGTAATATTAAGATGAGTAAACATATTAATATCAAATAAGAAGTGTTTATATATTGCTGTTCTATCATTATTTGAAGCAAATAAATTACCATTTGCTGTTCCTGAACTATATTCAAATCCTTTTGATTTAGCACGACCTATTGTATTAAGACTAGCACCTGTACCTGCATTTTCAACTCCACGAGTACCACTTGAGTCAAATGTTGAAACATTATATAAATTAACTCTTTTAAATGCTTCTGTTTCACCAGATACAAAACCTATGTCTGGAGAACCATAAACATTAGTTACATTTACATAATTACCTATATCAAATCTTGTATTAAAATTGCTTTCAGTATTAAAATCTCTTGCCTTATCAACATCTATATATTGAGTTGCTAATTTTTCAACCTCAAAACCTTTTACATATGCTTTTCCTGGAGACATACCTACTGCAAGTTTAGTAGCGTCACCTGAAGCGTAAATACCTCTATTTGTTCCATTAATTAAATGTTCTCTAATATCAATATCAAAAGGTCTTACGGTATAATCACCAGACTCGTCAAATGTTCTACGAGCAAAAGTTTGTTCTAATACTGCATAGTCAGTATTTCTAACTTGACTTTGAACTATACCTGTTTTTAATCTTAATAACTCTACAAAGTTTGAATCGTCTGTAGCACCAATAGATTTTTTAGTTAAAGTTAAATCTATTTTAAATCTGTGAGCACCTGGAGCGTTAGTGTTTGAAACACCTTGAGCATTATCATTTAAAGTATTATCTTGTGTAGGAGTTACAAAAGATTCTGTAACTAATAATCCTACTCTATAAGAAGGTGTGTTTGAATATTTGTCAAGTACAATTGTTTGATTAGAAACGGTAACTAAAAATCCATTTATGTAATATGATCCTGCCTGTACTTGAGCAGCAGAACCTGTAGCAGTTGTATTTACAATACAAGTTACAGCAGTTGAATCACTATTTGTTCCTGTTAATGTTTCTCCATCAGTAAAAGAATTTTCATTTTTATTTGTTCCACCTGATTTACTATATTTTACAAATAAAGTATCTGGATCTGTTCCGTCTGTTGCACTTTGATTTACAATTGTTGCAGTTACGCCTGAAACTGATCCTGTTAATACCGTACCGTTTGTGAAATGTGCTAAAGTATTTGTACTATCAATACTTGTAAGTTTTACAGCAGAATAATTTAAATCATAACCAATCTCACCAGGAATAACCATTGCTCCTTTTTCAAAGAAGTGGTCACCTAATTTTTCAACTTGATCTTGTAAGATTGTTTGTGATTGTGTTAACTCTCTTGCCTGAACAGCAAATGCTGGTCTAAAAAGTATTCTATGAAATTTCTTCGACTCTGAAAAATCATCATAGTAAGGCGAGAGGTTAAAGTCTGTTGGACTTGACATTTAATTACCCCTTAAAATTCTATGACCAGTTTAATGTTTTCCGTTTGGTCTGGTGCCCTTTGTATCGGTGTTCTATTTTCAATATAAAGTACATCGCCAGTATCGTGGTCTATTTCAGGAACTGAATATCCTGAAGTAAACGAAACATTGTTAACCGTTCCTGTTGATGAAGTGTCAGGTGTTCCTGTAGGAGAACCTCCACCTTGACCTGTAATAACATTAGCACCTGAAAACGCAGTTAAGTTACCATTTGCGTCCACGCCAGCATCGTTGTGTCTTGTTTGAATGTAATATAAAATTTTGTTTGTTGCGTCCCACTCTACAACTTTACCAACAGCACCTGTTGTTGCCTGATTAATTTCTTCATCTGTTGTAAAAGTACCTGGTGTAGGTGAATCTGCAATTTTAACTGCCTTTGTTAATCTAGCAGTATTTGAAGTTACAGCAGAAGCTGATTTTGTTGGATCTCTTAATAATGCAATTTTTCTAAAGTCATTTACAGCAGAAAAGTCACCAGAGTTAGCACTTTCTGTTCCTTCTAAACTTGTATTCATCATTACAAAGAAAGCACCTAATTCTTCTTGTGCATTTGCACCGTGTCCACCTTTAGGCGGAATAATTACATCTAATTCTGCACCTGCTAAGTTAGTTGCACCAGCGGCAACTATTTGAGCATTACTGATTGTTGCAAAAGTATATCCTGTACCTGGAGTAGTTACGGTTACTGAAGTTACAGCACCACCAGCAACGGTTACACTTGCAACACCACCAGAACCATCTCCTCTAATAGGAATACTATTAAATGTTCCTGCGGTTCCACCTGAACCACCTGCCTTAATATTTACTATATCTATTGCACCATCTACAGCAGCAGACATTACATTTGATTGATCTGAACTTGGACTAGAGTTTGGCGAAACTGCCATAAAATCTGTTGATAAGAAACTTGCTTGTTGAGCAGCAGAAAGTGTGTACATATACTTCCACTTATATGAATCAGTTGTTGTAATTACTGAAGTTGAAACACCAGTTGGTTCATCTGTTGAAGCAGCACCACCGTTGTTATCTAAACATTTGTAAACATTTCTAGCAGCAGATAATATATAAAAAGTAGAATCAAACAAAGTAGTTGCACCACTTGTAGATGTTTGTCTTACACTTGTTGATCCTGTTGTATATTCTCCATAATCGTGTCTGTAAGTATCGTAAACCGTACCAGAGATCCAGTTTCTTCTTGGTATTACAAAAGATACATCTGAAGATTGTACTCTTTTAGCAGCAACTAAATCATCAAAAGTATAAAATTCTCTACCGATAGTATCACCAGGTGTATTTGGATTAGCATCCGTACCCTCGTAATCTGTTCTACCATCTGCTCTTGTCAAAGTACCGAAAGGTTGTGGTCTTCCAATACCTAGGTAATACACTTGATTTGCTGTTTCAGAAAATGATTCTGAAAATTGTTCAGCGTTGTTTAGTCTAAATTTATTTGTTATAATTGCTGGCATAATTTTTTTTCTTTCTTATATTTATACTACTTCTCCTATGCTTCTATCTCTAATATTCTAATTGTACTTAATACGGTTCCACCAAATTTTCTATTACCTGATTGACCGTTAAAGGTAAAAGTACCTGCATTTTGTATATTACCACATCTTACTTTATATGTTCTAGCAGTAGTATTTCCAGATGTTTCTGAATAAAATACTTGCATATTACCCATACTTGTTGAGTCTTTTATAAAGTTAGAAGTAAATGCTAATGCGTCTGCGTCTGAATCTTTGAATAATCCACAACCACCTCTTGTTCCTGTTGATTGTGAATAAAACACGTGTACTTCAATGTTTATTACACTTGTAGCAGATTTAGGTGTAATTGCTAAAGTCATATATTCATCACCTTCATTATTTTGAGGTATTGAATCGTCTTCAGGAAATATTGTTGTTCCTGTTGCGGAAGTACCTGTTTGAGTATAAACTTGTTGTAATAATTTACCTTCTTCTTTTTTAGCAACAGATAATGTACCTGCCATAGCTGGATGAGCAGTACATACATAATAAACCGTTGCTTGATCGTGTGGTACATCAAAATATAATACACCACTTGTTTGACCTTGAGCATTTAATCCTGTTGTAACCGTACCATCTGTAGCAATGTGTGTTAATCCAGTTGATATTCTATGACCTGAACTATAAGCACCACTTTGCGTTTGTAAAGCAAATGGATGTGATCCTGCAAGAGCAGTTAAATTAAATGCAATTGTTTGACCTTGTTTTGTATGAAGTGTAGGATTGTCTTCGGTTCCATAGTGTGAAGTAAATCTATATGAAGATGTACTATTATATTCTACATCTAATATAGTTGTTGCACTACGAATATCAATAGTTTTAGTTGCGCCTGTACCTGAAGCAGTTACACTAGGACCAACAAAATTCATTGTTGTTGCAGTTGTAGCTAAACCTGATCCTTCTTCTTGTACGGTTAAAGTTTCACCACTTGCAGCTCCAATAGTAATAGTTTTAGTTGCACCTGTACCTGAAGCAGTTACACCAGCACCAACAAAATCTAATTTAGTAGCGGCAGTTGATAAATCTGAACCTTCGTCTGCAACGGTTAAAGGTGAACCACTTGTAGGAGCAGTTACATTAAATCTACCTTGTGCTGAACTCCAAGCTAAAACATTACCATCAGCAACACCAGAAATATTAACATCTGTATGTACTGATACGGAAGAGTTTTCATCTAATACTCTAACCCAACCACTACCTGAAGAATAATAAGGTCTATTACCTGTACTATCATAAGCATACATTCCAACATAAGTTGCAGCTGCTGGTAAAGAACCATAACCTGCAAAATCAAATCTCATTTTAGAACCTGCACCAGTTAAATCAACGGTACCTGATCCTGTTAAACTTAATCCTGCGATAGAAGTTTTTGTTTCACCTAAAGCAATAGAATCTGATCCTAATGTCATTGATGAATTTTGTAAAGAAGTATTGGGAAGACTTGCAACACTTAAAGATATTCTATTATTAGTAATAGCAGTTGTAATTCCTGAACCACCAATAATTTCAAAACTTTCTCCTAAACCAATATTGAAATTAGTTGAACTATCATCACCTATTCTGATAGTATTGTTTACAAGTTTGTCATTTGAAATAGAACCTGCTAATTGAGCATTTGTAATTGTTCCTGATAATGAACTTGTAGGATAATTTGTTGCGTCTGTTAAATCTAAAGCTGGAGTAGCGTCTGTGCCACCTAAAGCAAGTGATACACCACCATAAGATACCGTATTATTTGTTAAACTAGTATTAGGAATATTTTGTAAAGTATTTGTACCACCATCAATTGTTTTGTTTGTTAATACATCTGTTGATGATTCAGTTAAAACTACACCGTCTATGGCAATTGAAACTTTGTCTGCTGTTACAGCAGTTGTAATTCCTGCACCACCTTCAATAGTTAAAGTATCACCTAAATCTACTGCTGAAGTTTGAGCACCATCACCTGTAATAGTAATAGTTGAATTTGCTAATTTTGCATTTGCAATAGAGTCTAAAGAACTATTTGGTATGTTTGTTAATGTATTAGAAGCACCTGAAATCGTTTTATTTGTAAGTGTATTTGTTGATGAATCTGTTAAATAATTACCAGAAACTAAAGTAGTACCATCACCTAAAACGGTATATAATTCGTCAAAGTTTGCGTTTACTTTTTGTGCTCCTGCTCTTAAATTATCACCTGTTCCATCATTAGCGGAGGTTCCTCTATTAATTGATTGTTTTGCCATTTATATTTTCCTACTTGTTCTTACTATTTATAAACATTCCTATGGGGTTGTATCATCAAAAGTTAATGTTGTTTGAGCAAAGTTAGTAACCGTATTATCAAAGGATTCCTGAGAACTTGCAAATTGCGTTGGCATTGCAAAATTTGTTTTTAATAACTGACCATCTGGATTTGAAGTTGCTAAAAATATAGCACCTCTTCCATCTAGTGATGTTCTTGTACCTGTTACCTTTAATTCACTTAATTGTTTAAATGTTATTCTACTACTAGCTGAACCTGTACCAAATATTGTATTTGCGAATTTGTTTAGTGTACCAAATTTAGGTCCTCCATATGCGTACCCTTGTTTAACTATTACTCCATCTATTGTTGCTCTTTTTCTACTTATCATACTAATTTCAATAGGTGGTCTTGTTAAAGTTACATCTCTAGTATTTGATGTAAACGGATCTCTATAATCATCACCAGCATCCAGTGATCCTTCAGTCATACATCCTTTACTATCTCTCAAAGTTGTTCCATCATCTATCGTTCCTAATCTTCTACCAAAAACGGTTGTGAACAATACATTTAATATATTGAATAATGGAGTATCTGAAGCACCTGATATAATACCAGCAACTGGAGCCTTAACTCTTAAACTTAATTTACTTTGTAAATCAACTTGTCCTGTAAAATAAAAACCTGCTGTGTGCATAGTTTGTTTAAAGGAATCTCGCCAATCATTAATTGATTGACCTACTTTTAATACATAAGAAAAATCCTGATAGTATTTACTATCTTGTACTTTCATAGTTTGTTCGGATAGACTACCATCTTCATTTAAAAACTTACCATCTGTATCTACAACTGGTTGAACAGCTACCGTAGCACTTGCAACATCTAATCTTTCTACTTTTGCTGATCCACTACTTGTTGATGTTATTGTTTCATTTAAGTCAAAATTTTTATTTAAATCTTTTACTTTTAATAAACTTGTATCAGCGTCATAAGAAGCAAGTTTACCAACAGCACCTGAAGTGCCACCTGTAATAGTATCATTAGCATTAAAGTTACCTGACTTGTTAGTTAACAATAAACAATTTCTAAAAACGATTGTTGGAGATGGACTACTTTGATAACCTTGACCTAATTCATTTGTTTTTAATCCTATAACTCTTCCTATTTCTGTACCGTTTGCCCAAACGACTGCATTAGAACCTGCTGAAGTTATAGTTACTTTAGGTAAAGATATATAACCACTTCCTTGATTAATTAAAAATATATCTGTTATATCATTTTGATTTGAGTTTGTTTCAGGTTCTAAAACAATTTTATTTCCAAAATATTGATCTCCTCTACCAGTTTCATCTTCCATTACAATATGTTCAGCGTCTGTTCCTGTTTCACCAGAAATACCACCATTTACAACAGCAACAAATCCTTCTGCATTAACACCTTCGGTTCCTGAATTATCAAAAACTAATTTGTCTCCTACTGAATAACCTGAACCTGGATTGTCAATAATAATTTCTGATACTGATCCTGAACCTATATCACTAATAGCAATATCAGCACCTACACCACCACCAGTTACGGTTAAAAAATCTCCAGTAGAATATAAATTACCATCATTAGTAATTGTTTTTGATCCTGGTATACCTGTAATAGTTGCCTTAATATAAAAGTCATCTGTATCACTAGCAGTTCCTGAAACTTCTTCATCAATAAGAAAAGTTCCAGACATTGAATTTATATTAAGTACAAATTCAGAAACTTCTTTATTTGCAATAACAAATTTCTTAACTGATTCTATAATAGCAGTTGCACCTGAAGTTTGACCTTTAATTTCTCTACCAACTAAATTAGTTGTATCGCCTACTATATTTACGCCTTGAATAGACCTTAAAACTTTTTGTGTGTCCCATTGTCCATCAGATACACGCAACATTTGTTCTCTAGGATAAAATGTTTCTGATACTTGATTAAATAATATTCTAAAAAATAATTCGTGTCCTGCTTGTGTACCTTTTAGTCGGTACATTGATTTAATGTTTTTAATTAGATTTCTTTTGTCTAATCCTAGTGCTAAAGTTTCAGGTATTGTTTTTAGAAACTCATCTCTAAATTTTGTTAAGAAGTTTGATATAACTTTGTCAGGATCTCTAAAGTTTGTTAAGTCCTGAACCGTTGATACAGGATTAGGACGATAATCATTAATTACTGCTTGAGCATTTGAATCATTACCTACTATAATTTCATTTAAACCAAACTTGTCTTGTGCTGATATAAAAATTCTACCATTTGATAAATCTTCAGCAATAACTTTTGCGGTTGCTTTTGATGTAAGACCTGTAATAGTTTCACCAACGGTAAACTTACCATAAGAAGTATCTTCATATATTATTTTATCACCTTGATCTAATTGTGTTTTTTCTGAAGATATTTTTGAACCGTCTAATAATAAATTATCTGAAAGACCTGTTTCGTTCTCTAAAGTTATACCATCTGTATTTTCAATACTTGTAACCTGCAACATAGCAGATTCCATAAATTGAAAATAAGTTTTTAGAAATTGGGCAAATTGTGGGTGGTCATCAACTACAAAATCTGGTAATTGACTATTAATGAGCGTTGAAATTTTATCATTAAACTTTGCCATTGCATTAGTAACTTGATGTTGTTGTGTATCCTACTCCTGCCTCGGATGATCCTCCAACAAAGGTATCTTCAGAAACATTTACGATTGAATTAGAAACATCTATTTCTAAAATTTGATCTCTTACAGGAACAACATCATTTGAACTAGGAGAAATAGTTATTTCAACTTTAGTTGAAGCTGCACCTCTAATATTAGAAATAGAAGCAATATCTAAAGAATTAAGAGTAACTTGTCCTGTTGCATAATCAACCGTTCCTTGTGTAGCATTGTGTACGGTTTTAATACCACTTACAAGATAATAAACTCTAACATTTCCCATACCATCATCATCTAAAAACATTTCATTATTATTACCTGATACTTTAAATCCAGTAGATGATAAAACTGCTTCGTGGCCTGAATGTGGATTGTAAATTGCGTTTCTAAAATAAATATCATACTTTGTAGATGAACTTAAAGTAGGTGTAAAATCTTTTCTAACTTTAACGGTTGTAATGTTTGATAAGATTGAACTATCTACATTATCTACCAAACTTGTAAGTTTAGAGTATCTAAACACACCATCAAACGCTGATAATGTATTTGAGTTATAATCTGTTATTGCATTTATAATTTCTGACTTTAAAGTGTCTGCTGTTTTAGCAGTTGATTTTTTATCATACTTAGCATTAACAACTAAAATAATTGAAGTTGTTATTGGATCAATTATTTCTGGTCTTACTGAAGCAACATTATAAGGTTTTAATTTTGTAACTATATCTAGTTTAGTTGCATTAGTTAATGGAACACCTGACTGACCTTTGACTGCAATCTTAACAACACCGTAAATAGGTGTTTCATCATCTTCACCACCCCAAGCACTTATAGAAGTTGCATTAGGATAAATTGATCTTACTAAAGTTTCGTAATCAGTTGTAGTAACTGCTCTGTCTTGTGATGTATATTGTAAAGGTGCATTAAATCTAATTGACTCTTTTGTTTCAGGAATAGAACCACCTTGTGCTGCTGTTTTAGTTACAACGGTTACATCTGAAAATCCACCTACTGAACTTTTTGGTGTAAATGTTGCTGTACCATTTGCGTCTTCTAAATTTGAAACTATATATTCTAAAGTTATAATATTACCATCTGCTAATTTCTTACCTAATATATCATCTCCAAAGTAAACTTCAAATTTACCTGTATCTGTTTCTGATAAAAAATATGCCTTTGATGTATTGTCTAAACTTTTTAATCCTGTTGCTAATGTGTAAATATTATTTGTTGTATCACTAATAGAATTTTGAACGGTAACTTTTAAAGTAGATGTATCAGCATTTACATTTGGAATTATAAATTTTTGGTCAACATCTGTACTATCAACCGTATATTTAAAGTTTACTAAAGTACCTTCATATAAAGTTACATTTGAAAATTTGTAAACACCATCTAGTGGTGACATTGTTATATCTTCATTAGTTACAAAATTATATTCTGTGTTATCTATCTTTGCTGAAAATAATGTTCCTTTATCCATAGTAACTGCTGATCCTGTAGCATTGTTTAATGTTATGTCAACAACAGCAGTAGGTGATTTTGCTGAAGAAGGAGTATATCCTAACATCTTTGCTAATGATACTACATTTTTTCTAATATCAGCAGAGTCAAGGTACATTTCATTTGCAACCATATTAGCATTGAAACCTAGATAGTGTGTATTGTATGCTAATGTGTCTAACAAGACAGCGAAACCTGAACCTTCAAAATTATAATCTGAAAACTCTGGTTGATCTTGTAAGAATGCTTTTAAATTTAATTTGATTGCGTCAAAATCTAAATCTGATACTACGAATTTATTACTTGCCATTTTATCTTAATCTTTCTAAAAATGTTTCTACTTCTATTGGTTGATTTGATCCAACAACATAAAACATAATCTTTAATTCATAACTATTTCTATCAATATTAGGATTTGCTAAAACTTGTTGTAAACTAATTCTTGGTTCAAAATTATGTAAAACTTCAGCAACCTTTCTTTGTAAATTTAGAGCAGTTAATGGTGTCATTGGTTCAAACAACATTGCTCTAACATCACTTCCTATTTCAGGATGAAAAGGTCTCTCATAATGATTTGTGTTAATCAAATTTCTAACACTTCTCTTAACTGCCTCAACATCTGTTAATTTATTAACATCATTAGTAACTGGATTACGACCAAAGTTTAAATCTAAATCTTTATAGATTCTATTTGCTCTTTTAGAGTTATTATTAGCGCTAGCGTCATAGTTTGGCATATCTCTTATATTTATATGCTTTTTCTAACCGCCTGCAAATACATTTCCAGAACCTTGCGTCATAGCGCCTGCGTCTGTACTATCTCCAACTCTAGCAATGTTTTTACCTTCTACAAATACCGTAGAACTACCAACATTAACTTTTGCCACGTGAGGCGCACAAGGTGGTATTGGTGGAAAAGGGTGTGATACCGTAGGATCAGTAATTCTTGCTATTAAGATACTATTTGCAAAAACCGTACCTTGTCCAGGTGTATCAAGTGTTGTTGTACCTGTACAAGCGTGTCCTGTGCTTAAAGTATCGCCTTTTCTACTAACTGCTGGCATTGATTTTATCTTCCTTGTCCTTGGTAAGGCTTAAATGACCTTTTTCGGGATTTGTTCATTGAACTTCTTTTTACACCTTTTCTATTTCCTTGTGATGTTCGTTTTGGTATAGATTCGTGTTTTTCTGCTCTTCCGTATTGTAATGCCATTATCT
>Ga0209404_10000284_pt1 | contig 40865 bp, 52 predicted proteins | sample TroAtlMetagenome_2_FD_187447 | JGI IMG/M metagenome (GOLD analysis project Ga0209404, IMG submission 187447) | Marine eukaryotic phytoplankton communities from Atlantic Ocean - Tropical Atlantic ANT8 Metagenome (SPAdes) (version 2) | ecosystem: Environmental > Aquatic > Marine > Oceanic...
AGTACGAGAGGACCGAGAAGGACATACCTCTGGTGTACCAGTTATCGTGCCAACGGTAAACGCTGGGTAGCTATGTATGGAGTGGATAACCGCTGAAAGCATCTAAGTGGGAAGCCCACCTCAAGATAAGTATTCTTATCACGTAAGTGAATAAGGTCACGGTAAGACTAACCGTTTGATAGGCATTAAGTGTAAATCTAGTAATGGATGAGCTGAGATGTACTAACAGACCGAAGACTTGAATTTTTTAATATAATAATAGAAAATGCTTTTTTTAAAAGCATTTTTCTGCTTTGGTGTTCTTAGTGTACTAAGCGGAACCACACTGATCCATCTCGAACTCAGTTGTGAAACGTTATAAATCGACGACAATACTTGGAGGGGGACCTCCTGGGAAGATAGTTCAATGCCAAAGTTTCGAAAAAACGAACGAATTTGATTAAAACTTTAAGATGCATTAAAGAAAACATCTAAAACAAAGCGAAAATAGGAAAAAATGAATTTTATTGTCAAATAAGCTGAAAAAATTAGAGATTAATATACAAAACAGAAAATAAAAAGATATATAACCTAATATATATGATAATGGACATTTTAGAGCTATAAATACCTTCAACCGCTAAAAATTGTAACAAAACTGGGAATGGGGGGACTTGAACCCCCACGCTTATCACTAAGCAATGGATTTTAAGTCCATCGTGTCTACCAATTTCACCACATTCCCAATCAGTATAAATATAGTATAAATATATATAAAATTAAAAACAATAGTATAGTTTTAATTTTATAAGGCGGCACCCAGATTCGAACTGGGGATAGAGGATTTGCAATCCACTGCCTTACCACTTGGCCATACCGCCTTGATAAAATATTTTATAGTTCTTTGTTATATAATAATACATTTCAATAGTAGTTTTCTAAAAAATTTCATAAAAAATTAATGTATAATATAAATTAAAGTGAATAGAATCAAAACTTTTAAAATTTAAAGAATATATATATGTTTGAAAAATTTACTGAAGGCGCAATAAAAGTTATCATGCTTTCTCAAGAAGAAGCAAGACGAATGGGGCATAATTTTGTAGGAACAGAACAACTTTTACTTGGTGTTATTGGTCAACGTCATGGAATTGGTGCAAGAGCATTGAAAAAATTAAAAGTCACATTAAAAAAAGCTCGAAAAGAAATTGAATTATATATTGGTCGTGGCACAGGCTTTGTCGCATCAGAGATTCCGTTTACTCCAAGAGCAAAACGAGTTTTGGAAATGGCAGTCCATGAAGGCAAAGATTTAGGACAAAATTTTGTCGGTACTGAACATATTTTATTAGCCCTTATTGCTGAATCTGATGGTGTTGCAATGAGAACGTTAGATAAATTAAATGTTGATATTCATAAATTACGAAATTTAATTTTAACGTATATAGAAGAGACACAAGAAGAAATTCTTCGTCCTTTAACACAGGCCGAAAAATTCTTATTAGAACGTGAGAAAAAAGGTAGTCCAACTCCAACATTAGATGAATATGCAGAAAATGTTACAAAAGAAGCAATTGATGGAAATTTAGACCCAGTAATTGGACGTGAAAAAGAAATTGACGATGTCATAGCAGTTTTAGCAAGACGCACAAAAAATAATCCAGTTCTTATTGGTGAGCCCGGAGTTGGGAAAACGGCTGTTGCTGAAGGTTTAGCACAATTAATTCTAACAGAAAAAGTTCCAGATTTTTTAGATGGAAGTCTTATTATGGCTTTAGATCTAGGTTCAATTTTAGCTGGAACAAAATATCGTGGTGAATTTGAAGAACGATTAAAGAGAATTGTTGAAGAGGCTCAAAATGATTCCGCTGTTATTATTGTAATTGATGAAATTCATACATTGGTTGGAGCTGGGGCTGCTGAAGGTGCAGTTGATGCAGCAAATATATTAAAACCAGCATTAGCTCGAGGTAAGTTAAGATGTATTGGTGCAACAACTAATGATGAATATAGAAAATATATTGAAAGAGATCCGGCATTAGAAAGACGATTCCAACCAGTTCATGTTGAAGAACCAAGTGTCGGGACTACAATTGAAATCTTACGTGGGTTACGTTCAAAATTTGAACAACACCATACTTTAAGTTACCATGACAAAGCTCTTGAACAAGCAGCCATTCTTTCCGATAAATATGTAGCTGATCGTTATTTACCGGATAAAGCAATTGATGTTTTAGATGAAGCAGGTGCAAGAGTTCGATTAGAAAATCGACGTTTACCTTTAGGTTTAAGAAGTTTAATGCATGAATTACAAGAAACTATTAAAGATAAAGAAGATTGCATTAAAGAACATGATTTTGAAGCAGCTAAACAATTATTAGATCATGAAATGGAAGTTAGAACGCATATCCGTATCATGAAACAATCAGCTCTAACTAGTGAAGCACGTGGTTTCAGTCGAAGAGATGTAGATATGGTGACAGAAACGGATGTATCGGATGTTGTTTCAAATTGGACTGGAATTCCAGTTACAAAAATTACAGGTTCCGAATCGGCACGATTGTTAAAAATGGAAGGTACTCTTCATGAACGGATTGTTGGCCAAAAACATGCAGTTGTAGCGGTTTCAAAAGCTATTCGACGTGCTCGAGTAGGATTACGCAATCCAAATCGACCAATTGCAAGCTTTATATTTGCTGGACCAACTGGTGTTGGAAAAACGGAATTGACAAAGGCTTTATCAGAATATATGTTTGGAACTGAAGAGAGCATGATTCGACTAGATATGTCTGAATATATGGAAAAACATACAGTTGCTAAATTAATTGGTTCGCCACCTGGATACGTAGGTTATAATGAAGGCGGTCAATTAACGGAAGCGGTACGGTCTAAGCCTTATTCTGTTGTATTATTAGATGAAGTCGAAAAAGCTCATCCAGATGTTTTTAATTTATTATTACAAATTTTAGATGATGGTCGATTAACAGATTCAAAAGGTCGAGTAATTGACTTTACGAATACTTTAATTATTATGACGACTAACTTAGGTGCAAAAATCATCGAACGAGAAAGTGGAATCAAACCAAAATCAGAACAGAAAGACGGTGGTTTTAAAATTACACCAGATGCTGTTGCTGGATGGGAGCCTGCTGCTGAACCGATTAAAGATCCAGAAATTTTTGAACGAGTTACAAAATTAGTAAATGATGAATTAAAAAACTTTTTCCGTCCAGAATTCTTAAATCGTATTGATGAAATTGTTGTTTTTAATCATTTAACACGAATTGATATTTGGGAAATTTGTGAATTAATGATTAAATCAGTTCAAAAACGCCTAAAAGAAAAAGGAATTCATTTAATTGTTGATTTATCGGTTCAAGCCTTTTTAACGGATGAAGGGTATGATCCACTTTATGGAGCGCGTCCACTACGCCGTGCAATTATGAAATATTTGGAAGATACACTTGCTGAACAGTGTTTATCAAAAACTTTATATCCTAATACAAAAATTTATGTCAGACGTAAAAAGGTCGAAGGCACATTAATGACATATACAAATGAATTAGAAGTTGAAGTTGATTTTAGTGATGTTGATCCAAATTTATTAAAAGCGTCAAAAGACGATGAAGAACAATCATTAGTAACTGTAACAAATTCTAATGTTGAAGAAGATTCTAAGTCATTAAAAGATGACGAAAGTACTAATACGAATGAACCCAATTTAGGATTGGGTAATGATGAACAGAAACAAACAATTGCCAAAAGAGCAGCGAAATTCTTTAAAAATAAGAAAAAGGATTAAGAAATTTTTTTAATCAGAAAACATTTATTTTAGAAATGTTTTCTGATTAAAAATGAATAAAACGTAAATGTATCTTATGGAACTTTGTTACTAATTAAGTCGTGTTAGAATATTGATTATTCAGGTTTTTAATGTAAAACTCACAAATCTAGATATTTTAACTTACTAAATTGTTTAATAATTAAAATCTATTTTTCTTCTATATAAGATGTTTTTAATGGTATTACAGTAAACCAAACATCATTAATTGGTGTACTTCTCATTAATCGAGAATTGTAAAGATAACGTTACTATTATTAAAAACACACATCGAAATATAAGAAAAAGTTAATTTCGATCAACCATTTTAAAATATGAAATAATATATAATTTAGTCTGTTTAGAATATACAGTGATTTTATCAATAATTTTGTAAATTCTAAATTATTGATATGTTGGAAAATTGTTTTAGCCATTGATTGCATTCTGAACTATAAGCATAAATCTTAAAAATGGTGTTAATCTTTTTAAGATCTAGAGATTTGAAATTGCTAATTTTTAAAATTTTCATAATTAAATTGACAATTTAATTATGAAAATTTTAAAAATTAAAGAAACTAAACCGTTTCTATAATTTTGTTATTATTCCAACGTTCTAAAATCAATGTATTTGAACCATCACTGTTTTGCTGCGATTTAATTGGTTGGAAACCAATTTTTCGACTTTCACCACTAATTACTTCACCAGCATACTCTTGAGCAATTTTATCAATAAAACTTTCAATTGGATAAGCTTGTTCCCAAAAACTCATGTCCATAATTAATTCATATTCTTGACCATTCCAAGCAAATTCAATATCATAACCATTTGATTGAGGAATGATTAAATTCGCATTAGAAGAATCTGATGTGATAACCGGTTTATTATGGACAATATTTAAGTTATTTAACGCTTTCTCTAAATAAAATAAATTTTGAAAACGAGTTTTCATATGTGTAAAATGTGACATAATCAATAATAATTTTATTTTTGATGATTTTACCTATGATTATAATCTTTTTCTACAGTAAAATACGTCTATATATAAAATAATTATTTTATTATAAATATGACAATCTATTATTATTTAAATATAATTCTCAAATAAAAAAGAAAATTCAAGAAGTATATTCAAATAATAATAGATTGTTTTTGGGATTTTTAACTAACAATTTCAGCTTTTTTCAAAAGACTTAAAACTGTTTGAGATGGTTTAACACCATAACTTAACCATTTTTTTATTTTTTCAGCCTGAAATTTAGATTGTTTTGTTAAGGGATTATAATACCCAACCTCTTCAATAGGACGACCATTACGTCGAGAAGTATGTTCCATTATTACTAATCGATATGAGGGTGAACCTTTTCTTCCTGTTCTTTTTAATCTTAGCTTTAACATTTTAAATTATGAATTGATTTTTTTAAATAGTAATATAAATTAGAAACGAGAGTCGGCAAGACTGATAAAGTAATTTGCATTATCTACGTGAATAATACTCAATTACAAGTAATTCATCCAGTTCTAATGAAACATCAGCTCGATCACAGTAGTCTAAAACAACTGCTTCTAATTTCGAAGCATCAAATTTTAAATGAGCTGGAATATTAATTACTTGACTATTCTTCACATTACTTTCAACTAAAGTTTTCGAACTAACTTTTTCTTTAACACTAATAGTATCATTTACTCTACATTGAAAACTAGGAATACTAACAACTTTATTATTTACAGTAATATGTCCGTGATTTACCAATTGACGAGCTTGTGCAATAGTTTTTGCAAAACCTAATGTAAAACAAATGGTATCTAATCTCATCTCTAGCAATTGAAGTAAAATTAAACCCGTTACACCTTGACGACGTCGTGCTTCTTTTACATATCGATAAAGTTGATTCTCAGTTAATCCATAGTTAAATTTTAGCTTTTGTTTTTCTTCTAATCGAACACCATATTCGGTTAATTTTTTACCCATATCCGCATTCGCATTTCCATCTTTTCCAGGACGATTAATTTTATTCGATTTCTTTATTGTTAAACCTGGTAATGTTCCTAAGCGACGACTAATTCTTAATTTAGGTCCTCGATAACGTGACATAAAATTTAATTTAATTTATAGATAATTCTTTTTAAAAAAACTTAACAATCATAGAGATTTTGAGAAGGGCGAATGACCGGACTTGAACCGGCGAATGGTGGAATCACAACCCACTGCCTTAACCACTTGGCTACACTCGCCAAACTATTTTAATTTACATTGTACCAGTAAATATTATATTATGTCTAAGAACGTAACAAAAAACTTTAAAAAAAAATCAATGTCTAAACGTCTAGTTTTTCTTTTAAATGGTCAACAATACTTTACCGAATATGATTTAACAATTTTAGAGTTAATTAACTATTTTAATTATAGTAATTCACTTTTTGTTTTAGAATATAATGATTTAATTTGTAATAAAAAAAATTGGGATAAAGTTATTATTAAAAATAATGATAAAATTGAAATTGTAACAATTGTTGGGGGTGGATAATTAAAATTTTTTTAATTTGCAACTTAATAAAGTATTTATAAATTTAATTGATCTATTTCCTTGAATAAAGTACTAAATAAATTAAAAAGATAGAACATAAATTCAAAAAGAAAATTCCATATTATTTATTTAATTATTCGAAAAGTTTTTAATTTTCTATCCATTTTGATCGTAAGAAAATAGCCAAAATCATCTTCTTTTTTAGTAGAATAGTATATTATAAGATAATTTATATAAAAATTTTTATTGGAGAAATTTCATGGATTGGAATGAAATTCAAAACTTTTCATCAAATATAGCTTTTGGAGTTTTATTATTTACAATGGTTATATATTGGGTTAATTTATCATTGTTTAGTGATTCATCTCTATTAGCCAAAATTGGACGAACTGGAACAATAATTGCTAATGTTCTTTTATTTTTTATTCTTTGTTCAAGATGGATAGTAGCCGGTTACTTTCCATTGAGTAATTTATATGAATCATTATTGTTTTTAACATGGATGTTATTAACAATTCATTTGTATCTTGAAACAAAAACAAAAAGTAAGTTAATAGGATCTATTTTAATTCCTGTTACATTACTAATTAGTGGTTTTGCGAATTTAACACTTTCGCCTGAAATGCAAAAAGCAAGTCCATTAGTTCCAGCACTACAATCAAATTGGTTAATGATGCATGTTAGTATGATGTTATTAAGTTATGGAACTTTAATAATGGGTTCATTACTGTGCATATTATTTTTAGTAATTTCACGGTTAAAAGAGGTTGATTTAAAAATGATGGATGATTCGTCATTGCCACTTTATAATATCATGTTAGATTATTATGAAGCTAAATTACTGTCTCCATCAACTGAAATTTCAGAATTTGGAAAATTAAAACTTTTACAAAGTTTAGATAATTGGAGTTACCGAATTATTGGTTTAGGTTTTCCATTCTTGACTATTGGAATTATTTCAGGTGGTGTTTGGGCAAATGAAGCATGGGGTTCGTATTGGAGTTGGGATCCAAAAGAAACCTGGGCATTAATTACCTGGTTAGTTTTTGCAACGTATTTACACGCACGTATAACAAAAGGTTGGGAAGGTAAAAAAACTGCTCTCTTAGGAAGTTTAGGTTTCTTTGTTATTTGGATTTGTTATTTAGGAGTTAATTTTTTAGGAAAAGGTTTACATAGCTATGGTTGGGTAAGTTAATTTTCTTTTGAATTGATATAGTTGTTTAACTATTCGTGTATAAAGTTTTGATAGTTTAAAAATTTTTCCTCAAAAATGGATTATTTTTAAACTATATTTTAAGATTAAAACGTTAAACTCAAAATTCCCATTATTAATATTTAATATTTACTACAAGATTTATTTGGCAATAAAATAAATACCAATTTTATACTATCCTAGAAAGTCTTTTAATTAAAAGCGTTCATAAAGAACAAAATATTAGTCAATTTTTTAATAAATATTTAAAATTATCAAATTTCAATAAAAAAAAGTTAATAAATCCGTTATAGTTAGATTTTAACAGACTATTATGATTCGAGATATTTTTAAAACTAAAAATTTCTAAACTTTTAATTTTTATAAAATTAAAAGTTTAGAGATATTAGAAATTAACCGTTAACAGCTGGAGCTGTTAAAGCAACTGGTAATACTTCGCCAGAAGCTAAATCTAATGGGAAGTTATGAGCATTACGTTCATGCATTACTTCCATACCTAAATCAGCACGGTTAAGAATGTCAGCCCATGTGTTAATAACACGACCTTGAGAGTCAACTACTGATTGGTTAAAGTTAAAACCGTTTAAGTTGAACGCCATTGTACTAATACCCATCGCAGTTAACCAAATACCAAGAACTGGCCATAAAGCTAAGAAGAAGTGTAAAGCACGAGAGTTATTGAATGATGCGTATTGGAAGATTAAACGACCAAAGTAACCATGTGCTGCTACGATGTTGTAAGTTTCTTCTTCTTGACCAAATTTGTAACCGTTGTTAGCAGATTCATTTTCAGTTGTTTCACGAATTAACGAAGAAGTTACTAATGAACCGTGCATAGCTGAGAATAAAGAACCACCAAATACACCAGCAACACCAGCCATGTGGAATGGGTGCATTAAAATGTTGTGCTCAGCTTGGAATACGATCATGAAGTTGAAAGTACCAGAAATACCTAAAGGCATACCATCAGAGAATGAACCTTGACCAATTGGGTATACTAAGAATACCGCTGTAGCCGCTGCTACTGGAGCAGAGAAAGCTACGAAAATCCAAGGACGCATACCTAAACGGTAGCTTAATTCCCACTCACGACCCATGTAAGCTGAAACACCTAATAAGAAGTGTAATACTACTAATTGGTAAGGACCACCGTTGTATAACCACTCATCAATAGAAGCTGCTTCCCAAATTGGGTAGAAGTGCATACCGATAGCATTAGAACTAGGAATAACTGCACCAGAGATAATGTTGTTACCGTATAATAAAGAACCTGCTACTGGTTCACGAATACCATCGATATCAACTGGAGGAGCTGCGATAAAAGCAATGATGTAACAACAAGTTGCTGTTAATAATGTAGGGAACATTAAACAACCGAACCAACCGATGTATAAACGGTTTTCAGTACTTGTAATCCACCCAGAGAAACGTTCCCATAATGAAACGCTTTGACGTCTTTCTAAAGTTGCTGTCATAAAAAATTTGTATAATTATAATTCTTCCCAAGTCACTGACTTGTTAGATAGAATTATAAAACAAGATTATTGTTTTGATCAGTTATTTATTTTATAAATTTAAAAAATTCTAATTCGAAATCGAAAAGTGCACGATTAGTTGTTCCACCTAAAAAAAGTTTTTGATCTTTTTGAACAATCCAAATTTGTGAATATGTTATGTAACTTATTAAAGTACTAAACATTAAAAAGAAGAATCCACTGTAAATAATGGGAATGCCAGGATCTGTTTTAATTTGTAAACCAGTCGAACTAATGACTTCTAATAAAGTAAGGGGTTGATTATAATTACTTGTCTCGTTTACTTCAAGATTACCTAAAAATTTCCCTTCCTCATTATAAATGGAACAATAACCTTCAAGATTATCGATGATTACAAGTAAACCTTCATTTAATGTTTTAGGATTGTTTGAAATCCAAGTTAACCAAACTTTACTTTTGTTATCAGAAACATTTATTAAAGGATATTCAATAATTTCATTTTTTTTATTTTGAAATCTTAACCCAATTAAATTCCAGTCTGTTTGATAATAGTAAATACCCTTAGAAACTAATGGATAATTAACTGATATTGTTTTACGCTTTGTTTCGTTTCCGTCATTATCTAAAAGTGAAATATCTGAATAAAACTGTGAAATTGTTTTATTTTTTGTATATGTAATCCAAAAATCGTTAACACGTGTTGACATTTTTGGGATGAAAGTTAATTGACCATTATTTACAATATTTTGAATATGAAAAATTTCAATTTTAGGCACAATTTCTTGAGCTTTAAATCCAAATATTGAACCAACAATTGTTCCAATTAAAACTAAAATCATGCTAAAATGAACGACAATCGGTGCGATTCTTCCAACTAATCCTTTAGAACAATAAACGATATTTTTTTGTTGAAAAATCGAATATTGATTTTGTTTTATACGATAGAGAATTTTATTGAAAGAAAAATTATTTAATATTGTCGAAATTTTTAACCGAGAAAACTGCCCAGTTGTTCTAAAAAACTGACAACGTCTAGCAATTTTTAATGATGGTAATTGTTGTAAAAATGTACATGAAATTAAACTTATTCCAAATAAAAAAATCATTAAGAAAAACCACCAAGTTTTATAAACATGATCAAATCCAAAGTATAGAATCGTATTCCAGGTTAAAAATCCGAAAATGGGTTTTGTTAATGGGTAATTTAATTTATAAATTTCAATTGATTGTTCTTGTTCAATTACTGTCCCAATGATACTACAAAAACTAATCAATAATAAAATAAAAATTGAAAATCGAAGATCAGCTACTAGACGAAAAATTTTTTGTTGTTTCATCAAATATTTTAATTTAAATATATATGTTTAGAAGAAGCTAAACGAATACGACCCGATGAAGCCCAATTTTGTAGTCTTAGCATTTGATTACTTTCTAAGTGTGCTAATGGAATTAATTCTTTTAAAGCGCGGGTAATATCATTAGTTGTAAATTCACGTTCTTCGTAAAATGCATAGTACATACCTTCAATGATACTCTGTCGAATTTCTGCCCCTGAAAAAGCTTCGGATGATTCAGCTAAACTTGAATAATTAAATGATTGCCAAGTATTTGGTCGAAATTCTTGAATATGAATCTTAAAAATTTCTTCTCGTTCTTCTTTTTTTGGTAAATCCAGAAAAAAAATCTCATCAAATCGTCCTTTCCTAATAATTTCTAGTGGTAAAAGATCAATATTATTCGCAGTCGAAATTACGAAGACCGGTTTAGTTTTTTCTGATAACCAACTAATAAAGGTAGCTAATACTCGATTACTTGTGCCACTATCGCCTTTGCTTTCGGTATTAGTAAATGCTTTATCAATTTCATCAATCCACAGAATACAAGGAGAGATAGTTTCTGCTAAGTTAATCATTTGTCGAAGTCGAGATTCGGATTCACCAACTATTCCACCGAATAATTTTCCTACATCTAATTTTAATAAAGGTAATTGCCAATCACTAGCAATAGCTTTCGCTGTTAATGACTTTCCAGTTCCTTGAATTCCAATTAAAAGTAATCCCCTTGGTGTAGGCAAACCATAATTAGAAGCTTGAATTCCAAATGCTGTTTTTCGTTTTTTTAGCCAATCTTTTAAAGTATCTAGACCACCTAAGTTTGTAATTTTTTCATTCACTGATGAATATTCAAGTATCTCAGTTTGGCTTATAATTTGTTTTTTCTCACTAAGCAAAACGTTAATACTATTATTATCAATTGTTTTATAAGTTGCAATAATTTTTGAAAGAACACGTCGTATTCGTTCTAATGATAAGCCTTGACAAGCTCGTGTAAGATTTTCAAATAACTCTAAATCAATTTTAATATTTAAAGAATTTATTAAACGCGTCAATTCTTGACTAATTTCATCTTCTAATGGTAATTGGAATTCTATAACAGTTATTAAATCTTGTAATTCTTTTGGAATTGTTAACTCGGATCCAATTATAATGAGTGTTTTTGGTTGGAGTTTTAAAATTCGACTAATATTTCTTAATTTTCGTGAAATTGAAAGATCAGTTAAAAAGCGATTATAATCTTTTAGTAAAAAAAGAGCAGGGGTCTCAGCATTTAATCGTTCAACAAGTTCAAGAGCTTGTAACGGGTTTCGTTTAGCAAATCCTTCATTATTTGGATTAGTTGTATAGCCATCTACAAAATCCCAACTATAGATACTTCTATTTAAATTTGTTTTAATATTCTTTCGAATGACGTATTCAACACGGTCTTCTTCAATGGTATTGATATAAATTATGGGATAGCGAGCTTTTAGAAAAAGAGCTAATTCATCATTAAATTTCATAAAATACTTATTCAAAAAGTCAATTTATTAAATTACTATTATATTAATTTTAAATAAAAAATTATTTCTTATTAGAGTAATTAAAATTAATTAACTCTAATAATTTAAGTATTATCGTTGAATCGTTAAAGTCTTACGGCCTTTTTTACGTCGATTACGGATTGTTTTTCGGCCTTGAGGGGTCATCATTCGAGCTCGAAAACCTGATAATTTTAAAATAGAATAGCGACTTTTATTAGAAAGTGTATGTTTCGTCATAATAATTTATTGAGTTTTAATATTGTTTTATAAAATTGATGCGCGTAATAGATCATAAATTACTAAATGTCTTAGTAATTCTTCACGTGTTTCAAACATATAAAAAGCATCTTGTTTATATTCATATAATGGATTTCGTTGTCCATATCCTCTCCATCCAACCGCTTCTCTTAATAGTGTCATTTTTTGTAAATGTTCACGCCAAATTCGATCTGTATTTATTAAAATAATACTACGTTCTAGATTTTCTAAAATTCCGTCACCATAAACTGATAATTCAACAATTTTTGATTGATATGTTAACCAAAACTCACTAAATAAATAGATTTTTAATTCATATAAATCAAAATCATTTATTACTAAATTTGAATATTTAATTTTATTTAATATTAAATTTTTACCAAATAAGTTTTCGATTAATGAGATAATTTCTTTATTATTTTTATCTTTTTGTAATTCTAATAAAAGTTCGGTAATAATTTGTTCACCATATGCAAAAATATTTTTTTGAACCGAAACACTTTCTAGAATTTTTCTTCTTTCATGATAAATAATAGTTCGTTGTTTATTTAAAACATCATCATAATCAAATAAATTTTTTCGTTGTTGATATGCACGTTCTTCCACTCGTTCTTGTGCAGAATCCAAACTTTTTGTTAATAAGTCAGATTCTAATGGGGAATCATCAGGAATTTGTGTTTGCATAAAGTTTTGAATTTTGGGACCACCAAAAAGACGTAATAAATTATCATCTAGACTTAAAAAGAATCGTGAAGTTCCTGGATCACCTTGTCTACCACACCTTCCTCGTAATTGATTATCAATTCTTCGAGAATCATTACGCTCTGTACCGATTATATACAATCCACCTAAATTTTTAACAATTTTGTTTTCTTGTTTTTGAAATTTTTTATTATAAGAAATTAATTCATTAATTAAAAATCGAATTGAACATTGATATAAAGTAGTGGGAATTGATATTCGATCATTTTCTCTTAAAATTCTAAGAACATCAAGATCAGATAATTCTAAAAACTGTTGATTATTAAGTAAAGAGAAGAGAACACTTAAAAAATTTTGTGAAATTCCACTAAACTTATTTAACAACGAAAATTCTAGAATATTCGATTTTTTTGAAAGTTTATAATTTTTTGATAGAGTTAAAATGTCATATAATTTTTTTTGAATTTTAAAATTAATATTGCCGCCTAAGATAATATCAGTTCCACGACCAGCCATGTTAGTGGCAATTGTTATATTACTTTTTTCTCCGGCTTGTGCAACAATTTCTGATTCTCTTCTAACATTTTCTGGTTTGGCATTTAAAATTTCATACGATAATTTATATTCACTCAATAATTGAGCAAGCATTTCAGATTTTTCTACTGTTGTTGTTCCAATCAAAATGGGTTGGCCGGTTGACGAAATTTCATTACATGCTTGTGCAATTGCATTCCATTTAGAAAACTGATCTTTATAGATAAAATCTGGTAAATCTTTTCGTTGATTTGGTCTAGCTGTTGGTATTTCTTCAACTGATAAATTATAAATTTTTTCAAATTCTGTTTCTGCCGTCTTTCCTGTTCCTGTCATACCCGATAATTTTGGATATAATAAGAAGAAATTTTGATAAGTTATTGATGCAACTGTTTCAGTTTTTTGACGAATTGGTAATTTTTCTTTAGACTCAATTGCTTGATGTAAACCATCGCCCCATCGACGATCTGCCATAATTCGCCCAGTAAATTCATCAACGATTACGATTCGATTATTTTGAACAATATAATGAACATTATTAAAAAATAATGCATTAGCTTTAAGAGCATTAATTATATATGGTATCCAAGGATCTCTTGGATCATACAAATCTTGAATACTTAAAATTTTCTCAGTTTGTTTACTACCTTCTTCTGTTAAAGTTACGTTTTTATTTTTTTCATCAACTTTATAATGTTTATTAAGTTCTAAATAATCCGTAATTTCGGCAGCAACAACATATTTTTCAATTGGAGTTGGGATATTATTCGAAATGATTAATGGAGTTTGAGCTTCATCAATAAGAATTGAATCAATTTCATCAACAATACAGTAATTAAAAGGCCGCAAGACTACATCTGTTAAATTTAATGCCATATTATCGCGAAGAAAATCGAATGTTACTTCATAATTTGTCACATACGTTATGTCTGCTTTATAATTAGCTTTTCGATTTGAAACAGACATCCCATCTTGAATTAATCCCGTATCTAATCCAAGAAAACGATAAATCTGACCCATTGAAACTTGATCTCGATTTGCTAAGTAATCATTGACTGTTACGATATGAACCCCTTTTTCTGTCAACGCATTTAAAAAAGCTGGTAAAGTTGCGACTAATGTTTTCCCTTCACCTGTTCTCATTTCCCCAATTTTTTGGTCATTTAAAACAAGTCCCCCAATTAATTGAACATCAAAATGTCGTAATCCCAATGTTCGTAAACTTGCTTCTCGCGTTAAAGCAAATGATTCGGCAATTATTTTATCTAAATTTGGACTGGCTTTATATTGCTTCTTTAATTTGAAACTTTTAGCCCTTAATTCACTATCAGTTAATAATTTTAATTCATTTTCTAATTCATTAATTTGAGTAACTAAATTTTGGTATTTATTAACAACTGAATTAGTCTTAAATGGGTTTTTTAGCATTTTAAATTTCTTTAAATATTTATTAACTAATAATATTTATACATTTCTGCTTTCCATTTTTAAAATTAAATTGAACCATTCCATCTGTTAATGCAAATAATGTAAAATCCTTTCCACACCCAACATTCACTCCGGGTTTAAATTTCATACCTCTTTGACGAACTAAAATATTTCCCGCACGAACTTTTTCACCACCAAATCGTTTTACTCCTAATCGGTTTGCATTCGAATCACGACCATTTTTTGTACTTCCTGCACCTTTTTTATGTGCCATAGATTTTACCTCCTTTTTTAGTTTTAATTAACAACAATATCTTCAATAAGAACTCGTGTTAATTCTTGGCGATGGCCTTGTTTTTTTCTTGTTTTCTTTTTCGGTCTCATTTTATAAACAATTGTTTTCTTACCACGTAAGTGTTCCAAAATTTTTCCTTTAATTTTCACACTTTCTAAATAAGGTTTACCAACTGAAACATCACCATCATTATTTAGTAGTAAAACACGATTTAAAATTATTTGTTTTCCTAATTCTGTTGGAATTCTATTAAAATCATAATATTTTCCTGTTTCGATCCAAAATTGTCTTCCACTTATTTCGACAATCGCATATTTCATAATTTAAATTAGTTTACTTTTTTTATTCATATGATACTGACTTTTTAAAAAAATCGTCAACTTTTTTTAAAAAGCTTTAATTTTCTATATTAGTTTTTAATCTATTTAATTCACTGTAAAAGAAATCAAAAGCTTTTGATTTATAACATTCTGGATTACTAATTATTGAAAGAGTTCGAGTAATTCGAATATTTTTAACTTTAATAATTTCAACACTTTTAAGCTTAATTTCTTTTTCAATTGCCGATGATGAGACAAATGCAGCCCCAAGTCCTAAACTAACAGCTGTTTTTATTCCTTCGATTGAATTTAATTGTAGTATTATTTTTAACTTAGTTATATCGATCTCATTTTGCGTTAAAATATTATCAATAAATTTTCGTATTGTTGAATTTGCATTTAATGTTATAAAGTTCAAATGATATAAATCTTCTTTAGTAATTTCTTTTTTTTGCGCGAGAGGGTGCGATTTAGGGATAATTAAACTAAATTCATCTTTCACAAAACTTTCAACTTTAAGATTTTTTCTTAATTCATTCGGAATTTTACCACCTACAACGGCAATATCAATTTTTCTATTGATAATTTCTTTAGCAATTATACGTGTCGAATTTACTTGAACTTTTAAATTCATCTGAGGATAAATTTGAGCAAATAGAGCTAAAACTCTAGGCATTAAATAAGTCCCTATTGTTTGACTAGCGCCTACTGTTAAATTACCTCGTTCACCATTTTGTAAATCAATTAAAGCTCGGCAACTTTCTTCACATAACGCTAAAATTCTTTCGGCATATTCTAAAAAAACTTGACCATTCTCTGTTAAAGAAATTTTATTGTTTTCTCGATTTATTAAAAGAATATCAAGATTCTTTTCCAATATCTTTATTTGTTTACTTAAGGCTGGTTGTGAAATATATAAACCTTCTGCTGCTCTTGTAAAATTTTTTTCTACTGCAATTGCTTTCAAAATTCGTAGTTGTTGAAGTGTAAAGGGAAGCATATTTAATTGTGAACTATCGATAGGTAAGATGCTAAAATAATTAAATTATAGATAAAACGAATTGCAGATGGAGAGACTCGAACTCTCAAAACCTGAGTTACTAGAACCTAAACCTAGCGCGTATACCAATTCCGCCACATCTGCTAAATGATTTTATTAATGCTATCAAAAATTTATTTGAATAGTTTTAATAAGAAAAAATTGTCTTTTAATGACAATAAATAAATCATTTATGATTTATTCATCATCATCAACGTATATACTATATACAAAACTTGTAGGTTTGCCTCGTAACATTGATTTAGCTAATGATAAAGACTTCTGAGCAGCTTTGTATCCTTTTCTTTTCCAATTTGCTTTTCTGGAATTTTTCTTAGATTTTGATGTTCGTTTCTTAGGTACGGCCATGATTTTTTATTTTACGTTGTTAATCTTTTTTTCAGTAATTTTACGATAATACTCTTTATAACCTTTATTTTAACTTATGTCAAGAATTTTAATTATTTTATGATTATTAAAATCAATACTAACATTTTTAAATTTAATTTTGATTTTTTAATCGTATAATCTAATGTAATTATTAAAAATTGAAAATTTTTTTGAGTTTAATTTAAGCAACCGTATATTAATATAAACATTTTTTTATAAAAAATGTTTATATTAATATACAACCAATTAAATTTATAAATCATTTAAATTTGACATTGGATCTACATCAGACTCATTATCTACTTTAGCTGCTACTAGATCTTTCATAGCTGTTTTTAAATTTTCAAGCTCTGATTGTAAACTTTCAAAATTACTATTTGATATTTCTTGTCGAATGTTTTCAATTAATTTTGTAATATTTTCTTTTTTATCTTCAGAAATCGCCTCGTTTAAAGAAGTAAGTTCTTTTTCCGCTTCAAAACATAGGGCTTCAGCTTGATTTTTTAAATCAATATTTTGTTTTTTTTCTTGATCCGCTGTCGCAAATTTCTCTGCTTCTGCTAACATTTCTTCAACCTCATTTTCATTTAAATTTGAGGCACCTTGAATTGTTACAGATTGTTCAACTCCCGTTTCTTTTTCTCTAGCTTTTACAGATAAAATTCCATCAACATCAATATCAAATGTAACTTCAATCTGAGGAACACCCCGATCAGCCGATGGGATTCCATCTAATCTAAAGTTTCCTAAACTCTTATTTCCTGCAACTAACTCGCGTTCTCCTTGTAAAATATGAATCTCTACATTGGTTTGATTATCAACAGCAGTTGAGAACATTTCTGATTTCTTAACTGGAATTGTTGTATTTCTAGCAATAATTTTTGTCATAACTCCACCCAGTGTTTCAACACCTAATGATAATGGAGTAACATCTAATAATAAGATATCTTTAATTTCACCTGCTAAAATACCAGCTTGAATTGCTGCTCCAATTGCAACAACTTCATCGGGATTTACTGACTGATTTGGTTTTTTACCTGTTAAAGATTCAACTAGATTTTGAATAGCTGGAATACGTGTTGATCCCCCCACTAATACAACCTCATTAATATCTGATTTTTCAAGTCTTGCATCGCTTAAAGTTTTTTCAACTGGAATACGACATCTATTAATTAGATCTTTACATAAATTTTCAAATACTTCGCGCGTTATTTCTTTTTCAATGTGTTTTGGACCAGTTTTATCAGCTGTAATAAATGGTAAATGAATTGTTGTCTTTTCGACAGTCGATAATTCAATTTTGGCTTTTTCTGCTGCTTCTGTTAAACGTTGTAAAGCTTGAATATCTTGTGCTAGGTCAATTCCTTCTTTTTCCTTAAAATCATCCATTAACCATTTTACAATAATATTATCAAAATCATCACCACCTAAACTAGTGTCTCCTGCTGTTGCTAAAACTTCAAAAATACCGTCACCAACTTCTAAAAGTGAAACATCAAATGTTCCACCACCTAAATCAAAAACTAAGATTGTTTCATTTTGTTTTTTATCTAAACCATAAGCTAATGATGCAGCTGTTGGTTCATTAATAATTCTTAAGACTTCAACGCCTGCAATTTTTCCCGCATCCATTGTAGCTTGTCGTTGTGAATCATTAAAATAAGCTGGTACAGTAATTACTGCTTGAGTTACGTCTTGGCCTAAGTAATCTTTTGCATCATTAATTAATTTTCGTAATACTTGCGCAGAAATTTCTTCGGGACTGAAATCTTTATTTAATGATGCACATTTAATTTTAATATTATCATTTTGATCTTTATCTACTTTATACGGCAATCTTTTTGCTTCTTCTGAAATTTCTGATTCTTTTGATCCGATAAATCGTTTAACTGAATAAAATGTATTTTCCGGATTAATAACAGCTTGTCTTTTTGCAATTTGACCAACTAATAATTCTTCTTTTTTTGTATAGGCCACAATTGATGGTGTTGTTCTTAAACCTTCAGCATTAATAATTACACTTGGTTGACCACCTTCAATTGCAGCAACTACAGAATTTGTCGTACCTAAATCAATTCCTACAACTTTTGCCATTTTTATTTATTTATTTATTTTTATTTATTTTTGTATGTCAGATAGATGTTTAATTAAAAGATAAAAAATTTAATTAAAAATCTTTTTTATCATAATAATTTAACTATTGAAATTTGATATTCAATTTAAAATACTTGAACTGATATTGAATAATTGCTAAACCTTATTAGAGCATAGTAAGATTCTTATAAAACATCATAAAATTAATTATAATTACCCGAATGCGGAAAGTCTAACAGTTATAGATTTCTAAATCTACTTAAATTTATTTTCTAATTCACAATTTAGATTATAAGACATACAATTCAAAAAAAAGAAACTCAAAAAACCGCATTAATTTTTTATTTTAATAACATTGTTAATATGTCTTATATAGACAAAATACTGTAAATTTTTTAAACTAAGTTACGTGATTTACTAATTTTAATTAGTTTATTTAATCTTAATTAAATTAAAAAAGAAAAATTAACAAAGATTTTATTACTGTACTTTAGTAGTATCTACTTCAAAACCAAGATAAATTATTAAATAGTTAGTTTCATTTATTTAATAAATACTATCTGTTGATAATTAAAATGTTATAAATTTTGAATATGTACATAATAACGAATAAATTGGGAGAAATATTGTGGGTATAGGTTTATTAGGTAATAAAATTGGTATGACTCAGATTTTTGACGAGTCTGGCAATATTATTCCAGTTACAATTCTAAAAGTCGGCCCTTGTGTTATAACGCAAATAAAAAGTAAATTAAAAGATGGCTATGACTCAATTCAAATTGGTTATGGAAATGTTTCAAGTAAAGCCTTAACACAACCGGAATTAGGTCATTTACAAAAATCAAATATTGAACCTTTAAAATATTTAAAAGAATTTAGAGTAAGTGAAAATCATGAATTTAAGATTGGACAAATTTTAAACGTAGATTCATTTACAGCAGGTCAACTTTTAAATATCAGAGGGAAAAGTATTGGTAAAGGGTTCTCAGGTCTTCAAAAACGGTACAGTTTTACTCGTGGTCCCATGACTCATGGTTCAAAAAATCATCGTGCACCTGGATCTATTGGTATGGGAACTACACCTGGCCGAGTTTTACCTGGTAAAAAAATGGCTGGTCAATTAGGTAATGAAATGATAACAGTTAAAAAACTTAAAGTCGTTCAAGTAAATTTAGAAGAAAATATTTTAGTTATTAAAGGTTCGGTTCCTGGAAAACCTGGGAATTTACTAAGTATTGTTCCTTCAAAATAAAATATCTGAAAATTCCAAAATAAATATATTAACAGTTAAAAGAAAGTATGACCGTTCAAAAATTTATAAAATATACGCCTTTAGATATAACGGGAAAAGAACTAGATTCGAATCATGAACTAAAATTGAGTATTTTAGAAACATCAGGAAATTATTTAGTACATAAAGATCTTTTACGACATTTCAACTCGCAAAAACAAGGTACCGTTTCAACAAAAACACGAAGTGAAGTTCGAGGTGGTGGTCGTAAACCATGGAAACAAAAAGGTACTGGTCGGGCACGGGCTGGTTCTAATACTTCACCATTATGGAAAGGTGGTGGTGTAATTTTTGGCCCAAAACCAAGAAAAGTTTCGTTAAAACTAAATAAAAAAGAACGAAAACTTGCATTGCAAACGCTTTTATACAATAAAAAGAATAATATTTTAGTAATTGAAGATTTAGAAAATCAACTTACTGAACCAAAAACAAAGACTTTTTTAAAAATTTGTCAAAATTGTCTAGTTTCTTTAAATCAAAAAGTATTAGTAATTGTTTCAAAGAAAACAGTTCCATTAAAGTTGGCAACACAGAATTTAAAAAATATGGAATTAATTTCTGCTTCTAATTTAAATACTTTTAGTTTATTAAAAGCACAGCAAATTATATTAACACCTTCGGCAATGAATTATATAAAGGAGATTTATTGTGATTAACTCTTCTAATATCAATACACAAATTATTAAATATCCGATTATTACAGACAAAGCGACACGACTTTTAGAAAATAATCAATATAGTTTTGTTGTAGATCGTTATTCGGATAAACTTACAATTAAATCTACAATTGAATCTTTATTTAATGTAAAAGTTATAAAAATTAACACATGTCGTCTTCCACGTAAAAAGAAACGTGTTGGTAAATATATTGGATGGAAACCCCAATATAAAAAGGCAATTGTAACCTTATTAGAAGGCGATGTAATAAACTTATTTACAGATAGTTAAGAAATAAAAAAGAATCCAGTTTATGAGTATTCGTCTTTATAAATCATATACACCAGGTACGAGAAATCGTGCATTATCAGGTTTTACTGAAATTACAAAAACTAAACCTGAAAAAAGTTTACTTAAAAAAAATCACCGAAATAAAGGGCGAAATAATCGAGGGGTTATTACTATTCGTCATAGAGGTGGTGGTCATAAAAAACGTTATCGAATAATTGATTTTAAACGTAACAAATATAACAGTGAAGGAATCGTACAAGCAATCGAATATGATCCAAATCGAAATGCACGGATTGCGTTAATAAACTATGCAGATGGTGAAAAACGTTATATCTTGCAACCGAAAAATTTAAATATTGGTGATAGTATTTGTTCTGGATCTGGTTCTCCATTAAGTATTGGAAATACATTACCATTAGGGGAAATTCCTTTAGGAACTGCAATTCATAATGTTGAATTAATTCCAAATAAAGGAGGTCAAATTGTTCGTGCAGCTGGAACATCAGCGAAAATTTTAGCAAAAGAAGGTGACTATATCACATTACGTTTACCATCTAAAGAAATTCGTTTGATTCGAAAGGAATGTTTTGCAACCATTGGTGAAATTGGTAATAATGATGCTTTTTTAGTTAAAAGTGGAAAAGCTGGTCGAACGCGTTGGTTAGGAAAACGTCCAACAGTGCGAGGCTCAGTTATGAACCCGTGTGATCATCCACATGGTGGAGGAGAAGGAAGAGCACCAATTGGTCGAACTCGTCCATTAACACCATGGGGTAAACCAGCTTTAGGAATAAAAACAAGAAAGAAAAAAAATTTAAGTGATGCATATATTCTTCGTCGACGTTCTTAATAAAAACAAGAAGAATAAATTAACACTTTAAAAATTAAAAAAATATTTTTAAAATGCCAAGATCATTAAAAAAAAGCCCATTTATTGCTTATCATTTATTAAAAAAAATTAATAAATCCAATAAGGCAAATAAAAAAGATACGATTACAACATGGTCTCGTTCATCCACTATTTTACCAAGTATGGTTGGATTTACAATCGCCGTTTATAATGGTAAACAACATGTGCCCATTTTTATTTCAGATCAACTCGTTGGTCACAAACTCGGTGAATTTGTATCCACAAGAACTTTTCGGTCTCATATCAAAGGTGATAGAACAACAAAACGCTAAAAAACTGGGTTATGAACCAAATTCTATATGAAAATAGATGTAAATGTAATGAAGAAATTTCAATAATTCGAAAACGAAAATTAACAACTCGAAGTGAGGGCAAACCATTTCAATATCCTAAGCCTAATGAAATTTTATCAAAGACATTTCAAATAAAGTATGAAAAAAAATTGTCTTCCACTGCAAGAGTTATTTTGAATAGTTTTCATAATAAATATATTTATTATGCAATCGATGATATTTTATATTTATTGAAGTCAAACAAGCGTGAACGAGAAAATCTTTTAGAAATTTTATATTCACCGATTATTTTACTACAAAATAATTTTTCAGTTAATTTTTTTGACATCTGGATTCGTGAAATTTATATTGAGGAAATTTCAAAAGTTAATAAATTCCTTAAGACTGATTCTGAAACTTTGGATCAATTTACTTATATTACAATTAAATTTTTCTACAAGACTCGAGTTCCAATAAAAAAACAGGAAGCACTATGGTAAATGTTAATAATATTTTGAAAAATACAACATTTATTATTTTTATCAATTAATTAGATTAAACATATTAATTAATCAATTGTTAAGTTTATTATTGAATATTATATATTAGAAATAATTCCTTATGTCAAACACTCAATCTGTTAAAGCAGTAGCTAAATATATTCGTATGTCGCCTCATAAAATAAGACGGGTTTTAGATCAAATTCGAGGTCGTTCTTATCAAGAAGCATTAATGATTTTAGAATTTTTACCTTTTGATGCAGGTGGCCCAATTTGGCAAGTCGTTCATTCAGCAGCAGCCAATGCAAAACATAATTATGGATTAGACAAGAAAAAATTGGTTATTGATCAAGCTTTTGCTGATGAAGGACCTAGATTAAAAAGAATTCGATCACGTGCTCAAGGTAGAGCATTTAAAATTTTAAAACCAACCTGTCATATTACAGTAATTATGAAAACAATTAACTAACTAAATAACAAATTTAATTTTATAAATTAAAAGGATTAATTCTATGGGGCAAAAAACACATCCTTTAGGATTTAGATTAGGTATTATACAAGACCACAAATCGACATGGTATTCTAATTTCAATCAGTATGCTAACATTTTAAAGGAAGATGACAAAATTCGAACATATATTAATAGTATTGCATCAATAAATAGTATTTCAAATGTTCAAATAAATAGAAATGGATTAAATGATCAAATTCAATTAAATATTGAAACGGGAAAACCAGGAGTTCTAGTTGGTGATCTTGGAAGTGGGCTTGAAGCTTTATTAAAGAATATTAAAAAATTATTACCACCAGAACGTCAACTAACAATTAATGTTTTTGAGGTTGAAAAAGTTGATTTAAATGCCGCACTTTTAGCAAATTTAGTTGCTGAACAATTAGAAAAACGAGTTGCCTTTAGACGAGCAATTAGAGAAGCATTGCAACGTGCAGAAAAACAAAATGTGAAGGGCATCAAAATTCAAGTTTCAGGACGTTTAAATGGGGCAGAAATTGCACGAAGTGAATGGATTAGAGAAGGAAGAGTACCACTTCAAACATTGCGTGCAGATATTGATTATGCAACAAAAGAAGCCCATACAATCTATGGAGTTTTAGGTATCAAAGTTTGGCTATTTAAAAGTGAAATCTTATCGAAATAAAAATTACCTTTTACTAAATTAATTTATTATGTTAAGCCCAAAAAGAACAAAATATAGAAAATACCATCGTGGACGTATGCGAGGCAAAAAAACTCGCGGAAATGAAATATGCTTTGGAAGTTTTGGTTTACAAGCATTAGAACCAACTTGGATTACATCACGTCAAATTGAAGCATCACGAAGAACAATCACTCGCTATACAAAACGTGGAGCTTCATTATGGATTAGAATTTTCCCAGATAAGACGGTAACAGCCAGAGCTGCTGAATCAAGAATGGGTTCAGGTAAAGGTGCTGTTGATTATTGGGTTGCTGTTGTAAAACCTGGAACAATCATATTTGAAATCGATTCAGTTCCTGAAGATATTGCTCGAGCTGCATTAAATTTAGCAGCCTATAAATTACCAATTAAAACAAAATTTCTTATTAAACAGTAATATTAATTAAAAATATGGGTCTACCTACATTTAGTGATATTATTTCACTTTCAAATGCAGAAATTTCTGAAACAATTATTGAAACTGAAAATCAATTATTTAATCTTCGTTTTAAAAAAGCGACGCGCCAAACTTTTAAAGTACATGAAATAAAAAATGCAAAACGTCGTTTAGCACAATTAAAAACGCTTTTAACATCAAGATTACAAAATCTTGAAGAAAAATAGAGAGATTTAAATAAAAAATTAAGAGCAAATAGAAATGATAAAAAAAACTGCTATTCACTATAAAATTAAGGAGTTTTAGATGTCAGCGAAACAACAAATTGGTATTGTAATTAGTACTAAAATGCAAAAGACTATTGTATTAAAAGTTGAAAAACGATATCAGCATCCCATGTATTCTAAAACATTAATAAAGACTAAAAAATATTTAGCCCATGATGAATCAGAAGAATGTAATATTGGTGATCAAGTAATCGTTGAAGAATGTCGTCCATTAAGTAAAAGAAAAAGTTGGAAATTAATCAAGATTCTTTCAAAATCATCGCTAATAAGTTAAATGATATTTTTATGATCTATCCTCAAACAATATTAACAGTAGCCGATAATACGGGTGCTAAAAAAGTTATGTGTATTCGAGTATTAGGAGGCAGTAAAAAATATGCAAAAATTGGTGATACCATTATTGCAGTAGTTAAAGAAGCTTTACCAAATATGCCTATAAAACGTTCAGATGTAGTAAGAGCAATGATTGTAAGAACTAAAAAAAGTATCCGTCGACAAGATGGGATGTATATAAGATTTGATGATAATGCCGCAGTAATTGTAAATGTTGATAATAACCCTCGTGGAACCAGAGTTTTTGGTCCGGTTGCTAGAGAAATCCGTGACAAAAATTATTCGAAAATTGTTTCGTTAGCACCGGAGGTTTTATAAATGGCAAAAAGAAAAAAATTACATGTCAAAATTGGGGATAGTGTAACAATTCTTTCAGGTTTTCATAAAAATGAGAATGGTGAAGTGTTAAAAATTAATCGAGAAACTGGAAAAATTATAGTCAAAGGGATTAATTTTAAATTTAAACATCTTAAACCAAATACTGAAAATGAAATTGGTGAGATCAAACAATTTGAAGCCCCAATTCATCATTCAAATGTAAAATTAAATTTAAAAGAACTATCTTAATATGCTAAATCAACATTCATTAGGAGAAATTGCTGAGATTCATAATTTACTCGGTGATATAAAGAAAGAATATGAAGAGGGTATAAAACCTATATTAATAAAAAATAGTCCAAAATTATTTAAAAATCCACATACAGTTCCAAAGTTAAAAAAAATACAAATTAATCGTGGACTTGGATTAGCAGCTCAAAATACAAATATTTTGAAAAAAAATATTGAAGAGTTTGAAAAAATTACTGGACAAAAACCGATTCTTACAAAATCGAAAAAAGCAATTGCTGGATTCAAAATTCGTGATGATATGGAATTAGGTTTAACAGTAACATTACGTGGTCCAAAAATGTATGCATTTTTAACCAAGTTACTATTTTTTACATTTGCTCAAATTCGTGATTTTCGTGGTTTATCTTTAAGAAGTTTTGATAAAGCAGGAAATTACACATTAGGTTTAAAAGAACAATTAATTTTCCCGGAAATTGATTATGATGATGTCGATCAAGTTCAAGGTTTTACAATTAATATTGTTTTAGATCATGGTTCGCCAAATTATAGATCAAAATCAATCGATAAAATTTTAAATGGCATGATTTTATTTAAATTTTTACGATTCCCACTAAATGATTGTGGATATTATGATAGATATGAATCTTTTTCAGATATTAACAAAACTTGGGATAAAAAACGACACTTGAAACGAAAACGTTGGTCACAAGAATAAAAATTATAAACATATTGAATTAAGGAGAAAATTGTGATAAACGATACTATTTCAGATATGTTAACAAGAATTAGAAATGCGAATATGGTAAAACATCAAATCGTTCAAATTCCTGGTACAAAAATGTCTTCAGCTATTGCAGAAATTTTAAAGGAAGAAGGATATATTGAAAATTCTGAAAGTTATACAGAAAACGGAAGAAAATATTTATTACTATCATTAAAATATAGTGGAAAATTAAGAAAACCTGTTATCTGTAAAATTGAAAGAATTAGTAAACCGGGTTTGCGAGTTTATTCTAATTCAAAAAACTTACCAAAAGTTTTAGATAATTTAGGGATTGCAATTATTTCAACTTCAAAAGGAGTAATGACAAACTTAAAGGCTAAAGAACTTGGAATTGGTGGTGAAGTTTTATGTTATGTTTGGTAAATATAAGGAGTTTCTAAAATGTCACGTATAGGAAAATTACCAATTAATATACCAGAAAATGTTGATATTAATTACAACGATTCAGAAATTACAGTTAAAGGGAAATTTGGAACATTAACAACTAAATTACCAAATCCTATTACTTTAAATCAAACTGACGATGGTTTATTAAAAGTAAGTATAAAAGAAGACACACGTAAACTTCGTGCATTACATGGTTTATATCGAACACTAATCAATAATATGATGATTGGGGTTTCAGAACAGTTTAACTTAGTTTTGATATTAAAAGGTGTTGGATATCGGGCCGCTGTCCAAGGTAAAGAAATTGTTTTAAATTTAGGGTATAGTCATCCAGTAAAAATTGAAATTCCAAAAGAAATATCAGTCGAAGTGGTTAAAAACACAACGATAAATTTAAAGTCATGTGATAAAGAACTATTAGGTTTATTTGCAGCAAATATCAGAACTTGGCGATTACCTGAACCATATAAAGGTAAAGGAATCTTATATGAAAATGAACAAATTATACGCAAAGCTGGAAAATCTGCGAAATAATCAATAGTTGACAATCTTTAAAAAATAAAAAATTATAAGTATGAAATTTTCACCACGAAATTTGGTAAAATTAAAAAATAAAAACAAAAAGCTAAAACCTAATAAATTTAAAAGATTAAAGCGTGAAACATTACGTGGGCAAATTAAAGGAACTATTGAAAGACCAAGATTATCCGTTTATCGTTCTAATGAAAATATTTATGCCCAAATAATTGATGATACAAATTCTAAAACATTAATTTCTTGTTCAACATTAGATCGTTCCATTAAACTTACGCTTGCAAACGGTCGAACTTGTGATGCTTCACGATTAATGGGAGAAAAATTAGCAGAATTAAGTTTAAAAAAAAATATTACAAAAATTGTTTTCGATCGTGGACCTTATTTGTACCATGGAAGAATAAAAGCATTAGCTGATGGAGCACGAGCTGGTGGCTTGCAATTTTAAATTTGAATTTGTAAATAAATATACAAGTTAAAGATTTCCTATGAGTAGTGATTTAAAAAAAGTTAATAAAAAAAGTTCAGGGCGTAAATCAAATAGCCAAGAAGTAAAACTAGTTGAACGATTAATAAAAATTGGTCGTGTTTCAAAAGTAACGAAAGGTGGTAAAAAATTAAGTTTCCGCGCAATTGTTGTAGTCGGTGATGAAAATGGAAAAGTTGGTGTTGGTGTGGCAAAAGCAGATGATGTAGTAAATGCATTCAAAAAAGCAAAAACAGATGGACGTAAAAATCTAGTTAATTTTCCGATTACAAAATCATTAACGATTCCGCACACTGTTACTGGAAAATTTGGAGCTTGTAAAGTCTTTATGAAACCTTCAATTGAAGGTTCCGGTGTAATTGCAGGTGGTGCTGTTCGTATTGTATTGGAAGTTGCGGGTGTTAAAAATGTTATCGCAAAGCAATTAGGATCTAACAATTTGTTAAATAATGCACGTGCTTCAGTTTGCGCTTTAGAAAGTTTAACAACAAAATCTCAAGTATTAAAAAAACGAAATTTAAACTAAAAACAAATTAGTAACTATTAATCAAGAATAAAACCGTGAAAATTAATAAGGAAATTGGAGATATTCTTTTAAAACGTTTATTAATAACTATTGGAATCCTGTTCTTTATTCGAGTCGGAACATTTCTTCCAGTTCCGGGAATTAATCACAGTGATTTAGCATTCTATATCCAAAGTCATTCTGTTACTAAAAGTTTAGTCAGTACATTTTCCGGAGATGATACTTTTGTTATTGGTTTATTTACTTTGAATATCTTTCCATATATTAATGCATCTATTTTAATTCAGTTAATATTAGGATTTTCACCTAATCTTGCAAAACTTCAAAAAGATGGTGATCTGGAAGGTAGACGTACAATTAATAAATTAACTCGTTTTATTACATTAATTTTGGCTATTGTTCAAAGTGTTAGTTTATCTTTTTATCTCAAACAAATCTTATTTGACTGGAATTATACTCTAGCAGCTGAAATAGTAATTTGGTTAACAACGGGAGCGATGATAGTTCTATGGTTAAGTGAAATAATTACTGATTATGGTTTAGGAAATGGAGCATCATTGTTAATTTATACTAATATCATTTCGAATTTACCTAATCTTAGTAAAAAAATATTCTTAGAAAATAGTGGAAACTTCAGTGTTTTATCAGGGCTTGGTATTGGTTTGCTCATTTTTCTTTCATTATATGCAATTGTTTTTTTACAAGAAGGAGTCCGAATTGTTCCATTAATATCATCTAAACAATTAAATCAATCAGCATCTGAAAATTATGCAATCAGTAATAATTATATTCCGCTAAGATTTAATCAAGCGGGAGTAATGCCCATTATTTTAACAACAGCGATTTTAGTTGTGCCAAATTATCTAAGTAAATTCGCGTTATTACCAAAGATTGATTTACCAGTCAATCTTGAATCTTTTAAATTCCTTTATTGGATTAGTTATTTTGGATTAATTTTACTATTTAGTTCGTTTTATTCAACAATTGTTTTAAATCCAAAAGATATTTCTGATCAATTACAAAAAATGTCTGTAACCATTCCAGGAATTAGACCAGGTATACAAACAACATTTTATTTAAAACAAGTAATGAAGAGAGTAACTTTAATTGGAGCAATTATGCTTGCGACTTTAGCGACTCTTCCAAACTTTATAGAAACAACTTTAAATATTACAAGCCTTAATGGGTTAAGTATTAGTTCTTTGCTGATTTTAACAGGTGTAGTATTAGATTTAGTTCGTGAAGTAAAAAATATTTACTATTCGAATATCTATAGTAATATGTATTAATAAACTAAAAATTATTATTTAAAAACTTGAAATGAAAGTTCGTCCTTCAGTAAAAAAAATGTGTGATAAATGTCGAGTAATTAAACGTAGTGGAAAAGTTATGGTAATTTGTTCCAATCCGAAACATAAACAACGTCAGGGATAATATTTTAAAGGAGTCAAAAAAATGGTCAGATTAGTTGGTGTTGATTTACCAAGAAATAAAAGAATTGCATACGCTCTTACTTATATTCATGGAATTGGTCTTACTTCTGCAAAAAAACTTATTGAAGTTGCAAAAATTAATCCTGAAACAAGAACGAATGATTTAACTACTGAAGAAACAGTAGCTTTACGTCAAACTTTAGAACAAAGTGATCTAACACTCGAAGGTGATTTAAGACGATTTAATGGTTTGAATATTAAACGATTAAATGAAATCAATTGTCATAGAGGAAAACGCCATAGAAATAGTTTGCCGGTTCGTGGTCAACGAACTCGAACTAATGCTCGGTCACGACGTGGATCAAAAAAAACAGTTACTAGCAAGAAAAAATAATCTTATATAACTATTTAAAATTTATTTGAATTTTTATATCGTCAAAACAATGAAAAAATTAAATACTAAAAAAGATAAAAATAGTTTTACAAGTGGTGTTGTTCATATTAAATCAACATTTAATAATACAATTGTAACAATTACAAATTTAACTGGTGATACTATTGCTTGGGCGTCAGCAGGTAGTTCTGGTTTTAAAGGAGCTCGAAAGAGTACTCCTTTTGCAGCTCAAACAGCAGCAGAAAAAGCTGCATTAGAAGCCTTAAGTACAGGTATGAGAAATGTTGAAATTTTAGTAAAAGGACAAGGATCAGGACGTGAAACAGCAATTCGAGCAATTGAAGGTGCAGGGTTTGATATTATTTCCATTCAAGATATAACATCAGTTCCACATAATGGATGTCGTCCACCAAAACGACGTCGTGTTTAGAATTTCTATTTCTAAAAAATGAATCTATGAATAACATTTCCATTAAGTGTCTTAAATCAGAAAAAATTCACTCGGGTGCTTGTCATAGTCAATTTGTAATAAATCATTTAAAACCAGGACAAGGTATAACAATTGGTAATCAATTACGACGTGTTCTTTTAGGTGATTTGGGTGGTATTGCAATTTCAGCAGTTAGAATTGCAAGTATAACGCATGAATTTTCAACAATTCCAGGAGTCAGAGAAGATATACTTGAAATTTTATTAAACTTAAAAGGAATTGTTTTAAAAAGTAAAATCAAGGATATTCAATTTGGAAGATTAAAAGTTCAAGGACCACGTGTTGTAACAGCTGATTTAATTCAATTACCGTCAGATGTAGAAATTATAAATCCAAACCATTATATTGCAACAATTTCTACATCAAACATTCTTGAAATTGAATTTAAATTTGAATATGGAACTGGTTATCAGTTAGCTTCAAAAACTTTTTCAGATGAAGCTGATAATTATTTACAGCTCGATACAATTTTTATGCCAGTTCAAAAAGTAGATTTTAAAATAGAAAATATTTATGATACTGCCAATAATATAAGTGAAAGACTTTTCATGGATATTTGGACTAATGGTAGTATTTCACCAGAAAGTGCTCTTGAATCTGCTGCTCAAAGTATAATTGACTTATTTACATTATTAATTAACAATAAAAGTAGTAATGAAAATAATCAATTACAATCGCAAACTAAATCAATAAATATTGAGCCTTATACTAATATTGCTATTGAAGAATTGCAATTATCAGTTCGAGCGTATAATTGTTTGAAAAAAGCTCAAATAAATACCGTTGGTGATTTATTACAATATTCTCCTGAAAGACTACAAGAACTTAAAAATTTTGGTAGAAAATCAGCGGATGAAGTTTTTTCCACATTAAAAAATAAATTAGGTATTATTCTTAAATAATTAAGGGCTTTATTTATGACTTTTTAGTTAATTAATACTCTTCGTTATTTACTTTCAAAAAAAATTATGAATTTATTAAATAAAACATTTTTACCAACTAAGACTTATAAAAATCGGAATTGGTTTATTATTGATTGCAAAGATCAAAAATTAGGTCGACTTGCAACTATTATTAGTAGCTTATTAAACGGAACGATAAAACCACATTATCATCCATCTGTTGATATTGGTGATTATGTTATTCTTATAAATGCTAACTCAATTCTTGTAAATGAAGATGCTAAGCATTATATTGTTAATAATCCGGGACGACCAGGTAGCTCACTAAAAATAAAAAATGTTTCTGATTGTCTTCCAGAACTTACAATTAAGCGTGCAGTAAAAGGAATGTTATCTGAAACAAAAGCAAAAAAATTGATGACACGATTAAGAATTTTTAATTCGCAAAATCATTCTCATCAGGCTCAAAATCCAATAGAAGTTGATGTTTCGAATTTTTATTCGAATCCACAATTCAATAATGAATTTATTAAGTTAAATTAATAAATTTTTTAAATACTAATAAAAAAATAGTTACAAATATTTAAAATTTTAGGAATTCTAAAATGGAATTAGCTTTTCAAAAAAAGAATATTGGACTCGGTAAACGTAAACAAGCAGTTGCACGAGTTTTTCTTATTCCTGGAGAAGGAAATATTATTATTAATAAAACTGCAGGTGAAAAATACCTGCAATATAATAACACTTACTTAAATAGTGTCTGGTCACCTTTAGAAAAATTAAAATTAGAAAAACAATTTGACATTGTAGCAGTAGTAAAAGGCGGAGGACTTACAGGACAAACACAAGCTATTCAATTAGGAATTGCAAGATTGTTATGTAAAATGGATAAAGAAAATCGTTCAATTTTAAAACCATTTGGACTTTTAACTCGCGACTCACGTATCAAAGAACGTAAAAAATATGGGTTAAGAAAAGCAAGAAAAGCTCCACAATATTCAAAACGTTAATTATTATATTTATTTATAAGATAGATTATGCCCAAAACTGATATACATCCAAACTGGTTTAATGATACACCCGTTTTCTGTGATGGAAAACCACTTTGTTTAATTGGTTCAACAAAAAGTAAATTACAAGTTGATATTTGGTTAGCAAACCATCCTTTTTATACTGATTCGCAGGTTATGATTGATACTGAAGGCCGCGTTGAAAAATTTATGAAAAAATATCAATTAGACACAATTGATGATTAATAATTAAATAATTTATTTATGAGTAACTATACTATTTTATGCCAACGATTCAACAATTAGTCCGTTCACGACGTATACAAATTAAAAAGAAGACAAAATCAGCAGCACTTGTTAATTGCCCTCAGCGACGCGGCGTTTGTACGCGTGTTTATACGACAACACCGAAAAAACCAAATTCAGCAATTCGAAAAGTTGCACGTGTTCGTTTAACATCTGGTTTCGAAGTTACAGCTTATATTCCAGGAATTGGTCATAATTTACAAGAACATTCAGTTGTTTTAATCCGTGGAGGTCGAGTTAAAGATTTACCAGGGGTCCGTTATCATATTGTCCGAGGCACTTTAGATACAGGTGGTGTAAAAGATAGAATGCAAGGTCGTTCAAAATATGGTGTTAAAAAACCAAAAGCTGAAAAATAAAGTTAAAAATTTATCAATTACATTATGTCTCGTCGAAATATTTCAAAAAAACGTTTTCCACAAACTGATGCTATTTATAATAGTTATTTAGTTAGTTTATTAATTACAAGAATTTTAAAATCTGGTAAAAAAACGATTGCAAAAAAAATTGTTTACCAATCTTTTGATATTATTAAACAAAAAACAAACGAAGATCCATTAATTGTATTTGAAAAAGCCATTCGAAATGCAAGTCCGATTGTTGAAGTAAAAGCTAGAAGAGTAGGGGGATCCACTTATCAAGTACCAATTGAAGTTAGTGGTTTTAGAGCAACAAATTTAGCCTTACGTTGGATTATTGGATACTCTAAACAACGTGTAGGAAGAAGCATGGCAATTAAATTAGCTAATGAAATTATTGACACAGCTAACGATATTGGTAATACTATTAAAAAGAAAGAAGAAACTCATAAAATGGCTGAAGCTAATAAAGCTTTTGCACATTTTAGATATTAGTTACAATATAAAACTACTCTCGCTAAAAGCTTAACAGTAGAAATACAATTTTTTTAAAAATTTAAAGGAATTTTATCATGGCACGTGAAAAATTTGAACGTACAAAACCACACGTTAATATTGGTACAATTGGACATGTAGATCACGGAAAAACAACATTAACAGCAGCAATTACTGCAACATTAGCTTTAGATGGTAATGCAGAATTTAAAGATTATGCTGATATTGATGGTGCTCCAGAAGAACGAGCACGTGGTATTACAATTAATACGGCTCACGTTGAATATGAAACACCAACACGTCATTATGCACACGTTGATTGTCCGGGTCACGCAGATTATGTAAAAAATATGATTACTGGTGCTGCTCAAATGGATGGTGCCATTTTAGTTGTTTCTGCAGCGGATGGTCCAATGCCTCAAACACGTGAACATATCTTATTATCAAAACAGGTAGGTGTTCCACATATTGTTGTATTTTTAAACAAAGAAGATCAAGTTGATGATGCTGAATTACTAGAATTAGTTGAATTAGAAGTTCGTGAATTACTTTCTGCTTATGATTTCCCGGGTGACGATATTCCAATTTGTGCTGGATCAGCATTACAAGCAATTGAAGCAATCACATCAACACCAGGTCTAAAACGTGGTGATAATGAATGGGTTGATAAAATTTTTGCATTAATGGATGCTGTTGATGAGTATATTCCAACTCCTGAACGTGACACTGAAAAAACGTTCTTAATGGCAATTGAAGATGTTTTCTCAATTACTGGACGTGGTACCGTTTCAACAGGGCGTATTGAACGTGGAGTTCTTAAAGTTGGAGATAGCGTAGAAATTGTTGGGATTGCTGACACACAAGAAACAACAGTTACGGGTATTGAAATGTTCCAAAAAACATTAGATGAAGGGTTTGCTGGTGATAATGTAGGTATTTTATTACGTGGTATTACACGTGAGGATATCGAACGTGGGATGGTATTAGCTCAGCCTGGTACAATTACTCCACATACAGCTTTTGAATCAGAAGTTTATGTTTTAACAAAAGATGAAGGCGGTCGTCATACACCATTCTTTACTGGTTATAGACCACAATTTTATGTTCGTACAACTGATGTAACAGGTGCAATTACTCAATTTACAGCAGATGATGGTACAGTGGTTGAAATGGTAATGCCTGGTGATCGTATTAAGATGACAGCTGAATTAATTTATCCGGTTGCAATTGAAGAAGGAATGCGATTTGCTATTCGTGAAGGTGGTCGAACAATTGGAGCAGGTGTCGTTTCTAAAATTGTTAAATAATTAAAAATTTTTATGGAAATAAAAACAAATGCCAAAATTTGTGTAAGGTTAGAGTCTTTCAATCATGAACTTCTAACTTCTTCATGTCAAAAAATAGTAGACATTTTAAAAGCTACTCCGTTAAATTCAATCGGAGTAGTAACATTACCGACTCGTAAACGTATTTATTGTGTTTTACGCTCACCGCATGTTGATAAAGACTCAAGAGAACATTTTGAGATTCGAGTTCATAAAAGAATTTTAGAAATTTCTTATGATACAGAAGTGCCAATCTTTGATAAATTATCTGAAGCTAATTTACCTTCTGGAGTATTTTATCGGATTTGTTTATCTTAGATAATTGATTTCAAATAACATATTATCAATTTCTAAAAAATTATATTATTTAAATATTACTTAATAATTTTAGCGATTTAATTAACGCTAAAATTATTTTGTTAAAAAAAGCTTTATTTTGAAATTTTCTCTTTAATACAAGTGATTGAATAGAATGTATAGATCTTATTTATAAAACATAACGATTAATCTTATGTTATAAGTTATAAGTTTGTAACTTAATTTAATTATAAAAAAATTTAATTGACAGTAAATTTCGTCTTAAAGTAATATAAACTAAATTTTAATAACAATCAATTACTATGTTAGGATTAAGAAAATATGAAGTCATGATTCTTTTAACTGAAGAATTTAATGATAGTGAATTGAAAACATGGGTTTTCAACTACGCAAAAAATTTAAGAAAATTTAATGTTTGTGATATATCGGTAATTTCTCGTGGTAAACATAATTTACATTATCCTATTAACAAGAAATTAAAAAGTAATTATATACAACTTAATTTTTTAAGTATGCCAAAGTATATTAATAATTTTTCTAATATTCTAAAAATGGATTCTAATGTCTTAAGATTTTTAGTTTTTAATAAACAATTATAATTTTATTAAAATATTTTAATAAAATTATTTGTCATAAAAGACAAGCTATGATAAAATGTAAATAGTTAATATATCCTCAGTAGCTCAGTGGTAGAGCAATCGGCTGTTAACCGATTGGCCGTAGGTTCAAATCCTACCTGGGGAGTACGTATAATGAAAATATAGAAACTATATTTATGACAGAAAATTTTGACAAGTTAAAAATTGGAAATAATTTTTTCAATTCTCGTTTAATGCTAGGAACTGGAAAATATAAAACAACAAGTGATGCAATTAATAGCATTAACAATAGTGAATGTGATATTGTAACCGTAGCAATTAGACGTTTACCAACCGATTTAAAAAATGATAGTACAAGTTTTTTGAATAAATTAAATTGGAAAAAGCTTTGGTTATTACCGAATACTGCAGGTTCACAAACAGCCGAAGAAGCAATAAGAATGGCTTTTTTAGGACATGAATTAGCTTGTCAAATTGGACAAGAAGACAATTTTTTCGTTAAACTCGAAGTTATTTCGGATCCTAAATATTTATTACCAGACCCTATTGGAACTTTAAAGGCTGCTGAATTTTTAATAAAAAAAGGTTTTACTGTGTTACCCTATATAAATTCGGATCCAATGTTAGCATTACATCTCGAAGATTTAGGATGTGCGACGGTTATGCCTTTAGCATCTCCAATTGGTTCCGGGCAAGGTTTAAGTAATTTAAAAAACCTTGAGATTATAATTGAAAATGCAAGTGTTCCAGTTATTATTGATGCAGGAATTGGAACACCAAGTGAAGCAGCACAAGCAATGGAAATTGGTGCTGATGCTGTTTTATTAAACACAGCTGTTGCACAAGCAAAAGATCCAGGAAAAATGGCTGCGGCCATGAAATTAGCTGTTAAAGCCGGCCGTTTAGGTTATTTATCTGGAAGGATGGAAAAAAAGTATTATGCAAGTGCAAGTTCACCTTTGGAACAAATTAGTAAATTTGTAAAAAAATCTTAAAACGTTTAGTTTTAAATAAAAAATAATTGAGTGTCTCAAATTTGCTTGGAATTATATAAATTTATAAGTAAATTCGCTAGGCATGTAAAATTTATCTCTTATCCGTCTATTAAATTTACTTATAAATTTTTTATATTAAGAAGAAGTTTATTAAGATTAAGTTAGTATGCTAAACCTAAGCTTCTCGTTGTTTCTGCTCCTAAATATACTCTAACGCTTAAAAAATCTGTTGGACAAGCTGTTTCACATCGTTTACACCCAACACAATCTTCAACACGGGGTGATGAAGCAATTTGTCCAGATTTACAGCCATCCCATGGTACCATTTCTAATACATCTGTAGGACATGCTCTTACACATTGCGTACAACCAATGCATGTATCGTAAATTTTAACAGTATGAGACATAATTTTTTATAATTTTGTTATTAGGCTTAAATTATTTGAAAAAATCAAATTTAACTATGATCTTTTTATTCTCGTTTCAAATTTTAAAAATTAACGTGTTAAACGTTGAAGTTGCTGAATTGCTAAACGGCCTATATTAAATAAAGCCCATGACGCTGCAACTAATACTGGTAAAGCCATTACTAGTAAACGATTATCCATAAATAATAGTCCTTTTGAAATATTTCAATTAAATACATTATATATTATAATTGAATCTTAATTATATTTAATATTTTAAATATAATTAATGTCAGATTATAATATTTAATAATTCTAAAAATAAATCAGAATTTATTTAGTTTAATATTATGATGCATTCTTTATATTACTATCATCCACAATAATACATTCAGTTGTCAGAATCATACTTGCAATAGAAGTTGCATTTTGTATACCAGACCGAGTAACTTTAGCTGGATCAACTACACCTTCTGCATACATATTACCAAAGGTATCGTTCGCAGCATTATAACCAGTTTCAAATTCTTGTTGTTGAACGTTCTCAACAACTACTGGACCATTAATACCAGCATTTTCGGCAATTCGTTTTAATGGTGATAAAATAGCTCGTGAAATGATCATTGCGCCAATTAGTTCATCTTCTTTTAAATTATTTTTAGCCCATGTAACTACGTTTTCGGATAAATGAGTAAAGGTCGCTCCACCCCCTGGAACAATTCCTTCTTCTACAGCCGCTCGAGTTGCATTTATCGCATCCTCTAAACGCAATTTTTTATCTTTCATTTCTGTTTCAGTAACCGCGCCAACACGAATAACAGCAATACCTCCTGATAATTTTGCTATTCTATCTTGTAATTTTTCTTTTTCGTAACCCGTATCTACGACATTAACTTGTTTTCTAAGTTGTTCACATCTACTGTTAATATTATCTAAAGTCTGACCATCTGCTACAATTGTTGTTGTTTCTTTGTTAACTATAATTCGACGAGCTTGACCTAATAAATTTAATTGAATATTATCTAAACTTAATCCGGCATCTTGTGTAATAACTGTTCCACCTGTTAAAATTGCAATATCTTCTAACATTTGTTTTCGGAATTCGCCAAAGCCTGGAGCGCGAACAGCTACAACATTTACGATTCCCCGTAATTTATTTAAAATTAATGTTGCTAAAGCTTCTTTTTCAACATCTGCCGCAATTAGTAAAAGAGGTCGTTTTGTTTTTGTAACTTGTTCTAAAATTGGTAACAAATCTTGTTGTACTAAAGTAATTCGTTTATCTGTTAATAAAATGTACGGATTATCATATGAAATTTCCATTTTTTCTGTATTTGTAATAAAATACGGTGAAATGAAACCTTTATCTAATTTCATACCTTCAGTAATTTCTAATTCTGTTACAATTCCTTTACCTTCTTCTAGTGAAATTACACCTTCTTTACCAACTTTTGCTAAGGCATCAGCAATTAAGGTTCCGATTGCTTCATCATTACCAGCTGAAATTGAAGCTACTTGTTGAATTGATTGAATATCTTCAACCGATTGCGCAAATTCATTTATTTGCTCTACAATATATTGCGTTGCTTTTTCCATTCCCAATTTAATTGAAATTGGATTTGCACCAGCGGCAACGTTTTTTAATCCTTCTTTTACCATAGCATAGGCTAATACTGTCGCAGTCGTGGTTCCATCACCGGCAACGTCATTTGTTTTTGATGCTGCTTGTCGAATTAATGAAACTCCTGTATTTTCAATATGATCTTCTAATTTAATTTCTCTTGCAATTGTAACACCATCATTTACAATTTGTGGTGACCCATAAGCCTTTTCTAATACAACGTTTCTACCTTTTGGTCCCAACGTAACTGAAACGGCTTCAACCATTATTTCCATTCCACGTTCTAACGCTCGTCGTGCATTATCTTGATATAAAATTTTCTTTGCCATTTTTTAAATTAATTTTTTTTAATCGTTCCTTAAGAATATTTAAAATAATAATTTAATTCATTAATTATTATTTTTGCAAGTTTAAAATGAAATTTTTTTAATTTTTTTTTAACTTTACTAAATCTTAATTTTTTAGTAATATAATTTTATGTAATTAAATTTTGGGCTTGTAGCTCAGTGGACTAGAGCACGTGGCTACGAACCACGGTGTCAGGGGTTCGAATCCCTTCTTGCCCAATATTTAAAATTTTTAAATTTATTATTTTCATTCTATTTTTGGGGTGTCGCCAAGTGGTAAGGCTGTGGACTTTGACTCCGCCATTCGCAGGTTCGAATCCTGCCACCCCAGTTAAAATAAAACGTTATAAAGTTTAGCAAACAAAATGTTAATTGGAACTTATAATATTTCTTAAATTTAAAATAAAAGTAAAAAATATGGATGCCAAAATTCAATTTATAAAAGGTCTTGATGAAAAAGTGTTACCCGATGTTCGTCTGACACGTTCCCGGGATGGAAGTACAGGTACAGCTACATTTAGATTTCAAAATGCTAATATATTAGATAAAAATACCGCAAAAAAAGGTGAAATAACCGGAATGTATTTAATTGATAAGGAAGGAATATTAGAAACACGAAATGTTAATGCAAGATTTGTAAATGGTAAACCGGAAGTCATTGAATCAATTTATATTATGAAAAGTCCAGAAGCTTGGAAAAGATTTATGAGATTTATGGAAAGATATAGTGAAACAAATGGCTTAGTTTTTACTAAAGCCAATTAAAAGACTATAAAAATACAAATAATAAAAATTAATTTGATTTATTTCTTAAATGCGCTCTTTTTTGTAGAAATTCAAAGCTTATTATAAATTTTTGTTACAATTTTTAGCGGTTGAAGGTATTTATAGCTCTAAAATGTCCATTATCATATATATTAGGTTATATATCTTTTTATTTTCTGTTTTGTATATTAATCTCTAATTTTTTCAGCTTATTTGACAATAAAATTCATTTTTTCCTATTTTCGCTTTGTTTTAGATGTTTTCTTTAATGCATCTTAAAGTTTTAATCAAATTCGTTCGTTTTTTCGAAACTTTGGCATTGAACTATCTTCCCAGGAGGTCCCCCTCCAAGTATTGTCGTCGATTTATAACGTTTCACAACTGAGTTCGAGATGGATCAGTGTGGTTCCGCTTAGTACACTAAGAACACCAAAGCAGAAAAATGCTTTTAAAAAAAGCATTTTCTATTATTATATTAAAAAATTCAAGTCTTCGGTCTGTTAGTACATCTCAGCTCATCCATTACTAGATTTACACTTAATGCCTATCAAACGGTTAGTCTTACCGTGACCTTATTCACTTACGTGATAAGAATACTTATCTTGAGGTGGGCTTCCCACTTAGATGCTTTCAGCGGTTATCCACTCCATACATAGCTACCCAGCGTTTACCGTTGGCACGATAACTGGTACACCAGAGGTATGTCCTTCTCGGTCC
>Ga0209404_10000285_pt1 | contig 40653 bp, 38 predicted proteins | sample TroAtlMetagenome_2_FD_187447 | JGI IMG/M metagenome (GOLD analysis project Ga0209404, IMG submission 187447) | Marine eukaryotic phytoplankton communities from Atlantic Ocean - Tropical Atlantic ANT8 Metagenome (SPAdes) (version 2) | ecosystem: Environmental > Aquatic > Marine > Oceanic...
TTTGCGTATACTATCGCCCCGTCCAAAGTGTAGCTGGTTTTGTTCTAAACTCAGCCTATATTTACCATACAACCCAAACGTTCTAGGTTTCGCATGACAAATTATATTTTCGTCACCGGTGGTGTAGTTTCATCGCTAGGTAAAGGTATTGCTGCAGCATCGTTGGCCGCAATTCTGGAAGCTCGCGGTCTCACCGTAACCATGTTAAAACTCGACCCTTACATCAATGTCGACCCGGGCACTATGAGCCCTATCCAGCATGGTGAAGTATTTGTTACCGATGACGGCGCTGAGACCGACCTTGATCTTGGTCACTATGAGCGTTTTATTCGCACCCGCATGACCAAGCGCAACAACTTTACTACCGGCCGTGTATATGAGGAAGTGTTAAAGCGCGAGCGTCGCGGTGATTACCTTGGTGCAACTATTCAGGTTATCCCTCATATCACCAATGAAATTAAGCGCCGCGTAATTGAAGGTGCTGAAGGTCATGATGTAGCTATTGTTGAAGTGGGCGGAACCGTAGGTGACATCGAGTCACAACCTTTCTTGGAAGCAATTCGTCAGCTAGGTACCGAAGTAGGCCGTGAACGCGCTATGTTCATGCACCTAACGCTTGTACCTTATATGCCAGCATCAGGTGAAGTAAAAACTAAGCCTACGCAGCACTCGGTAAAAGAGCTTCGCTCAATTGGTATTCAACCAGACATTCTCGTTTGTCGTTCAGTAGGTGCATTGCCGGCTAGTGAGCGCTCGAAAATCGCTCTATTCACAAACGTTGCTGACAAAGCCGTTATTTCTTTGAAAGACGTAGACAGCATTTACCGCATCCCTGCTGCACTTAAAGCACAAGGCATGGATCAGCTAGTTGTAGACCGCTTCGGTCTTGAGTGTGAAGAAGCCGACTTATCTGAGTGGGAACAAGTACTTTACGCAGAGTCAAACCCTACTGCAGAAGTTAACATTGGCATGGTAGGCAAGTATGTTGAATTACCTGACGCTTATAAGTCTGTTAATGAAGCGCTTAAGCATGCTGGCCTTAAAAACCGTCTGACTGTGAACATCCACCACATTGACTCACAAGACGTGGAAAGCAAAGGTACCCAAATTCTAGAACAACTTGATGCTATCTTAGTACCTGGTGGCTTTGGTGAGCGCGGTATAGAAGGCAAAATTGCTGCTGCGCGTTATGCTCGTGAAAACAAAGTCCCTTATCTTGGCATTTGCTTAGGTATGCAGGTAGCACTTATCGAATTCGCTCGTAATGTTGCGGGTATGGAAAACGCGAACAGCACAGAGTTCGACTCTGAAACCCCTTACCCTGTAGTCGGCCTAATCACTGAGTGGTTAGATGCTGCAGGAACAACTGAAACTCGCACAGAAAACTCAGATCTTGGCGGTACCATGCGTCTAGGTAGTCAGCTATGTCACCTTATTGAAGGTACAAAAGTTCATGAGATGTATGGTAATGCCGAAATTTATGAGCGTCACCGTCACCGTTACGAAGTGAACAACAACCTGCGTGACCAAATCGAAGCCGCTGGATTAAAGGTAAGTGGTTTGTCCACTGACAAGCGACTTGTAGAAGTGGTGGAAATCCCTGATCATCCTTGGTTCATTGCGGGCCAATTCCACCCTGAGTTCACATCAACTCCTCGGGATGGACACCCATTATTCACTGGTTTCGTTGCTGCGGCAGGAAAATACCAGAAAGAAAATCACTAATTTCTAATAAAAGGGGTGCTCTCTCCCGTTGCACCCCATTCAATTGTTGAGGAAAAAACATGGCGAAAATTAGTCGCATTATCGGACGCGAAATCTTAGATTCACGTGGAAACCCTACCGTAGAAGCAGATGTATACTTAGAATCAGGCGTAATGGGCCGTGCTGCAGCACCATCTGGTGCATCTACTGGTAGCCGCGAAGCACTAGAGCTACGCGACGGCGACAAGTCTCGTTACCTAGGTAAAGGTGTAACAAAGGCAGTTGCAGCAGTTAACGATACCATCGCGCCAGCGCTTATCGGTAAAGACGCACTAGCGCAAGCTGATATCGACGGCATTATGATTGACCTTGATGGCACAGAAAACAAAGAAACCCTTGGTGCGAACGCAATTCTTGCAGTTTCTCTTGCTGTAGCTAAAGCGGCTGCGGCGGAAAAAGGCGTAGCGCTTTACGAGCACATTGCAGACCTAAACGGTACATCTGGCCAATACTCTATGCCAGTACCTATGATGAACATCATCAACGGTGGTGAGCACGCTGACAACAACGTAGACATTCAAGAGTTTATGGTACAGCCTGTTGGCGCAAAGAGCTTCAAAGAAGCACTACGTATGGGTGCTGAAATCTTCCACGCTCTTAAGAAAGTACTGTCTGCTAAAGGTCTTAACACAGCAGTTGGTGACGAAGGTGGTTTTGCCCCTAACCTTAGCTCAAACGCTGAAGCGCTTGCAGTAATCGTAGAAGCCGTTGAAAACGCTGGCTATAAAATGAATGAAGACATCACCCTTGCACTAGACTGCGCGGCGTCTGAATTCTACAAAGAAGGTAAATACGTACTATCTGGCGAAGATAAGAGCTTCGATTCAGAAGCGTTTGGCGACTACCTTGCAGACCTTTCTTCACAGTACCCAATTGTATCTATTGAAGACGGCTTGGACGAAAGCGACTGGGACGGCTGGGCAAGCCTAACTAAGAAGATTGGTGACAAAGTACAGCTAGTTGGTGACGACTTGTTTGTAACTAACACTAAAATTCTTAAGCGCGGTATTGATAACGGTATTGGTAACTCAATCCTTATCAAGTTCAACCAAATCGGTTCACTGACTGAAACCCTTAACGCTATTAAGATGGCGAAAGATGCGGGCTTTACAGCGGTTATCTCTCACCGCTCTGGTGAAACTGAAGACGCCACAATTGCTGACCTTGCAGTAGGTACAGCGGCGGGCCAAATCAAGACGGGTTCACTATGCCGTTCTGACCGTGTTGCTAAGTACAACCAATTACTTCGTATTGAAGAAGCACTAGGTGACGCTGCAACTTACAAAGGCCGTAGCGAAATCAAAGGCCAATAATTGACGCCTGAGAATATGATGAAAAGCCGCTTTCTATAGCGGCTTTTTTTGTGTCTATTTTTTCGCATTGTTTAATGAAACCGTGTAGCAACAAGCGCTTAATCTTGCTAGGGTTAAATAACTTTAGACAGGTATTTGATAATCCCGATGGCTTCAGGCGACAAACTTTCCCACTCTTTACCCAACGCCCAAGTTGGCTTTTTCAGTGAAGCTGGTGAACTCGGTGGAAGCCACCCTCAATTCAATGAAATATGTACTGCTCTGTATGAAAGAGAAATCGTCTCTCTAGCTCATAGCGAGATAAAAAACCTATCGCTGCTTAAGCGTCGAATGGGCGGGCTTCCCTATCACGTGAAAGCTATTGCTCGATATATGATTAGTAATGGCATCGCAAACAATCCATCCCCGCTAAAAACAGATACCCATAATGGGAGTTGGTATGCCAAGCAATCTGCAAAGTGCCCCGGCATTAATCATTTAGACGATGTAGAAAAGCGAGAAGCGTGGTATAGAAAAAACGCTAGGTATGGTCTTGTTGTACCTGTTTTAATTTTAAATATGGAAGGTTCTCACATTGAGCTTGATTCCATTGATATGGTAAATCAAGACAATACCCAGCTCCATCTGAACAAAAATGGATGGTTTGCTAACTCGGGTGAATGCATTCACTCAACAACACTACGCGATGAATTGGAAGCGGCTACGGCACTTTCAGTTCAAAACAAAATACTATTGCGGCCTTCAAAGGCGATAGTGACCGCTGCATGCTGTGGCCACACATGGAGCTTTAAATCCAAGCGTTCACCCCGTGCCTTATCCCTTCGCGAAATGCGCTTATCTACTCAAATCAATTGGAAGAACTTTACGTTACTTAGAAATAACAAGGCTTGTATAGAATAAAAACCCACTTAAAAAGCATAAATAGCCAAGATTCGCATTTCACCTCTATAGATAAAATTAGTACGAACATCCTAATCAACCCTGCAGTTAAAACTTAAAGCCCTTTGAAATGACAGATATTGCTAGCCATGCTTACTGATAACGAACACCGTTAGGATGCGCATCCTAAATAATTAAAAGAAAGCATTTATACACGAAAAATATACTCATTATCGTAAACAATGGTTGACCTCTTCATGCCACATGGGTACATTGTCGCTATCTACTTGGTCAGCAAAGAAACAACAGCTCATGCGTATTCGTTTCCTTCTTCTATCTCTACTCCTTATGGCAGCCAGACTGCACGGGTAGATTGCGACCAGCGATTTAATTTCACAAAAACCCGTGCCAAGCACGGGTTTTTTTTTAACTATTCAACTGAGAGAGCGTCATGACAAATCAAGTGAAGATCTTTGATACCACATTGCGAGACGGTGAGCAGGCCTTACCTGCAAGCCTAAGTGCCAAAGAGAAATTGCAGATCGCACTGGCGCTCGAACGGTTAGGCGTAGACATTATCGAAGCTGGCTTTCCTGTCTCTTCTCCAGGCGATTTTCGCTCTGTACAAATGATTGCAAAAGAAGTTAAGAACTCTATCGTTTGTGGCCTATCTCGCGCATTGCCGGGTGACATTGATGCATGCGGACAAGCATTAAGCGTTGCTGAGCAATTCAGAATTCACACCTTCATCGCAACGTCAGAGATTCACGTAGGTGCCAAGCTTCGCAAGTCACAAGATGAAATTGTAGATATGGCTGTAGCCGCAGTGAAACATGCACGTAAGTATACTGACGATGTAGAGTTTTCCTGTGAAGATGCGGGGCGTACCCATATTGATTACCTATGCCGAATGGTTGAAGCTGCTATTAACGCTGGCGCAACGACGGTAAATATTCCGGACACCGTAGGCTACACAACACCTACAGAGTTTGGCGGTATTATTCAGCAATTGTTCAATCGCGTTCCAAATATCGATAAAGCAACCATTTCAGTACATTGTCACAACGACTTGGGCTTAGCGGTAGCAAATTCATTAGCAGCTGTTGAGCAAGGTGCCAGACAGGTTGAATGTACGATAAACGGTATTGGCGAGCGTGCTGGTAACGCTTCACTTGAAGAAATTGCCATGATCTTACAAACCCGTAAGAACATGTTGGGCTTTGAAACTAACATTAATTCTACCGAAATATCGCGCACATCTAAGCTAGTCAGCCAGCTTTGTAATATGCCAGTTCAATCAAACAAGGCCATTGTTGGCGCAAATGCGTTTAGCCATTCATCTGGTATTCACCAAGACGGTGTCTTAAAAGCGCAAAATACCTATGAAATTATGACCCCAGAAAGTGTGGGCATTAATAAGAACAACCTAAACTTAACGTCACGCTCTGGCCGTCATGTGATTAAACATCGCTTAACCGAACTTGGCTATAAAACCGAAGACTATGACTTAGAAGCGGTGTATGACGCCTTCTTAAAGTTAGCGGATAAAAAAGGCCAAGTATACGATTACGACCTTGAAGCCTTGTTGTTCTTCGATAAGCAAAAGCACGACCAAGCACACTTCCAGTTGCTTTATCTTCAAGCTAATTCAGGGCGTGAAATCATTCCAAGCGCCACCGTTAAAATGAAAGTGGGCACTGAAGAGATTACCCAGTCTAGTATTGGAAACGGCCCGGTAGATGCGGCTTATAAGGCCATCATGTCTATACTAGGTCACGAAGATTTAGAAGTTGTCGACTTTAAATTAGATTCAAAAGGTGAAGGTGCCGACGCTTTGGCGCAAGTGAGCGTTATCGCTACATATAAAGGCCGTCGTTTCCATGGAATCGGCTTGGCTACAGATATTGTGGAAGCCGGCGTTAAAGCCCTTATCTTTGTATTAAATAACACATATTTGGCCGATCAAATTGATCAGCAAAAAAACCAACAAGAACGCGTTGCAGGAGTATAAATGAGCCAGTATTCAATTGCCGTATTAGCCGGAGACGGTATCGGCCCAGAAGTTATGCAGGAAGCCAATAAGGTTTTAGATGCTGTTGAAAAGAAGTTTAACGTCACCCTGAACCGTACTGCATATCCTGTAGGTGGCTACGCCATTGATACTGAAGGCGAAGCGCTACCCTCAAAAACGCTTTTGGGCTGTGAGCAAGCCGATGCGATCTTGTTTGGCAGTATCGGTGGCCCTAAGTGGGACACCTTGCCGTTAGAGCAACGTCCTGAGCGTGCCGCACTACTTACCCTTCGCAGTCATTTCGACTTGTTCAGTAACTTACGCCCGGCTCGCATTTATCCGGGCCTTGAAAGCCTGTCTCCCCTTCGTGAAGACATTGCTAAATCAGGCGTAGACGTTTTAGTTGTGCGTGAGCTAACCAGCGGTATTTACTTTGGTCAGCCTAAGGGCCGAGAAGGTGAAGGCGAAGAAGAGTTCGCGTATGACACCATGCGCTATAGCAAACGTGAAATTCGCCGTATTGCGATTGCAGCGTTTGAAGCAGCACAGAAGCGTCGCGGCAAAGTGACGTCGGTGGACAAAGCCAACGTACTGGTAACCAGCCGCTTATGGCGTGAAATTGCTGAAGAAGTCGCAAAAGACTATCCAGATGTAGAACTAGACCACATCTACATCGACAACGCCACTATGCAAATAATGAAGAACCCAGCGCAGTTCGATGTGATGCTGTGTTCAAACCTTTTTGGCGATATCGTTTCTGATGAATGCGCTATGATGACTGGCTCTATGGGCTTGTTGCCATCGGCAAGCATGAACGAAGAAGGCTTTGGCCTTTATGAGCCAGCAGGCGGTTCGGCCCCAGATATTGCAGGCCAAGGCATTGCTAACCCTATCGCACAAATTTTATCAGCCGCCATGATGCTGCGTTTCAGCATGAATTTGAATGTTGTTGCCGACGCAATTGAAAAGGCAGTAGTGGCAACGTTAGAAGCAGGTGTACTTACAGGCGAGTTATTACCTGCAGATAAACGCAGCCAAGCGGCAAGCACGTCACAAGTGGGCGATGAAATCGTTAAACAATTAATGGCGCAGGAGTAAAACAACCTCATGGCCAAGACCTTATATGACAAAGTGTGGCAAGCCCACATTATTGACCAAATCGGTGAAGACAGCTTAATTTATATCGACCGTCACCTAATTCACGAAGTGACGTCACCTCAGGCATTCGCTGGCCTTAATGAAAAAGGCCGTAAAGTACGACGCCCTGATCGCACGGTTGGCACCATGGATCACAGCATTTCGACTCGTTCACTGGCAATTGATGCCTGTGGACCAGCCAATGCGCTTCAGCTACAAACCTTGGCAAAAAACTGTGAAGAACACGGCATTCAGCTATTTCCAGTGGGTCACCAAAAGCAAGGTATTGTGCACGTTATGGGCCCTGAATTAGGTTTAATTCAGCCTGGTATGACGGTGGTGTGTGGTGACTCACACACTGCAACCCACGGTGCATTTGGTGCGCTAGCGTTTGGTATTGGTACCTCTCAGGTAGAGCATGTATTAGCAACACAAACGTTAAAACAAAGCCGCGCTAAGAGCATGCTTATTAATGTAAATGGCAAGCTTCCTGTTGGTATTACCGCAAAAGACATTATTCTTGCCATTATAGGAAAGATTGGCCACGCCGGCGCTACTGGCCATGTCATTGAATACGCGGGTGAAGCTATCCGCGGTTTAAGCATGGAAGAGCGCATGACGGTGTGCAACATGAGTATTGAAGCTGGTGCGAAAGCTGGCCTTGTTGCACCAGACGAGAAAACCTTCGCCTACCTTGAAGGCCGTGAATACGCACCCAAAGGCCAGGACTGGGAAGACGCTGTCGCTTACTGGAAAACCCTTTATACCGAAGAGGGGGCAACCTTTGACACTGTGGTTGAACTTGAAGCGGCGGATATCGCTCCTCAGGTTACGTGGGGCACTAACCCAGGCCAGGTTATTGGCGTAAACACACCGGTACCTGCCCCTGAAGACTTCAGTGACCCGATTGAAAAAGAGAGCGCAGTAAAAGCGCTTGAGTATATGGGCTTGAAACCCGGTGAAAAGCTTGCCGACGTTGCAGTAAACCACGTATTTATCGGTTCATGCACCAACGGTCGTATTGAAGATATGCGTGCAGCGGCACAAATTGCCAAGCGCGGTAAAGTCGCCGATTCAGTAACCGCGATTGTTGTACCAGGGTCAGGTAATGTTAAACGCCAAGCTGAAGCAGAAGGCTTAGATAAAATCTTTATCGATGCTGGCTTTGAGTGGCGTTTGCCAGGTTGCTCTATGTGCCTTGGTATGAATGACGACAAGCTAGTGGCAGGCGATAGATGTGCCTCTACCAGTAACCGTAACTTTGAAGGCCGCCAAGGCCGTGGTGCGCGCACTCACTTAGTAAGCCCAGCAATGGCTGCCGCAGCTGCAATTACCGGTCGCTTTGCTGACGTTAGAGATTATCAGGAGTAAGTTATGTCTGAACAAGGTTTTACACAACACACAGGCATTGCTGCGCCGCTTGATCAGGCCAATGTCGATACCGACCAAATTATTCCAAAGCAGTTTCTGACTGGCGTAACGCGTGCTGGCTACGGCAAACACTTGTTCCACGACTGGCGCTATTTGGATTTAGAAGAGAAAGAGCCAAACCCAGCGTTTGCGCTGAATAAGCCTGAGCACAAAGGTGCGAGTCTGTTGCTAGCTCGCGAAAACTTTGGTTGTGGATCAAGCCGAGAACACGCGCCGTGGGCACTTGCCGACTTTGGATTTAAAACGGTTATTGCCACCAGCTTTGCTGATATTTTTTACGGCAACTGCATTAATAATCAGCTAGTGCCTGTGGCATTATCAAGCGAGCAAATGGACGCTTTGTTTGCTGCAGTGAAGGCAGACCCAGCAACTAAGATCACCGTTGATCTTCCAGCGCAAACAGTAAGTTTTAACGATACAAGCTTCAGCTTCGATATTGCTGAGCATCACAAAAACAACCTTATTAAAGGCTTAGATGCTATCGGTCAAACGCTTGAACTCACAAGTGCTATAGAAGCCTTCGAAGATAAACAGCCCGCGTGGTTGTAAAAGCGTGGGGCTTTAGCGCTTAACAAAGCCCTAGCATAACACATGGGTGCTATCGCGAGATAACACCCTGTTTATTTCTCTCCTCCATGCCTCTACCTTAACTTCTTATCAAGACGCCTAATATCCGCATTAAAAACATCAGTTCACCTGATTTGAGCTATAAACAACCTCTCGGCACATTTATGCGTCACAGTTTTTCTCGCGAATTCGTTAATCCTATATTCGCCGACTCTAGCTATACTAAAGACTAATAAACTCCTCACTTTTTTCACTGAAATATCGTACTATTCGTTTCTGTTGTAACTGAAGGCTATGGCAACGTTGTGCCTCACAGGAGAGATAATGCTAGAACAGGTACCCATTGATGATTTGCAGCCAGGAATGTACGTCAATCAAGTACTTGAACAAACAGGTTCACTTAAAATGCGCTCTAAAGGCATTGTGAAAACCCAAGCCATTATTGATAACCTAAAATCGAAAGGTATTTTAAGCGTCGAAGTAGATCTTGCGAAGTCTAAGCTGCCCGAGCCAGCTGTGCCACCCGAGCCGCCTAAAGAAAAAGAGCCTGAAGTGACTAAACCGGTTGTTAGGCCAGTGGGTCGTGATTCAATTAACGAAGCCAACGAGCTTTACAGCAGCGCAATTGCCATTCAAAGCAGCTTTTTAAAGTCACTTAAAAATGGGACGGTAAAAGATTTGTCTCCCTTGGAGTCGCTGTCGCAAAGCCTGATCGAAAGTATATTTGATAATAAAGATGCGCTGAGCTGCCTGACTATGATCAAGGATACCGACCAGTATCTTCTTGAGCACAGTATTAATTGCAGTGTACTAAGCGGTATTTTCTGTGAGTTTCTTGGCTATGACAGAGATACCACAGAGCAAGTGAGTTTAGGTGCCCTATTAATGGATATCGGCATGTCTTTGCTGCCAGATGAAATTCGCAATAACACAGGGGAATTTTCCAGTGATGATTGGGAAGTGATGAAAACCCACGTTGAAATTGGTGCAGACCTAGTTGAACAGTGTGGCGATATTTCTGACCTATCGCTACGCATCATTGAAGAGCACCACGAGCGCGTTGATGGAAGCGGCTACCCGAGAGGATTGGTTGGTGACGAAATCTCAGAGTTCGCGCGTATTGCTGCCATTGTGGATGCTTACGATGCCTTGACATCTAACCGTACTCACAAAAACAGTATCACGCCTACTCAAGCGCTAAAGCGACTAACTGCGACAGAGAACTTAGACCAAGAATTGGTAAAACAATTTATCCAGTGTATTGGCGTGCACCCTGTTGGCTCCTTGGTGAGGTTAAAGAGCGGTAAATTAGGTATTGTTAGCAAAATCAACCCAAAAGACCCCGTAAGCCCTCACGTAATGACCTTTTACAGCGTCACGTCGCAGCATTTCAATGAAGTTAAGCGCGTTGATTTAAGTCAGTACGACGATGAGATTGTGTCAGGCGTTCGCCCCGAAGAGTTTAGTTTGAACTTGCCAAAATTCTTTAAAGACGTTTTCATCAATCAGATGCCGCTGTAGAAACACAGTTTTACCAGTGAAAAGGCCAGCTACTAGAGCTGGCCTAAAAACTGTCAACCTAGCTTAGGACGGGTCACTTGTTAGTGTTTTTTGGAACTAACAGATAGTAATTACCAATCGGTTAACGCCGCCATAGTAAAAATTTCATCTTCGAAAGCAAGCACTACACGTTGCGCTTCAATATTGACGATCTGCACTCTATCAGCAATCCAGTCGCCCTCACCTATTTGACGGCCATTGACCCTCACCCATCTATCGGCAGGACGAGACGCATACATATGCGCGCTAAAATTCATGGTAGGAAGTCGTGTTAATAGGCGAACAGGCAGTTGGTCGACACGGGGTAGCTCATCTTTTACCGTCACCCTTGTTTGCTCTTCAGCGGGGGCGCCACCTTCTGCTTTCGAATCTAATGCTGCAACAGCAGCGTTAAATCGCGCCATAAGCTCTGGCGACACCGATACATCAGATTGAGACACCTCTTCATTTAGTACTTTTCCTTCGTACGCGTCTGAAGACGCGGTTTGTCTTGAGTTCGTTGAAGAGTTGCGTGCAGAGTCATTATTTGAGTCAGCACCAGAGCGCTGCGAGACATCATTGTTATTGCTAGCTTGAGTGTCTGTTGCGCTTGAGTTTGTGCCAGAGACAGCGCTTAAGTTCTCAACAGGCGGGTTACTGCCGTTAGCTTGCATGCCTTGTTGAACGGCCGCCACGTTACCAGAATTATTACTAGCAACTGTACTTGAACCTATGTCTTGTCCGCTTTGCAGAGCGTTAGGGGAAGCTGGCTTATTTGAATTGTTTGAAGGGCCCGGTGCTCCATCACTATCTAGCGTAGACTCTGAAGAGTCCCCGACTGTACCAACCGGCGAATCAGGGCGTTCAGGTGTTGTTACCGAAGCAACACTCTGTGCCGTAAACATTGGCCACCAACGCTCTACAGTAGCCGCAGTGAAACCAATACACGCCCCTCCCAGAATAACTACAGCAAAAAGTGCTGCTTGCTTGGTATATAGTTTCCACGCCGATGGCAATCCTTCTACCGTGGGTAAAAACAGGCTTCGGTTAAACTGCTCGTTAAGGGATTTATCAAATTTGGCGGTAGTGTCGTGCTCGCCGCGAAGCAAGGCTTGGGTTTGTGTTCTATGATGAACTACAGGCGCTATTTCCACAGTTTGCTCAGGATCTATCTCTACCTCTTGCACGCCCATTTCAGACAAGCCCTGCACCATAGCATCGCTTGTCACTAAACCCGACTTTCTAATTTTAACTGGCCCATTTTGCTTGGTAATTTGAACAATCACCATACCGGGCACTAAATTTTCAATGGCGACGATATTAGACATACAAACTCCCTAACCCGTAGCCGAATATGATGGCCAAAACAAACGCCGATGCGAGATACCATTTACGCTGGCTTTGCACGCGCTGACTGACAACATCTTCACCTAGAATTTGCTCTGCCGCGGCCAAGAATATAGGCTTTTGCACAACCGCATGCTGCTTAGTAAAAGATAAGGTTAACGCTCGGTCGCACAGCAAATTAATTACCCTTGGAATCCCACCAGTAATTTGATGCACCGCGCGCAATGTAGACTTACTGAAAATACTGATATCACCTTCAGCCACGCTTAAGCGGTGTGCTATGTAAGCACTAACTTCAGGCGCAGTTAAGGGTAGCAGATGATAACGAGCGGTAATGCGTTGAGCCAGCTGACGTAATTCGTTACGCTTTAGCAACTGCTGTAACTCAGGCTGACCTATCAATACCACCTTTAACAGTTTTTCACGATTCGTTTCTAGGTTGGTCAATAAACGAAGTTGTTCTAGTACTTCGGGCAACAGATGCTGCGCTTCATCAACCATTAGTACCGTATTCATGCCTGACTGATGATTCTCTGCTAACTTAGACAAAATCAAATCGGTGAAATACTTAAGGCTTGCTTTTTCAGGTGTATAAGCCAAGCCTAGCTCATCACAAACCGTTGCTAATAGCTCAAGGGCGGATAAGGTAGGATTCAAAATCATGGCTACCTGCGTATTATCGGGTAGCTGCTGCAACAGTTTTCTCGATACCGTTGTTTTTCCCGTGCCCACTTCTCCGGTGAGCATTACAAAACCACCGCTTTCTCTGAGGCCAAAGGTCAAATGGGCCAAAGCCTCTTTGTGCCTAGGGCTCATATACAAATAATCGGGGTTAGGCGCAATCGAAAAAGGATTGTCATTTAACCCGAAGTAGTTCAAATACATGGTTGCTGAAGCGCCTATCTGTTTTAATTTTTAACGACGAATAAACTACCAGACGCAACCTTGAAGTGAAAGCGCATAACGATGTGGCTACGAATTTTAATTGTAACATTGCTATACTGCGCCACTATGACGTGGGGAGTGTTGAGTTTTGCGACACGCCAAAAGTCGGCACATCCCTAATCTAAAAAGTATTACTGACTAAAAAATCGTTGGAAGAGCATGCAAGTATATCTCGTTGGTGGCGCAGTGCGTGACGCACTGTTAAACAGAAAAGTTGTTGAACGCGACTATGTCGTGGTGGGCGCCACACCAGAAGAAATGCTCAGCCAGGGTTTTACCCAAGTAGGCAAAGACTTCCCTGTTTTTTTACACCCTAAAACACAGGAAGAATACGCACTTGCACGTACAGAACGTAAGTCAGGAAAAGGATACACCGGTTTTGTGTGCGATGCGTCAAGCTCAGTCACGTTAGAAGAAGATTTGTTACGCAGGGACCTTACCGTTAACGCGATAGCGCAAGACAACCTTGGAAACCTTATCGACCCCTATGGTGGTAAAAAAGATTTAGAAAACCGCCTACTTCGCCACGTATCTGAAGCCTTTAGTGAAGACCCTTTACGCGTATTTCGCGTTGCTCGGTTTGCCACCCGCTATGCTTATTTGGGGTTTACTATCGCCACTGAAACCATGGCTCTTATGCAGTCTATGGCGCAAAGCGGCGAGCTAAGCACGCTAAGTGCAGAGCGGGTATGGCAAGAAACAAAGCGCAGTCTTTTAGAGAAAACACCGCATGTTTTTTTCACTGTATTAAACCAAGCCCATGGCCTCAATGACTGGTTTACTGAGCTTGAAAGATACGTAGATACTGCTCTGGAAACGTTAAAAACGGCGGTAGCACTAGAAAAGGCTGAAAACGAAAGCGTTGTTAAATACACGGGTTCAGAAACCCCATTACCTGAAAGTAGCGATTCAGAAACCGCTAGGCTGATAACAAGGTTTACTGCCCTGCTCACTCACCTTGATGAGGAAGAAGCGAAACAGTTATGCAATCGGCTCAAAGTGCAAAACCAAGTTAGTGAAATCGTCAGCCTTGCCTGCAAATTCAAAGGCTTTCTTTTGAACGCGCAGAACTCGCCCGCCGATTTACTTGCCCTGTTCAATGGCTGTGATGCGTGGCGAAGAGAGGAACGTTTAACATTATTACTTAGCGCTTTTGCGCCTTATGCTCATAACAAGGGCATAGATTGGCAACGCCAACGAAAGCGCATTGAAAATGCATTATCAGCCGCCAACCAAGTGAACGTGCAAGATATCATTGCCACGGGCGTTAAAGGACCTGGAATAAAAGACGCGCTTAACCGGGCAAAGCTATCCGCTATTGCCTCTATTAATACATAATTGTGCTAAAGCAATGATCGAAAGAAAAACGAACGGATGCTTTCTCTCACCTTTAGCGTCACCACTTTTTTATTTACTTTGCACCGTTCTCCTTGCGCTTTCTGGTTGCACTGAAGAGACGCGCGTATTACCTGTTCACGAGTTTCGCTTTACCCAAGAGCCAGTGAGGAATGCTGCGCTTTCAGACGATGCCCGTCTTGCGGCATTCATTTTTGACGATTCCTCTGTTTCTGTTTGGGATGTTGATGAAAAACGAGAGCGCTACAAGTGGCATAGTGACGTGCTTGATGAAGAGTCACTGCACCTAATTACGTTTTCCAAAGACAAGGCATGGTTAGCGCTCACAGGCTATTGGAGCACTACACTGATTAACTTGCAATCAGGTGATGTGGTAGGTAGTTGGCATTTTAGTGGTAAAGATCCCGGCGCCACAGCGTCATCAACTTCCCTATCCCACCATGGTGACAGCGCACTAGTTGGTATGACCGACGGTACCGTATTGCTACTAAATTTTGATAACGGCACTGCATTGCAATACCAGCACAATACAATGAAAGTGCTTCATGTAGGCTATTTTTCTAATGACTATGCGTTTTCTGGAGGGATAGATAAGCGCTGGTTTCTATGGGATTTAGACAAAAACGATGTGTTGCTAGAAAGGCAATATCGCAGTCGAGTTACCGCTTCAGCGCTAGACAATAGAGCTCAGCGAGCTTTTATATCCGATGCGCTGAACAGCCACGAAATTATTGATCTCGCCACCCATGAAGTGATCTCTGAACTACAATTTATGGAACGTTTCCGCTTTTTCCGAAAAGGGTTATTTTTAGAAAACGGTGACTACCTTATGACAACATCACCCAAATCAGTGGTGACGCTATGGCATGCTAACTCTGGCGAAGAGATAGCCTCATGGGAAATTAAACGCTACTCAAGCGAAGCCACCACTCACGCTATTACACTTAACAAGGATGGTGATGTTGTTACCCTCTCCTCTGATGGCGTGCTTCAAAGCTGGGATTACCGCGCACTGGTTACACCACTGTGATATACCTTATGCTTATACCGTCCCTCACAGCCTTTGCCCCACCTTCTTGCTAACAAGTTTTCGTTTACACAACTTAAGCATGTCGCTATTATCCAACTTAGATTACAAATGTAATCCTTAACTATATTTGTGCGTTCTTGTGCAACAGTTGCTCGCTAGTTATTCGTTGCTTGTTCGCAGCTCGTTAAATAATAACTTCAAAGCGCGCTTCGCTTTAAACAAACGATTCGCCCTTTTAAATGAAAAAATCTGGCATCGGCTTGGAGATTCTTAAGTGAAAAAACAATAATAACTTACCTTATAACTTTAGCTTTTACCCTTGTAGTTAGTGGATGTGCAAGCCCCCCAACCGTCTACCTTTATGGCAAATATCTTGAGCCGTCCAAAGTTCAAGCCTTATCTGAACAGTTAACGGACCAAGGCTTGAATGTTGAAGTAAACGACTTTGATTTTCCTACATCCGTGTCTACAAATACGTTGCTCTATTCATTGCTGCTACAATCACCAGAAGCAATCGACAATACCACTAGCATCGCAGAGCATGCGGGTTACTCTATAAACCGTGTCCAATCGCTCACTCAAGGCAATCATTGGTATACTAAAAACTCTTTGGCGCTATTCGTATTTCCTGACGGCAATCGCCCCCACGGAACCCTCCTTGCCCAAGATCTTATCCATAGCTATATCGCCAATGGATGTGGTAACGGCGAGCGCCTCACGCTGTATAAAGACGGTACGTATACCCTCACACTTCAAACGCCCACATCTTCAGAAGACGTAAAGGGTAAATGGAAGTATCGCCAGTTTCCTTACCTAGAGCTTCAAGAACCAAATTCACCGTACGCCAACTACTACTTCGAAATTTCACGGGTTGAAAGTGAGGATAAAGTGAGTAAGCTCGATTTGACGCACTTGCACTTACTCAACGCCAACAGTACCAACCCGTTAGCATCAGAATGTGTATTTACCTACGGTGTGCGAATTTAACGCCAGTTTTTCTCAATGTTTTGGTATAGCAATGCTACAATACGCCCCATTCATTTAGAGCGTTTTTTATACTATGACTTTCGAAGAACTCGAATTAGACGAAGCACTGTGTCACGCAGCTGCCGATATGGGGTTTGAAACTCCAACTAGCATTCAAGAACTGGTTATCCCGCATGCGTTGGATGGACGAGATATCTTGGCCTCTGCTCCTACAGGTACGGGTAAAACAGCCGCTTTCTTATTGCCTGCATGCCAGTTTTTACTTGATTATCCGCGCAGACAGCCTGGTGCTACACGTATTTTGATCCTAACGCCTACCCGCGAGTTAGCGCTACAGGTTTACGAACAAGCCCTAGCCATAACAAAGCATACACAAATTGTGTGCGGGGTAATAACCGGTGGTATTAACTACGGTACCGATAAAGAAACCTTAAGCAAGAATCTCGATATTCTTGTGGCCACGCCAGGTCGTTTGCTTGAGCATATCGAAAAAGAAGCCGCAGATTGCCGTGATATCGAGTGTTTAATTCTTGATGAAGCTGACCGCATGTTGGATATGGGTTTCTCAACGGTAGTTAACCAAATTGCTGCCGAAGCGCGCTGGCGCAAGCAAAACCTATTGTTCTCTGCCACGCTTGAAGGCAAAGGCGTTAAGACTTTCGCTCATGACATTCTTAACAATCCTGAAGTGATTGAAGCGAACCCATCGCGCAAAGAGAAGAACAAAATTCATCAGTGGTATCACCTTGCTGACGACATGAATCACAAGCAAGCATTGCTGGTGAATATTTTGAAGCAAGAAACAACGACGTCAGCGGTTGTGTTTGTGAAAACCCGCGAACGCCTGCAAATGCTTAAGGACTTCTTAGCCTCGAAAGATATTCCAGTGTGCTGGCTACAGGGTGAAATGCCACAAGACAAACGTATTGCAGCGCTAGCCCGTTTCAAAAGTGGTGAGGTACCTATCTTGCTGGCAACGGATGTTGCTGCCCGTGGTATTGACGTACCTAACGTGAGCCATGTTATTAACTTTGATATGCCGCGCAAAGCCGACGTTTATGTTCACCGCATTGGCAGAACCGGCCGCGCTGGCGCCAAAGGTACTGCAATATCTTTGGTTGAGGCCCACGATTTTGACATGGTAGCCAAAACCTCGCGTTACATGGGCGAACCACTAAAAGCTCGCGTTATTGACGAGCTACGCCCTAAAAACAAAACACCTAAGATTGGCCCTAAAAAGAAAAAAGTGAAGGCCAAAGACAAAGCCAAGGCAAAAGGTAAGCCTAAAAAGAAAAAGTAAAGAGTGCGAAAATAGTCGATCAGTAACATTCAAGTGAGTTAATGCGGTGGGCCAGGATGTAGGTGGAACATTGCCTCCACAAACCCTCTGCCGCAGGGACACGGCAGCGGAGCGCACATGGATGTGTTTACCGCGTGTTTGTGGAGGCAATGTTTCGCCCGCAGCCGCCGCCCACCGCTTTAGCTCACCGTCAGTTCAAAAGAGTACACAATGAAATTCCCAGAAAAAATTGTTTTAGCCACAGGTAATCAAGGCAAGGTGCGTGAGTTCGCTTCCTTGTTTGCAGATTACGGCGTAGACGTTGTGGCGCAAAAAGAATTAGGTGTATCTGATGTGCCTGAAACAGGCACAACATTCGTCGAAAATGCCATTATTAAAGCGCGTCATGCGGCACAAGTAACAGGCCTTCCTGCTATTGCTGACGACTCTGGCTTAGTGGTTGACGCTCTTGGCGGTGCACCCGGTATCTATTCAGCCCGCTATGCTGGCGCTGATGCAACTGATGACACCAATATCGACAAGCTATTAGCTGCCCTAGATGGCGAAACCCAGCGTAAAGCGCATTTCTTCTGTACATTAGTGTTTATGCGCCATGCTGACGACCCAGTACCATTAGTTAGCCAAGGTAAATGGCAAGGCGAAATTTTAACTGCTCGCTCTGGTAACGACGGTTTTGGTTACGACCCGGTATTTCACGTGCCAACTCATGGCTGCACTGCGGCAGAATTGGAGAAAGCCGAAAAAAACCGTATTAGCCATCGCGGCAACGCCTTAGCGATTTTGCTTGATAATATGAGAGCGACTTTTGCGTAATCCGCCGCTTAGCCTTTATATCCACATTCCTTGGTGTGTTCAAAAGTGTCCGTACTGTGATTTTAACTCTCACGGGCTTAAATCTGATTTACCCGAGAAAGAATATGTGGCGCACCTGCTGGACGATTTAGCCATTGATGCAAAACGTATTGCCGACCGCCCTGTTGAGACAATCTTTATAGGCGGTGGCACGCCCAGTTTGTTTTCAAGCGAGGCCATGGCTGACATCTTAAACGGCGTCAAACAGCGGGTTAACTTGAGCGACACTGCTGAAATCACCATGGAAGCCAATCCAGGTACCGTTGAGGCAGGTAAGTTTGCGGGCTTTTATCAGGCAGGCATAAACCGAATATCGGTGGGCATTCAAAGCTTTCAGCCGAAGCATTTAAAAGTGCTAGGCCGTATTCACAATGAAAGCCAAGCTGAAAATGCGGTAAAACAAGCACACAGCGCAGGGCTACCCACGTTTAATTTAGATCTCATGCATGGCCTACCCGACCAAAGCGTAGAAAATGCCATGGCAGATTTGAAACAAGGTATTGAGCTCACGCCTTACCACTTGTCGTGGTACCAGCTTACCATCGAGCCAAACACGCCTTTCTATTCAAAGCCGCCAGAACTGCCAGACGACGACATCCTGTGGGAAATACAGGAAAAAGGCCACAGCCTCTTAGAGCGTGCAGGCTATCACCAGTACGAAATTTCAGGCTACGCCAAAGCCGGGCACCAATGCCGCCATAACCTGAATTACTGGCGTTTTGGCGATTACTTAGGTATTGGATGCGGTGCGCACGGGAAGATTACCGATGCCGCTAACGGCACAATTCATCGTACCGTTAAAGTGAAGCATCCAAGAGGCTATATGGAAATGAGCCGCCCGTATTTAGATACGCAAACGCTGGTTAGTGCAGACGACCTACCGTTTGAGTTTTTTATGAATAGGTTTCGTTTAGTTGAGCCTTGCCCGATGAGTGATTTTAGTGACTTCACAGGTACTGAGTTAACGGATGACGTTAAACGCGCACTGTCTGATGCTCATCACCAAGGGCTGCTTTCTATTTCAGATAGTCACTGGCAGGTAACTGCTAAAGGACGTAGATATCTCAACTCTCTGCTGTCGTGCTTCGTATAATCTTGCCCATTTGAGCCAACCAAAAAGCTAGATCAAAAAAGCCTGCTCACGCAGGCTTTTCAGTCTTTAACCAGAATTAGTACACGTAATACTTATTTCAACTAGTTTTCACTCTTATCATGTCGCGTAATGATATTGTAAGGCTTAAATGCAGGCACACTTGCTCGAAGGTTCTCTTCCGCTACGTCTAAGCGTTTGAGCTTTTCACAAAACCACTCTGCCTTTTTACGCAATGTCGTAGCTTTATCACCTACATCAAGGTGCTCACCCACATTATTAAGCTGACGAGTAATTTCCGCTACTTTCTCTTGATTTACTTCGCCACTTCCAGTGTTGATACCACTGATCGCCGATAATATACCGCCTACTGAGGTAGAAATTGCTTCCTCAAGCTGTGCTTCAATTTCACTATCCACGAATTCATCGACGCTTTCCAGTGATCCAGGGCCGATAAAATAATGATTACTCGCATGCCTGAATTTATCTTTCACGCGGTTTTGAACACGCTTCATAGCAGCATTCAAACGCTCATAGCTGTCGTGATCACTGCCTACTAAGCCTAGGTAAACATGCTCAATGGTATCAATAGCTAAATCTACACCTTCGGTGGCCAAAATAATCATTTTTGGTACTACATAGTGTAACCCTGAAGAATACTCTTCTAGCCACTGCCGTTCTTGCTCATTCAAGGTTTGCCAACGTCCACCTACAAAAAGCTGGTTTTGGTCATTAATCTGGACTACGGTGCGGGTTTTATCCATTACGCGAAGCTGTTCGTTATTAACGGCAATACCGTAAGCAAAATCGATATTACAGGTATATTCAGCCTGCGCCGATGTGCTAAGTCCAGCGAATAAACAAATTGTAAAAAGGGCAGCCTTAAGGCTCGATATCATTTTCATACCAACATTGTGGCTAGCTTACTGGGAAATAAAAAGCCATCATGAGTCTAACGTGCTAAAAATCAGGTTGAACATGTCGATATTATCAATCTACTCAAAACGCAGCTTGATACTAGGGCCTGTAGACTTTTGTTATTCACCAAAGGTCGACAGGCTCTAAGCAAGAGTGTCGATTTTCTTTAAAATTGACGTTCAAACCAAAAAACAAAGCACGCATTATAGAGCGTGCTTTGTTGATAAAAAGTCTAAGGGTCAGATACTAGACGAAAGACTAATACGAAGCGGTGTAGATCTTTATCTACACCTATTCGTTGGTGTAGGTGCGCACCAGTCGTACGTAAATGAAACGGTCTTTCTCTTTAATCGAATGGCTCGCATTAAAGAATGCAACAACCCAGGCTCTGTCTGGATCATCTGCCGAAGGGGTAGAAGTCCAAAAATCATCTGGCGGCGTTGCAGGAAAAAGCGAGCTATTAATCGCCGGGCGTACGCAGTCGCGTTCCGTTAAGGTGGCCAACTCTTTAACGTTGGGCAAGCGCCATCCTAGCAGGTCTTCGTTACTCGCCTGCTGCGCAAGTTGTAGCGCCTGCTGCCACGTATACTTCACCGCTTCACCACTGCAAGTTGAGCCGTCCCAAGTTTGCCCTTCGGAACATCGTCTCCATACTAAATCTGTGGTGGTATCCAACAAAGTACTGGTAGTCACTGCTTCAAAGTTATCGTTGGGCGTGGTTTCTAGTCCATCAGACAAGCACTCTTGAGCGAAAGCTGAAAGCGATGCACTAGCAAGCAACGTCGAGGCTGCAACCATTTTGAGTGTAGTTAGCACTGCGCTTTTCAGTACGCGTTGAGCGGATTTATTAACTTTATTGCTCATGACTATCTCCCTGCTCTTACAAGACGAACACGCGCCGCTGATGACTTATTAAGAAAGTTATCGACACCTGAATCAAAATCCAATGCCCATGCATTTTGTGCATCATCACTGTTTACCCCATCAGCACTTGGCACTGAGGTCCAATACCATAGGGACTCGGTAGAGACTGCACCGGTGTTAGGAAAGTAATCTTCATCAATGGCCACTTCGTCGGCAATGCCTAAATGCATTAACGAAAAGAGTTCATGGTGAGTAGGTAGCCGCCAGTCGTAAAAACCACACAGCCCCTGTGCGTTAACCGCCTGTACATATGCAGAGGTATTACAGCTGGTTAATAAGCACGTTGCATTCGCGCCTGTCTGGTCGCCCTCAAAACCGCCATTTACCTCTTCGCTGTACCAAGAATAGGTGTAGTCTTTATCTTGAAATGCCCCATCGTCAGTTTTAACTTCCCACACCAATCCTGTCACATTGTCACGAACGCACGACCACGTATCTGCGCTGGCGTCTTGTTCGTCGCCATTGGCATTTAAACGGGTAAAGTCGAAGCCGGCTTTACCACGCCCAGCTTTTTCAATTAAGCCATTCTGTTCAATAATATCAGCTCCGCGTTGTCCGTCTTGGCCAGGAAAATCGTTTTGCTGCGCCTCTGTTAACGCATTATTGGTGGCTTGCTGCAAAAATCCCGTGTCGTTCAATAGCGGCGTCGGCATGGGGCGTATTCTAACGTTAATGGTGTCTTCAACACTGTTGTTGTTAGCGTCTGTTACGGTAAGTGTATAGGCCACCACAGTCGCGGTGGATACGGAAGGGGCAATAGCAAACGTAGATAGTGCATCGTTGTCATCTACTGGGCGAGCTGCCACTCCCGTGTTTGCCCCATTGTTAGATGTAACGTTGTTACTGCGCTCCCAAGAATAAGTAAGCGGTAGTGCACTGGGAATACTGGTGCTTGCTTCACCATCCAAAATAACCACCTCACCACTGAAAACGCCTTGCGAGAAGCCTGCATCAACCACAGGCAGTGTCTCGGTTTCAGACTGCACTGAGATTGTCACTGTGTCTACGTCGGTTGCACCTTCGCTATCAGTTACTTCAAGTTGAAAAGTGAGTTCCTGAGACTCGTTAGCGATAGGCGTAGTAATTGTTAAGGTAGAAAGGTTCGTTTCCACCCCCGTAATGACGTTAGTGCCGCTGGTTTGAGACCAAACATAATCGGCAATTTCGCCATCGGACGTAGATGAGTCAGTATCGCTGCTTCCCGTGCCATCAAAAATAATTTCAACACCGCCTGGGAAAGTATTCGCTGGCAGACCTTCCCACGCAGGCACATCAATACTTGCTTCCGGCGCTATGTTTACCGGCGCAACAGTAATTACCGTGAAGTCACTAGCCGTATTACCGCTTTGATCGTTTACCGAGACGGTAAGCGTGTATTCAGTGGCGCTATTAACTAACGGCGCAACGAAGCTCGCTGCAGAAGCGCTGGTGTCTTCATGTGTAATGGTCAGCGATGGAGACGCGCTCCAGTTGTACGTATACGTGCCATCACCACCACTCACTTGTGCACTTAGTGAATAGGTCACGCCTTCCGTTACGGTAGCGTTAGCGCCTGCATTAACAACTAAGTTGCCATTGCCAGATCCCCCACCACTAGAGTCACCATCTCCGCCTCCGCCACCACCGCAGGCTGCTAGAATGAAAGCACCACCAATAACTGCAAGCCCGCGTATTACGGTGCGAGGAAGGTAGCTTGAAAATGAAGACGAACTTGATTGCATACGTACTCCCATCGCACTCTGTGCTGCTGTTCTATGCTCAGTGCGAGTAAAAACTTGATGTAGATAGAACCGCAAGATAAACAATATACTCTCACGGGTTACACGTAGCGGTTATAAGAAGGTTTTCTTTGCTCTATCTGATTGTGAGCTTGCTTCTTGCGCTTCAGACACTGTTACTTGTAGCGCTTCTAGCTGCTTTTTACCTACCGCTACATCAGTCATGTCGTAAATCATCATACTGATAAAATCCACCTTACCCGTCGCAGAAGTAAGAGGAGAAAGTGTGATGTTTTGGTACATGAATGACTCACTACCTGTAATCGGCCGGTAGTTTGGAAACTTGAACAAATAAGGGCGTTGTTCCCATGTCATAAAGGCACGGGTTTTTAGGTCGAAAACGGGCTTAGCTTTCTTAATAAACCAGTCTTGTTTGATTGCGGGAAATAACGAAAATAACGTTTTGTCTCTTACTTCACTCGGCAAAAGCCCACTGTGACTTTCCATAAAACCGTTCCACACTTGCACGGTGAAGTTGCGGTCTAGTACGACAATGCCAACGTCTACCGTTTGTAGCATGTCCATCATCCAGTGAAATTCTTGTAACTCATCTAAATGCTGGCTCATTAAAAATCCTCCAACAAGTGGGCGAGTTTAGAATTCATCATTTTCATAGACTCTTCCGTGAACAACAAAATCAAGTCACACTGAACATTGTAGCCTTCCAAGCCATAGCTAAGCTCAATCGCCAAGGTTCGCTTCCACTTTATTTGGTTCATGCTGATAATTTCAGTGATGGCACGATGTTGACCAAGTACAATGGGGTGACCTTGGCTGAAGTTAATGTCCATTTGATGGGCCAGCCCTGTTAAACAGGTGCCAATCAAAATACTCGCAGCATCCATAAGCAGCTCTAACTGAAGCTGGTCGTCAACTTCGCCTTCTACATTGAGTATTTTAGCCACGTCGTCAAAGCTAGAGTCGCTCAAAATACACAATGCCTCACCACTAACACCTGGCCCTAAGAAGCCTTGGCATACCGCAGTAACTTGTTCATGGCTCTCAATATCAGAAAGCATCATGTGAAGTTCAGACACTTCAATTAAATTAACGTTGGGAATAGGCAGCTCAACAAACACGTTCATGGTGCGGGCTAAATGATCCCCCGCTTGCCCCATGGCTATGTTAGTGATTTCTTGGTAACAATCGCGGATTTCAGGGTCTAGCGGTGAAACTTCTTCCGGCTCTTCCTCTTCAACATGAAGAATGTTGAATTTATCTATTACCTCGGCCAGCTTCTTAGGATCCACCGGCTTTCGAATAAAGTCCAAAGCGCCAAGCGATGTCACTCTTTCATGAGCTTCAGGCTGAATATCACCAGACACAACAATAACTTTGGTTTTAAGACCTTGTTTCTGAATTGCTTCTAATGTGCCGTACCCATCTAAAACGGGCATATTGAGGTCGAGCAATAGAAGATCGCCCTTTCCTTCAGCGAGAGCCGATAGAGCATCTTGACCATTCTTCGCAAAATGTACGGCCACTTCCCAGTCTTGAGGAAGGCATTTAGCCACTTGCTTGCGCGCAACTAACGAGTCGTCACATACGAGTACAGAAAACATTAAGTTCTTTTACCACCTAGCTTTTGAAACCAGCTACCGCCGGTATTTTCTAGCAATTTCAATTGTATCGGCACAACTACTGTGAACTGAAGTAACGATTTGAGTTAACTTACACTTCGCTGTAACCCGGTTACTTTTTGTTTGAATAGATACCGAGCATATAGTGATACGAAACACCTCACTAAGAAATAGCACTTTTGGGGAATATTGCCAGCACGTTTTTACTCACAAACATCAGCGCGCGTTGATTCTTTGCTACGCGTTTTTCCAGCAGCTTGTACACCTTTTAGTCAAGGCGGGTGATTGCAGGTCTGGTCAGGCTAAATCACAACTAATAGATAGAACGCCAAGTTACGAGAAAAGCTCTCAAACAAAGAAACCAAAAATGACAGGTAGTGCCAACGCAGTAAATATACCATTTACACAAAGGCCTAGAGTCGCCATCGCCGCCACGTCTTCCCCCATTTGAATAGCTTTGGCTGTACCAATTGCGTGGGCCACCGTGCCCATAGCAATACCTTGCGCCTGTCGATTTTGTACATTGAGGACCGCAAACACACCAGTAGCCACAATGGCTCCAACTACACCCGTCACAATGACAAAAACGGCAGCCAATGCGGGAATGCCGCCAACCTGTGCACTCGACTCCATAGCAAGGGGCGTGGTGATTGATTTAGCTAACATGGTAATTTGTATTGCACGCGGTGCATCTAGTGCAAACAAAGTAAGCCACGCGGTGAAAGGCGCGAGTATGCCACCAAAAGCAATACTCGCCATTAACCGCCAGCCGTAGTGCCTTAGCTTTTGCCATTGTCTGTAAATGGGTAGTGCTAATGCCACAGTGATAGGCCCTAGCAACCAATGCAACAAAGAAGCCGCCTGTTGATACTCAGTAACCCCTGTTTCAGTTAAATAAAGGCCAGCTGACACAATCAGCGCGGTAACGACAATGGGATGCGCTAGCGGGTGACCTTTGCATTTTTTGTTCACCCAAAGGGCAATAATGTAGCCAATTATTGAAACGCTAAGCCACAATAACCCCGTTAAGCTAAATGCTTGATGTAGAGCCTCCTTCATTCTTGCTTTCCACCCTTGCTTGCCACATCTGAGCCGCTGCCGCTTTTGCTATTAAACAATTGCTGCGAAAACCAAGCGGTTATTCCTAAACTTATCGACGTCGTTACAATAATCGCGATAGCAATGGCAAGTGCATTGGACTGAATGTCAGCCCAATAAATAGATACGCCAAGTACGGCTGGAATAAACAGTAAGGACATATGCTTCAAAGGAAAAGTAACAAAGCGCGCCGTGTGAACCTCAAGCTGAGGAAAAAGAAAAAGCATCGCGAGTAAAAGGAATAAGCCCATTAATGGCCCTGGTATAGGAAGGGTACTCACACTAACGACAACTAGCCCAAGATAATAAGCAGCAAACACTAAAACTGCGCCCACTATCATGTTTCTTACATCTCGCACTATCGCTCCTTATTAGGCCTTGCAGGTCCTAGTACTTATTCCCAAAATTCAGTAAGTAAGTGTAACGATAAGCGAGTTAGACCACCAGCAGTACCATGGTCGTATAGTAGAATGTTGCACTGAAATGCGCTTTGACGTTCAGTCTGTCAGCCAAAACTGGTAGTAATACTTGTGAGTAATCTTGAACGCTTCGCCACCTTGCATGACAACTCGCTGCTGATTGAGTTTTTGCTCCAGGTGCGCGATATGTTTTGCGTTGACCGCCACAGAGCGGTTACAGCGTTTAAAATTCTGCTCTCCCAAACGCTTAAGTAATTCACACAAGGTTGTGCGGACAACGTAGCTTTCTGATAGCGTTTGAACACACATGTAGTCACCTGCAGCTTCAATCCATTTAATCTCTGCTGGATTTAAACAACACCACCCGTTTTCAGCGCGTATCCCTACAACATTTGGCTGAACACTTTTGTTCAATTGCTGGCGCAATGTAGCTAAAAGCGCAGGTTCAGACACCCCATATTGTTCACAAAGTCCCTTTACCAGCATATTGAATTGAAAGTCCCGTTCATAAAAATGGTACTTGGTTTTGACATGCTCAATAGCGTTTAATACTTGGGATTCTTCAAGTGGTGATTTAACAAATCCTGACGCGTTGTGAGAAAAGGCTAACAGCGCTTCTTCGTCTTTATTTCCTACTGCAAGCCAATACCTTGATGCAAGGTTTCGACTTGACTGTGAGACTGAATAGAAACCGATGGACTGAGGATATTTCTCTGCTAACGCAAGACAATGGCCTACAGATTGCGCGCCATAAACGTGACTGAATACGTCTAGCTTTTCTAGCATTTCGCAAAGTGAGTTTTGCATAGAAACAGAGTGTAAAAAAACCAGTGCGATCATCTGCGATCCCTTGCAAGTGCAAGCAGTAATAGCTGTCAGTGTTATCTATCCCAGTCTTAATAAGTGATGGGATGTAGACAGCGAAAAGTAAAAATAAGCGAAAAAGGGGCTATAAGCTGCATAGCCCAATCGCCAGGGTAGAAAACTCTTCATTAGCGTTTTGCTGTTAGTACACTAGGGCTAGCATTAATGCGACGAGCAATCAGTTGTGCGTTTTTAGATGCATTATGAGTAAGTGCAAAAGTAAGCATGTCTTGCCCGTTGCACACTAATCCTTCATGGATATATCGCATTTTAAAACCCGTCGCTTTCACGGCGCGATGCAATCGCAAACGGCTATCGCTTTTTACCGCTTCACACACTGCAATTAAGTTTTTTTCTACATGCTTGGGATACGGGGCGGCATTCGCTACTGTTGCAGTAAGCGACAAGGTTATTCCTAGTAAAGCAAGTTGGGTAACACGGCGTGACATAAACATAACAAGTTCCTCTGATAATATTCGGCAACGCGGTGACTACCTCTTTTGTCCCCGCACCATTAAATTAGTGAAACTTTGTAAAATTCACGCTATAAAAACGTTAAAGCACCGCTATTTGAGACGTTGCGACAAGTACACAAAAGCTAAGGTTTAATAATCGGTCTAAACTGTTATTAGTCGTACTTAACACACACTTTGCAACATTCTTATAAATGCATACGTTGCAAAGTGGAAAATCATAAGCAAATACTCTTACCCGCCTAGCGGTGCAGACAATAATCTAATTTTTTAACACGTATTCAAGGAAGAGCCATGTTAGAGCAGCAACAATACCACCTTATTAGAGAGCATATGCAGCCTGGTGACATCATCGCATTTGGTGGCAATAGCCTATTTTCTCGTTGGACCAAACTCACTACACGCTCTGCGGTAACGCATGTGGCAATAGTTATGCAAACGAAGATGCGCGATGAAGATTCTAATCGATATTTTAATCAAGTCATGGAAGCTACATCGTATAAAGGAAAGCGAGGGGTAATGACCAATAGACTAAGCGAGCGTGTAGCATCTTATGACGGTGATATTTGGTGGCTGCCCTTGTCTAGCGCGTCAAGAAGTATCTTTGAGCAAAATAAGCGAGACTTCTTTAACTTCATGTTTGAACAAGACGGGAAACCTTACGACGTGCTACAGCTATTCGGCTCAGCAGTGGACGCGATTGATGAACATCCCCTGTTCGGCAGCATAAGCTACAATCAAGAAGACTTTAATAGCTGGTTCTGTTCAGAGTTAATTGCTGAGGGGTTGGAAACTGCAGGTGTTGTAAGTGGCGTAAATGCATCGGAAGTCACGCCGGTGGACATCTGCCGGTTTAACATTTTCAAAAAGCGTTACGTACAGCTTAAAGGAAAAGGAAGGGTAATTGGAGGGTTCAATTCACTCAAGGCAGATAACTGGGGCCAGATTGCCTAACCCCATTAATTAAAAACACATCTACCCCAATATGGGGTAAGGTGAGTTTTAGAAAATACTGTCTTGGTGAATCTTAATAAACATGCTCGTCCCAATTTTAGAGTAATCGATTTTATACTCTTTCCCATTTAGGGTTTGTACGAACAATAATGTTTTTTCGTCGCCAAACACATCGCTAGTAGTTACATCTACTAGTTCCATGTCCATCATCTTAGCATCGCGCTTGTTTTCAGGCACTTTGCCTTCGTACTGCTTAATACCTTTATAAGTAACAAGAATTGGCGGATGTTCATCACCATTGATCACCAATAGATCTAATTTTCTTATTTTATGAATGATGGTATTTCGACCACTTGTAATGAAGGGTTTTTCAGTCATTCTCATCTCCGCGACCGCTCACCTGCTTTATAGTTATTAACAAAGAATGTAAGTGATTGAGTTTATCACGATGTTAACAATCAGCACATAAGCATTTGGTTGATATATGTGTGCAAAGTATAAACATAAATTACACAAAATGAGCAATAAATCGCTAATTTTTGCGTGTAGTGTGTGTTTTTACAAATTGCTCGTCGGTTAAACTGCGCAAAAATGCAACCAACGCCGCCTTTTCATCTTCAGAAATCGTAAAGCTTTTTATGAACGGACTGCGGTAAGGGTTAGGGCTTTCAGCCAGATTTCCCCCACGAGCATAAAACTCAATGACTTCATCAAGGGTGGCAATGCTGCCATCATGCATGTAAGGCGCAGTAAGGGCAATATTGCGCAAAGTAGGTGCTCTAAACTTCCCCATGTCTTGTTTATTGTGGGTAACGCTGTAAAGCCCCATGTCCGATTCCGGATAACTGCCCTTCCCATCTTCGTTATACAGGCCAGTGTTGTGGAAAGGCTGAGCCGCAAAAGGTTGAAAACTATGCTTAGACGATTGAGTAAAGTTCAGACCTCCGTGGCAGTGAAAGCACTCAGTGCGCTCTGAAAAAAACAGATTCAAACCTTCAAGCTGCTGGGCGGTTAGTGCATCGTCATCTTGAGCGTAAGCGTAGTTATCAAAAGCACTATTAAACGACACTAAACTTCTCACGTAGCTAGCAAGCGCCTTTACAATATTGTTTAAACTGGGTGTATCATCACCATAAGCCGCTTCAAAAAGCGCTCGATATTCGCTGCCCTCAAAGCGCTTTAATATACGCTTTTCATTTCCCGTAACGCCCATTTCCACAGGATGTTCATTAAAAAGCGGGATCATCAGCTGCTTTTCTATACTTTCTAAATTGTTATGCGCCCAAGTGAAGGATGCATTATAAGCCACGTTTACTAGCGCTAATGCGTTACGGTTTAGCGCGTCTCCGTTCGCGCCTACTGAAACCGCCTTAGGTTCAGAGAAAGCATGCTCTGGTTCATGGCAGCTGCTGCATGAAACCGTTTTGTTAGCACTTAAGCCCTTATCAAAGAAAAGCTTCTCTCCCAAAATTACGCTTTCTTCGGTCACAGGATTGTCTGCGGGAACGGGAGGCGGTGGAATTTTGTGAGGCAAATTCCAAGTGTAAGGCGTGGGCGATTTACTGCACGCTCCTAAAATCATTACAACAAGCGCGATAATTGCCGCCTTGAAAGCGAGCAGAGCTCGCCTTCTAGTGCAAATTAAAAGTGCCGCTACTGCCACTTAATCCAAGGCCTGTGCACTAAATTCTGAATAAGCTTTTTACAGGGCTCAGTTTCAGGAGACTCGAACATACAACTTGGCGCTTCGTTTATATCAACTTGCGCGACAATGTTAGACACTGATACTTCCAAATCTAAATCAGTATCAAGCTGGGTCATCGGCAGAATAAACTCCACCCGGTTTGTGAAAGCACACGATTTTTCAGGTGGCCTGACTGCTGATTCAGAATCGCAACCCACGCTACCTAAATGATAAGACCATTTGCGTGTTTCCTCTGAGCCTTTAGACACATCCAGTCGCAAAAACTTATGACCGTTTTGCCAGCTCCAAAACATTGTACTGTCATTCAATGGCGAAGGCTGTGTAAGCGGGTTAGCGTGATTATCGTCGAAGGGAAGACCCATAGTGAAGCGCAAGTTTGTGGACAGCTTTAAAAGCTCTTCCGATACATCTAATACAATTTTGCTATTGGCATCATCAGGGTTGTTGCACTTATTGTGAAACTTTAGCAATGCTATATTCGGCGTCTGCCATTGGGTTTGTTTAAACTTAACTCGCTGCCACTTACCATCAATGCGCACTTCTGGCTTGCTAAGGTAAAAACCGAAGTAGTCTATATTCCATCGCTGTTGTCCAATACTCATGATCATTGGACATGCCCCCGTATCGACTCCCACCAACTTAAACGGGATTTCACCAGGCTCTCTTCCTTTGAGGTTAATGACATCACAGCCGGTTAACGACACTAGCGCCGCAAAGAGTAACGAAGGCATGACACTCATGCGAAAAGGCATTTTCATTTACGTATGTACTTCCTTTGGATATCTGGTAGTTTTTTATACAAACTACCTTTTTCTAATTACACACTTGCGCGGACGACAAGATGAATGCATTCCCATTAACGCTAATAGTGCTGCTTTTAGCATTTGTGAGTCAAGGTGCACAAGCACACACAGACCATGACAAAGCGCGTTTTGTTGCCGAAGACGGCGTGGACGCGGGCAAGTGTGACAACCGTTTCAGGCCCTGTAAAACGTTAAGCTATGCCGCGCGACAGGCCAATAAAGGCGACAAAATTCTCGTTGCTGAAGGCCAATATTATTTCGACAACGCTCAGCATGCACAAGTTCTAAACGACAGTCTTTTACCCGTATTAGGAGGCTTTTCTCGTGAAGATCATTACCAGGCACAGAAGCCTGCCTTGCACAAAACTACACTAGTTAATGTGCCTATCTATTTATCAGAAGCCCTTTATGAAAAAGGGTTCGACAGTATAACTGACGGAAAAGCCGCGTCTTCCCTTCAAACACAGGCATCATCGCACATGGTTCTTAGTTCCGAAGTCAGTGCAAATGAAGCTTGCACAGATGGAACGGCTGCCGACTTCCCATGCAGCAATATCGATCTACTCTCTAACGTACCTGTTAACGTATTGTCGTCGGTATCAAATAGTACCAACGATATTTGGGGGCACGTCGATTTAAACAACCGTAGAGAATATGCCATTGTTGGCATGCAGGCCAGCATTGCCGTTGTAGATGTAACCGAGCCAACAGCGCCGGTAGTAGTGGGTGAAATTACCGGTCAAAGTACGACATGGCGCGACATTAAGGTCTATCAGTATTTCGATAGCGCTGCGGGGCGTTTTAAAGCGTATGCCTATGCCAGTGCCGATAGCGTAACAGAAGGTTTTACCATCATTGACCTTAACGACCTCCCTAATGGTATTAGCTTAACGAAGCGGATTAACGACGATAACCGTGCGCACAATATCTACATCTCTAACGTAGATTACACGCTAAACACACCGTTAAATGACGCTGCGCCTCAGTTGCATTTGGTTGGCCAGGATAGTAACGGCGGAGCCTTTCGTTCATATACGCTAACCTCACCTCAAACACCAACCGCGTCTTACATACCTAGCGGTCTCACACGTGCCGACTATACGCATGATGCGTCATCTATGCGCGTTACCGACGCAAGAGCGCAAACTGACTGTGTGAATGCTACGGCTGATGGATGTACGGTTATGCTTGACTTCAATGAAGATGCAATGCGCCTTTGGGATCACACGAACACAAATAGTACCTCTGAACTAAGTAGTATTAGTTATAACGAGGTTGCCTACACCCATAGCGGTTGGTTTAGTGAAGACAAGCAGTACGCCTTTGTACACGATGAGTTGGACGAGCGAAACTTCAGCTTAAATACCCGGGTTATGATTTTTGATATTTCATCACTCACAACACCTGTGCTTGCCAGCATTTGGACCAGTGACAACGGCACTATCGATCACAATGGCTACGTAAGAGGTAACCGCTACTATATGTCTAACTATGAGCGTGGCTTAACGGTACTAGACATTTCAGATCCTACCGCGCCTGTAGAAGCAGGCTTTTTCGACACCTACCCTGCTTTTAACAGCACCAACTTTAATGGTGCGTGGGGCGTATACCCGTTTCTACCTAGCGGTAATATTTTGGTTAGTGATATTCAGCGCGGTTTGTTTGTATTAAAAGACAATACGTTAAGCGCAACAACAGTTGCGGGCTTCTCTCAGGCTAATTATGAAACGGATGCTGATACAACCTTAAGCCTTCCTGTTAATAAGACAGGTACCGGGGCTATGACAGTTGCGTATGAAGTAATAGCGGGTTCAGCCACCAGCAGTGATGTAATGTTAGCGCCTGGAGAACTCAGTTGGGGTGCATCTGAAACACAGGCTAAAAATATTACGTTAAGCGTAAGTGCTAATGAAGATAACGAAAGCAATGAGGTATTTTTCGTTAGACTATTTAACCCGCAAGGAGGAGGTATCGCCTCTGGTAGCGGCTATGCTCAAGTCACTATTAACGGTGCTGCCCAACAAGGAAAAATTGAATTAAGCGCTGGCGAACTCGCTGTTTTAGAGACCGACTCTGAATTTGCGTTAAGCATTGTTCGCCAAGGTGGAAGTGAAGGCGAAGTAAGTGTGAATTATTCACTGGAAAGCGGGACAGCACTGAGCGATGAAGACTTTGTCAGCCAAAGCGGCGCGCTAACTTGGAGCGACGGCGATACCAGTTCGAAGACTGTAAATATAGCGCTTGTTAACGATACTACCGAAGAAGACAACGAACAATTCCGTTTAGTGCTTGCTGCACAAGACACCAATCTTCTAGGTGGTGTGGTAGAAACGCTGATTACGATAAAAGACGATGAGAGCAATCAAGCCCCTGTGGTAAACGCAGGAACAGATGTTGAAACCGATGTAAGAGCCAGCGTTGAATTAACGGGAAGCGCCCAAGACCCCGAAGGCGCGTTAACAAGCGTAGAATGGACGCAAACCGCCGGCGACACGGTTACCATCAGAAATGCAGATACATTAACCATGTCTTTTACCGCCCCATCATCTCAAAGCAATTTAACCTTTTCGTTAACTGCAACGGATGAGTTTGGAGTTAGCACCAGCGACACCGTTACTGTTACCGTAAACGAAAGTGTAGTGAGCTTGCCAACGGATACTAATTCAAATAGCTCTGGTGGAGGCGGTTCTACGACTCTGTTTAGCATGTTAGGCTTGTTGTTAGCGTTTGGATGGCGCCGTGTTAAAATGCCAGACAAGGCACATAAACTACAGCTTAGTGAACAAAAATAAAGCAAACAAATCACAAAGCCACCAGCGAGGCGTGACAAGGCAAATAAAACTGCTTATACTTGCGCTCGCTTGTGGTTGTTATGCATAGCAATTTGCAATAAAAAACTGCACAGCACATCTCAAAATGGCCCCATAGCTCAGTTGGTTAGAGCATCCGACTCATAATCGGCAGGTCCCCTGTTCAAGTCAGGGTGGGGCCACCATTTTTCCTAGCTTCAAGCGATAGTAACTACCAAAGCCACTTGTAGAAACTTTAATAATGTAAAATTTGTCGTAAGAATGACTCTTTTTCATCAGCGAGCAACCGAAGCTGGTTATCAATTTTTAATAGCCCATCTGATAACAAACTATTGTTCATTTTTATCTCATTGAAAACTCATTACAGGTTGAGTTGAGCATCTTGCCTTCCTAGCACCCGCATTATTTCAATATAATCACCATGAATGCGATAGTAGATACCATCAACTCCACAAACTGCTCGACGATAGCCTAGTCTGATATCATCAACAGCAGGTGCAATGTAAGGCTGATTTGCTAACTGCTCAAAGCGTTCTAAAAATCTATAATAATATGCGTCAGCTTGCGCTTCGCCAAATTCATCAAGACCACGAAACCAAATACGCTTTAAATCAGACTCAGCCGCTGCACTGAGTTTATAGTTTCCCATTATTTCGTGCTTCTTCTTTAAAGCTAGCTAGCATTTCACTCGGTGACCTTTCAACAAAACCGCTTTGCTCTGCTTCAATTAACTTCAAACGAATAGCTTCAATCTCGGCTGCTCGTACTTGCTCTTTCCTGATCAAATCTCGCAATAATTCACTGTCACTAGCATAATTACCAGTTGCTAGTTGAGCTTGCATCCATTGTTCTTGTTGATCAGTTACTGTGATACTTTTCTTTACCATTGCCATAATTTACCTCCGATAGATGAAATTTAATAAGGATAAAATCCCACTTTATACTACTACAGTAAAGTTTAGCTCAGAACTGATAAGAATCAATTCGAGTTTCACCATACAATCCTTATTTGGTAACTAAAGCAGCAATTTGGTGGCCAGATAAAAATAGATCTACTGTTAAAGGACAACGATGGGGGCACTCGCATGTACCACGCCAACATTCAGGCTGTAGAAAATCATGTTAAGCATAAATTTACTCGCGAGACGCTTACTACCCTGATACAATCAATCCGCTCATTAATCGGGCAACCAAATGGGAGAATGATGATGTTTGCCAGATTTAAAAACGGCCAGACAACCAAATACAACTCCAGCCTGTCTGAGTTCGTCCGCAACGCCGACTCGTCTAAAAAGAAAAAGGTATACAGCCGTGTTATTGATAGAGCTGTAGAATCTCAGAATTCAGTAGTGAAGCAGGCTGAGCTACTACAAACTCGCTGATATTCGAGGGAGTCAGAAACTCTCTCTATTGTTTTATCTCTTTTATGCTATTAAAGCTGCCCTCTGTTCAAGTCAGGGTGGGGCCACCATTTTTTCTAGAATTATTAATCACCACTCGCTTATATCATCACGTTATCAGTTTTCTCAAACTTAAAAAAAGCGTCTTTATTAAAACTGTAACACCAAATCTGTAGCCTAACTGCACTGTCTCTTTACCCATTGTTTGGTTCCCCGTAGATGAAGCACACCATGTCACGCCATACGTTTTATTCGCTGACGGTAACCTTCACCATTTTGTCTATTCTTGGCCAACTCTCTACCAGCATTTATAGCCCCTTCTTTTTTGATTTGGCTGCTATATACGACAGCTATGTGGGAATAATTGAAAAAAGCGTGGCCGTGTTTCTAATCTCGTTCTCACTTTCTCAGTTAGTGTCTGGTGTCGCCTGCGACTACCTAAATAAACAAAAGTTTCTACTGTACGGAGTCTTGGTATTCATCGCCGGTACGCTTATGGTGGCACTTGCCACCGAAGAAAATACCTTTCTTGTAGGAAGAGTCATTCAAGGCTTAGGCGGTGGGGTTGGCGTTTCAGTATCGCGCGGACTGTCGCGTCAGATATTTAGCGAAAAGCAGCTGAATGTTTCACTTTCATTTATCAACATTGCATTCGCTATCGCGCCAGCAATAGCGCCACTAGTAGGTACACTAATAGGCGAGTCCTTCGGAGTTTCATCTATCTTTTATTTTGTACTAGTAATGGGAGTATTCGCCTTACTTTTACTGCTTTCGGTTTCCACCACCCTCAAACAGTATACGCCGACAATCTCAGAGAACGTCTTTAGAGATACTTTAGCGCTTATTAAAAGCACAATGATGAAAATCGTCTCAGTGGGTATGGCCAGCGGACTACTTTATGGCATTGTGTTTAGCTTCATTACCACCTCGCCGTCAATGATAATGCAGCAATTCGGACTCACGAAAACTATGTTCTCGATATATTCGCTTCTAGCTACGCTGTCTTTTGTGATGGGAAGCATAATCAATATTCGACTAGCCTCTGTTTCACCATTGTTTAAATTCAAGTATTCAAGCTTGTTTATCGCTGTGCTTTCAGTGCTTTTTTGGTTACTTATTTCCCCCTTCGCAATAAAAGGGTTAGTGGGTATTTTGACTTATTCCTATATCACCTTCTTTTTTATTGGCATCGCAATGCCCTGCAGCGTAACTATCATGCTTGGCTACTCTGATAAATCCGCAGGTTTTTTAGCGGCACTAACCGGCTTTTTTCACCTAACAGGGGCAGCAATAGGCGCTTACGCGGTGACCTTAATTACCCTAGAACCTATCATTTCTTTTTGTTTGTCCTCTTGCGGCTTAAGCGTTGCAAGTATCCTCATCTGTACAACACTGAAGAGGAATTAACTAAGCTCTTGTACGGCAATGCCGTTGTATTGATAATAACGTACACCACTTAAGGTGTTGAATAGTGAAAATCGAGTCGTGTTGCCCATTTGATTTCTAAAATCCATCCCCATAATGATGAGGCTCCCGAAGTGGTTGGGAGTAATTATTGTTAAAAGGATATTAGAAACAATGAAACGTACTATTCTCGCCAGTATCTTTGGCGCGCTTTCTTTAAATGCTTTCGCAGCTTCGCCTTCATATGACTTCGTTAAAGTTGGATACGTACAAGCAGATATTGAAGACGCAGGCGACTTCGAGCCAACCGGTTTTCAAATTCAAGGCTTCAAATCACTTAACGAAAATGTATACCTGACAGGTCGTTATGGTCAGTTGAGTGAAGACGAATATGGTGTTGACGGTGAACTTGACTATATCTCTGCAGGGGTTGGTTACCGCTATGGTTTAACTACAACAACTGACTTTTTTGGTGAGTTGACGTATGAGTATGTGGATATTGACCTAGATTCAAGCTTCGCTTCTGCTGAAGCTGACGACAATGGCTATGGCATTACTGCCGGTATTCGTTCAATGCTGTCAGAGCAATTTGAGCTTCGCGGTGCTATCCGCTATATCGACATTGAAGACGACGAAACAGCTTTTGAAATTGGCGCAGACTATTTCTTTACACCACAATTCTCTTTCGGCGCAACTTACGTTATAGCTGATGATATTGACCTACTAGGCGTATCTGCACGTTACACCTTCTAACACCGTTTATGGGTTAACGTACTCGCAACAAAGCCACGTTACACAACGTGGCTTTTTTATTGAGTTAAATAAACTCTTACCGAGAGTCACCTAAAAAGGTTTAGAACAAGCGCAACCGACTTAATCTAAATACACCTCAAACTCTGCAATTTGTGGTCGCTGTGTCGCAGAATCGATGACAAAGTTGATTTTATCCAAATTGGTATTTGAAAACGAAATCGTACTTGGAATTGAGTTTCCTGATGCCAATACGCTGCCTGTGTCATTGTTCACAAGTTGCCATGAAGTTACCGCACCTTTAGTAGAAGAAGTCTCAATTACCCGTACAGTATTTACTGTCGTATTCAAGCGTTTAATGCTAATTCTTCCCGTCGTTCCGCTCGGAGACCAGTAAGTAGATACATCCCCATCCCTAACGTTCCCGTAGCTTGTTCCACTGTACTTTGAGCTACCGTCAGATTGTGCATTTAACGCTAAGTTGGTGCCGCTTGGCGGATTACCACCTGAGTTATCATCGCCGCCACCATTATCACCTCCCCCTGTGTCGCCACCTCCTGTATCACCACCTCCGGTATCGCCACCGCCACCAGTTGAACCGCAGCTACCGTCTGATACTGCAAGATTTTTGTTGGCACCAGCGGTGTTCTCAAGAATATCTCGTATACAAGATGCCCCATCTAGCGAGTAACTATAGGGAATAGATATTGATGCTGTTGATTGAACGTTTGGCCCTGCAGGTTCATAGTCACTGTCTGAGTCGCTCCACGTTACGCCACTTCCGAAAGTGTTTCCCGCAACCTGCCAATAACCGTCAGTTGTTGTATAAAACGTACCCAGTGGATCTTTACTATTTTCGAAATAGTTGTTTTCTACTTTGACTTCGGCTCCTGCGCGGGAATTAATCCCTGAAGAGCGAACGCCGTCATAGTAGTTATTGTAAATGTGAGCTGTTGCCCCCCTTACAAGGGGAACGCGCGAGTTCAAATTGTCAAAGATATTGTGGTGATAGGTGATCGGACCGTTATTGACTTGTGATTCGCTTGAACCTACCAAACCACCTCGATCTGAGTTACGTAAAATGCTGTAAGATAAGGTGATGTATTTCGAGTTATCCTTTACATCGAACAAGCCGTCATAACCATCACTTTCACCACCACTAGCTTCTAAGGTTACATGGTCAACCCATACGTTGTGAACGTCTTTTTCTATCCCTATCGCGTCTCCGCCATTTGACGTGGGTGAGCCCGATTTTTTGACATTTTTAACATGAACGTTTCTTATAATGATGTTTTGGGAATTCCTTATGTGTATACCCAGCTGGTCAAATGTAGCGCCACTGCCTACACCAATAAGTGTCACATTCGCGATGTCTTTTAACTCAATTTTGTCTTCTGCGGTATTACAGCTGTCTCCAGACACTTTTTCAGTATTACCATGATTGATTGTACCCGAGACTTGAATAATGATTGGCGTTTCTGAGGTGTTTCTATTACACAATGCTTCGTGAATTTGTTTACCCGTAGAAGCTTGTACTACTTGTCCACCTTGACCGCCTGTCGTGCCTCCGTTCTGTGTGTGAAAACCTGAAGCAACTGCAGACGTAGAGACGGCAAAGGCAATTGATGACGCAATTATCGTCGATTGAAATATAAGTAAGTTCTTTTTCATTTTTTGTCCTTAGATTAATAATTAGAAGGGCGTACTGCTTCAATTACTCAACAAGACAACATCAATTAGTTCTTCTTTTTACGCGAACTAACGGAACTCAATTACCGCCCGCTTGCCACCGGTAGCAAAAAGATAGTAGCAGGCAAAAGGAAATAATTAACAATTGCATTAATAACAAATTATTAATAAATATAACAAAAAATATACAAAAAGCGGTATAACCTTGAAAAGCTTAAAGTTAATTTTTTTATAGGAAAGAGAAATACAACCTAAATTGCCACCGGTATCTTTTAAGGAGTCAAAAATCACTCGGTGAAAATAAACGGTGTATAGAAAAGAGAGCGATACGGATAAACGCATGTTGACTATTTTTGGCGAAAACTCCCCGTAAGAAGTCTGAGACATCATTTGCTCAAGTCATATTTAGCGAGATTTTTAAGCTTTGGGCGTTAAATTCTCTGTGGATTGAGCTGCACCTTCCTGCTCTAGGTTAAGCGCAGTAATTGGAAATGGAATGACAATCCCTTCTTCATCAAAACGCTTTTTAAGCATTTTTATAAAGGCGCTCTTTATGAAGAAGCGGTTAAAGTATTCACGGGTTCTCAGCATCACTGTTAAGTTGATACTAGAATTGTCGAAAGTGTGAAACAGAACAAAAGGTTGATAAGTTTCAACACCAAACTCGTGCTGCTCTAGAATTGTATTGGCAACCTCTAAACATACGTTTTCAACATGCTCTAAATCAGAGCTATAATGCACGCCAACTTCAACAGGCACCGACAGTTCGCGTTCAGGGTAGTAGTAGTTAATCAACTTTGAATTAGACAACTTACTGTTAGGCATGATCACGATGTTGTTAGGTAGCATTCTAACCCACGTGGAGCGCCATCCTATTTTCTCTACAAAACCTTGTTCTCCGGAATCCAGCTCGATGAAGTCGCCTATACGAATGGGCTTATCCATTACCAACTGAATACCCGAGAAGAAGTTTTCAAGCGTTGGCTGTAGCGCTAGTGCTACTGCGAGCGAAGTAATGCCTAACGATGCAACAACGGGTGTTACAGACACCCCCATGGTGCTTAATATAATCAAAATTGCTAATACAGCGAATAGCGCTCTAACTGCTCCACCGGCAATTGCGCTGGTATTTTTAACTATGGTTGACTGGTCGCGATAACGACTTAACGAGTAAGTGACAAAACGCTCGAAGAAGAGAAATAGAGTAATGATGAGGCCAGCTTCGATAACAATGGTTAGCGCTTTAATCGCCCCTTCATCTTCTATCTGAAATACTGAAACAATACTTTTAACCAACAGCAGGAAAATCACCCAGATAAGCAAATTAAGTGGAGCATTTAATGACAATACAAGCACGCGATAAATATCAGACATACTGCTGTTTTCTGAGCGCGCTTTAGCTTTCAAACGCACCAAAATAAGTCGTTTAACAATGAAGAGCACAATAACAACGCCTACTAATCCGGCTATTGCTATTGCCTGCTGGTTTTCAAGAAGTTGAGTGCTGTCCACGGCTGACGGGGCTCCTGCATATAT
>Ga0209404_10000287_pt1 | contig 40543 bp, 32 predicted proteins | sample TroAtlMetagenome_2_FD_187447 | JGI IMG/M metagenome (GOLD analysis project Ga0209404, IMG submission 187447) | Marine eukaryotic phytoplankton communities from Atlantic Ocean - Tropical Atlantic ANT8 Metagenome (SPAdes) (version 2) | ecosystem: Environmental > Aquatic > Marine > Oceanic...
TCGAATGATCACTGATAATGTTCGCACCTTGGAATTAGAGTCGACCGTGGAAGTAGTTTCTGGCGATGCGTTCCACTGGTTCGAACACCGTATGCCAAGCCAGTTCCAGCCGCCGCCGAATACTCCCTGGGCCATATTCTTCTGCCCTCCTTATGACTTCTTTCTCAACCGACAGGAAGAAATGCTGAATATGATTGAGACGATGATGGATCGAGCTCCCACGGGAAGCCATGTGATCGTCGAAAGTGATACTCGGTTTTCAGACGAACTCCTGCCTTATGCCGGGCAGTGGGACGTAAGGACTTATCCGCCCGCGGTTCTGATGTTATTAGAGAAATTCAAGTAAACCGGATTGTTGTTTTTTTCTTCCGCATTTAACCTCATCGAACCTTCACTCAAACTACCGAAGTCAACTTCCGGATTTCAGCACCAAGCTCTTTTCAGCTTACGAATCTCGTTTCCGCAGAGCGAGGATCCACCCGCCAACAAATAACGCAACGGCTGACAGGGGGATAATAAACTTGAGAATTCGGGTACTCATCTCAATCTGATCACTCACCCCTTCATGTTCTGCAGCAAGCTCAGCTCGGTCCCAGGCTAGAAATGAACCAACGGCCAGTATCAACCCCCAAACAGCAACGGAAACAATGAGCCACTTGGTAACCGTCCTGCGTGTCGCCATTTCTGTCGGAGAAATTTCTTCGTTTTGATTTGGTTCAGCTTGAATATCCATAATATCCCACCGATTGAATTCCTGTTTTTGAGGTAACCAGTTCAACGATACGATCAACTTCTGAGTCTGCCAATGGGGTGACATAAGATTCAGCCGGCAGTCTGGCGATCGTATAAATCTGGACCAGCGAAATCTCTCCACCCTGCTGGCGTATATGGGAAAGTCGCTGACAAAACATCTCCAACTCATTATCAGCGGGCCCTTGATCATTCACTTTCATAAATAGAGACTGAATGACGATCGGCCGGATGCTGGCCGCCTGTTCAATATTATCCAGAACCCGCTGGAAGGGAATGCTCGTACGTTCGATCAATCTGTAGTACTCTTCTGACCCCGCATCAAGCTTGGCCCAGATTTCACCCTGATTAGCATCCATGATCTCCAAACCACGCTGAACATGGTCCCGATGGAACATGCTTGCATTCGTGATCAACACCATCTTCACCGAGTCCAGACCATGCTTTTGCTTTAGCGCAGCACAAGACTGAATGATTTCATCAAAGTTCTTGTAGGTCGTTGGCTCTCCATCACCCGAAAATGCGATGTCGTTGAGTCTTTGGAGCGGGGGCGGGACGACGGAAAACTGCTTGGTCCTGAATAATTGACCTGAGACAACCAACCCCAACATTTCATCCAGTTCTGTTAAGAGCTGGCCCATTTCCACAAATCGAGTTTCGCTGCTTGTCATACGGTCAACCTGACAATAGACACAGTCGAAATTACAGACTTTATCGGGGTTTAGATTAACGCCTATCGACACACCCTGACTACGCCGGCTAAGAACCGGATAGACAAATCGATTCATCTCAAACGATCGCTCGTGGGACGTATGAAGCACATTCTTCTGCATGCTTACTATTATACCGTCCTTCTTGATTTCGTCTTCCCAATCCGGGTTGCAAATCCCTGAGAACTGACGGAACTACCGCTCTGTTGAATCTTCAACGGATGCCGTGACTGGCTTCTTATCAGTGATAGCAAAAGTTAACCAACCCTGATTGATTTCAAAGAGCTCAACTCCGCTGGTCTCCATACTTGGATGCTGAGTAATGTTTTCCCCGAGTAGCGTCAGGGTTCGAGTCGAAGGTAGCACCTTGTTAAATATCGTCTGTAATGCAATTCGATCTCCAAGTCGTAAACCTTTACCAAGAATCTGAATAACACCATGACGCTCAAGGGTTCCACTAATGGCATCTGAAGACGGGGCGTACTCCGCCAAAATAGCAAAGTTTCTCCAACCGACTCGCTTATTCTGCAACTGACGCATCTGAATCATCAGTTGTACTTTACCTTTGTAAAATCGAATTCGAACCGATTCCCTCTCCATGAAACGAACCATGACCGTCTCTGGTATATCCATCGGCACCTCGAAATTATCCATCCCAAGTTGTTCAGCAATTCTCGCCATCACGTCGACGAGTTGACCGGACTTTCCATCAAGCTCCAGATTGTGGAGCAGATTATTCATCGCTGATTCATGAACCTGAATTCCTACAAGCGTCTCTGCCGGGATCTCAGGATGAAAGCCATGGGCGGCTAACTGGTGTATACCGGCTAGTCGATAATCGATCGCAAGCTTGTTATCCACCGTATGTAATTGAGTAGCGACCGGTCGCAAGTTGAGATCCTGCATGGGCTCCAGCCATCGTGAATTGTACTTCTGTTCCATTTTGCTCATTTGATTCACAACTTTGTCATCAAGCGTATCAGTCGCCTGTTGGCGAATTCGCAGATCCATCGCTTTGGCAGCCGACTTTTCTTTCTGCTTATACTGATTCTTCGCCATGTTACGAGCAATTCCTCCAAGCAGTGAATTGTCGTAGTCTGTTTCAAAGTTGACGAGCTTACTCTCACTCTGAACATCCGCTAATGTTTCGCCAAACTCGATACCGCTTGGCGAAATCATAATCTTTTTATTAGCCTGGAAAGAAGCTGAAGCTTCATTTTCAAAGACGGCAGCTCCTTTGGTCGACGTGGTGCGTGACTCAATTTCTCCCTGAGCATCCAACCCGATTACCCACCGCCCGTCATCTTCCAGTAGTTGCACATTCAAACGTGAAGTAGTGTCACTAGTACCTTCAACACGAGCACCTAACACTTTATCTTCAATCGGAGCCGACACCTGAGTCTCTGTCGGAATCAAACGATTAATAAACTCTTCCGCAATTCGAATACGGATATTCCCGGCCCGGTAACGCTCCTCGAGCATCGCTCCCAGACTAGCTACGTTATCATCAAGTGACCAGCGAATGACCTGAAATGTGTTGGCAATAGGAACCGCTCGATAATTGTAACGACTGCTTTCGAATAACTCGATATCACGCATGAGCTTTGGATAATCGACTGGTTCAACACACCACTGACGCAATCCAAATTCCAAGCTGGTAAATGCTTCTTCCTGAAGCAATGACTTTTGTTCAGGTGTAAGCGAACGGGCATGCATGCGCAATAGGATTCGCTGAGCCTCCTTGCCACGAGCAGCAACATCAACACCGTCGTCACGAGTCACATACTTACGTAACTCATCCAGATTCAAATAGACCTGCCAATTATCAGCTTCATCAGATCCAACCAGTCGTTCCTCGATCCCTTCAATGGCCGCTGCCACCTGATCTCGTGAGGAACCCGGAGTCTCCACGGATACTTGTTGATTGGAAACAATTGTTTGTATTGCGTGCCAGATTTCAAGTCGAGTATCCAGTCCGACAAGTGTCTTTTGCATGACAACCCTCGGCTCACCAGTCGGCACTTTGGCAAGAAGGACCTGCCCCTGCTCATGAGCACCTCGCAAGGACGCCAATACTCGCACAGACTCGACAGAGCCTAGACCACGAACCGTCGGTAATGCTTCCAGTGAATCCAGAAGGCCCTGAGCCCAATCAGAGATTACTGCAATCGTTGCCAACTGTTTCAATTGACGCTGAAGTTGAGGAGACTGAGGCCAGCATTCTGGCTGGGGATCTATCGGAGCCCCTTCTGCCTGGTCGATCGCCTTCGGTGTCGACATATCAACCGCAGATTTCTCTTGAGATTCTGATCTCGCTACCAAAAACACCTCTGCCATGTCCATCGTTTCAGACATTCCCGCCGAACCGTCAACTGCTGGTTGCATCATATCCTTAGCCGAAGGAACCCGAGGAATCGTAACACTCCGGGCTTCCAGAGGCTTTGGTGTAGGCGTATCTTCCTCCATGAACTTTTGCGGCATCTTGGTTTCCAACAAGGCAACTTGCTGTGGCTGTTCAACAACCACTGAATCGATTTCTAACAAGGAATCAATCAATACTTTTTCCATGTCTTCCGTTACCAATACCTCAGGAGTTGTTACCACAGATTCTACTCCAGCTTCTGCCGCCAATTGCTCAACGGCATCCACCAAGGTAGGAATCGCCAACTCTTCACTCACAGCAACTTCTTCCACTTCTGTAGGCTTCGTTGTCAAAGCATGACGCTGGAGAATCTGCTGTATATCAACCACCTCGTCATCTCCCAAAGGAACAACTATCGACTCCTTTAGATCCGCTGCTAATGAAGATTCAGCCTCTAACGCCTCTTCAGCGATTGGAGAAAATCGGTCAAACGCTCCAATCGATAATGTAAATAGGAATAGACAGAAGACCATTAAATACGGTGAACTGGGTTGCTTGGTGGTCACGAGCTTTGTTCTCTTTTCTCTTCGATCCGACAGGCTCAACTATCATGCGATCTGGCTCAATCCGCCTGTCCAATTTCACATGGTAGAAGCATATCGGAAGCGCAAAATGCATCTCTACAACTAGTAAAATCGGAATATACCGACTAAAGAGTAAAACCCGATTTCAATTAAGAAGGCAGAAAAATCCGCTCGAGGCAGGAAGATAGGCAAACTAGGGGAAGTCTGCGGGTTAGGAGCCTATTTCTTGACCATTCTGATTGATTAACACCGTATCGTGATGCTCATAAGACGGAGCACAGCAGCATAGAAAAAGCAATATCTGCTCCCCGGAATTTCGGATCGTATGAATCGCTCCCGGTGGAATCGCAATCGCATCACCAGGGCCAACCGGTCGCGTTTCCTTCCCAATCGTCATCTCACCCACTCCCTCAAGAATGTAATAAATCTCTTCGGTCAGTGGATGATAATGCGGTTGCGTTTCCAACCCTGGAGCAATCCGCGCTTCGGCCAGACTTTGGTTGCTTATCACTGAATTTCGATGAGCTAGCAATTCACGGATCACGGAACCATCCTTCGTGGTGAAGGCCGGCACATCATTGATATTGTGAATGTCCATATCTACTTATTTAAAATTTCTATTCGCTTCAACCGAAACTTTGAGTTGACTGGCTGGTTTAGTATTCGTCAGCTATTCAGGATCCCTGGTGTTCTAGTACCCGTTTACACTACATCCTGGATAGCTGACTTTTTGCACTTGGAAGCAAGGTTTACCCACAAGACAATAACTTCCATTAGTCGTTATCTTTTTCCTGAGCTTTCTCGTCTTTATCATCCCCTTCTTCATTACCATCCGGTTTCGGCTGAACATAACCAAATGGTAAAGCGGCCGTCACTTTGAGAGAAGTCGCTTTAGCCCGCATGAGTTGCGCCTGAGGGGTATAGTACCAGGCGTTGACTTCGACTTTATCGCCAACGCGGGCCAAAGTTGGATTGTTCATTTTCACTCTAATTGTGATCTTATCTGCCATCGGCACTGTTGTTTGAAAACCGGGACCTGAGACAGTCATTTTTGAATCTTTGATATTTACGAGTCTTCCCGAAATCAAATACCGAGCCGTTTGTTCGGATGGTTCAGTCTTCTTACCACCAAACAGTTCCTTGTTCGCTCCAGCGATCCCATCTAACTGGATTCCCAGTTTCGTTTCCTTGTTGGGCTGAAAAACCTGCATGTCTTTAATGGCGGCCTGGGCTGCACCTTTAGAATTGAAGATGCCAGTAAAACTCACATACGCCCCGCGCTGTAACCAGCGCAGTTCAGCCTGTCCCAGCACTTCCACATATTGTGCATTATCCGGCAAGAAGATAGTCCACTTCTGCCCTGAGTCCAACTCTACATAATAACCAGCGTTAAAGAGACCAATAATTTTACCGTCCGTGCGTAGGGTTTCTTTCGGAATTTGCTGTTCCTGAGCCTGTATACCCGCAAAAGAAGTCAACATTATCGAAAGGAGAAGTAGTTTTCGTAGCATAAATTACACTTTCAGGAAACTGGGTAATTTGACGGGTCGCTGGATAGTTACGGCTTCTCAGGGTAGTCCTAACCGCACTACAATGAGGAACGTTGAGAGCGCACAATGAGCCCTCGAGTACCTTTCCAATTATAGGGCCCAATGGAAGGAATTCATCAGGAATCTCCATGAACGGTGTTAAAAGACAGATAACGGTTCCAAAGTTTGTTAGCTTCAAGCAACAAGGCCACCGTATTTCTATGCTAACGGCTTATGACTACCTGTCGGCAAAAATCCTAGACGAAGCGAATATCGAAGCCATTCTTGTGGGCGACACTGTCGGCATGGTGTTTCAGGGACACGAAACAACATTGCCAGTGACACTGGATGATATCATTTATCACGCTGAGATCGTTGGGCGAGCCGTCCAGCACGCGTTAGTGGTTGTCGACCTCCCATTTCCAACGCATCTTGTTGGTGACCAATCTGCTATCGCGTCAGCAGGCCGTATCCTCAAAGAAACGCGGTGTCAGGCGGTCAAGTTGGAAGGGGGAGCGGATCAGGCAGATACGATTGCGGCTTTGGTTTCTGCAGGCATACCTGTCATGGGACATATCGGTCTGCGGCCACAAAGCGTCCACACCATGGGCGGCTATAAAGTTCAACGGGATGAAGAGCAACTATTGAGTGATGCATTAGCTGTTCAACAGGCGGGAGCCTTTTCAGTCGTTCTCGAATGTGTCCCGGCTGAACTCGCCGAAAAAATAACTCAGACACTCGACATCCCTACGATAGGGATCGGAGCGGGTAAACAATGCGATGGCCAGGTATTAGTCCTTACCGACATGCTCGGACTGACTCCGGAACCTCCTCGTTTTGTAAAGAAATACGCCGACCTGCACAGCACCATTGCCGATGCCGCATCGCGTTATCGTGACGAGGTCCAATCCGGTGACTTCCCCGGTTCTGAACACTCTTACCAATAAAGAGCAACTGCGATATGCCCAATAAGTTGGCCAACGAATCCAGTCCATACCTCCTGCAACATCAAAACAATCCAGTCAATTGGTACCCTTGGGGTAACGAAGCGCTGCAACGCGCCAAAGACGAATGCAAGCCAATCTTTCTCTCAATCGGTTACTCAGCGTGTCACTGGTGTCATGTCATGGAGCATGAGAGTTTCGAAGATGAAGCGATCGCAAATTTGCTCAACGAGAAATTCATTAACATTAAGGTCGATCGCGAGGAACGACCTGATCTGGACCAGATCTATATGAATGCCGTTCAGATTCTTACCGGCCACGGTGGCTGGCCGATGAGTGTCTTCCTAACGCCAGAATTGAAACCCTTCTTTGGTGGAACATATTGGCCACCTCAACAACGCGGACAGATGCCTGGTTTCACCCAAGTGATCGAAGGTGTCGATCGAGCATGGACAAATCGAAATGATCAGGCACTGGCCTATGCCGAGGAACTAACCGAGAAACTTCAGCATGTCGGCTTTGGGAAATTAGAGGATAAGCCATCACTTACTAATGAGTATATCGACGCAGCATTAGTTGCCTTAGAAAACAGCTTCGATTTCCAGCACGGGGGTTTTGGAACCGCTCCAAAATTCCCCAACGCAATGAATCTGGAACTACTTCTGCGTAGTTGGACTCGAACTGAGAATCAAACCTTACTCGAGATGGTGCGGCTCAATCTAGACAAAATGGCACTCGGGGGGATCTATGATCATCTGGGGGGCGGCTTTGCCCGTTATAGTGTCGATGCCCGCTGGTTGGTACCACACTTTGAAAAAATGCTCTACGACAATGGGCAGTTAGTTGACATCTATCTGCACGCTTACCAGGTCACTGGAAGCAAGCTTTATGAACAGACGGTTCGCGACACCTGTGACTACATCCTGCACACGATGACTGATCCGGAGTACGGATGTTTCTTTAGCACCGAAGATGCGGACAGTGAAGGGGAAGAAGGTAAGTTTTACGTTTGGTCAAAAGCAGAAGTCCTTGATGTATTAGGAAATGAATACGGAAAATCATTCTGCCAAACCTATGACATCACTGAACGTGGTAATTTTGAAGGTCATAATATCCCCAATTTGGCTAAGCCCCTGGAAAGCGAAAACGATTTTTCCAAAGCGAAACAGCGTTTACTTGAACAGCGAGCCAAACGTATCCGCCCCGGCCTCGATGACAAGGTATTAGTCAGTTGGAATGCGTTGATGATTCAATCAATGGCTCAGGCAGGTGTCATTCTGAACGAACCCCGATATCTCAATGCGGCAGTCCAGGCATCCGAATTTATTCTGCAACACATGACGAATTCCACTGAAGGGGAAAGCCTACGTTTGCTTCATAGCTGGCGTCACGGCAAAGCCAAGCTCAATGCCTATCTCGATGACTACAGTTATCTGGCCAATGCTTATACGACGCTTTACGAATGTACTGCAGACAGTCAATGGCTCGATCAGGCTGTGGCATTAACTGAAACAGCGTTAAAGCACTTTTTGGATCAGCAAGACGGTGGATTTTTCTTCACCTCTGATGACCATGAGCAACTCATCACTCGCAACAAAGACAGTTTTGATTCCAGCGTACCCAGCGGTAATTCGATGATGGCTTATGTCTTAGTAAGGCTGGGGAAACTTTGTAACAACATGCGATGGCTGGAAATCGCGGAACAGACGATTCAAAATTCAGCTCTTGTGCTGCAACGTGCACCCAGTGGTTGTGGCCAAATGTTGTTAGCACTGGATTTGTTACTCAATGACACTCAGGAGTTGGTTATCGCCACGGATCAAGAGAGCGAACGAGATGAGATAAAGCAACAACTTTACTCCGGATTTATTCCACGACGAACTATTGCTTACATCAACCATGCTGATACAACTTCCACGGCCAATGTCCTTAGCGGGCTCGGGATGAACCGAACACTCATCGAGAATCAAACCACGGTTTACATCTGCCAAAATTTTTCGTGCCAGAAACCGCTTTCGAATCGTGGCGAAATTAAGTCCGCATTCGATACAATGAAAGCGGTGTTTTCCTGATTACGTATAAACCTTCGGCACTCAAAGGCACAAGCAAGCAACATGTGGGCACGTAAACGCTTCGATCTTAGCTGGCTGGATATCGGCTACGGCTTACTGCAATGCATCCGGATAGGTGGTAGCGTGGAATCCTACTACGTTAACCAATCGTGGAAAGACTCTCGGCATCCGTTTACTTGCCTCAGCGTTCGCACTGGCTTTGACCTCTTGCTAAGCGCTCTCAATTTACCCAAAAATAGTGAAATCATCGTCAGTGCGTTGACGATTGAGGGCATGCTAAAAATCATTGAAGAACATGGACTCGTTGCTGTACCGGTCGATATTGAGACGGATACGCTGGCCCCTTCTGTAGAACAAATCGAGTCCGCGATTACAGACAAAACCAAACTGATTCTGATTGCCCATCTTTTTGGATCGCGAATCAATCTGGATACTATTGCTCAAGTCAGTCAAAAGCATCAACTGCTATTGATCGAAGATTGTGCTCAACTATTCGACGGTATGCCCGAAGGACGCCGGGATGTTGCTGATGTTTCCATGTATAGTTTTGGGCCCATTAAAACTGCGACCGCATTGGGCGGGGCCGTCTTTTCGGTAGCGCAGAAAACGCTTGCTGATCAACTGACGGGCCTGGAATCCAAATACCCTCAACGCTCACGAAGTTTCTTCTTTCGCCGTTTATTGAAATACAGTTTTCTAAAGTTCATTTCCTACAAACTGACGTTTGCAATGTTTGTAGGCATCATGAAACTGATGGGGAAAGACTACAACGAACTTTTAAAGGTGAGTACTCGAGGTTTCTCTGGCCCTGAGTTTTTCAAGCTGATTCGCCAGCGTCCAAGTTCGCCATTAGTCGTCTTACTTGCCAGAAAACTCCGGCGGTTTAACGGAAAGTCCATCACCACTCAGCGTGAATTAGGGGAGTACCTGAAAACAATCCTTAACAACCAGTCGGGGCATCAGGTTGCGGGGAGCAATGCCCCTTCTAACCACTACTGGGTCTTCCCCACATTGGTCAATGATCCAGCCGGGGTGGAATTGCATTTACGAGCAGCCGGCATCGATGCAAACCGACGCGGGAGTATGGTGGTTGTTCAACCACCGGAAGGTCAGGCCTGCAGTTATCCCGATAATGCCGAATACATTTTGACGAACTCCGTATTCCTGCCGGTGTACAAACCCATGACGAAACAGACCATGGACACGTTTGCGGCTACGGTGGCCGCTGGAGATGCGGCGGCAAACCTTACGTCGAATCGCGCCGATGCTTGTGTCCATAGCGTCCCTGAAAGTCTTGCACAGGATACTTAAGCCTGTTCTTTTGCATTTTCCTTTCGATCGTATCTGAGACGTCGATTCCAAGTTGGTTTGCCAACGCCAAGGCATAGCACATCACGTCAGCCAATTCTTCACCAACCGCTTCCAGTTTTTCCGAATCCTGCGTCACTTCCCGGGATTCCTCCGTCGAAATCCACTGGAAGTGTTCCATTAATTCTGCTGCTTCGATGGCCATCGACATGCTAATGTTTTTCGGTGAGTGAAACTGATTCCAATCTCTTTCATCTACAAAATCAGCGATCAATTGTGCCAACTCACTGACGGTTGTTGTGAGATCATTCATTACTGCTCATCCCGCGACTTCAGATAAGATGCTGTCGCTTCCTGATAGACGGTTTGTATGGAAACTTCATTGGCTTCACTAATTCTGCGACATGCTTCATATTCAGGCGAAAAACGTTGAGCTCCATCGGGGAGTGTTGCGAGCTTTCCCTCCAAAGTCCCCCATTGGGTTTCCACATCATGAGCTTCTCGAGGCAGGATATGTCGGCTCGCTAACCACTTACGAATACCAATCGTCGAAGTTTGTTTGAAGAGAATTCTCTCCAGTCGCTGAACATCGGCTGCCCAGCACAACACCGTCAGCTTCACTCCCGGCCGATTCTTCTTCATCTGTATCGAAGACGAATAGACATCCAAAGCTCCGGCTTCGCCAAGCAACTGGGCACAATGCCCAATAATTTCACCGGAAGTATCATCGAGGTTCGTTTCTAGAACCCAAATTTGGTCGGCCACTGAAGACTCGTCAGCCTCGCCGACCAACAATCGAAGGATGTTACCCTGCGTTTCCAGTTCTTTGTCTCCCGCACCGTACGCAATCGTATCAATTTTCATCGGTGGCAGATGACCAAATTGATCAACAATCGTCGACACGATCGCAGCTCCTGTCGGAGTCGTCAATTCACACTCAACATCACTCCGAGCAATGGGGATCCCCTTCAACAACTCAGCCGTGGCAGGAGCCGGAATACTAACACGACCATGCGCAATTCTCACAAAGCCATGACCGGTAGGAATGGGGGAACACTCTATTCGCTCCACACCTAATAAATCCCAGCCGATCGCACTACCTACAATATCAGCAATCGAATCCACCGCACCCACTTCGTGAAAATGAACTTGGCGAAGTGTCGAGCCATGCACATGGGCTTCTGCTTTACCAAGCCGAGTGAAAATACGTTTTGCTAGTTCCTTTTGAGAACTGGTCAGGACATCACTTCCATCAATCATCTCCGTAATGTGATGCAGATGGCGATGAGCATGTTCCGGTTCGTGCTCAACCGTCACACTCGTTGCTCGAAATCCTTTCTTTTTGACTTCCGTGGCTACTAACCGACAGTCTGGCAAACCCAGAGAGTCTATCCCCGCTTGAATGGCCTCTAAATCAACCCCGGCATCCACTAAGGCGCCTAACGTCATATCTCCGGATATTCCACTCATACAATCCAAATAAGCAATCTTCATCTCTCTTCTTTCATCGTTTGGATGTGATTTGGCGCCGAACTTTCTCACGTACGCTTGGTTTAATATACCGTAGTCGGTACATGGTAGAATATGACCCATGGCCAAGTACAAAAACAAACCTCCATGGCAATTACCTAAAGGTGTGTCACATGGATTGTGGGATTACACGCAGTCAGAATTCATCGCGGAAGACTATGACGAGTATTTTTCGTACACCAGTTTGTTCGAACTGGATCAGGGTATCGTGCTGGATACGCTTGAGCGTGTAGGGCAAAAGGGCGATTTGGTGGCCGACCTCGGTTGCGGGACAGGTCGTGCATTGGAGCCGGTTGTTCAGTCGGGCTATCGCGGGTTGGCTATCGATCTTTCCTGGCCTATGTTACGAGTAGTTCAGCAAAAGTCTAACGAACACAATCTAGACATTCAGTGCCTACGGGCAAATCTTGTGGAATTGGCGATCATGGCTGACAATTCAGTTGATCATTGTATCTGTCTGTTCAGCACACTGGGGATGATCAGTGGAGCAGGGAATCGCCAAACTTGTATGGAGCATATCTCTAGAATACTCAAGCCCGATGGCCGCTTTATACTTCACATCCATAACTACTGGTACAACCTATATGACCCCGGCGGGCCCAAATGGTTAATTGGGAATTGGTTTAAAAGCTTGTTTTCTTCCAAGTTAGAACGAGGTGACCGACACTTTAGTTATCGCGGAGTCCCCAACATGTTTTTGCATGTTTTTCGCTATCGTGAAATCAAAAAGGCCCTCGCCAAAGCGGGGTTGCACATTGAAAAGACCGTACCGCTACATGCTAAACGTCAAAAACCACTCGCAAGGCCATGGCTATGGAGGGACTTACGGGCCAATGGGTGGATATTCGTGATTCGCCATCGATAACCTAAACCTTAAACCGCTTGAATGCGAGTTATTCAATCTTGGCTTTTAGCCCGTTGTGAGGTTGACGATACGAGTTTATAATTTCGTTTCTGCCGCAGAATGAGTCCAAAAACACTTGTTTTAGCGACCGGTGAGAATGTGAGTCACTTCCGATTCACAAGTACCATATAGAAGCTCTTAATTTGAGTTGAAGGGAGAATAACGTGGCAATTCGTGTTGCTATCAACGGTTTCGGACGTATTGGACGTCTAACATTCCGCAACCTCATGCGTCGTAGTGACGAATTTGAAGTGGTTGCAATCAACGATCTTACCGACAACAAAACACTGCGTACGCTTCTGAAGTACGACAGTATCCACGGTCGTTACGACGGTGATGTCGAATATGATGACGAAAATCTAATTGTAAACGGTAAAGCCATCCGTGCTTTGGCCGAACGAAACCCTGCCGATCTCCCATGGGGTGATCTGGGAATCGATGTCGTGATTGAAAGTACCGGCATCTTCACTTCCCGTGGCGGTGATGGCAAAGCTGGTTACTCTTCTCACATCGACGCTGGTGCTAAGAGAGTTATCCTTAGTGCTCCTGCCAAAGACGGCGCTGACCTGACTGTCGTGATGGGTGTTAATCAGGACCTACTAACAGCTGACATGACGTGCATCTCAAATGCGAGCTGCACAACAAATTGTCTTGCTCCAATAGCTAAAGTCCTGAACGATAACTTCGGTTTTGAATCAGGTCTGATGACCACCGTGCATGCTTATACCAATGATCAACGAATGCAGGATATGCCCCATAGTGACCTGTATCGAGCCCGTGCTGGCGCTCAGAACATTATTCCAACTTCAACTGGCGCTGCGAAAGCGGTTGGCCTGGTGATTCCGGAACTCAACGGCAAACTCACAGGTATCGCAATGCGAGTCCCTGTTCCAACCGGTTCTGTTGTTGACCTGACCGTCAATCTGGGCAAGGCAACTACAGCGGAAGAAATCAATGCGACCATGCAAGCGGCTGCAGAAGGCCCACTCAAGGGTGTTCTAAAGTACGCTGTTGACCCTCTGGTTTCTACTGATATTATTGGCGATCCTCACAGCTCAATCCTGGCGAAAGACTTTACTCAGGTTTTGGGTGGCGAAGGTACTATGGCTAAAGTTGTTAGCTGGTACGACAACGAATGGGGTTACTCCAACCGAACAGCTGACCTCTGTGCACTTTTCGGTAACATGTAATTTCAAGTTATCGCCTAACGAAGGTATAACTAACCGCAGAGGTTTTCAACCTCTGCGGTTTTTTCATGACATTTCAAAACGATAAACACCATGATCCACTTTGACGAACTCAATGCACCTCGACCGAACATCAATGACATTGATAACGAAAGCTCAGCAATTTTGGATAAAATCCAGGCTTCTAAGCAACTAGATGATGTTCTCAACTCGATGAAGCAATGGGACCAACAACGACGTGAAGTTGGTACTTATCTCGCTTTGGTCTATCTCCGATTCACCCAAAACACTACTGATGAACAGGCAAAAGCGGAGAAAGACCAATCTGATAAGATGCGTCCAAAATTGACCGAATTGGACAATCGCATCAAAAAAGCCTTAGTTCAACACGCTTGCAGAAGTGAGCTTGAGCAACAAGTTGGTTCACAAATGTTCAGTCTGTGGGAATCGGAAATCCCCACCTTCGACCCCGCCATTGCCGACGATCTGATCGAAGAATCGGGGCTGGAATCTCAGTACACCACCCTAACCGCCTCCGCTGAGTTTGAATTTGACAATGAAACCCATAACCATTCCACAATTGGAAAGTACCGCGAATATGCGGACCGGGACCTGCGACACGGAGCGGAACAGGTCAAATGGCAATGGTTCAACGAGCATGGCGAAGAACTGGATGATATTTATCACACGATGGTAAACCTGCGTCACGGGATGGCTCAAAAACTCGGCTTCAACAACTATGTCGAACTCGGGTATTTGAAGATGTGCCGTGTGGACTACAACCAGGCCGACGTCGCCCGGTATCGCCAGATGGTCCAGCAACATGTAACTCCGCTGGGAAATATCATTCGCCAGCAACAGGCGGAACAACTCGGCATCGAAAAAACCATGTACTGGGACGAAGCTGTCTATCACAAAGAAGGAAACCCGCTGCCACCACAGGAATATGACGCCATGATTAAATTGGCGCAGGATATGTTTGATCAACAAGGCTATGGTCTTGATGAATTCTTCCAATTAATGACCGACGGTGGTTACATGGACCTGCAAAGTCGCAAAGGAAAAGCTGGTGGTGGTTATTGCATGTCTTTCGACACGATTGGAATGCCGTTCATTTTTGCCAATTTCAAAGGCACGCGGGCGGATGTGGAAGTCTTCACACATGAAATGGGGCACGCGTTTCAAGGATACATGAGTCGGAATCAACCATGGACGGACTACCTCTGGCCAACCTACGAGTCGTGCGAAATACACTCCATGGGTCTCGAGTTTCTCACCTACCCGCAGATGGATCTGTTCTTCGGAGAACGTGCTGACCAATTTCGACGGATTCACTTATCCAGCAGTCTAATGTTTCTACCTTACGGAGTAAGTGTCGATGAATTCCAGCATCGCGTCTACGAAAAGCCAGAGGCTACCCGGCATGAACGGCATGCCATGTGGAAAGAAATCGAACAGACTTATATGCCGTTCGTGGATTACGGTGACCTGCCACATGCTCCTAAAGGTGGGCGTTGGCATGACAAGCAACATATCTTCCGATCCCCGTTCTATTACATTGATTACACACTTGCCCAAACGTGTGCATTACAGTTCTGGATTCGTGCAGAAAAAAATCGTAGTGCAGCGATGGAAGACTACGTTGCATTATGCAAGCGTGGAGGCGAAGCACCTTTCCAACAACTAGTGAAAGATGCCCATCTCATTAGCCCATTCGAAGAAGGATGCCTAGAAAGTGTGGTGAAACAAAGTCGGGCAACTCTGGGATTTGAGTAATCAGGACCATTCCATGAGACCTCTGTTCCACTCACTTACGTTCCTACTCATTATCTTTGTTTCCACAGTCACTGCCTGCCTGTGGGACACCGATACATTGAACGAGGAAATGAGTGCGTCACCAACGGCTATTGAGTTGGTAACCGGAGCGTTTCCCAGACACAGCGAAACATTCTATCGCTGGCGTATCAAAGATCGAACCGCCAAACTCGAACAAGGCAATGATAATCCTTTGCATTACGACGACATCGCCGTTGCTCATGACAAACTCCATGAACAAGACAAGGCGATTGAATGGATGAAACGTAAAGAAGAGAAATACCCGGGCAACTATGAAACCTATGCAAATCTGGGGACATTTCATATTCATAGCGGTAATTTTTTGGAAGGCATTCGATATATTGAAAAGGCGCTCAAAATCAATTCGGCCGCGCACTTCAACCGTGAGCAATACCAGCTTTATGTTGTGCGGTATCTGCAATACTGTACTCAGCATGGACAGTTTAAGGACGGTAAACTTTTATTACCACTTAGCCGCGACCCGTATCTAGAAGCACGTAATCCCAGACCTCGGAATCATGGCGGGGAGGTGGGAGAAGTCGAAGAGGTTCCCGAAAAGGGAATCAACAGCTTCTATTCCTTCATTGCAATCGATCTGGCCGATAAGACTGCAAAACAATACAACCCTGAGCATGTTCAAATGTCTGAAGAAGAAACGGCCAAAGCCATCCAGGGTATTCTGGGGATGATGAGATTTGGTCACCATGACTCCCCCATCCTTCTGGAATGTCTAGCCGATCTTCTTGTCCCCCACCCGTCCCATGGTGTTGGCAATCGCATTGCTGCGCGAGCCTTGCTTAAAGCCTCCTATGAAGTGGAGGACGAAACGGCTCGGGAAATGTATTATGAAAAGGCATGTCATGCGATCTTCTATCAAAAAGAGGTCGAAATTATTCCGCTTAAAGAAGCTTTCGAGCGTGAATTATCCCAAGCTGGAAAGTATCACGCTGACCTAGAGAATCTAGAAACGTCCTGGATCGAATCGGGAGAAGATGTTGAGGAAAAATTCCGCGCTCAATTTTATCCGCGAAGCAAAGAGGATGGAAATCTGGCTTATTTCCCCGTTGAATTTGAACAAATCTCAAGGACCTCCTCGCTAACCGAAGTATCTTCCGCCTACCGCATCTTCATCCTACTCGCTTCGCTGCTACTGAGTATCTCCATTGCAGGACACCTATTGCCAAAAATATTAAGGTTGCGCAAAGGCAATTTACAGGCTACTAACAAAATCCATATTTACCCGTAGCAACTCAAACTTCTATACTTCTCAGTTAATAGTCACTGCCTACTTTGATAGTGTCGAATAACCCGTCATTCACTTTTGCGTAGAGTTCCAGGAAATGAAGTTCCAACCTACACAACTGATTTCTATGCATTTCCTACTGCCTTTGTATGCTTTTTCTTTTCTGGCGTTACCGGTCAGCGGACAAAATGCAGCGGAAGAACCTGCACAATCCGTTCTCAAGGCAGACACCTCCGCAGAAACTACCGCGGATAGTCCAGCGGAAGAACCACAGGAGTTCATTCCGCCCACCATAACTTTAGGCTCTGCGGACAGTGAAAAACCTGGGGAATTTAATTTCAAGCCTTCAACATTTGAAGGAATCGTGCCTGGCGTTTCCAAGAGTGCAGAAGTTACGGAGAAGCTGGGAGCACCCCGAGCCAAAATTGAAACTACCGATAGTCAGGTTTTTGTCTATGCCATGGAGCCTTATGACCGAGTTGGGATTGTCATTAAAGAAGATCTGACCGACTCAATTCATCTTCACTTCAAACAACCAACGGAATTAAAGCAGCTCATCACAGAAATGGGTTTAGTAGAAAACACTGCTGTCACTCAGGCGACCACCTCCGAAAAAGCATTTCTACTTGTCTGGCCGGAACAGGGGGTTACATTCCACTTCAAACGCAACAATGATGTCGATCAAGTATCGCGTGTCTCGTTTACTACAATTGAGTCGGAAGCCTATTTGGAACGAGGAACTCATCGACAGTGGTTCGATTATGCGGGGGCACTCGCAGATGCCAAAGCGGTACAAACGCTAACACCCGAAGATGAACGAGCATTTATTCTAGAAGCTCAAATCCAGCAACGAATGGGGAACACCAAAGCAACGAATGCGGCTTTAGAAAAAGCTGTTGAGCTATCACCTAGTGATACAGATTTACTGTTAATGCAGGCCGGGCTTAAAAGCATGATCAAAGACTCAGACATCATGTTGCAACGTGTTCGTGCGATTCGCAATAACACTCGTCTTTCACCACTGGTTCGCTCCCGTGCTGCGTACATGATGGGCGAGTTGCTGGTGAATTCAAATTCACCTGACTACAAGCAAGCCATGATTCATCATACCGAGTCGATCCAACGGGCGCGGGAACTGATGGAGGATGAAAATCTCGAAATTCAATACAATGCCATGCAATTGGTAATCGAAGGCCATTTAGCTGTCGCCCAGGATATCGCTCGCGGAACATTTGCCAAAGAAGAGAAAGAGTCTGTGGTTCCTAAATGGGTCAATATTTCCTGGGAACTAACGGACCACTTACTACGCCATGACTATCACGACAGTACCATTGGCATCGTGGTTTGTCGCAGAGCTCTCGAATCTCTGGCATTACTGGACAATGGGGCAGATATCACTAACTGGGTTGAGCGAGTGGATCAGATATCGGCTGAATTACAACAAACCGAAGGAGCTTCTCCCGAATATCTGGAACATGTCAAATGGAACTGGGCATTAGCTCTGTCACATGCCACTGAGGCAGCCCGCAAAGGCAAAGATATTAATCGGGTCCAACAGCTAGGCATGGAATCCTACCAACTCTTCAATCAATTCCTGCAAGACGAAACCATCACTCCTCAATGGGACAATGCACAAACCGATGCAGCCGTGGGAGCACTTTGTTATACCCTTGGCAGTGTCGAAGCGATTGATAACCAAAATCACGAAGAAGCGTGCAAATGGTATGACAAGGCTTCCGAATATCTAAAAACAGACAACGTCGAAAAGTTTACCCGCGGGATGGGGTGGCATGGAGAACGCCTAGTCAGCATGGGGCTTTCGTACTGGAAAGAAGGGAATCGTCCTAAAGGACTTAATCTCACTAAACGCGGTATCCAGTGGATCGAGCGTGCTGTGCAAACACAGGGCTTCTCCAATCAAAACCTGAAGATCCCATACGGAAACCTGTCTATTATGTATCGCGCTCTGGGACAACCGCAGGAAGCGGAGAAGGTTTCTGACGCCGCAGAGGCTCTATCCAAGCAACGATAGGCCGTCTTTAAGCTAATATGAAGTCATGGCATTTCTATTCTTTCTTTTCGTCACCGTTTCCTTAACCGAACTCTACCTAATCATTGAGGTCAGTGGAGCAATCGGATGGGAATTTACAATCGGCTGGTCCATCCTAACCGGACTGGCTGGTAGTTGGCTGGCTAAACAAGAAGGCCGACGCACGATGGCAAGCATCCAGCAACGCATGGCGCAAATGCAAATGCCCGGTCAGGAACTCGCCGATGCTTTGCTCATCGTTATCTCAGGTGCATTGTTAATCACGCCCGGATTCCTAACCGACGTCATTGGATTTACTATTCTATTTCCGATAACGAGAAGTCTGTACCGAGCAGGAATTGGCAAATGGTTTAAGACACGTGTTGGCTTTAATCAATTTTATCAACCGAATTCAAACGCATTTGAACACACCGATATCTTTGGCCAGGCAGATCCCTGGGATACAATCGTCGAAGGAGAAATCCTTGACGACGATGAAGACAAGAACGATTATATCGAAGGCGAAATCGTCTCCGAGTAAACGATTCAACTAAGAGCCATCTCAGCAATGATGTTTTGAATTCGCTTGTCCATCTCTTCGCAAAACAGAACTTTCAGCGGACCGTGCAAAATCCCAGGTAGCAATGTTTCCAGAACCGCCGATAAAACCTGCTGTACTCCATCCCCGGTTTCTGCAGAAACTTTCAGATGAGGCCACCTCGGCGAAGTAGTCGCTGATTCAGACAGGTCCAACTTATTACCGACTACCAAGATCGGATAATCAACCAAAGCCTGCTGAGTATCACTATCCCAGGGAGTCGTCAGATCATGAACCCACAGTACGAGATCAGCTGTTGCCAACAGATTCTTTGCCAACGCCATACCAGCAATTTCGACTGCATCGTCTCCTTCACGTAATCCTGCGGTATCTACAAATTCAACCGGCCATCCTTCAACCACTGTAGGAGCTCGAAGGAGATCTCGAGTCGTACCTGCCTGTTGGTTCACAATTGCGCGTTGATAGCCTACCAATTGATTTATTAAGCTACTTTTCCCCGCATTAGGGCGGCCGGCAATGACCACCGACCAGGGTTCGATGAGGTGTCGACCAAACTGACTTGTATTGGAATACGGTTCCAGAATTTTTTTTGCCTGCTCGATCGCTCCCTGCTGCTGCCGCAGAATTGCCTCTTCAATGACTTCTTCAACTTCACCATTGGCATGTTGCATCGCCAATTTCGTCGCCAGCGTGGTGACTGTTCTAGGAAGTAATTGCTCTACTTTTTTCCAATACGGTAGCTTGTCACCTATCTCCAGGGAAGCAAGTTCTTGCCAATCCAATAACTCACCTCCCGATTGAAGCAAGGTAGATGTAACGGCTTCGATCGCTGCAAAGCCGCCATGACAATTTATCTCTATGTGAGATTCCGAAATCCGAGCGACGACGAGTTCCTCGTAAGTTCCATCGGCGTGCATCCATTTACCAAACACGATTCGACAAATCGGATAGTCCGAAAAAGGCTTGCCACCTAGCGGATGGAAATATTTCTCAATCACCTCGACCGCGGGGATTCCAATGACCAGGAGGGTAGCAATAGCTGATCGCCCTACTGGAGTAACCTGTGCAAACGAAAACCGTGCTGGTTGCTCCGAAATAAAAGCCTGACTCATAACTGCAACCCTGCCTCCACAGCAGCGGCAATTCCTAGTAAGCAAAGATGCGGAACCAACTTACACTCGAATGCGAGATGTTTGGCGATCCAACTGTCCCCACCAGAAATAAAAACAGGTGTCGACTGACCAAGCATCAAAAACTGTTGCTTCACCAGCTCATTGATTGATCCGACAAGTCCCCAGTAAATCCCGGCAGCGATAGCATCTTGCGTATTTTTCCCAATCGGCTCCGGAGCGTTGTCTTTATCGAGCACAATTTGTGGTAACTGTGCTGTACCATCATTGAGTGCTCGGGCAATCAATGCCGAGCCAGGCATAATCACCCCACCAGCAAATGCTCCTTGTCCATTCACCACATCAACCGTCACTGCGGTTCCCGAATCAATCACAATCGCAGGACAGGCTGCTGGCTCAAGTGAGCGAACAGCGAGAGCCGCTAGTAGTCGATCCGTACCCACCGAATCAACGGCCTCTATCTTAGTATCCATCGGCAACATACTGTTACACAACACAGTCACTTTCGCGGCAGGGCAGTTCGCGACAACTGCTGCGGTGAGTCGCTGACAAGCTTGCTGATTAACACTGGCAATCACCCAATGCGTCTGGCTATCGATCATCTCACAGAATGCACTCCATGAGGGAGACTCTAATTCATCCTCAATGAATGTCAAAACTCGGGCTGGTGGAAGTTCCGTTCTAGATTCACCCGCAGGAAACCATCCCAGTTTAATACTGCTGTTTCCAATGTCGACAGCCACCAACGAACTCATAAATGTTTAGCCTTTTCGAGAGCTCGATGGATTGCCTGTGAAAGGTCGTTGAGTCCCTGACCTGTAACCGAAGAGATGAGGAATATATTTTCACCGGTTAACGCAGCCAGCTGCGCATGGACTTCTTCAGCTCCGGGAATTTCCGCTTTCGTAACGGCAATTAATTGCGGACGTTGTCCAAGCTGTTCGTTGTATTGAGACAACTCTGCTGAAATGGCTTTGAAGTTATCGAGAGGATCGGTCCCGTCCATTGGTTGTGGTTCGACCAAATGCACAAGAATTCCAGCTCGCTCTATATGCCTTAGGAACTCATGCCCGAGCCCGACTCCTTCGGACGCACCTTCGATTAATCCCGGAATATCAGCCATGATAAAGGACCGTTCCCAGTCGAGTACGACTCGGCCAAGATTTGGAAACTTCGTCGTAAACGGATAATCAGCAATTTGCGGGGTTGCTTTGGTAACGCGACTCAACAGCGTACTTTTACCGGCATTCGGTTTACCAACTAATCCGACATCCGCAATCACTTTCAGCTCAAGATTTAATTTACGGACTTCACCGGCTTCCCCCGGAGTCCATTCACGTGGAACTTGATTGACCGAGGACTTAAATCGCGCATTCCCCTTGCCACCTTTTCCTCCCTTAGCGGCGATAAAGGCGTCTCCGTCATTGACCAGATCTTTCATAACAAAATCGTGTTCAGCGTCGACGATGATTGTCCCGGGAGGCACTTTAATAATGACATCTTGGCCATCCTTGCCTCGGCACTTTTTCCCACTTCCGTGCTGCCCGCGATCAGCTTTCCAGAATTGGCGATGGCTCAAAGCAGTTAAGCTATCGACTCCTGCTTCTGCCACAATATGAATACTTCCACCATTACCACCATCGCCCCCATCCGGGCCTCCACGTGGTACGTACTTCTCACGTCGGAAGCTCAGGCAGCCGTCTCCGCCTTTGCCGGCGAACAATTCGATAGTGACGCGATCAACAAACATGAGTAACTGCTGAGGGTTAAGTTTTCAGAAGATTTCCTGGCCTCTAACAAAAAAAGGGATCTCCCCAATCAATGGAGACATCCCTGTTCTTATCTTGGAAAAACCTTAGTTGCTGCCAACAACGACATTGATGCGGCGGCCTTTGCGATCAAACTCAACCACTCCGTCTGTCAGTGCAAACAGGGTGTAATCTTTGCCTTGGCCAACATTCTTACCGGGGTGGAATTTATTTCCCACCTGTCGAACGAGAATATTGCCAGCGATTACTCGCTCGCCACCAAACTTTTTCACACCACGACGCTGTGCATTCGAATCGCGACCATTGCGGCTGGAGCCTTGCCCCTTCTTATGAGCCATTTTATGAGCCTATCAATTACTTGGTTTCAAATTGTTTTATCTTGGTATCGTTGTTCCACGACCGTATGCACTATAAATTCGCAAAGGCATAATGCTAAGGATAAAAAGCACGGTGGAACCGTCTTTTTTAAACTGGTATGCCATTCTCATCAAGAGGCTAAATTGAGTGAAATCAGACGAACGCCCTGAGTTTGCATCACATGCAAGAGGTTTGCATAAGAATTCTTTTAGATCCGTAGCGACTATTTATTAATTGGCTGGACTTCTGTGGTTTCCGGTTTCTCCGCGGTGCGGAAAACCGGTGAATTCATGCCAGTGTAAATCCACTGATTCTTAGAGAATTTATTCATGCCGTACAATCGCATAATGGCAACCTGCCGCAGAGTGTAAATCTTATAAATATCTTTCTGGGCATTCTCAGGTCGGTTTAATCGATTCAAATTGACTGGAATCATTACCAATTCACCGACGGTAGGTTCTTCACCATTAGCGATGTAGTCGGTATTCACACGTTGGATATCACGAACCTGTATATCATAAGCTTGTGATATCGACGCCAATGTCTCTCCTGCCTTGGCTGTATGCAACCGAACGGGCTCCAGATCGTTATAGCGTTCATGATTATTTCGTGGAAAGCGAATCAATGTTCCCACGGGGAGTTTATTCGGAGTCGACAGGACATCGCGATTAAGTTGATAAATTTCAAGTGCCCGCGATTCGTCACTAAGAAATCGTTTGGCAAGCGACTTCAGGTTATCACCGGTTTCAATCGTATAAACAATTTCCGGACGTGGCACAGCATTCGGCAGTCCATAGAAAATATTGTCCTTCGTTAACTCAATGGTATCACCGGGGCGATAGAAGTTGAGTTGCAGAGTCTTCAATTCGATGACACGCCCCGCAGCAATCTCATCGCCGACCTGTGGGTTCTCAGCAGTGTCTTTATAACGATAAGCATTGGTCAGCCCCTGTACGTATAGTGAGAAGAAGTTAGTACGCGGATCGATATCCTCCCAAGTAACAACTCCCCAAACACCCTTACCCGACTCGGCATCTTCCCGAGGAATCTTTGTGCTCGCCATTTCCACCGAATTCAGTAGGCGACCGGGCACCTTCTCAACGCCCGCGATCTCATCTGTAGCTGAGGGGATCAAGCGATCCAAGTATTCCTTGTCTTGCAAATGACTTCGCAAAGTGAAGTAAGGAATGAGGTAACGAAACTGAGCATCCTTACGGATATTGTTAAATCGAGTATATCGAGGATCAGCCTGCCCAATGTTATCTTGCTGAGCTTCAAAGTGAACTTCTTGCCCTAAATACCGAACGCGGTAAACCATGTACCAGATGGTTTTGCGTTGCATTTTTCCGGAAGCCTGAGGGATATCAACCTCGATCATGCGAAATGGTTTAAAAGTGAACTCCAAACCCCAAACGTTTCTTCGTAGCGGAACCTGTAAAGACCTCTCGAACAACGTACGCGTTGAGGCGGTAAAGTTGGGTCGCCATTTGAGGTGAGCTCGCGCTTTGGAAATTTCAATCAGATCGGCCGGAGCGGAATACGTTTCACCTTCCTCAATGGCTGGAGCGACTGTCGTCAGGACTCCCGGAGCCAGTACTCTTTCAGTATTCTGAGCTCTGACATTAGTCGACAACAGAGCCAAAATCATGGCAATCGCCACACACGCTCGTTTAGCAAAAACATTGTTTATAGTGTTCATGGTCATCCTGAGACCTCTTCTCCGGCGAACTCGTCAACAAACATCCAACACACAACGGTGAAAGAGTTTTCGACTCGCTCTTAACTCGAGTATAAAAACCGTTTTTTCAAACAGTCAAGTTTTTTATTAATTCTATGCTGTCTAACGCTTGGTGGTATCGGTAGATGCCGAAGCAGGAATCGGTTGTTTGCCGGATGTTTCGGCCCGAAAAACAAACGATTTCACTACCTGTCGATCCTGTAGCCCAAACTGCGAAACCTTGTCATTAGGAATCGTAAAAACAAACAAATATTGGTTGCCTTTTGTATCTGTTACGTGATGGTACACCCACTGGAAAGTCACTTCGCCTACGAGACCCACTGCGGAGACTCGAAGATGAGGATACTTACCCTGAAGAGGCTGTTGCTGAGTTTCGGTAAACTCCGCCAACCGCTCACCTAATGATTTCTGAATCTGCTGTTTAAGTAATTCAATCGTCATTCGTTGCTTGTCACCTAACGGCTTTAAACGGCTTAGGCTGCATTGTGAAACCAGATCACCTCGAATGACTTGCCTCATCACAAGCAACTCCGGCTGATCCATCATCACGTGCCAATCACGACTCAATTCCAATTCTATCGCGTCGGCCACCGGAAGCAGAGAAAGCAGTGTGTCCTGCTCTGTCATCGGACGGTTACATTTCTGGATAAGCGAGTCGCTTAAGGTTATAAATTCGTTTATGGGAGCAGATTCAACAACAACCCTGGCGGTAACCTCCAGCCCTGGTTTCGCATGCCCAATGCCCCGCCGTTCAGTCATCTCCAATGACACTTTGGGAAAGCTGCGGCTTGAAAGGTCATAGAGAGCTCGCAGGGTTAATTGAACCTCCGTAAGAACTCCGTTCACGCCTCCTGCAACCTCGCCCTGGCAAAAAATGATTGCCTGTCCGTTTTCGACAGATTTCAAAGTGGCTTTCACATCGTTTTGAGCAACGGCATCCAATGCCAGAATGGCGGAAAGATGGGAAGAATCAAGTTGCCAACTATCTCCGGTGTGAACCGGAGTCTGTGGAAGTAATTGATAAAAGAGTGTTGGACTAAGTTGAGTATTGACAAGATCAAGCTCGTCCCGGGTCAGTTTTCCTTGGGGCGAGTATAGGTGATGTTGGTCTAGTTGGTACTGATCGACAATCAGTTTTCGATCCATTCTTAATACCGGTTTTACCTGACCTTCTCCGATGGAAACTTTAGATTGCACGTCATGGTAATAACGAACGGCCCGACATAATTGAGTCGCCCGTTGATAGCTCAGCCATTGTTCATAAGATTGGCTACCAGAAACTTTGACCTTCTCTTCAACTACTCCAAATCGAGTTGTCTTCATTTTCACTTTACCTTCCACCGCAATCGCAACGTCTACAGATTGCTGCAATGGTTGATCTGACGGTTGAAAGGTATATGTTTGAGCCCAAACTGCGCACGACGCTTGACTCATTGCTGATAGCAAGACAGCAATAATCAGGAAGCGTTTAATCGGTTTGGGTGAATTAAAATCCATTGTCTTTATCTAGGTGCCGAGGTTTTATATCGCGCAGGCTATGATCATCCGCTGACTCGAAAGACCGGTTAATCGGTAAATCGACTTAAAAACCAACTACGGTTAAGACAATTTACGTGTGAAATCGGTTATTTCAGGGATTTCAGTCTCTGAACGAGTTACCAAGATTGCTCAGTTTTTCATAAAAATTCGCTTGTCTCTTCGGAAACTACTTTTTTTATAGTCTTTAAGCGATAAAAAAGATCTGCCGCTGGCCGTGCTAAGTGGTGCACCGTTTACCTATTGGCAACGTAGATAGAGGTAAAAGCTTGACATAGCCTTTATAATAATATTAGTCAGCTCGTAGATAGTGTTTTGACAGTCTGATTTGCCAAATCAGACAACACGGTGCTTTGGGGTTCAGAGCCTATAAAGCCAAACGTTAGAACTCTATTAAGGTAATCAGGGGCTCGCCACTCGAGATGACAACATAAGATTCCTGATTTGCGTGACAACACTTTGTAACTGAATTCGGAAGTCATTAACCAACTGAATCTTGGGAAGGATTTAGCTCGGGGAATGGCAACCGCAGCTCACAGGTGGAATCACATGGAACAGCATGCAGGATTCTGGCAGAGAAGGGAATAGCCATGAACTCATCTTACCGCAGTAATGCGCTGCGCAATTTACGTGATGCTTTAACTTCCGTCGAGGAACGTGAAGTTGTATTGCTTTACGCCTATCGCATCGAAAAGCTAGTCTACGACATCGAACACGACCAATCACTTTCGTTTGGTTACCTGTACCACCGGATCACCGGCAACCGTTCGACACTTTCAGGGGTCAACTCGAGTCTCAAAATTTCTGGTGAAGAAATTCATCATGACTTACGATTACTGGTCGAAGACCTGACAGAACACGTTGGTTTAACCGCTGGTGAAATTGTTGAACCTGTTTACACCGTGCACTCCCTCAGTGAACATCTCAAGGTTTCCTCCAAAACAATTTCCCGGTGGCGTAACAATGGCTTGGTCAGTCGTAAGATCGTAATCAACGGTCGCAAGCGTGTGGCTTTTGCGAATTCAAGTGTGGAAACTTTCATTGCCAACAATCGTGATAAAGTTTCACGTGGCGAGCGTTTTAGCCAACTGACCGACTCAGAGCGTCAGGAAATCCTGCAACATGGACGCCAACTGGCAGCAACCGGCGCATGTCCGTCCGAGACAGCGCGTCGTTTAGCGGATCATTTCAAGCGAAGTATTGAAACAATCCGCTACACTTTAAAGCGTTATGACACTGACAATCCAGCGGATGCAATCTTTCCCCGGGCTCGGGGTAAGCTGTCACTGGATTCCAAACGTAGCATTTTCCACCGGTTTAATGAAGGCACGAGTGTAGCGATGCTGGCTCGACAATTCAACCGTACAGCCTCAACCATCCATCGTATTATTAATGAGATGAGACGAGTGGCGATAATGGAGTTGCCGCTCGACTATATGCCCTCAGATGAATTTAGTCGCCGTGGTGCGGAAAAGCGAATTATGGCACCGATTCCGGAACCGGAAACACCTCAGAGACGAACTCGAGCTCCGAAAGACCTTCCATCCTATCTGTCAGCCCTTTACGAAGTTCCTATATTGACCCGGGCACAGGAGCAACATTTGTTCCGCAAGTACAATTACACCAAGTACCGAGCTGCAAAGCTGAGGATGCAGTTTGAAAAGACTGGTGACAGTTCGCTGATGGAAGAGATTGAATCCTGGTGGGAAACTGTCGTGCAGTTAAAGCAGGTGATCATTCGCTCCAACCTGAGATTGGTTGTTTCGATTGCTAAACGTCATATGAAGGCAACAGAAGATTTCTTCACACTTGTGAGTGACGGCAACATGTCACTGATTCGTGCCGCCGAGAAGTTTAACTATACGTTAGGCAACAAATTCTCGACCTATGCATCCTGGGCCATCATGAAGAATTTCGCTCGCACGATTCCAAATGAATTCCGGCACCGCGACCGGTTCCGCACAAGCTTGGAAGAGGCCTTCGTCATGCAAAACGATTCGCGAACTAGTCGCCAGCAGCTGGAGCTTGAAGATGAGCACCGAAAGTTAGCGATTAGCAGTATCTTGACTCAGTTGGATGATCGTGAACAAAAAATCATCATTAGTCGTTTTGGCCTGACACCCGGTCATGAACCCCAGACGCTGCAACAGGTAGGTGAGGAGATTGGCGTCACAAAGGAACGCGTGCGTCAGATCGAGGCCAAGGCTTTGAAAAAACTACGCCGGGAAGCGACAACCGAGCATTTAGAATTGATTGAAATTTAAGGCGCCTTGACTTTAGCTTTTGACGCGAGCAGATAAATCTTCCTATTTATCTGCTCGCCTTTTTATGCGACGAGCCGTGCATCCGTTGATCGTTACGGATTAGCTCAGCTGTATAACTATCTAATTGTCTCATTTTTTCTGCATTCCAGCCTTCACAGGTCCAACGGGCAGGTATATTTTGGTTTTATATCGAATTCAAACTGGTAACTCTCATATTGCAGGCGTGGCCAATTTCGGTATATTTACAGGTTTTAACGGTCGGGGATATTTCCGCCGTTAAAAATAAGCCACTGTAGCTCAATTGGCAGAGCAGCTGATTTGTAATCAGCAGGTTAAGGGTTCGATTCCCTTCGGTGGCTCTCGTTCTTTCTCAAGCCGCCAGGCTATTAGCAGAAAGAAGCGAATAGGTGGGTTTCCCGAGCGGTCAAAGGGGTCAGACTGTAAATCTGATGGCAGCGCCTTCGAAGGTTCGAATCCTTCACCCACCACTTGCGGGGCAAAACCTCACAATCCTACTAAATAAACTGGCTGGCTGGTTAGAGCTTGGTTGAAGCTCTGATTGTCAGTCAATTTATTTTTGGAAACTTGGTGAATTGCCTCTTATCAGTATTCCCTTTTTTGCGTAAAAATAGAGGATTGCTGCACATTGTGTATGGGTGTCATTGCGCACTATTAAGTATTGCGGGTGTAGCTCAATGGTAGAGCCACAGCCTTCCAAGCTGAAGACGAGGGTTCGATTCCCTTCACCCGCTCTTACCATACGTCATTGTGTTTTGATTGATTTTGGCTTAATTGTAACAACGCAAGTCAGTCTTGATCGAAGACGCCGGGGCGGCTCATGCTGCTGTAGCTCAGTGGTAGAGCACTTCCTTGGTAAGGAAGAGGTCACGGGTTCAAGTCCCGTCAGCAGCTCTTTTTAGCTAGGTCGAACGACCTGGTTAATAAAAACAGACGTTAATAGGTCTGATCGGAATTCCGATAGCCGGCGATTAGGTTCGCCGGGTAAAGGAATGAAAGTGAAGACTTAAGAGAATATTTAATCCCGTCGGAAACGACACAATATCATTTTCAGAAGATAGGTAAAGGAAATGGCCAAGGAGACTTTCGAACGTACAAAACCCCACGTCAACGTGGGTACGATCGGCCACATTGACCATGGTAAGACAACCACCACTGGTGCGATTCTTGCAGTTCAAGCTGCTAAGGGTCTGGCTGAAGCCAAAGATTACTCGGAGATTGCAAAAGGTGGTACAGTTCGCGACGAAACTAAGACTGTTACCATCGCTGTAGCCCACGTTGAGTATGAAAGTGAAACTCGTCACTATGCACATATTGACTGTCCTGGACACGCTGACTTCATTAAAAATATGATCACCGGTGCTGCTCAGATGGATGGTGCTATTTTGGTGGTTTCAGCTGCAGATGGACCAATGCCTCAAACTAAAGAGCATGTCCTTCTCGCAAAACAGGTTGATGTACCGGCTATCGTTGTATTCCTCAACAAATGTGACCTCGTCGATGACGAAGAGCTGTTGGAGTTGGTAGAACTCGAAGTTCGGGAACTGCTCAGCAAGTATGACTTTGATGGCGACAACGCAATAATCGTTCGCGGTTCTGCTTTGCCTGCTTATCAAAATCCTGCCGATCCTGATGCCTCTGCATGTATCTCAGAATTGGTTGCGGCTATTGACGCTAATGTTCCAGAGCCGGATCGTGATGAAGACAAGCCATTCCTGATGGCTATTGAAGACGTCTTCTCCATTGAAGGTCGTGGTACTGTGGCAACTGGTCGTATCGAACGTGGTGTGATCAATGTTAATGATGAAGTGGAAATCATTGGCCTTAAAGACACGATGACTACGATTTGTACGGGCGTGGAAATGTTCCGCAAGTTGCTCGACAAGGGGATGGCTGGCGATAATGTTGGCTGCCTTCTTCGTGGTCTTAAGCGTGAAGAAATCGAGCGTGGTCAGGTTCTGGCTGCTCCTGGTAGTATTACTCCACACTCAAAATTTGAGGGTGAAGTTTACTGCTTGAGTAAAGAAGAGGGGGGTCGTCACACTCCATTCTTTAGCGGTTACCGTCCTCAGTTCTTCTTCCGTACCACTGACGTAACGGGTACTGCGAACCTGGCTGGCGCTGAAATGTGCATGCCTGGTGACAACGTGAAGATGGAAGTTGAGCTACACAAGCCAATTGCGATGGATGAAGGTGTTCGCTTCGCTATTCGTGAAGGTGGCCGAACTGTCGGTTCTGGCGTAGTAACTAAGATTGTCGAGTAGTATACCCGGCAATCTTTAAACAGGGGTGTAGCTCAATTGGCAGAGCACTGGTTTCCAAAACCAGCGGTTGCGGGTTCAAGTCCCTCCGCCCCTGCCATATAATCCTTGATCCGAGCCGCAGGGTTTGATACCTGCTTCTCGGGTTGGGGGATTTAATAACAAATACAATACTGATTTACTCATCGTACGGGATGGATCTGTTACACGTACGAGAGTTTCTACCTCCATGAGGTAGACGGCAATTCCTCAACGATGGATGGTCATTCGAGGTTTTGCTGATTAAGAGTTAGGGGGCGTCTCGACATGAGGCGACAAGGAAACCTAATTCTGATTTTGGCCTGATGGACTCAGAGCTGGATCGCTGCGGCGGGAAACTGTAGTGAAACCAACTGAAACCATTGCTTCTGAGGCTGAGTAGTCGGTTAGTAACTCAGATCTTTCGGGGTCTGGATATTAATTGGATGACAATGACGTAATGTCCAAAAATGCAAACTCGCAGTCTGCTGGTAAAGCGGATCAACCTGCGGTCAACTTAAAGCTGTATAAAACACTGGTTAGTGGTAAACGACATCGTCCCACGATGGGTTTGGTGACGCGCCGTACAACCATGCTGACGTTGATTATTGTGTTTGCCTTGGGGATATGGTCACTCAAAATTTGGGCCAAAGGTAATCTAAATGACGAGCTGTTTTCGCTCGACGCCACGATTACTTCCATTATTCTGTTAGTGGCTTCTATCTGGTTTAGCTACCGCATTGTGCACTGGTTTAAATTCGCTGAATTTCTAATCGCGGTGCAGAACGAAATGACGAAGGTTTCCTGGCCGAAACGCCCGGAACTCTTTCGTAGCTCCTTCGTTGTGATCTTAACAATGTTTTTATTTACAGCAGCTTTATTCGGGTATGACCTGGTTTGGCAGTTGTTGTTGAAGGCTATTGGTATCAGCGCTTAACTGTCCCGTTAGTTAAATCGCAACCCGTGTCTTTAGCCCGTACGCTCAGTAGCCAGCCGGCCATAGTCTCGGTTTGGTGACGAAAGTATCAGGACAACCACCCTTTAAGTTGCAAGCCTGGCATAAATGTCAGGATACTACGTGTTCGGAGTTTTTACCGTGAACGAATTTCAAGACGAATCCAATGAGTCGTTAGAACCACAGGATAACTCAACTCCTGCCTCTAATGACAATATTTCGGAAGATTCAGCTCCTGAAGAAGTTGGTAATGAAGTTCAGCAGGACACTCCTGTTGAAACAACTGAATCTATTGAACCGTCTGCTGAGCCTGTCGCAGAAGAGACCGTTAGTGATGCCTCGAGCGAAGAAGCTCCGGCAGAGGATGAATCAGACGTAGAAGAGAGCGAAGAAGCTCCGGCAGAGGATGAATCAGACGTAGAAGAGAGCGAAGAAGTTCCGGCAGAGGATGAATCAGACGTAGAAGAGAGCGAAGAAGCTCCGGCAGAGGAGCTCGTAGTGGAACCAGCTTCGGAACCAACGCCAGCTGAAGAATCGGCCGAAGACGCTCCCTTTGATCCTCATAACATCCCTAAAAAATACGATAGTCAAACACTTGAGTGGTACATCCTGAAAGTTCAGGTTAACCGCGAAACTTCTATCCGCGACGCCTTGCTTCGTCGCATCAAGATGGAAGGGCTTGATGAGTACTTCGAGGAAGTGATCGTTCCGACCGAAGACATTGTTGAGTTTACTCGCAGTGGAAAACGCAAGGTCGTGAAACGCAAGCTTTACCCAGGCTACATCATGGTCAAAATGATGCTGCAGGACGATTCATGGTTTCTCGTACGTGAAACTCCCGGCATCGGTGATTTCACAGGTACCTTCGGTAAGCCAACGCCCATGCCTGCTGATGAAGTAGAACGCATCCTGAGCGTTGCTCAGCCTGAAGAAGATTCCAAAGGTGAAGAACCCCAACTTAAAACTGCTATTCCATTCAACGCTGGTGACCGTGTCAGAGTGAAGGATGGAAACTTCCAGAACTTCGAAGGTGAAGTAGATGGTATTGACGAAGCCAACGGCCGAGTTACTTTAATTATCAACATCTTTGGTCGAAGTACTCCGGTTGAACTGGAACACTGGCAAATCGAAGAGATTTAATTTTTACATACATTAGCTTGCAGCTGACCGTGGACTTTACGAGTTATGGTGAACTTCAAGCATTCGCATTTAGACAACCAATCACAACTGTGATATTTAACGGTGACTAGAAATGGCAAAAGAAGTAGTAGGAGAAACTAAATTCCAGGTCCCTGGTGGACAGGCTACGCCTGCTCCTCCGGTTGGTACAGCACTCGGAAAATTCGGAGTGAACCTTGGGGATTTCGTAACTCAATTCAACGACCGCACGCGTGAGCTCAATGGAACTCCTGTTCCAGTGATCGTCACAGTCTACAACGACCGAAGCTTTGACTTTATCGTTAAAAGTCCTCCAGCCGCCTCACTGCTGAAGGAAGCTGCGGGCATTGCAAAAGGCTCAGGTACTCCTCACGTGACCAAAGTCGGCTCCGTAACCATTGATCAGATTGATGAAATCATCAAAGTGAAAATGGCTGACCTCAACGCACGTGATACCGAGCATGCACGCAATATCATTAAAGGTACTGCCCGCAGCATGGGTATCACCGTCGACGAATAATTACACAAAACAACTAATTAAAACTGGTAAATAAAAAGATGTCTAAGAAATCAAAACGATATCTGGCACAACTTGAGAAAGCAGAATCCGCCGGAGCCTTGAAGGTTACGGATGCGGTGGCTCTACTAAAATCATTTAGTGACACGAAATTTGATCAGACGGTGGAAATTCACATTTGTCTGGGGGTCGATCCTAAGCAGGCTGACCAAATCATCCGTGGTTCACTTGGGCTGACTCATGGTATCGGACGTGAGCTCCGAATCGTGGTCTTTGCAAAAGGGGAAAATGCTTCTGCAGCAGAAGCAGCTGGCGCAGACGAAGTTGGTGCTGAAGAACTGGCAAAGAAGATTAAGGATGGCTGGACAGACTTCGATGTATGTATCGCCACTCCTGACATGATGGGGTTGGTTGGGCCACTCGGTAAAGTCCTCGGGCCTCGCGGCTTAATGCCATCTCCTCGAGCTGGAACGGTAACTCCGGACGTTTCCCGTGTCATTGCTGAATACAAAGCTGGAAAAATCGAATTTCGCAACGACGCCGGCGGCAACGTTCACGCTGTTGTTGGGCGTCTGAGTTTTGAAGCAAACCAGCTCGAAGACAATATCAACGAATTCATCAGCCACATTGATTCGCTCAAACCGGCCAGCATCAAAGGTACCTATGTGCGAGGTATTTCTGTGTGTGCCACAATGAGTCCCGGAATCGAAGTAGCTATTTAATAACACAATAATTAAAAACCGTTGGGTTAATGGGTTCTGAAAAGTTCAGTCACCCGGGCATCTAACATTCATAGATAAGTACGAGACAATGAGTAAATTCGTCAAGAACTTGATCGTCGATCAGATTAAGAAAGAACTCGCAGAGATTCAAGACTGCGTTTTGGTAAATGTCATCGGCCTAGACGCCGAAGAGTCTGGTAAATTACGCGATCGTTTGCATGAAAAAAATATCCACATTCGAGTTGTCAAAAAGAGTTTGGCAATTCGTGCTACGGAAGGTACCAGTCTGGCACCTGCCTTTGATGGTGTTGGTGGCAGTGTCGCCGTCTGTTGGGGTGGTAGCGATTTCGTTTCCATGGTGAAAGAACTCGTTCAGGTCGATAATGACGAAGACCACTTTGAAACCTTTGCCACCTGTGGTGGTGTTCTCGATGGAGAAGCACTAACTCCGGCTGCTGTCGCTGAAATCAGCAAATGGCCTACCCGGGAAGAAGTGCTGTCAACACTCGTTGGTCAGTTGCTAGGACCTGGAGCCACACTCGCTGCTCAGCTTATCGGCCCTGGTGGAACCCTGGCGGCTCAGATCAGCGAAATCGATGGAGACGACGCAACTGACGAAGCTCCTGCGGAAGAAGCCGCGAAAGAAGAATCAACCGAAGAGGCGCCTGCGGAAGAAGCCGGTGCTGACGAAACAGCTGACGAAGCTCCTGCGGAAGAAGAAGCAGCTGAAGAAGAATCAACAGAAGAAGCATCTGCGGAAGAAGCCGGTGCTGACACTGAAGACGAAGATGCCGACGAGGGATCTGAAGAATAAGATTGTTTTTGGCTCCCACCGTTGGGAATCAAGAACTTTTGAATACAAATGTTTTTTTGTTTTTGCAGTCGGAAACAACCCAGTAGGTTCAGCTCCGTAGGGTTTCCGATTTGCCCAGATAAAGTTAGAAAGGCTTAATCTGAAAATGTCTGACGAAGCAGCAACAGTAGAAGTATCTGCCGAAATCTCAGCCTTAGGCGATCAGCTTGTAGAGTTGACTCTCAAGCAAGCCAAAGAACTTAGTGACTACCTCAAAGACGAGCACGGTATCGAAGCCGCTGCTGGTGGTGGTGCAGTCATTGTAGCAGCAGGCGATGGCGCTGGTGACGGCGGTGCCGCCGAAGAGCAAACTGAGTTCAATGTTGTTATGACTAGCTTTGGCGACAAGAAATTGAATGTCGTTAAAGAAGTTAAGAACATCACTGGCCAAAGTCTGATGGATGCCAAGAAGTTGGTTGAAGGTGTACCTGCCACAGTTAAAGAAGGTGCAGATAAAGACGAAGCTAACGCGATCAAAGAAAAGCTTGAAGAAGCCGGGGCAACTGTCGAACTCCAATAGTTCACAGTTCACCCCGACTTGAGATGTGGCAAGGCTGTCACGAGCTTGGATGTCGAAGGGGAAATCAGGACGGTAATTGTCCCGATTTTTCCGGAGATAATCCTAAGGTTCATTATCAGCCGCTAATGCTATATCCCTCTTGTTTTTCCGAGATTGCGCAAGCGTGCGCAGTTCTCTGCGCACGATTTAGCGTTCGGATTCCATTAAATACGGTGGATATTCACCCCGCCTTGTCGTTACACTTAACGCGTTGATTCAAAAACGCCGGTAGTGGGCAAGAAGTGGGAATGCCTAAATATTTGGTTCCAATGAGAGCACGGGATGCCGTATCCTAAATTCTCTTGGAACAATCACAGGTGTTTTGAATTTCCGGTACTAGTTCATAGGCAGCCCAAGTTAGGGTTTCCAGCCTCGGTTTGAGTGTGTAAACCGGGATTGTGAAAGGTGGTCGTTTGACTCAGGTTAGTATCGCCAGAAGTTTTTCAAAAAATTTCTTCGACGATTACAAGACCGTTGAAATAACTGCGCGAAGTGTGCGCGCTGATTTCATGTCTCAACAGCTTTCTCGATCTTTTTATGACACTCGACATAGTGGCTCATCTCAGTATCCCTCACCAATTCCGGATGGAATCCATCGGAATCGACCATCTCTGTTTACCCACAGGCCCAGTCTTCAGGCTGACCAGAGCAAACATGCAATAGAAAATCGAGTAAGGCGTGCCGCCTCGCGAACGCGTGGAATCACATGCTTTATTCTTTCTCTGTTGGCATGGTCACCCATCGATCTCCGCAATAGTAATTTTTACCAATCCCATTAACGACGTGAAACCGTAAGTGGTCTTCCAACGGGGAGATGACTTTATACCACGGAGCAACAACATGCCAATTAAAGCACAACGTCGCCTTGAGCCCACTAATATTCACCGCTTCGGTCGTGGATTTGATGCTCATCCCATTCCCGATCTGACTGCTATTCAAACAGCAAGCTATGAAGCTTTCCAACAGGCTGATATAGATTCGGATAAGCGAAAAGAGCAGGGGCTTGAAGGAGTCCTGCAGGAAATTTTCCCTGTAGAGAGTTACGACAAACAACTTACTGTTGATTACCTCGGTTACGATCTGGGTAAACCTCGTTATACTCCCGAAGAATGTCGACAACTTCGCCTTACCTATGGGCGTCCATTCAAAGTTCGTCTGCGTTTGAACAAAGAGGAGCCAATTGAGGAAGAAGTCTATCTCGGAGACCTGCCGGTCATGATGGGTGGTGGTGAATTCATCATCAATGGCGCCGAACGCGTTGTGGTGAGTCAACTTCACCGTTCACCCGGCGTAGACTTCGTTATGGAATCTGACACCACAACCGATCGTAAACTGGCCAGTTGCCGCGTGATTCCTGAGCGAGGAAGTTGGATCGAAGTCAATGTCACGAAAAAAGACCTACTCAGCATCCGAATCGATCAGAGTGGTAAATTCTCAGCGATGACTCTGCTTCGTGCGATGGGTCCGGAATACAGTTCCGATACCGATATTATCAAAACTTTTTATGACACCGGCGAAGAAACCGTGAAAGACGGAAGAAGTGTCAGTAAGATTGAAGGGAAGATCGCTGTCGACGACATCGTTTATCCCGGCAGCAGTGAAAAAGCTGGCGAAATCATTCTTGAAGCCGGTGAAAAGATCACTCGTAATGCAGCTGAGTTGATCTGCACTTCCGGACTAGAACGTATCGAAGTCATGGAAGCCACTAAGAGCAATCTGATTTTCAATTCACTTTCTGATGACACCACCAGTAGTCATGAAGAAGCATTATTGCGAATCTATCAACGACTCCGACCTGGTAACCCGCCGCAGCTTGAAAAAGCCCGTACTCTGTTTCAGGAAAAATTCTTCGATTCCAATCGATATCGTCTGGGGCGTGTTGGTCGTTTCCGTATCAACCGCAAGTTTGGTCTGGAGGTTCCTGAAACTGAAATGACGCTGCGGCCGGAAGACCTGATCGCTTCGATCGAATACCTGCTTGGCCTGACTGTTCAGGAAGAAGGTATTTATGTCGACGACATTGACAACCTCGGTAACCGTCGATTGCGAACTATCGATGAACTAGCCTCTGACGAACTGCGGAAAGGTTTCCTCAAACTCCGCCGTACTGTTCAGGAACGCATGAGTCTCAAAGATCAGGAGGATATGACTCCCCGAAGCCTTATTAATCCCAAGAGCATTTCTGCGGCGATCGAATACTTCTTCGGCCGAGGTGAACTCTCTCAGGTTGTTGACCAGACAAATCCATTGAGTCAGCTAACTCACGAACGTCGTCTTTCTGCCTTAGGCCCCGGTGGTCTTAACCGAAAACGAGCTGGTTTCGAAGTGCGAGATGTTCACATTTCACACTACGGTCGTATCTGTCCAATTGAAACACCGGAAGGTACCAACATTGGTTTAATCTCCAGCTTGGCTATCTACGCCAGCGTTGATGATTATGGCTTTCTTGTGACACCGTATCGAAAAGTCGTAAACGGTAAAGTGACCGATGAAATTTGTACTCTGCGCGCCGACGAAGAAGCAAATGCCTACGTGGCTCCTGCTGATATCATCGTTGACGGAAACAAAATCGTTGGTGGCCCCAACCTGATTGCTCGTATTCGGGGTGACTTCCGCATCGTAAATCCGGAAGAAATCCAATACATGGATATTGCTCCCTGTCAGATGGTCGGTGTCTCCGCAAACCTGATTCCGTTCCTTGAACACGACGATGCGAACCGAGCTTTGATGGGTTCGAACATGCAACGTCAGGCGGTGCCACTGCTTGAAGCCGAGCCACCAATTGTTGGTACCGGCATGGAGCGTCACATTGCTCAAAACTCAAGTATGGTTGTCCGTGCTCAGGTATCCGGCAAAATTAACCAAGTCGACGCGACACAAATTACAGTGGGAACTACAGTTCATAAACTGAAAAAGTACGTTGGTCTAAACGAACGTACTTGTAACAACCAAAAGCCGATTATCGCTTTGGGTGACAAGGTCGAAGCCGGTCAGGTTATTGCGGATGGTGCTGCTACCCGTAAAGGCGAATTAGCATTAGGTCGAAATGTTCTAGTAGGCTTCATGTCTTATGAGGGCTACAACTTTGAAGATGCAATTATCATCAGTGAAGAACTTGTAGTCAACGATGTTTATACGTCGATTCACATCGAGGAATACGATGTCGAAATTCGCGAAACAAAACTTGGCCGGGAAGAATTCACCCGGGATATTCCAAATGTCAGCGAAAAAATGCTTCGCAACCTCGATGACAATGGAATTGTGCAGGTTGGTACTTATGTTAAGCCTGGTGATGTTCTTGTTGGTAAGGTTTCACCTAAATCCAAAACTGAACTGACACCGGAAGAGAAGCTTCTCCATGCGATTTTTGGTCGCGCCGGTGAAGATGTAAAGAACGACTCCTTGGAAGTACCATCCGGTGTGGAAGGGATCGTGATTGACACTGAGAAGTTTTCACGACGCATGAGTCTTTCCGATGCGGAGCGTAAAATCTTTGAGAAAGATCTGAAGGAAGCCGAGACCGTAGGCAATGCTCAAGTCGCGGAAGCCTTTCTGACTATGATTGCTGAAATCGAAAGTGTTCTTGGTCGTAAGTTGAGTGACGAAGACGGTACCCCGTATCGTACAAATGATGATATTAAATATCTGGCTAATGTCGCAGAACAATTCCGACTCGATAGCATCACTGGTTCTATGCGAAGCGACGATGCGGTTAGTAAAGTCACCAAGATTTACAAAGCACATCTCGGAACTCTTGAGGCCGCGTTGGATATTCGTGACCGTGAACTCAACACCATGAAGCGTGGTGATGAGTTGCGAAGCGGCGTGTTACAGATGGTGAAGGTTTACATCGCCACAAAACGAACTATTTCTGTGGGTGACAAGATGGCCGGGCGTCATGGTAACAAAGGGGTTATTGCAAAGATCCTGCCCGTGGAAGACATGCCATTCCTAGAAGATGGGACTCCCATCCAGATTATGCTCAATCCACTTGGGGTACCTTCACGTATGAACGTGGGGCAGATTCTCGAAACCCATCTGGGATGGGCTGGCGCAAAACTCGGGACTCAGTTTCAAACGCCTATTTTCGATGGCGCGAAAGAAGATGAAATTAACGAATGGTTGGATAAGGCCGGCTTACCATCACACGGTAAGGTGACTTTACACGACGGTCGTACAGGCAAACCGATGGCACAGGAAACCACGGTTGGCTACATCTACATGTTGAAACTGCATCACTTAGTGGATGATAAAGTTCACGCACGAAGTACCGGACCTTACTCGCTGATTACCCAGCAACCGCTCGGCGGTAAGGCTCGTTTCGGTGGACAGCGATTTGGAGAAATGGAAGTTTGGGCTCTGGAAGCATACGGAGCGGCTTACATTCTTCAGGAACTGTTGACCGTAAAGAGTGATGACGTGGAAGGTCGAACCAAGATTTACGAATCGATGGTGAAGGGTGAAAACACACTAGAGGCCGGTACTCCTGCCAGTTTCGACGTGCTCACCAACGAAATACGTGGTCTGGCTCTGAATATGCAACTTGAAAAACGACGCGTGTAATTGAGAGTTTCCTTTTCCTATATAAACAACCAACCCTGTTAACCGTAAACACGGTTAATGTGATCCCAAACGGAGCACGATTAAATGACAGTTGGCGAAAATAATTACGACAGAATCAATGATTATGCCTCAGTGAAAATCTCACTGGCGCGACCACACGATATTCGTAGCTGGTCTTTTGGTGAAGTCAAAAAGCCTGAAACGATTAACTACCGTACCTACCGTCCGGAAAAAGACGGCCTGTTCTGCGAACGTATTTTCGGTCCTGAAAAGGACTGGGAATGTGCCTGTGGTAAATACCGCGGGATGAAATATAAAGGGATGATCTGTGATCGCTGTGGTGTGAAAGTTACCCATTCACGCGTACGACGTAAACGCATGGGGCACATCGAACTAGCGGCACCGGTTGTCCATATCTGGTTCTTCAAAGCAATGCCCAGTCGACTGGGTAATCTACTGGCAATGAAAACCACTAGTTTGGAAAAAGTGATTTATTTCCAGGACTATGTGGTTGTGGATCCGGGTGAAACCGATCTCGAATTGAAGCAACTCCTGACAGAAGAAGAATATCGCGCAGC
>Ga0209404_10000291_pt1 | contig 40029 bp, 32 predicted proteins | sample TroAtlMetagenome_2_FD_187447 | JGI IMG/M metagenome (GOLD analysis project Ga0209404, IMG submission 187447) | Marine eukaryotic phytoplankton communities from Atlantic Ocean - Tropical Atlantic ANT8 Metagenome (SPAdes) (version 2) | ecosystem: Environmental > Aquatic > Marine > Oceanic...
AAAGATGCAAAAAGGCATGGCAAATCCGCCCTTGCAAAAAGAGTGTACAGCTCTCAATTATTAGGATCGAATCCAGATCTTGTGCTGCACGGTGGGGGCAATACATCAGTTAAGATTAAGAAAAAAGATTTTTTTGGATCTTATAAAGAATATCTCTATGTCAAGGGAAGTGGTTGTGATTTGGCAACTATAACTGAGAATGATTTTTCAGCATGCGACATGCATGATCTTATCTCTTTATCCGAAATGGAAACACTGAGTGATACTGACATGGTAAATCAATGCCGAGCCTCAATGCTTGATCCAAACTCATCAACTCCTTCTATTGAGGCAATCGTACACGCTGTAATACCCTCAAAGTATGTTGACCATACCCATGCAGACTCCATTCTAGGATTAACAAATTGCCCTAATGGGAGAAAAAATATATCCGAAGTATTTGGTGATTCTGTTATTGTAGTTCCTTACGTTATGCCTGGCTTTGATTTAGCTAGGGAAGTAAAAAAGAAGATTCAGAAATCAAACCTTGATAAGATAGAGGGTATGATTTTAATGAATCATGGTATTTTCACATTTGACGACGACCCAAGATTATCCTATGAGAAAATGATTCGTTTGGTTAGTCGTGCAGAAAGATTTATAAACAAAAAAATCGGCAAAAAGAAAGCACCTATATCAAAATTACAGAACATTTCTCCGAATGAGTTATCACAATTAAGAAAAGTTGTTTCAGATTGGCGAGGCCATCCGGTTATTGCGTCCCTAGATAATGATAATGAATCATCTCAATTTGCATGCTTGAAAAACGTTAAAGCAATTTCTACGAGAGGCCCATTAACACCTGATCATGTCATTAGAACAAAGCGGATTCCAGCAATAATTGAATCAAATGTCATTGATTCAATCGATAAATATGTAGAAAAGTACACAAAATATTTCAATCAATATGCTTCTGACAGTTTAACAATGCTTGATCCGTCTCCAAGATGGGCAGTATGGCCAGATAAGGGGATTGTTTACTTTGGGAAGACCAGTAAGGAAATCAGCATCATTAAGGATATAGTCAAACATACAATCAAAACAATACATCAAACAGAGCTAGCTTTTGGTTCCTGGAAAGCGTTGTCTGCATCGAAGTTATTTGATATTGAATACTGGGAGTTGGAACAAGCAAAGTTAAAGTCTAACAAAACAAATTCATTACCGCATGAAGGGAAAGTTGCCGTTGTTACTGGATCTGCAGCAGGAATTGGTTTCGCTTGTGCAGAAGCTTTATCTCAAGACGGAGCAACGGTTGTGGGATTAGATCTTAACCCAGATATTGTTAGTCAGATGCAAAAGATTTGTGCTAATGGCGTTATAGTAAACCTCACTGATGAGGAAAAAATTAAATCTGTTATTGAGGGTATTGTGAAATCATATGGTGGCATTGATATCCTAGTTAGCAATGCTGGTATTTTTACAGCTGGAGCCTATATAGACCAAATGGATCAGTCGAATTGGGAAAAGTCTATGGCAGTTAACCTTACGAGCCATCAGAAACTTCTTAAACATTCAATTCCTTTCCTAAAAGAAGGGATAAATAGCTCTATAACTTTAGTTGGATCTAGGAACGTAATGGCCCCAGGCGCTGGAGCTTCAAGTTATTCTTGCGCTAAAGCAGGTCTCACTCAGTTATGTAGAGTTGCAGCATTAGAACTAGCTCCATATGGAGTTCGATGTAACATCATTCACCCTGACGCTGTTTTTGATACAAAATTATGGACTCCTGAAGCTTTATCTAGGTCTGCTGAAAGATACGGAATAACTATTGAGGAATACAAAACACGTAACCTTATGAAAACTGAAATAAAATCAGCTGATGTAGGTTCAATGGTATCTACTATGAGTGGCAATGTCTTTGGGAAAACGACAGGTTCTCAGATTTCAATAGATGGTGGTAACGATAGGGTTATATAGATTTATAACAACTTCTTTAAGAATGCTCCAGTCACGCTGTTCTTTTGTTTTGCTATTTTATCAGGTGCCCCTTCAGAAATTATGTGACCACCTTCTGGCCCACCCTTAGGTCCCATGTCTATAATCCAATCCGCACATTTAATAACGTCAAGATTATGTTCAATTATTATCAATGTATTACCATTGTCACGTAATCTAAAAAGAACAGATAATAGAGTATTTATATCAGAAAAATGCAGTCCAGTGGTCGGTTCATCAAGCAGGTATAGAGTATCACCAGTCGAATGCTTAGAAAGTTCAGATGCCAATTTTAATCTCTGCGCCTCACCGCCGGACAAAGTGTTTGCAGGCTGACCTAATTTAATATAACCCAATCCCACTTCACCCATTGATCTTAATGATGAGTAGATCTTTGGTACCTTTGAGAAGAATTGAGTTGCTTCATCAATAGTCATTTCCAACACTTCAGAAATATTTTTGCCTTTATAAGTTACATCTAAGGTTTCTCTGTTATATCGCGACCCATTACATGATTCACATTTTACATAAACATCACTGAGAAAATGCATATCTACTTTAATTAATCCATCACCACTACATGTCTCACAACGCCCACCTTTAACATTAAAACTGAATCTTCCTATCCCATACCCTCGTATCTTAGATGTTTGAACTTGAGAAAAGAGTCTTCGTATTTCAGTAAATGCACCACTAAAAGTGACTGGGTTTGATCGAGGGCTTTTACCTATTGGCGATTGGTCAATAAGTATTGCTTTATCGATTTGATTTAACCCAAGAATCTTATCGTGCTTACCTGGCTTCTCCTTTGAATTATAAAGTTTTCTAAAGATTGTTTTTTTTATAATTTGGTGAACTAAAGTCGACTTTCCGCTACCAGATATTCCTGTTACGCATGTTATACAGCCTATAGGAAATGACGTTTCAATATTCTTTAAATTATTTTCACAAGCACCAACAACAGTTATCCATCCAGAGTCAAATGAATCTGATATGTCTCTTTTTTTTGGAGGAATGATTCTCTTCTTTGGTGGGTTTATTTTAAGTTCACCTGATAGGTATTGACCTGTAATTGAGTTGATTGATTCAGTAATTTCTTTCGGCGTTCCTTCAGCTATTAATTTTCCTCCTCTAGGCCCAGCTCCAGGACCAATATCAATAACGTAATCTGAGGCCATAATTGTTTCAGCATCATGTTCAACAACGATGACAGTATTTCCTAAATCCCTAAGCTTCTGGAATGCTTTAATTAAAAGCGCGTTATCAGATTGATGTAGTCCAGCGCTAGGTTCATCCAAAACATATAAAACTCCTGAAAGGCCTGATCCCATTTGAGTGGCAAGGCGGATTCGTTGAGATTCACCGCCGGAAAGAGTACTACTCTGTCTATTTAAATTTAAATAAGGCACACCGACGCCAATCAAAAAATTAAGACGTTTAGATAGTTCTAATAGTACATCTTTACATATATAATAATCATCGTCATCTATGATTATTTCTTCAATAAAAGTAAATGCATCTTTAACGCTTAGTTCAGTAAATTTATCAATCGACAATTGCCCAAAATTAGAATGCTCTATAGTTATGTAACGAATAGATTCCTTAAGTCTTGCCCCATTACATTTAGGACATTTCTTTGAGAGCATGAATCGCCTGATGTTTCTTTTAGTGCTTTCACTCTTAGTTGTACTGTAAAGTCTTTCGGCTTGATTGACTAACCCCTCGAATTTTATTGAAGACTCTGCTCTACACTCTTTAGGAATACCAAAGAAGATCATTTGAATAAAATCATCACTCAGGTTAGAGAAATTTGTCTCAAGTGATACATTAAATTCCTTAGCAAGCTTTTCCAATTGCTTATCCTGAATAGCTTTAAGTTTTTTATTTCTACTCCACCACGACTGAATAGCACCGTCACAAATAGAGCGATTCTCATCTTTAATAAATAAACTTTCTTCAACTTGTAAAATTGAACCAACTCCGTGACACATCCTACATGCACCCAAATGACTATTAAAAGAGAAATGTTTAGGGGTGATTTCAGGTAAAGAAAATCCTGTTTTTGGATTTGTGTATGTTGTACTGAATTTAAGGAATTCCCAACATTCATTCCCTTTGATCTGATGCATCACTTCAACTTTTTGCCCCCCCCATTTTATAGCTGTCTCTATAGAACTATATAACCTTGACCTAATGCCACTCTTAATAACAATTCTATCAACTACTGCGTGAATTCTGTATTTCTTGTTTTTTTTAAACGGTTTAAGATCGTCATCTAAATCAACGAATTTATCATTGATACGAGCTCGTATAAATCCGTTTCTTTTTAACCGCTCAACGACGCTTTTAAGATCAGCTCCCATGTCATGGGCAATAGGACTAAGAATGATTAACTTAGATTCATCATTTAAAGATAGTAGCTTTTCGACAATATTATCTATTGTCAATTTTTCGATTACTTCACCTGTCTTTGGGTCATGAGGAATACCTATCGACGAATAGAGAACCCTAAGGTAATCATATATTTCAGTTGAAGTTGCAACAGTTGATCTTGGGTTTAGCGAAGAGTTTCGTTGTTCTATCGCAAGAGCTGGTGAAAGGCCTTCGATAGAGTCAACATCAGGCTTCTCGAGTTGATCTAAAAATTGACGCGCGTATGAAGACAGGCTTTCTACATACTTTCTCTGCCCCTCAGCATATATAGTATTGAATGCTAGTGACGACTTACCTGATCCACTTGTACCAGTTATTACAACAAACTTATGTCGAGGTATATTTACATCAATATTCTTAAGATTGTGCTGTCTAGCACCCTTAATAGAGATTTGATTTATGCCCTTATCTTGATTCAATTAAACTGAAAAATTAGAAATTTTGATTAAATTCCACTTATCGTGTAAAATATATTAGCAATCAATGGATTCTAATCAATCAAATCAGGATAATACCCCTTTGCGTATTCTAGCAACACATCCTGATACGGGAACACTTAGACTAATACGAGATTCAATATCAAACCTCCTTAATATCGATGTCGATACATCGCCTTCATCAGAGTATGCTTTCGAACTCGCAGTAAAAAGACACTATTCATTGTTCCTATTTGGTCTTGATATGCCGAACCTAAATGGTCAATTGCTTTATGATATGCTTTACCTTATCTACCCTAAAATTCACCCTAATAATTTAAGTTTTCCTGCGGTTATATACATTGGAAACGATAACGAAATAGGCAGAAGTGATGAAATTAAAAAGGATGCAAGAGTTAAAGACTTTTTAATAAGACCACTTTCAATTGAGCGACTTGTTAGAGCTATAAACAGCTCTCTCCAAATCGATTAATGATTATTTATAATGAACCCTGATTTAGTTGCTCAAAATAGCGTAGGCGTTAAGATTTGTGGCATTCAAACTCTTGATGATGCGCTTTTGTGCATAGAAAAGGGCGCCGATGCAATTGGTCTGAACTTCTGGAGCCAGTCAAAACGTTATGTAAGTAGAACGGCTGTCGAAGGTTGGATTGAAAAATTGCCATCCACATTTGAAAGAGTTGGCGTATTTGTTAATGAAGACCCCAAAATTGTTAGGTCAATGCTTGATGATGGTCTATCCATGTAGCTCAGTTCCATGGAAGTGAAAGTAATGAATATTGCAATGAGTTCAAAGATGAATTCAAAATCATTAAAGCATTTGGTGTAAAAAGCCTTGATTCTGTCGAGCAGGCATCTAAATGCACAATCCAAACAGTATTACTTGATGCCTACTGTGGTAGTGATTTCGGAGGATCTGGACATACTTTTGAGTGGGAGTTTGCAAAAGTATTCCAGGAAGATAATCCCAGTAGGCCAATCGTTCTTGCAGGAGGTTTGAATCGGTCAAACGTATGCAAAGCAATTAATCAACTTTCACCGTTAGCTGTTGATGTTGCAAGCGGTGTAGAAAACAATCAAGGATATAAGGATCCAGATTTAGTTGATCAATTCATACAATCCGTAAAACTTTCCTCACTTTAAGTTTTGGAACCGCATTTCGTTAGTTGATTTTTTCCAACTTTGATCCATTCTCTCAAATATAATGAGCAGTAATGAATTCAAAATATCAGTCTTAGCAGGGGACGGCATTGGTCCTGAGGTTATGCTAGAAGCGCTTCGTGTACTCGATTCAGCATCTAATAAGTATAACTTCAAACTCAGGTTAGACCATCAACTTGTTGGAGGGATTGCCATAGATCAAAAATCACACCCGCTTCCTGAAGAAACCCTGAATTCATGCGAAACTTCTGATGCAATCCTCTTTGGTTCAGTAGGTGGACCAAAGTGGGAAACTTTGCCTCCTGATGAACAGCCTGAAAGAGGAGCGCTACTTCCATTAAGAAAACATTTTGGTTTATTTGCTAACCTAAGACCAAGTGTTTGCTTTCCATCTCTTACTGGGGCGTCTCCTATAAGAACTGATATAATCGAAGGTGGCTTTGATGTCTTATGTGTTAGGGAATTAACAGGGGGGATTTATTTTGGTGAACCTAAATCAATAAATCAAACGACTGATGGACGCATTGCAATTGATACTATGATTTACAATGAATCGGAGATTGATAGAATTGCCAGAGTGGCCTTCAATGCTGCAAGAGGTAGATCCAAAAAATTAACTTCAATAGATAAAGCAAACGTTTTAAGAAATGGAATTTTATGGAGGGAAATTGTTGAAAATGTTTCTAAGGATTTCCCTGATGTAGAACTAGATCATCTATATGTTGACAATGCCGCTATGCAATTAATAAGAAGGCCTAAAGAATTTGATGTTCTTTTAGCTCCTAATCTTTTTGGTGATATTTTAAGCGATGAAATGGCAATGATTGCTGGCTCTCTAGGCATGTTAGCTAGCGCTAGCCTTGGCCAGTCTAAAGGAAATGGACTATACTTTGGTATGTACGAACCAAGTGGCGGCTCTGCTCCTGACATTGCAGGGAAGGGTATAGCGAATCCATGTGCTCAAATACTTTCAGCTTCGTTAATGTTACGATATTCGTTAGGATTAACTGATGCCGCAGATTCAATAGACAATGCTGTTCGCTCTGCAATAGATAAAGGCTATCGCACAGGTGATATCTTTAGCAGTGATGCCGACACAAAACAGGTTAACACTGTAGAGATGAGTGACGCTATAATTGACAATATTATTTAAAATTAATAATGCTGTGATTAATAAAGAAATTGCCAGTTTGGCTTGAATCAAAGGTAGATCCTATAGAATTGCTTGTTAGACTAATTGTTGGTGGGATATTTATTTTTGCCGGTTACAACAAGTTTATTGATCTACAAGTTTTCGAATTAGCGGTTAGAAATTATTCAATCATTAATGACCCTTGGGTTGCTATATTGGTAATGATTTTACCTCCTTTTGAATTATTAATTGGTCTTCTTATTGTCCTTAGAACTCTATATATGGGTTCATTGGTATTAGTCACCACATTGACACTAACTTTTATATTTGCTTTATGTTCACTCCTAGTGAGAGATATTAATATTGAATGTGGATGTTTGGGACTCAGTAATAGCATCGAGTTACAAATACTAATAGATATAACTATATTGGGAGCATGTTTTTACCTCTTTAAATCTTTTAGGAAAACAGCTGAAAATTAATTACTTAGCTCAAGCATTCTTTGAATTGGTGCCTCAGCTTTAATTCTCATTTCCTCAGGTATTATTACCTCAGGGGATAACGACTCTATGCAATTTTTCAGCTTTTCAAGCGTATTCATTTTCATGAAATGACATTCAGAGCATGCACAATTTTGAGTAGGAGCAGGAATAAAGTTTTTTTCAGGTACTTCATTTTTTAGTCTATGAAGCATCCCGTTTTCAGTTGCTATTATAATATCCTTGCTTGATGAATTACGCGCATAGTCAATCATCTTCTCAGTTGAGCAAACTTCATCTGACAACATCCTTACGGCGTAGGTGCATTCAGGATGAGATACTAATTCTGCATTAGGAAATTCTTGTTTTATCTTGAGTATACTTTCTCGCGTGTACTCAACATGCACATAACAAGAACCTTTCCAAAGATCCATTTTCCGCCCAGTCTGTTCCATAACCCATGAGCCAAGGTTTTGGTCAGGCACAAATAGTATGGGTCTATCCTTTGGTGCTGATTCAACAATCTTTACCGCATTGCCACTAGTGCAAATGCAATCTGATAAAGCCTTAACATGTGCACTGCAGTTAATATATGCTATGACATAATAGTTTTTATCTAAATTTTCTTCTAAGAAGGATTCCAGCTGATTTCCGTCACAAGATTGTTCCAATGAGCATCCAGCATCTTTGTCAGGTAAGATGACCGTTTTATTAGGGTTAACAATCTTAGCTGTCTCTGCCATAAAATGAACGCCACAAAAAACGATAACGTCGGCATCAGTTTTCTTAGCTTGAAAGGCTAAACCAAGAGAGTCGCCTACGAAATCTGCGATGTCCTGAATTTCACCAACTTGATAGTTATGAACTAATATGACAGCGTTATGTCTATTCTTTAATTCAAGAATCTGATCTTTTAAATCATATGGTTTTGTTGTCGTAACCATTTAATAAAAACTTAATCGATCAATTCGTCCGCGCAAGACTGATAAAAACATGATAATTTATATAAATTAACCTAAATGTTTGTTTAAATTAAGTAATATTTATCCCTTATTTTTCATGCTGTTTGTTTATGATTTATGATTTTATTTTTTAAGAATGATATATTATTAACCGTCATCGATTGGGAGTATTCATAACGCACTGACAGTGAACGGTCAGTGAGTTTATTAACTATAAATTAATTATTTAATAATCATACTGAAAGTATTGATAATTATACAACATTTAGATTAAACTAATCACTCAAATATTTATTTATTTAACCCCAAAATAATCCTAACAATTTAATCTTTGTTAAATGTCTCAAGAAGAAAAAAATAGTGACCCCGAAGATGCTAATCTCACAGCTGGCGGCGATCAATATGATGCTGCTCAAATCGATAAATTAGAAGGTCTTGAAGCAGTAAGAAAAAGACCTGGAATGTATATTGGTGACCCTGATGAGAGAGGTTTGCATCATTGTGTTTTTGAGGTTTTAGATAACTCTATAGACGAGCATCTCGCAGGATATTGTAATAAAATTGTTATCGCATTACATGTCGATGGATCAATTTCAATTGATGATGACGGACGAGGTATTCCTGTCGATATTCATCCAAAATTTGGAGTTCCAGCTATTGAATTAGTTTTAACGAATTTGCATGCAGGAGGTAAGTTTGGTCAGGGTGCTTACAAATATTCTGGTGGATTACACGGGGTAGGTGCAAAATGTGTTAATGCTCTATCTGATTGGTTCAAAGCTGAAGTGCGACGAGATGGAAAGTTGCATGCTATAATGTTTGAAAGGGGTAAAACAATTAAGCCTCTTGAAGTAGTAGGTGATATTCCAGAACAACCTACAGGTACAAAAGTTACCTTTTTTCCTGATGCTACTATTTTCACTGAAACAATTGAGTTTCAGACAGAGAGATTAGCTAAGAGAATGAGGGAATTATCATTTCTTAACCCTGGTCTTACCATCGAGCTTATTGATGAACGTCCTGAAGCGCCTTCAACTCAAACGTTTTTTTATGCTAAAGGAATCGAGGAATATGTTAGTCAACTCGGTGAAAATAAAAATCTTGTACATACTGATCCTATAGTTGTTAAGGGCAAGCGACAGGTAGAAATCGATTATGATGGTAAAGTAACTGAAGATGATGTTTTTGCAGATATTGTTTTTCAATACAATGATTCTTATAATGATCATATACTTTGCTTTGCAAACTCAATTCCTAATCCAGATGGAGGGACTCACCTCTCTGGCTTTAGGGGGGCTTTAACTAGAGCCATTAATCAGTATGCGAAAAATAATAAAATCCTTAAAGATAAGGATCCCGCCTTGTCTGGTGATGATGCCCGAGAAGGTATAGTTTGTATAATTAGTGTTAAGATGCCTAACCCTAGATTTAACTCACAGACAAAATCTAAATTAGTAAATACTGAAATTGAGGGTGTTGTTGGTTCAGTTGTTTATGAAGGGCTACAGCAATATTTTGATGAAAATCCATCTATTGCTAAAGTAATAATAGAAAAAGCCGTCAACGCAGCACGAGCACGTGAGGCTGCAAGAAAAGCGAGAGAAACTGTTAGAAAGTCTGTTCTTTCTGGAGGTGGTCTGCCTGGCAAACTTGCTGACTGCTCAGAAAGAGATCCAGCTAAATCCGAAATATTTATTGTTGAGGGTGATTCTGCTGGTGGTTCTGCGAAAGCTGGTAGGAATAGAACTACTCAAGCCATACTACCCTTGAGAGGTAAGGTTATTAATGTAGAAAAAGCTCGATTACACAAAGCTCTTCAGAACAAAGAAATTCAAGCAATGATTACAGCAATAGGTGCTGGCATTGGTGAAAGTAGTGGAGATGAAGATCAAGAAGGCGCATTTAAACTTGATAAAGTTAGATATCATAAAGTTGTAATTATGACAGATGCCGATGTCGACGGATCTCACATCAGAACATTATTACTAACTTTCTTTTGCAGGCACATGCCCGAACTAGTAAAGGCTGGTTATCTTTATATTGCTCAGCCGCCACTCTATAAAGTAACAAGAAAGAAAAGAGAAGAATATGTTGCTGATGATTTTGAACTTAACAAAATTCTTATATCTATTGGCTCTGATGAAGTTAGATTAAGAAAGGCAGGAACAGAAGATTATCTGGAAAACGATCTACTTGAATCTGTCCTCGATTCATTGTCACAATTAACCCGCTTTGTCAGAACACTTGAAGGACACGGAGGGAGTTTTAAAGAGATTCTAAATCAATCAAATGGCGATAAGTTACCCGAATATATGGTTCGTGTTCGTATTGGAAATGAAGAGAATATTTCATATTTCATTGATGAAAAATCACTTCTTGAATTCAGCAATGCAAACCGTGATTTACGTCTATTCAATGAAGAGCTTTCTGATGAAGAAATTGAATCATATTCAAGTAAAAATGAAGGCATTCAGAGGCGAGGCATCAAATATGAACTGCATGAATGCTTAGCTATTTCCAAAATACTTCTACGTTTAGAAGAACTTGGAATTTCTACTAACCCCTTCTATTCGGAGGATAAACCTACATATGAACTTGTAGAGGGAGATGGTGACCAAATGATTATTGATCCAGTATTTAATCTATTCGAAATATTAGATAGAATTCTTGATATTGGAAAAAGAGGAATGCGTATTCAGCGATTTAAGGGTTTGGGTGAAATGAATGCTAAAGAACTTTATTCAACTACAATGGACCCCGAAACGAGAACGTTACTTAGAGTTCAATTTGATCATGAAAACTACGAGGAGGCCAGCAAGATGTTCGATGTCTTAATGGGAGATGTTGTTGAACCAAGAAAACGTTTTATCGAAGATAACGCACTGAACGTTCAAAACCTTGACGTATAACTCAAAAAATAGATTTAAGCTTAAATGTCAGAAGACAGTATAAAACAAATTAACGTTGCTGATGAAATGTCGAAATCCTTTTTGGATTATTCGATGTCTGTGATCGTGTCTCGAGCACTCCCTGATGCAAGAGATGGATTAAAACCATCTCAAAGAAGGTTGCTTTATGCAATGCATCACGATTTATCCCTATCTCAATCCAAACCACATTTAAAATGCGCTAGAATTGTAGGAGAGACGATGGGTAAATATCATCCACATGGTGATGGTGCTATCTATCCTACAATGGTTAATATGGCACAACCATGGACGATGAGAGAGACACTCGTCGACGGACAAGGTAATTTTGGTTCTGTCGAAGGAGATGCGCCTGCTGCGATGAGGTACACCGAGGCAAGGTTAACACCTTTAGGGTCATCAATGATGACCGATCTAGAAAAAAAGACTGTCGATCATCATGAAACCTATGATGGTAATTCTGTTGAACCTGAAGTGCTACCCGCTTCAATTCCTAATTTATTAGTCAATGGTGGTACTGGTATTGCGGTTGGTATGGCGACTAATATACCTTCGCATAACTTAGGTGAAGTCATTGATGGAATCTGTGCTCGTATTGATAATCCCCAAATTAATGTTGATCAAATTAAGGAGTTTATTAAAGGACCAGACTTCGCTGGAGCATGTGAGATTCGTGGCTTCAAAGGAATAGATAATTATTTTAGAACAGGAAGGGGAAGTGTTAAAATTAGGGGCGTTATGGATGTCCAAGAAAATTCATCCGGAACATCACAAATTTTCATTAAACAGGTTCCCCATGGCGTAAACAGAGCGACCCTTCAACAACGCATCGCCGAATTAGTACGTGAGAAAATTCTTACTGACATTTCTGGCATGCGGGATCTCTCTGACGAGGAAACACGTATTGAAATTACTTTAAAAAGAGATGCTAGGCCTCAAGTCGTTGTAAATCAGCTTTATAAACTGACAGCAATGGAAACATCATTTGGTGTTAACATGTTAGCCATACATGAGAGGCGCCCAAAACAACTATCTATACTAGAAGCACTTGATGCATTCATTGAGCATCGAAGGGAAGTCGTTATAAGAAGGACTAAATTCTTGCTACAGAAGGCTGAAGACAGAGCGGAAAATCTTGAAGCTTTCCTTTTAGCGATCGGCCATCTTGATGATTTTATACAGATTATTCGTGATTCAAAAAATAGGGATGAGGCTCGAGAGCGACTAAAGGAATATAAGTTCACCATTAAGGCCGCCGAAGCCTTGGGTGTATTAATAAGGGATCAACCAAGCATTCAGGGTGATCAATATGAATTCACCGATAGACAAGTTAACTCTATTCTTGAACTAAGGCTTTATCAACTTACTGCGATGGAACGCGATAAGATTAAAGGTGATTACGATAAGGTTATTGAGGAAATTAAAGATTTATTAGATATTCTAGATAAAGAGTCCCGAGTCCTTACTATAATCAAAGATGATCTTCTTGAGATAAAAGAAAATTATGCGACTCCAAGAAGGTGTCCAATTTTACCGGATGAAGGTGAGATAGGAATTGAGGATCTTATTGCTAACGAAGGTATGATCGTTACACTCAGCCATAGGGGATATGTAAAACGAACTCCTTCTAGCGAGTACAGAGTTCAGGCTAGAGGTGGCAAAGGAGTAAGGGGGATGGAAACAAGAACAAAGGATGATGCGGAAGATGATTTCGTGCAACATTTGTTTACAGCGCAAGCGCACGATTACTTAATGTTTTTCACTAACTCAGGAAGAGTCTACGTGGAACGAGTGTATGAATTGCCTGAAGCATCCCGAGCCTCTAGAGGTAGAAGCATAAAAAACGTTTTAAATCTTCAACCTGATGAATCAATAGCGGCAGTGTTGAGATTGGTATATGTAACTGACGAAGAAGGAAATGATATAACTTTTTCAAATGATGCTGGTTTTGTTCTATTCGCTACTAGAAGTGGAAAGATAAAGAAAACTGCTGTTAATGATTTTAGAAATTATAGAAAAGATGGGATTATCGCCATCAAATTAGATGAAGGAAATGAATTAATTGATGTTAGGCTTACTTGTGGTAGCGATGATGTTGTCCTGATCACTAAAAGTGGACTAAGTCTCAGATTTAATGAAGAACAAGCTAGGTCTCAGGGAAGAGCTACATCTGGAGTTTTTGGAATTCGTCCCCGTGATGAAGATTGCGTTATTGGTTTAGCTCTAGTTTCAGATGAACAAAAGCTTTTGGTTGCTTCTGAAAATGGTATCGGAAAGAGGACATCATTTGATGATTACAGGCAGCAATCTCGTGGAGGCAAAGGCGTTATAACTATGAAATGCACTGAGAAAACAGGTAGCGTAGTTGGAGCTGCTGCAGTCGCTGATAATGATGAGCTTATGTTAATGACTACAGGAGGTCAAAGCATACGAATTAGAGTTTCTGATGTTAGAGAAACTGGTCGAAATGCTCAAGGTGTTAAACTCGTAACCTTGAGTAACGATGAGAAGCTTCAAGATATTGCTTCTGTAAAAGAAAGCACTGAGGAGGCCAATGAATTAGATGGAGAAAATCAAGAAACAGATGAACAGAATAAAGATGAGTAATTAAGTAAAAAAAGCTCTTTGTTTGTCACTAATTTCCATTTCTAGCAATTCCATTGCAAGAAGCATATCTTCCCAAACTTTACGCTTATCGCTAATTTCATTATTAGTTCTTAGTAAGAACGATGGATGGTATGTTGCAATAGCTTGTGCTCCTTCCAAAGAATGTACAGTACCTCTAACTTTTGAGATTGGATCATTTATTGCTAATAATCCTTCTATAGCAGTTCCTCCAAGAATAATAACAACCTTGGGGCTGATAATCTTAATCTCCTCTAATAAATAACTCATTGAGCTTTTTATCTCTTCCGGGGATGGCTTTCTATTTGAACGACCTTGCTTTCCGTCTCCAATCTTTGGACGGAATTTTAAAATGTTTGATATGTAAACATGATTTCGATCCAAGCCCATAGCTGTAATTATTCTATTCAAAAGTTTTCCAGAGGGACCGACGAACGGTTTATTCTGCACTTCCTCTTCGTATCCCGGGGCTTCACCGATAAACATAATATCAGCATCTAGGTTTCCGTCTCCTAATACAGCTGTATCTCTTAAAGAATTATTATTAATAAGTCTAACGTCGGTCTTTATTGAAGTGTTTAAAGATTTAATTTTTTCATTTTTTTCAGATGGACCTCTAGGATGAGGTTCAGAAAATTTATTCTGAACGATTTTTGATTTCAGACTATTTAATTTCTGTATGCTTTCATTGCTAATATTTATGTAGTTATCAGAACAATCAGCAAGGTGTTCCTTAAGTTTTTGTAAGGCTGATAACGCTAAAGACGTTTCATTTTCAAACGAATCATTTTTCATAAATAACCTAACCTCTCTTGAAGTCATCAAAGTAATGACCTTTGATTTTAGTTGATTGTTTATTACCCTTTAAGCCCTTTCTTAATCTTAAATAGTCTCGATGTGTATCTGATAAGAATTCAACTGAATCTGGAAAAATTTTACCTGATAAAATGTAACAAAATGGAAATGATAAAATAAAAGTAACACCAACGCCAAACATTATAATTTCATAGATAGAACAAATTATAAAAGCTAAAGAAAGCATTAAGCCTAAGCACAGTCTCAGTATAAAACTTTTGATTATAATTTTATGATCTTTCTCTTCCATGGATAAATATAATTATATGACACCTAGTTTGCCTGGTGATGGTAATGCATTTGCCGGAACTCCTGGGAAATTTTCATTTATAAAGTCTTCCCATACGCCACGAGTTTTAGAAGATATTAATGAATTAGTTTTTTCCATACATTGTGAACATATAATAAAACCGTCCATCATGTCCATTCCCATGCACATCGCGCCGATAGAATACTCCTCATCATCAAATTGAGACCTCTGAGCATTACACAAACAACAACCTGCAAGACCTACTGATTGGTTCATGTTTTCTCTATAAAAGTTTTCTAAAGCAATTCTTGAATCAGCTGAAAACTCAGAAATCATGTCGGCATGACAGGAAAAACAAAGTGCATATTCAAATATAGCTTCACCTTTTTTAAATATCTTAGCAATATGGTAACCTTCCGTGTAATCGACAAGAGTTTCACCACATCTTGTACATGTACGAAAAGGTCTATCTTCATATTCAGAATAGAGTTCTTTCGGGATATTATTTGAATTTTCTTTGTTAAATTCAGGCATTATATAGTTTTTAAGGTCTGGTTGCGATGAGAGTAATATACGTTATTCTTATATATGTGTAATTTTCATAAAGTTTTTAAGCGGAATCTTAAACCTTTATTTCTTATATTTTTTTCATTTTATATTACCCATTTTGCATCAGCCGATTGGAATTTTTTCCGCGGCTCTGCTGACATGAGAGGTGTCGCGAAAGTTGAACTTAATTTACCTCTTACACTAAAATGGGACATGAAAATTGGTCGGAGTGTATTCGCAACTCCAGTTGTTTCTGGCAACAAAGTATTTGTTGGAAATGAAGAAGGTCGTTTTGTAGCACTAAACATTGAAAACGGTAATATTATTTGGGAATACAAAACTGATGATATAATTGAAGGGACAGCCTGCGCGATTAATACTAGTGTAGTTTTTGGTGCTGGCGATGGTTTTCTTTACTGTCTTGATCAAAATAGCGGTAAGCTAAAATGGAAATATGAAACTGATGGTGAAATTCTTGGTGGAGTTAATCTTTTTAAAAGCAAATCTGATAATAAAAATTACATACTCGTAGGGAGTTATGACAATTACATGCATTGTGTATCTTTAGAGACTGGAAAACAAAAGTGGAAGTATGAAACTCAAAATTATGTCAATGGAGCACCAGGTATATCTGATGGTAAAATATATTTCGGAGGCTGTGACGCTCAATTATATGGAATTAAAACCGAAGATGGCAAAGTTCATACCACAATGGATGCGGAAAACTATATAGCCAATTCAATTGTTGTTGTTGATTCTGTTGCTTATGTAGCGCATCACGGTAATAGAGTTGCTGCTTTTGACCTTAAAAAGAAAGTGCGCATCTGGGAATTTGGTGAACGAGATTTTCCTTATTTCGCATCACCTGCAGTTACCAATGATTCAGTGTTTGCTGCAGGTCGAGACAAAAGGCTTTATAGAATTAATCGTAAATCTGGAGCAGCTATTTGGGAATTTAAAACTGGCAGCGGAATAGAAAGCTCTCCAGTAGTTTCAGGAAACACAGTGTTCATAGGTTCTGGTGACGGTTCGTTATACGGTGTTGATATAAAAAACGGAAAAGAAAAATGGAGCTTTGAACTTGGTGATAACATCAGGTCCTCACCAGCCGTCGTTGAGGGAAAATTAATAATTGGATGCGATGATGGTAAGATTTATTGCTTTAATGATAATACCACTATTAAGAAATAATAAATTTGTTACTTAGAAATTAATGTTAGACACAACTTCAACAGAAGAGACAGGTGTAGGTAATTATTTCATTTCAAATTACCCACAGTACTCCTTCTGGAAGCCTGAACTAGTCAACCATGTGCACGATGTACTTAATAATCCGGCACCGCCTGATCCATTGCCTTTGGGTTTGTACTTTCATATACCTTTTTGTAGGAAGAGGTGCCACTTCTGTTACTTTAGAGTTTATACAGACAAGAAAGCTTCAGAAATTCGTGCATATATAGATTCAGGAATTAAAGAAATTGAAAAGTATGGCGCCATGCCATACTTAAAGGGTAGAAAACCGAAGTTCATCTACTTCGGTGGTGGCACTCCATCATATTTATCAGTTTCTCAATTAACCGATTTAACTGACAGAATGAAAGCTGTATTTCCTTGGGATGAGGCAGAAGAAGTTGCCTTCGAATGTGAGCCTGGGACTTTGACGGAAAAGAAATTAGATCAGATTAGGAAGCTTGGCGTCACTAGGTTAAGCTTAGGAGTTGAAAGCTTTGATGACCACATTCTTGAAATAAATGGAAGAGCTCATAGAAGCAAAGAAATAATCAGATCATATCAATATGCTCAAAATATCGGATTTCCCCAGATCAACATTGATCTAATTGCCGGAATGATTGACGAAACAGAAGATAACTGGATTAAAACAGTAAAAAAAGCCATCGAATTAGCTCCCGAATGCGTAACCATTTATCAAATGGAGATACCCTATAATACCACTATTTATAAGGAAATGAAGGAATCTGGAAAGATCACTGCTCCCGTTGCGGATTGGCCAACAAAGAGAAGGTGGGTTAGTGATGCATTTGATTTATTTGTTGAGGCTGGTTACACAATTACAAGTGCATACACTGTAGTTAAAGATCCAGACGTCAAATTCGTTTACAGGGATGCGCTATGGGGTGGAGCAGATATGCTAGGAACTGGCGTTGCTTCCTTTGGCCACATTGGAGGAGTTCATGTTCAAAATGAACATGATATTGGAACTTACCTAGATAGAGTTACAAACAATGAATTCCCTATCTACAGAGCTTATCCAATCAATGATGATGAAACATTAATCAGAGAATTCATACTTCAATTAAAACTTGGTGAGGTTAATCTCGATTATTTTAAGAATAAATTTAATGAAGATATCGCTAGGAGATTTTCAAATACTCTTCAGCTACTTAAAAATGATGGCTATCTAACTTATTCTGTGAATTCCATTAAACTTAGTAGAGATGGACTCCTTCAGATTGATCGATTGATTCATGAGTTCTTCTTAGCAGAACATCAAAATGCTCGGTATGCATAATCAATTATCAAATGAATTCAGATCATTCCTGATGCCTCTTGAATTCTTTTACTCAAAAAATGAGGTAAAGTTACCTGAAATATTCCCCATAAATCAAGACATGCTTCCTGAGTTGCAAAATAAATTATTAGCTCACAAGGTAGACATGACTTCAACCCTTTCCAAATTTCATAACAGTGAAATATATATCAATGTTATAGATAATGAAATTAATGAAAATTATGTATTGAGGATGGTTGTTCTTAAAACAATTGACGGCGATGTTCCAGTTGAATTTGGAGCCATCGGCATTGACTTAAGCCGATTGCCAGACAACATGATTGATGAAATTAATGATGGAAGAAAACCTTTAGGGAAACTTCTAGATGATCATAATGTTGAATACATTAGTAATCCAAGGGGATATTTTAAAGTTAAACAGGATGAACTGATCTCTGAAACGCTAAACAATCCAGTATCTTGTGATATGTATGGAAGGTGCAATGAAATAACTGATATCAATGGATTTACAATTGCTGATATTGTTGAAGTTTTACCAAATTTTTGAGTATTTCTTTATGAATGAAACCAAAACGTAAATAATGACGTAATTTTAGTATGATTGATTATGATTACGACACAATTGTAGTCGGTGCTGGTCCAGCTGGTTCAACTACATCAGCCCTTCTGGCTGAAAAGGGTCATAGGGTTGCTATGATAGAGAAGGATAAATTTCCTAGGTATCATGTCGGTGAATCTCTTATGCCCTTCTGTTACTTCACGCTAGAGCGTCTAGGTTTAGTTGATAAGATGAATGAAATCGGATTTACAAAAAAATTCAGTGTTCAATTTGTTACTGAAGACGGCGCTCAGTCTAAACCTTTTTATTTTTTTCAACATTACGACCATCCTTCCTCAACAACTTGGCAAGTCATGAGATCTGAGTTTGATCAATTGATCATGGAGAAAGCTCGCGATAACGGCACTGAAATTAAAGAGTTAACAAAGGCACAATCATTGATCAAAGAAGATGGAAAAGTTGTCGGTATAAACGTTAAGACAGAATCTGGACATTCATATCCTATTACCGCCCCCATCGTTGTTGATGCTTCTGGTAGAAATACTTTTGCTCAAAATAAACTTAAGTGGAAGAAAAGAGATCCTATGCTTAATAAAGTTGCTATATGGACCTATTACAAAGGTGCTCTTAGAGATCCGGGCTTGGATGCTGGCTCAACCACTGTCGCTTATTTGCCTGGCAAAGGTTGGTTTTGGTATATTCCTCTAGAAGGCGATATTGTCAGCGTCGGAATTGTTGCAGAAAAAGATTACATCTATTCAGGCACTAAAGATTTATCAGAAATTTTTAAGCGTGAGATACAAAATAACGAATGGATAAAAGAACATTTAAAGTCGGGCACTCAATTTGGTAAGATTTGGGCGACAGGTGAATACTCTTATAGGTCTGAGTTTTGTGCAGATGACGGTCTTTTGCTGGTTGGTGACGCATTTGCTTTCCTTGACCCTGTTTTTTCATCGGGAGTATTTTTAGCTCTAAAAAGTGGAGAAATGGCAGCAGACTCCATATCTTTAGCTCTCAACTCAAAAGATTACTCTGCCAAACAATTCGAACCCTATGGCAAAGACCTATGCCACGGTATTGAATCCATGAGAGCTTTAGTTTACGCCTTTTATGATGAAAGTTTTAGCTTCGCAGACTTGATTAAATCTCATCCAGACATGCGTGGAGACCTTACAGATTGCTTAATTGGAGATGTCTTTAAAGACTTCACACAACTTTTTGGAGCCGTATCAGATTTTGCAAACGTTCCATCTAAGCTCTCTCATGGATTAGTTGCCTGATTTTTTGTAATCCCTTAATTTACAACGATAATTGCTTTTATATACTTAATATATTAAGTAATCTATTAGTTGTAACTTTCTCTTTATTACACAAAGGAATACACGAGATTCAATGAATTAATATTAAATGAATCCTTCATTCGAACAAACTAGAAAGCCTGTTTTTTCGGAAACAGACATGGCTGGTATTGTTCACTTCGCATCATTTTTTCCTTATATGGAGGATTGTGAGCATGAATTTTACAGATCTTTAGGTTTGTCTGTTACCAATATGTGTGATGAAGAGGGCAATAGCATTGCATGGCCTAGGGTACACGCCTCTTGTAACTACAAAAAGCCACTACATTTTGAAAAACCTTTTATCATAAAGTTAGAAGTTGTTAAAATTTCTAATAAAACAATTGAATATAGGTTTGATTTCACATCAACCGATAAGCAGATCATTTATGCTAACGGATCTGTAATTGTTGTTTGCGTACAATTCCAAGATTCTGGAATGGAATCAATTGAAATTCCTAATAACATAATTGCTTTGTTACGTAAGGATTAAATATAGTTCTGTTGAAAAAATATGAGCTCCACCCTTAAAATTAATTCTAATAAAAAAAATATGACTTGGTTGTTTTTTGCTTTGCTAACAGTTGCCTCTTGGGGCGTATACGGAATTTTCTTACATAAGGGGGCTGTAGGAATGGCTGACCCCGAAAATGGTAGGTATAAAGCTTTTCTGTGGGTTGGCATTGCTTATTTTGTAACAGCTGTTGCTGCTCCAATACTTGTTCTAACAATTAGAGGTGCTAGCTGGTCAATGTCTGGAAGCGGCATGGCCTGGTCCTTTATTGCTGGAATAGTTGGGGCGATAGGAGCTTTCGGCGTATTATTAGCTTTTGGCGCTAAAGGTCATCCTGCCGTTGTTATGGCTATAATTTTTGCAGGTGCACCCGTCGTAAATGCTTTAATCTCAATTTTCTCTGATCCCCCCGAAGGAGGTATAACCTCAGTACCAAAATTATTTTGGCTTGGCGTTGCCATGGCCGCTATCGGAGGTTGTATTGTAACTAAGTTTAAACCAGTAGGCGCAAAAGCTCATTCTCCGTCACCACCAGCAAAGGTCGACAATTGATCTTATTTAATTCAAATTACCTTTATTCCAAAATTTATAATTGAGATGGAAAATGATGATGAGCTCAATTCATTAAAGGAACTTATATCCAAGCAGTTAAAGTTTCCAAAGTCATTAAATTATAAAAAACTTACAAAAGGCGGTATAAATTCAACAAGGGATATAACCAAAGAATCATTTATTAAAGATTGCCCTTTTACTCTTAAGTCTGAAATAACTCAAGATCATTTAGAATCGCCCCCATTCGGTTCAAACTTAACCTGCAATATTAATTCTTATACTAAGTTAACTAAGACTAGCGGTACTACAGGCAATTCAATATCATGGATTGATACTAATGATGATTGGAATAGCATGCTTGATGCTTGGTCTATAATTTTTGATAGAGCAAATATAGAAAGAACTAAGGATAGGCTTTTCTTTGCTTTTTCTTTTGGCCCTTTTCTTGGCTTTTGGACTGCTTATGAAGCAGCAACAAAATTAAGTTTCATGACAATTCCTGGTGGAGGAATGAGCTCTAAAGCAAGATTAAATTTATTAGAGGACTCAGGAGCCACAGTCCTATTCAGTACACCAACGTATGCTTTAAGATTAGGTAAATTGATTAAACAAAACAACTCAATAAAGATTAATAAAATCATCGTTGCAGGTGAAGGTGGTGGCAGCGTTCCAGAAATAAGAAAAAAAATTAGCAACCTTTGGAATGGTGCTGAGGTTATTGATCATCACGGCATGACAGAAGTTGGACCAGTTACTTTCCAAGATGATTATAATCCTACACGACTTACAATGTTGCCAGGTTTTCATATTGCTGAAGTCATTGATCTCAAAACTCATTGCGAGGTTAACATTGGTGAAACAGGAGAACTCGTCTTAACAACAATTAAGAGACCTGGAAATGCTTTGTTGCGCTTTAAAACCGGTGACCTAGTGAAAAAAGGAATTAGAGAAATTAATGGTAAAAAAGTACTTTCCTTTGATGGAGGTATTATTTCCCGAATAGATGATATGCATGTGATTCGAGGAGTTAATGTCTACCCAAGCTCCATAGATTCGATAATTCAGAGATATGAAGAAATAATTGAATATCGTGTAAAGATAATTACCAAAGACTCAATGAAAGAAATTAAATTAGACGCAGAAATAGATGAATCATCAAATAGTGCTAATTTAAAAATGCGTCTTTCTGATGAATTGCATTCTATACTTAACCTAAGAATTCCTGTATCTTTTGTGCCTACTGGAACATTTGAAAGGTTTGATTTTAAATCACGCAGGTGGATAGTTTAATGATATTAGAACTAAGAGATATAAATAAAAGTTACGCTGAAGGTGATGGCAATCCAGATAGGGTCATCATTAAAAACCTTAACCTTAAAATCGACTTTAATGAGAGCATTTCGATCGTTGGATCGTCTGGCTGTGGCAAAACAACATTATTAAATTTAATTGGAACCCTCGACAACCCGAACAGTGGCGAGATTTTAATAAATGGCAATGATGTTACAAAGATGAGTGACGATGAATTATCGTTGATTAGAGCAAAATACATTGGCTTTATATTTCAGTCTCATCATTTGCTCCCTCAAATATCAGTTATCGAAAACGTTAAGATTCCTTGTATTGCTAATAATGACATCAATAAAGCTTCTATAAATGATAAAGCTGAAGAACTATTAATTAAGGTCGGCTTAAAAGATCAATTTAATAAACTTCCATCACAATTATCTGGAGGCGAAAAACAACGAGTCGCAATAATAAGATCATTAATAAATGAGCCAAACCTTATACTAGCAGATGAGCCTACAGGCTCACTCGATAAATCTAGAGGAGATGAAATAATTGATCTTCTCCAGGATTTATGTATAAACGATAAGACTTCTTTAGTCGTAGTGACACATGACCACGGCATTGCTTCCAGAATGCAAAGGAAATTTACATTCCAAAATTTAGATTTCATTGAATCTTAATGTCTATTCTAAGATTGGCTTTTAAAGGTTTTATTTACAATTGGAGGTTATCCATTTCACTACTAATAGGTACTTTTATTGCTAGCTCTATCTTAACAGGATCATTATTGGTCGGTGACTCAGTAAAGAAAACTCTAAGTGCTAGGGCAAATGAAAGAATAGGCTTAATTAAATCAGCCCTTATATGCGGAGACAGGTTTGTAACTACTGATCTAGTAAAAACGCTTAATCAGAAAATTGATGGTTACACCTTATCTTCTTCACTTCGTTTCCCTGGAACATTAAGTACACCTGATAAAACAAAGCGCTCTAATACTATCAAAATTAATGGTGTAGACCAAAACTTTTGGACCTTATTTGGTAGTAATGACCTTGGATCAAATTATTTAGCTATAAATAGAACCCTAGCGAATCAAAAAAAATTACAGATAGGGGACAGGATAATCGTAAAGTTCGAAATTCCTGGACAAGTTTCAAAGGATGCACCTCTTTCTGGCGAAAGTGATAAGATAGGGTCCATCAGTGGTAACATCACTCATATTGTAGATCCTTCCCAAGGAGGAAGTTTTAACCTTTTTGCAGAACAAGAAAGGCCCCTTAACATATTTTTACCATTAACAGAATTACAATATAAGTCTGATAAGCTTAAAAGATGTAATCTTATATTGTCTAATGAAGTTGAAGGCTTTGAAGAAAGCATTAACAAAAACTGGAGCCTTGGTGATATTGAGCTTCGTTTTAGGCCAACTCATAAAGGATTTAAAGAATTAGTCAGTGAGAGGGTCTTCATAAGTGACAAAATTGAATCATCTATTAAATCAAAAAATCCTAATTCAGAATCTGTAATCTCTTACTTAATTAATGATATCAAAAAGGATTCCCTTACTGTCCCTTACTCTGTAGGAACAGGTATAGGTAATAGTGCTGCCAAAATTTTAGGTTTAACAAAACCAAAAGCAAATGAAGTTATACTTAACAGTTGGTTAAAGCAGACAGAATTGGATGGAGGAATTAACGCTGAAAAGAATGATTTAATTAACATCACATTTTTTGCAGTTAAAGATTCAAGAGAATTTCAAATTATTGGCGATGGATTAGATGAAAATGGGAATCCCACCAATGACACGGTAAGTTTTAAAGTCTCCAATTTTGTAAATGAAGACAATGGTTCATTATCTATGAAATGGGTACCCGATTTCCCAGGTCTCGATACAGCAAAAAACTTAGCAAGCTGGGAAAGCGGAATGCCTTTAGATACTACCAAAATTCGAGATTCAGACGAATTATATTGGGATAAATACCGATCAGCACCAAAAGCGTTCTTCAACTTGGAGCAAGCTCAGGAATTATGGGGGAACAGATTTGGTGCATGCACGTCTATTCTTATTGCGTCAGAATCATTCAATACAGATGAATTTATTTCAAGTTTAAGAGAAGAAATAAACCTTTCTGATTTAGGAATGTCATTTAATGCTATACAAAAAAACGCACAATCATCTGTTAATGATTCCTTGGACTTCGGATCACTTTTTGCCTCGTTAAGCGGCTTTATAATAATTTCGGCATTCTTACTATGCTACGTCTTTGCTTCTTTTTCTGTAGAGTCGAGGACCGTAGAATTAGGAACATATGGAGCCATAGGTTTTACCCGACGTCAGATTGGTAAAATCTTGAAAATTGAATTCCTTTTCTCCCTAATATTAGGTTCATTATTGGGAGCATTTGGTGGCAGTATATATACAAAACTAGCCCTTCTTGGATTTTCAAGTATTTGGTCTGGTGCTACAACAGGAATAGAATTCGTTTACGGTTCGGACCCTTCATCATTCGCTATTGGAGTATTTGGGATAATAATTTTCAGCTATATTGTTATCTCCTTGTCAATTCGTAATATTACGAGAAAGACACCACGCGAACTGCTGTCTGCTGATTCAGTATCGCTCGGTAGCTCGATAGATTTAAAGGTCAAAAAGTCAAAATACATTTATATGTTCATATGCTTTTTCCAAGGTGTATTATTAATGATCCTAGGTAAAAGTTTGGAAGGCATAAAACTAGCATTAACATTTTACGGTTCAGGATTCATGTTTCTCCTAGGATTCATTTTCTTATTCGCCATACGTTTAAAAAAGAGACGCGAAAACCACAACCTTGATTTGATGTCGACCGTTCAAATTTCAACAAGAAATGCAGGAAGAAGAGTCAATCGATCATTAGCAGTGATCTCGACAGTAGCATTAGGTGTATTTCTAGTTGTTGCAGTCAATGCCTTCCGATTAGGAGATGATACAACTGAATCAAATCAAAGTGGAACAGGTGGATTTGAGTTTTTTTCTGAATCAACGTTACCAATATACGAAAACATTAATGATTTAGGAATTAGAGATCAATTTGGCATTGAAGAGTACAGCTTATCTCAACTAAAGTTTTTCCCTTTTAGAAGACTAGTTAACTCTGAAGAAGCTAGTTGCCAAAATCTAAATAATGCAACTAACCCAAGGATACTTGGCACTGATCCCATCCCTCTTGCAGCTAGAAATTCATTCCGTTTTTCATCTACTATTGATATAGATGATTCATTAAACATCGATTCACCATGGATGCTTTTGAATAAGAAATTCGATAACAAAACAATTCCTATAATCGGTGATCAAGCCTCTGTGATGTGGGCATTGAAGAAAAAAATCGGCGACTCAATTGAAGTCATTGATGGTAATGGGAATTTACGCAATCTTCAAATTGTCGCTCTTCTTGAAAACTCAACTCTACAAGGCAATTTAATCATCTCAGAAAATAATTTCTTAGAAATGTATCCTAACACTGGAGGCTATCAAACATTCCTTATTGATTCGAACATTGAAGACAAACAAAAATTATCGAACGATTTAACAAAAGCTTTTGAGTTGAGAGGTTTCGATATAATTGATTCAAATGTGAGACTTGCTAATTATTCCACAGTCCAAAATACCTATATATCTATTTTTAGTGTTCTTGGAGGATTGGGCGTTCTCCTAGGAACTGTTGGTGTCGGAGCAATTATAGCAAGAAGCGTTTTAGAAAGAAGAAACGAACTTTCTATTATGCGTGCTATAGGTTTTAATAAAAAAAATATTCATACTTATGTCTTATACGAACATCTATATTTAGTATTTATTGGAATCTTTATTGGTCTAATTTCCTCGCTAGTTTCAGTAACCCCATCAGCATTCAGTTCTTCTAGTCCACCATTTAACCTTTTGATTATAATCACAATATCCATAACAGTTGGCAGTTGTGTTTTTTGCTATATTGCCACAAGTTTAAGTATTAAGGGAAATTTAATTCAAGGTATAAAAAGCCAATGAGATTATTAACATTATCATTATTTTTTCTAATCAATAATTTGTATTCTGAAGAGAAATACGAAAATAATTTTGAGTCCTACGACATTAAATCATTTCCTGATGACATGATGGAGATTGATGGAGTTTTCAAGGTTGAATCAAATACGGAAGGAAAGAAACATCTTGAAATGGCATCAGAACCATTAACGGAAAATGCTGTTATATTTGGTCCATCGATTAGAAACTCTGCAACACTTCAAGTAAAAGTAAGAGGATTTAAAAAGAGAAGAAGTTATCCACGTTTTGGTATAGGGCTTCATGGAATTTCAGGTTTCAGGCTCCGAATTGTACCTTCTAAAAATATTATTGAGTTAGTAAAAAATGAAGAACCAATTAAAAGCATGCCATTTAATTGGGTATCAGATAAGTGGACAATTCTTAAGCTTCAAATTGTTTATAACAATGAAAATTCAATAATTAAAGGTTGGGCCTGGAGTGAAGGAAGCAAGACACCAGATAATCCGCATATATCATTGATGCACAAAGGTTCACCGGGGCAAGGGAAATCATCTATTTGGGGCACTGCTTATTCTGGTAAAACAATCCTTTTTGATGACATTAATCTGAAATACCAAAAGAAGAAATAATTCTAATATTATTTAGTAATCTTTCTACAAAAAATGTAGTAATTAATTAATAATATTTGTCTTAAATAAGTTATATCCTAAGAGTCTACCTCAATAACATGAAAATTCACCTACTCACCTTCATAGCTTCTATATTTGTATCCACCCTATATTCACAAAATTCTCAAGAACTTGAGAGTATTAATATTTATGGTGACTTAAGTGAATATTTATCATGGCCTCTCAGTGCTACTGCCTTTAGCGGTGATGATCTTTCGATGCATAACAGAAACAATGATCGTGATTTGGCGGATCTTATCCCAAATTTTTCTAAAACAAACACCGGTGTCGGTTCTTTTGGAGATGTTATATCAATTAGAGGTCTAACTAATACACCATTTTTCGGCCCTCCTTCACTTGTACAATATGTTGATGGTGTTCCATCTGGAAATACATCGACACATACAGCTTCTTTTTATGGCACTGATAAGGTTGAAGTGCTTCGTGGCGCCCAAAGTACAATGTTCGGATTAAACTCATATGGTGGTGTAATGAGAATTGAGTCGCGCAAACCAAGTGATCATTTGGAAGCATCATTGAAAACAACCTTAGCTGAGTACGATTCTTTATCAATTATTGGAACACTAATGGGACCTCTAAATGATGAAAATACTATTTCTTATCGCCTTGGACTTAAGCATTATGAAAGAGATGGAGTTATGTCTAATCCATTTCTAGGAATCTCACCTGACCACAAGAATCAGTTTTCATTCAATGGTTCAATATTTTTTAATCCTAATGAAAAACTCGAAATCTCTGTTTCTGCATCATTTGAAGATTTTAATGATGGCGCCCACAGACTCACTCCGTTGACAGGTGATCCCTTTATTGTGAGTTCTGATATTGCAGGACAATCTAACCAAGATTCTGATTCTTTATCTTTAACAATTAAAAATTCTGGAGATTCTATTGATTTCCTTTCTGTAACAGCTTCAAAAAATTGGGAAATTAATCCTTATGTTTTTGATTTAGACTTCAGCTCGAATCCTGGAAATCGTTCATCCATTATTCAATCACAAGATTCTATAAGCCAGGAGTTTCAATTTTCCTCAACTGATAATGATATTTGGGAATGGTCAGTCGGCGGATATTACGGTGACACAAAAATCGCAGGCAACACAACTAGAGATTTTATAATTCCATTGCCACCTGAATTTGGTGGTGGATTTTCCCCCGTAACAACAACTACTAATTATAACTTAGATGAAAAAACCCATGCTCTTTTTGGTCAATTAACATATAATGCAATGCAAGATATTGGCATTCATTTCGGATTGAGAGGGGATCAATATGATAAGAGTATATATAGAACGGCACTGGGCTTGTCCGGTATTCCAGATCCGATTGATTTAAACTCGAATTATTCATTTCTAAGTCCTCGTGCTGGTATTGATTTTGACCTTTCAGGCACTTCATTATTATACTTAAATACAGGATCTTCATACAAACCTGGTGGTTACAGCGCATTTGTTGATGATCCAGACATCGCTAATTTTAAGGAGGAAAAGTCTTGGACCAAAGAGGTTGGCTTAAAGAAGAGATGGCTTGATGACAAAGTTAGAACCAATATGGCGATCTTTCATCATGATATAGATAACTATCAAGTAGAACGATCTTTGATAGCAACTGACTATGCAGTTCTTAATGCTGATGAAGCTGAATCTTATGGAGCTGAAATTGAACTAACTGCTAAATTATTTACAGGTCTAACCTTAGAAGGGTCTTTAGGTAAAATTAAAACTGAGCTAACTAAATTCAAAGACCCTATCACAGGGGATAATATTTCCGGAAATAAAGCTCCATTTGTACCAGAATTAGATGCATCGATTGCAGCAAATTATCTTCATGAATCAGGGCTATTCGCCAGAGTCGAATTAATTCATCAAGGTGAAGTCTATTATAGCGATATAAATAGAACAACAGCCATGGAGGATGGATTTACAGTTTTAAATGCAACTATTGGTTATCGTTCAGATTCTGGATATGAGCTCAGCCTTTTTGGAACTAATATTAACGATGAGACATATTATGTACAAATATCACCAGACCTTAATGCTGGAGCGCTCGGATTACCTAGAATGTTTGGAATTAGGGCGACCTGGAATTACTAAATATTGAAAGATCTATATAATTTTTAATAACGTTATATTTAAGTGTTTGATGAACAATCATTTGCACTTTTAGAGGATTCTAGAGGTAGACTGATATATGGGAAAGGCCCTTTTATAGAATCTTCTACTCCCTCTGTCGACGGAATTTGTTTTTTTCTAAACAATTTTAATTTATCAAATGAGGAGCCCTGGTTAATTCCAAGCGAATTTTCTATTATAGATAGTAAAGATCACTTCTGGTCAACCGAATTTGATATAGAAAGGCTTCAGTGGATGGATCCTACAATTGATTTATTTTCTGATCAATTCAACTCCATCAAGGATTCCATGCGTTCAAACGGACTTCTAAAAACTGTTCCTGTTACTGTATCCTCATCAAAATTTAATGACTTAAGTTCAATCTTCCCGAAAATCGTAAAAAATGGAATCAAAGTAAATGGCCCTTCACATTTTTATGCATTCCGCAATTCGTCCTATGCCTTTGCTGGTCTTTCGCCTGAAATTCTTTTTGAGATAAATAATAACACACTAAGAACTATGGCTCTTGCGGGGACAACTCATGCCGATAACCTTGAAAACTTTCTTGAAGATCAAAAGGAAATTAATGAACATCAAATTGTTGTCGATTCATTGAGAAGGAGGCTCTCTGAATTTGGAGCAATCGTTGAATCCGAAAGAAAAACATTGAATGTAGGTGGAATTATACATTTTCTTACAGAATTTGAAGTTACCCTAAGTGAATTCGCTTCAATAGATCATATATTAAAACAGATTCACCCAACTCCTGCAATTGGAACTGTCCCTAGAAACACTAATACACTTAATACATTAAACCTCCTAAGAAAACAGTCCAATTCACCTTCCATGTTTGCTGCTCCATTTGGCGTTAAAGTTGATGGAAACTTTATATCCTATATCATGATTAGAGGTGTATTTTTTGATGGCAACACCCTATCTCTACCTACTGGCTGCGGAATTACTAAATACAGTGATCTTAATTCAGAGTGGGATGAACTTGCATTAAAACGACAGTGGGTCAAAGATACATTTGGCCTAAATTTGTGAACAACAAGCAACACAATAATATTGCTAGCAATACAATTAAAAATTGCTTAGAGCTAGGAGCTGCTGAATTTATTATATCTTCAGGAGCAAGAAATGCTGAAATTATTCATGCTATTCTAAGTTGTGGTAATTTAAAATATTACTCACATCCTGATGAGAGGGCCGCCGCATTCTTTACTTTAGGCCGTTCGTTAGCAACACAACGTCCAGTAGTTATGATTACAACATCAGGAACAGCAGTAGCTGAACTTTTACCTGCTTGTATCGAGGCTTATTATCAATCTGTCCCGTTAATATTTGTTACTGCCGACAGGCCAGATGAGTTTCGTTATAAAGGCTCCCCTCAAACAATAAACCAAGTAAATATATTTGGCATGTATGCTCACGCTGATCCAGAAAATTGGAAATATGATAAACCATTGCATATCAATGTGCCAATTGTTGAGCCCCAATCAAATTCGTTTGTTTCTTCCGATATAAGTGTAACTATCAAGGATTTTAAAAGCACTATTTGTTCATCAGAATCTACATTAATTTCAAACACAAATAAGCTTAATGATTTCTTAGATACAGAGGATCAAATAAATGTTATTATTGGATCACTTCAATCAAAACTTAGAAAACCAGTATTTGATTTTTTAGATAAAACAAAACTTCCAGTATATGCTGAGTCCACGTCTGGTCTGCGGGAGAAATTATCCTCACTAAATAATAATGATATATCTGCTGACAGAATCATTAGAATCGGAGGAGTTCCAAGTTGCAGGTATTGGAGAGATTTAGAAAAAAATAATGCAGTTAAAGTATTTTCCATTGCAAAGAACGGACTCCCCGGCATTTCAAGAACTTCCGAAGTCGTAACAGAAGTTAACTGGAACCTTATTGACTACCATAACGACTGCACACCGAAAAATAGGAACGACTCAAATAAAGAAGCTATCAAAATAATTTCTAATCATCCTTTAAGTGAAGTCGCTTTAATAAATAAGCTATCAAAAGTCATAGGCAATGAATCTATAGTATTTCTAGGTAACAGCATGCCCATTAGAGAATGGCAAATTGCAGCTACTTTTGAAGACAAGAAATGTGATTTCTTCTCAAACAGAGGAGCCAACGGTATAGATGGTAATCTTTCTACTTTTTTAGGGCTTTCCAACAACTATAAGAGCGCTTGGGGAATTTTCGGTGACTTGACTGCACTATGTGATTTGAATTCTTTATGGTTCATTCATCAACTTCAAAATCGCAACATTAAGATTGTCGTAATTAATAATGGAGGTGGTGAAATATTCGACCACGTTAAATCGTTAAAACCCGCTTCAGAAGCGCTGAAAAATACTATTAAAAATACTCACGATTTGAATTTTAAAATGTGGGCTAAAATGTGGGACATTAATTATTTAAGGGTAGATAATCCTAATCACTTTAATGATATTGATATTGGCACATCAATTATTGAATTATTCCCTAACAAGGATCAATCCATGCGCTTCTGGAACAGCTACAATAAATTATGATGTGTTTCCTACATGGTGCGGCAGGCCACTATACTGATTGGTCGGAAATTATTGGTCAGCTACCATCTCACGACTCTACTTCCTTTAATCTTTATAACATTGTTGACCACAAAATCAACGATGCTGCACTTAAGATAAATGATCTAAACCCAGATGGTGAAATTCTTATAGGTTATTCAATGGGAGGTAGAATCGCACTGCATTGTCTACTAGCCGATAACTCCCCATGGAAAAAAGCGATAATTTTTTCTACTCATACAGGGTTAGTATCAACAAAGGACAAAAAAATCAGAAGAGCTCAAGATAATGATTGGGCATCATTAGCTGAAAGTAACTTTAATTCATTCTTAATTAATTGGAATAGCCAAAATGTTTTCTCAAATTCCTCCCTAATTAATCGTGATTACAGGCAATCGAATATTGCATCAGCAATCTCTAAATCGTTTCTAAACTGGTCACTTGCTGAACAAATTTACCTCAATCCATTTCTTCAAAAGATCCGTATTCCTGTATGTTGGGTTGTTGGTCAGAATGATCCGAAATTTGTTAAAATAGGTAAAACCGCAACAAATTTAATACCAAATTCAGAGTTAAATATCAGTCAAGCTTCGGGGCACAGAGTTCCTTGGGATGATCAAAAATTTACGATTCAGACAATCAAAAGTTTTCTTCAATAATAAAATTGTGTATTGATTATAACTATGTGGGAAAAAATAAAAGATTTTGATGATATTAAGTTAGAATCTACTAAGGATGGCGTTGCCAAACTAACTATCAACAGGCCTGAAGTAAGAAATGCCTTTAGACCTAAAACTGTAAGCGAAATGCTTTCGGCTCTAGATATAGTTAACGAAAGCTCTGAAATAGGGGTTTTAATCATTACAGGATATGGTGACAAAGCATTTTGTTCTGGAGGCGATCAAAAGGTTCGTGGTGATGCTGGTTATCTTGGGGATGATGGAGTTCCTAGGTTAAATATTCTTGAGGTCCAGAAACGTATTAGGTCATTGCCAAAACCTGTCATTGCGATGGTTGCGGGTTACGCAATTGGTGGTGGACACGTACTCCACGTTGTATGTGATTTAACGATTGCTGCTGATAATGCAATATTCGGACAAACTGGCCCAAAGGTAGGATCCTTCGATGGCGGTCTTGGTTCAAGTTACCTCGCTCGAATTGTAGGACAAAAAAAAGCTAGAGAAATATGGTTTATGTGTCGTCAGTATAATGCCGAACAGGCTTTAGACATGGGTCTTGTCAATACTGTAGTCCCTCTAAGCAAACTAGAAGATGAAACACTCAATTGGGCGAGACAAATACTTGAGCATTCCCCGATAGCTCTTCGCTGCCTAAAATCAGCTTTAAATGCTGACTGCGACGGGCAAATGGGATTACTTGATCTTGCTGGCAATGCGACACTCCTATATTATATGTCTGAAGAAGCTAAAGAAGGAAAGAATGCATTTTTAGAAAAACGAAATCCTGACTTTAGTAAATTTCCTAGACTTCCTTAGTTATGCAATCAAGTGAGACGAATTACTATTCATCCCTCTTTCTTGCTTCAAGACCTAAAACGTTATTAGCCTCAGTTCTTCCTGTTGTACTTGGATCGCATTTAGCCTTCATTCAAACAAGTTCGATTGATATTGTTTTATTATCTTCAATAATTTTATCCGTATTGTGTATTCAAGTTGCAACCAATTTTTTTAATGATTCACTAGATAATTTAAAGGGAGCTGACACTGTCGATAGAATTGGCCCTAAAAGAATGGTATCAACCGGTCAAATACCCTCTCAAAGTCTAATAATTGCTGGTATTACTTTTGTGCTGATGGCTATAACATTTTCTTTGCCTATCGTCGTTGCTAGAGGTTTACCCATTGTTTGTATAGGTATAGTTTCTCTGATACTTTCCTATTGTTATACAGGTGGTCCATGGCCATTAGCCTATAAGGGGTTAGGGGAATTGTTTGTATTTCTTTTTTTTGGTTTAACTTCAGTCGCAGGAACTTATTTCGTCTTCATTGGTAATATTGATTTAAAGTCAATGCTACTAGGTGCACAGTCTGGACTCCTTTGTTGTGTAATTATAGCAATCAACAATGCTAGAGACATTGAAGGAGATATCAGGTGCGGAAAACTAACTTTAGCTGCAAGGTTTGGTCTTAGTTTTGCTAGAACTCAAATACTTTGTTTTTCAGTTTTACCTTATATAATTGGATTTTTATGGATTCCTTTAGGAAATACGAAGATGGCCTTATTGCCACTTATTGGTTTACCTCTTTCTATTCTAATTTCATTCTTCATTTTTAGAACAGTACCATCCAAATCATACAACAAATTTCTCGGACTATCTGTGATCTCCTATACTAAGTTCGTCTTTCTTATTATTTTAAGTCATTATTTATTATGAATCAGATTATACAGTTTCATAAATACGAAAAACATTTTGAAACACCACCTAATGCAAAAACTAAAGACCTTGTCATAACTGGAGCATTACTAAAATATAATTTTGGATACGCTTGTTTGCAACCATGGCCAACTTTAGGTGATGAGAATTTACAATATCATTTAAACTCTATTATAGATGGCACTTTTACCGAGATGGCTCAAGCAGCGCTAAAGTGTTGTGAAATTGATGGTCGCGCTCGACGTTCAAAGATTAATCTTTTCGATTCACTTCGTCTCCCCAAATATCACCACACTCTCGACTGCTTTGATAATTTAAATATTCAAATCCCAAATTTCGATGAATTTACTCATGTAAAAATAAAGTGTAACAATGATATTAATAATATTTTTGAAATTGTTAAAGCGCTCTATAAAACTTCAATTATTCGTTTGGATTTCAATTCATGCTTAACAGTGGAAGAATTTTTAGAATTTATTTCACTTCTAAATTCAGACCATAAAACGAAAATTGATTTTATTGAGGACCCGATTCCATATGACGCCCATTTGTGGGATAACATACAAACTAAATCTGGTTTGGATTTTGCTCTTGATAGAGGACCAATAGATGCAGTTTCAGGCTATAAAATCAAAATATGGAAACCAAACTTAATTGCAAGTGAACCTAAATCGTTTCCATTATGTATAACTCATAATATGGATCATGAACTTGGGATGCGTTATGCAACATATCGTGCAGCGACATCAAAATACACATCCTCTATCCATGGAACTGGTCAATTTGATTCATCACAAAATGGTACTGGCTTAGGCATGGATGAATACCTTAAAAACCTTCACTGGGAAACCCTTAGATGAAAACGGGTAATATTGATAATAAAATTTGGGAAGATGAGGGAAATTTTATTATTGCCTCAAATAAAAATCCTATAATTCAAAATAACATTAATGACTTTTGTTCGACTTCAAGCCTATCTAATAAAATAATTATTCCTACCTCTGGAAGTTCAAATATTCCTAAGTGGGTAATACTCTCAAAAAAAGCTATCCTTAAATCGGCTGAATCCGTCAATTCCCATTTGGATATAAATAGTGATGATAAATGGTTATGCTGCCTCCCTGTAAATCATATTAGTGGTCTTAGCATATTTGCTAGAGCTTATATGAACTCTTCTACTGTTTCTATTCTTGAAGGTAAATGGAATGTAAATTCATTTAACGAATCCATAAATTATAATAAAATCACTTTTTCCTCATTAGTTCCAACACAACTATATGACATTGTTAAATCAAGATTGTCACCTAATCCAAATTTGAGAGGACTAGTTATTGGAGGTGACCATCTTGACCAAAGATTACTTGAAAAAAGTATAGATCTGGGTTGGCCAATATTAAGAACTTATGGGATGACTGAAACTTGCTCTCAAGTGGCAACAGAACCTAATCAAGGTTACGGACTAAAGTTACTTAATATATGGAATATTAAAATTAACGCGAATGGAGAAATTCTTTTAAAAGGCGACTCCTTATTTGAAGGATATATTAACATTAATCCCAATAAACATGTTGAGTTAACTTCACCAATTAGCATTGATGGGTGGTTTAATACTGGAGACTACGGAAATCTTAGAGATAAGAAACTAGAAATTATTGGCCGAGAAGATCAACAAATAAAAATATTTGGTGAAAAGGTTAACCTGAAATATTTAAAGTCTAAAATTTCATCACTCTATGGTGATGCATATACAATAGTCAAATATCCAGACGAAAGAAAAGGTTCAAAATTACTGATGATCTCGGATGATACAGTGAATTCCAAAAATGCATTCAATGATTATAACTCTAAAGCATCAGGTGTTGAGAAAGTTGATGAACTATTAATTATCAAAAAAATCCCGAGGACTGATCTAGGTAAAATAGAAGAGTCAAAACTTCACTTAATTTTAGAAAAAATTATAGAAGCGTGATTTCCCCAAAAGCCTAAAGAAGTGGAAAGGACATTATTAACAGTTTTTTTCAAAGGCTCACCCTCAATAAGATTAAGTTTTATATTTCGATCCTGTTCTACAAGGTTAGTAGTATGTGGAACGACACTATTACTTATACATTTTATAGACAATACAGCTTCAAGAGCTGGTGAAGCACCTAAGCAATGTCCAGTAATTGGTTTTATTGAACTAACTGGAACAGCGTTTAAGCCATCAACAAGGTTAATAGCATTAGATTCACAAAGATCATTTAACTGAGTGCCTGTACCATGTGCATTTATGTAATCAATATCACTTGGATTCAAACCTGACATGTGAATTGTCTTCTCAATAGAATGAGCAAATTTATGACCGCTTAATTGCACTCCAACTTTACCAGCTTGCGATAATCCTGTGCTACATCCCGATACAGCAGCTAAGGGAGTGCCTCTTCTTTTATCTACATGATTCAATGATTCAAGAACAAGAAATCCTGCGCCTTCGCCAACAATAAGACCATTCCTTCTCTTATCAAAGGGTTTGCATGTATGCTCAGGAATAGAATCTTCACCAACTAATCCAGCTGCTCTCATAACATTGATTATGGATTGATTAATTACTGATTCAACGCCCCCAACAACAACCACATCACAGGTCCCGGATTCAATCAAGCTAGCCCCTATAGATATGGCTGATGCACTAGAGGAACAAGTTGAAGAAATTGTGAATGATGGACCTGAAGCGTTAAGTAACTGAGAAATGGATCCACTGATGGAAGCAATAGTGCCAGTGGCAGCAAGGGAGGGGAGTTGTTTCATTTTAGAGAGTTGCCTCCTATAGGTCTCTTCCCATTTCCCAACGGGCCCCCTTGAAGTGCCAATTATAACACCAACTCTATCCATATCTAAATCATATTGATCGAGACCTGAATCGCTCCAGGCTTCTTGAGCTGAATAAGCAGCCAGTTTTGATGTTCTATCTAATTTTCTAAAAGAAGGAAACCCTTCAAGGAAGAAGTCTCTGTCATCGATACTGCATACAGGAACTTTAACCGTATCATTAGCAACACTTAAATTGATAAAATTAGTTTTTACAGATGATGAAATGGCAGCATTGATCAACTCATCTGGATTTTTACAATTTGAGCTGATTGAACCAATTCCTGTAACTGAAATTATCATGTTTATATAAAATATGATATTCGCCCATTGCAATTAACTACGCAAACCTAGATAGTTACTTTTATATCAAATGAGGGAGATAAATTTTATATCATCTGAAAAATTTAATTCACATGAATACGATGAAATTATTGATGTTAGATCTCCTAGTGAATTTCATGAAGACCATTTACCAAATGCAATAAATCTTCCTGTTCTATCTAATTTAGAAAGGGAGCACATTGGTACTATATACAAGCAGGAAAGCCCATTTACCGCCAAAAGAAAGGGGGCTGAATTGGTTTCATTTAATATTTCTAAACATCTCAAGAACTATTTCAGCAATAAAGAAAAGGACTATTCTCCTTTAGTCTACTGCTGGAGAGGAGGTCAACGATCTAAGTCATTATCTATAATATTAAATTCAATTGGTTGGAAACCAACAATCCTAGAAGGTGGATACAAAAGTTATAGAAAGCACATTATTAACTCACTAGACAAAATTTTATCCACAGGATTTAATTTAAAAATTATTTCTGGATTAACGGGCTCAGGAAAAACCAAACTTTTAAAGCAGCTTTCATTAGCTGGAGCTCAAGTTATTGATTTAGAAGGGCTAGCCAAACATAAAGGTTCTGCTTTAGGTGATGAAGTTAATTCGGCCCAACCAAGTCAAAAAATGTTCGAAAGAAACATTTACGAATTACTTCAAAGTTTTAATGCAGGCATTCCTATATTTTTAGAATCTGAAAGCTCTAGAATAGGCAACCTTCAAGTGCCTGCAAAATTATGGAATTTAATGAAAATAAGTTCTCTTATTGAAATTCAAATTACTCATGACAAAAGAATCGAATTGTTAATAAATGAATACCAACATTTGATTAACGACCCAAAGCTCCTTCTCTCGAAGCTTGAAAAGATTAAACATTTGAAGCCCGCTTCAGTATTTGAAAATTGGATTAATCTAATAAATCAACGCAATGTTCCTAGTTTTGTTGATTCAATTCTTAAAGATCATTATGATCAAGCATATCTTAATTCAAGAGGAAATACGTATTTAAACGATCCCGAAGATAGTTATTCTCTAGATGACATTTCAGATAAGTCATACGGTTATTTGGCTAAAAGAATCTTATCTAACACATAATTCATTATGCCATCTTCGATTTTGTCTGACCGCTACCTTTGATCAAATATTTATATGATGTTAACTCCCTCAATGCCATTGGGCCCCTTGCGTGAAGTTTATCTGTACTTATTCCAATCTCTGCACCAAACCCAAACTCTTCGCCATCACTAAATCGCGTTGATACATTCCAAAAGACGGTGGCTGAATCAATTCTTTTCATGAATAATTCAGCGTTATCAACAGACTCTGTCACAATGCAATCGCTATGATGTGAGCCATATTCATTTATATGATCAATTGCTTCGTGGATATCACTAACAACTTTGATTGATAAAATGAGATCTAAGTATTCAGTCACCCAATCTTCATTTGAAGCGGGCACTGAGTCTATACCTAGAAGAGTAGATGATTGTTTGTCTGCACGAATTTCTACTCCCTTTGCAATTAGATCTTTTCCAATTAGAGGTAGAAAATCCATTGCTATGGATTCGGCTACGAGGAGAGTTTCAAGTGCATTACAAACACTTGGTTTTTGAGTTTTAGCATCAACTACAATATCTCGAGCCATTTTTATATCACAATCTGAATCGATATAGGTATGACATATTCCATCATAATGCTTAATTACTGGCATTCTAGCCATTGATACAACAGCTTCAATTAACCCAGCTCCGCCTCTTGGAATAATAAGATCAAGGAACTGGTCCATCTCTGCAAGATGCTGCACACACTCTCTCTCTGTAAAAGGAATTAGTTGGATGCTATTTTGAGGCAAGCCGGCCCTTTCACCACCCATTTGTAAAGATTTAGCAATAGCCAGATTTGAGTTAATGGATTCTTTCCCCCCCCTCAGAATTGTTGCATTACCCGTTTTTAAACATAAAACAGCAGCATCACTAGTAACATTAGGTCTAGATTCAAATATAATTCCTATGACTCCTATAGGCACTCTGATTTGTTTAATATTCATTCCATTTGGCCTTTGCCAATCATCCATTATTTCTCCAACTGGATCGGATAGGGATGCCACTTGTTTAATACCATTAGCCATGGCTTCTATCCTAGACTGGTTAAGATCAAGCCTGTCAACCATTGCAGAGGAAAGACCATTTTCTTTAGCCGCGGCAACATCAAGATCATTGGCTTCAATTATGACATCACAATCCTTTAATAGTTGTGTAGCCATTGATAAAAGAATTTTATTTTTTTGATCGCTGGACAGATCAGATAGATGCCTAGATGCGATCAATGCATCTTCTCCCATCTTTTCTACAGTTTCCTTAATATTAATACTCATAGTTAAGATTTAATTCTTGTGCATAATCCAACTCCAGAAATCAGCTCATTAATTTGATCATACTTCCTTCCATTAGCAATTAAAGCAGGAACGCCAGCTTTTGAAGC
>Ga0209404_10000294_pt1 | contig 39973 bp, 55 predicted proteins | sample TroAtlMetagenome_2_FD_187447 | JGI IMG/M metagenome (GOLD analysis project Ga0209404, IMG submission 187447) | Marine eukaryotic phytoplankton communities from Atlantic Ocean - Tropical Atlantic ANT8 Metagenome (SPAdes) (version 2) | ecosystem: Environmental > Aquatic > Marine > Oceanic...
ATAATTCCATTAAATTCATAACTACTAGCAGTCCTAGATTTAGGAGATACATTAATTACAAAGTGACCAGTATCTTCATAGTCAATACTCATAGTTCTTAACTGCAACCTGCCAGAGTTGACTGTTATAGTAGCATTCTTTTCTTTGACATGTTGTTGTGAAAATTGATAAGTAAATGTATAGGGAATACCTACTAGAGCTGCCGATGCACTATAGTCACCAGTAGCTGTAACTGTTGTTGTAGTAGATCGAGTTAGTGTAGGAATATCAACACCTTTTCTACTAGACCAAGCTCCTGACTTTACAACCTTTACTGTGTCACTTGTAGGAATAGGGTAAGGCAAAGTCCAAGTCGTAATGTTAGTACCTGAGTTATAAGAACCAGTAAGAGAAGTCTTTCTATCTAGCCTTACATTAAAATCTAAACCAGTATCAGCAGGATATTGTAACTCCATCTTCTCAATATAAACACCATCTGTTCTTGCTATAATTAAGTACAAAGTGTTTTCTAATAAATCAATATTAAGAATAGTATCGTTGTTGGATAGCTCGTAAAATGACCAAGCTGATAGAGCTTTCTTAGCTCTTGTTATTGTTGTTTCACCAGCAGTAAAATACCATCGGTAAACATAAATTCTATTTACATCTCCTGAAGTAATCGCATAAAGTGAATCTTCAGAATTAGATGCAACCATTGTTTTTACATTGTTAGGAATATATTGAGGAATATGAGCTGTAATGTTTGCAGCATTCTTTGTGATATTATCTTCGTCTACAAAATATTCTCTTACGTTTGTAAATGCACCTTTTCTATATGCAAAGTAAACATTATTACCAGCTCCGACAGGTTGTACATTTGTATCAACCTCAAACTCAGTGGTTGCAGTAATACTAATTGTTTCTGGTGTTAGGTTACCATTAGACTCTAAGATAAATTGTGTTTTATCTGAGAAGAACAATAAACTCTCATTGTAGGGTATAACTCTTTTCAAAATAGAAACACTAGTGTGACTGACTGTCACATCTATAGGTGAATCATCTAGTAAAGCTGTAACTGTACTAGGAAAGAAATTAAAGAAATCACCAGCTCTACTAAAAATTACATTCTCATCGGATATAAATCCAAGTCTATTTTTATGAAAGAAAACACCATTAATAGTTTGTCCTACAAAACTTGGGTCAGGAACTGATTCTAAATCCCCTACAGTTCTGTCATCATAAGTAGCTCTGTCAAACGTAAATGCACCACCAGACAAAGAAAGTTTATGTGGCATTGTTGTATTATTTATTTGAAACGTAATACCTGGCTTTACAGTTTCCTCATAGTCACCTCCAGTAGAAGTGGCCTTTACATAGTATTCATCAAACTCGTTACTAGGGTCACCTATAATTTTAAAAATATCTCCGATACTTACACTTGAAGTTGGAAGTTGAGAAAATTGGTTTTTTTCATCAGTAATACTTCCTGGTGTAGTACCTGTATTCATGGCAACTGTTATTTTTTTATTTATAATAAAAGTAAAATCAGCAACAGTTAAAAACTCTAAATCAGTTGAGGGATTACTGCATACTAAATAACCTGTACCATTAGGTGTGTTTACAGTAACAGAGTTACCACTTAGGTCATAGGCAACTACAGATGCAGTTGAATTGTCACTAGTAACAACAACTATATATTGATTGCTTGTATCTCTGTTTACAACATGGATAGCTGCATTACTTAATGATGAAGATGAAATTTTTGCTACATGTTCTGTTGGTGGCCTTTTAAGTAAACCATCGACAACTGAACTAACTCCATTAATTTGACTATCACACTGTGTAAGTTGTCTCAGTGTAGATGGTTGTTGTGAAACACCATTTATTAAATTTGGTATTGATGTACTGACTAAAGGCATTGGTTACCTCAAGGCTCGTCTTAGTACACCCCTGTTAACAATCTTACGAGTGGTAAAGTTGTCATTAAGTACGTTGTAATCTTGTGTTTGAGCTTCTATTTGTTCAAAGTATAGTAAAGCTTCATTCTCATCAGCTTGAGTAAATCCTGATAAAGTTTGTGATCCTAATATTCTATTTTGAAATCTTCGTGCAGATTTAACTGTTATGTATCTTCTTACATGTTGAGGTAAATCTGTAAATTCTAAGAGTAAAACCATAGTAACAAACAGAGTGCCAGTAAAAGTTGTAAAACTTCGTTGCCCTCTATCATATAACCTTGTTCCTCTTTGTACGACATCAGTCTGTAGTGATTGACCAGTAGTATCTACACTAACACAATTAACAGGTAAATCTATTTCTCCATCTGTATTAGGAGTAATAGGAAAGTTTATTTCTGTATTACAATGTAATCCTCTAGATTGAATTTCTACATTTGTTTCATCTAAAATACTTTCAGCAATAGAAACATCAGCAAGAGTTGCATCATCTAAAGATGAAACTGGAGCTTCACCTATTGATGCAAGCATAATGTTTACAGCTTGTATTTTACTAGTCGGTGTTAATGCCATTTAATATTCCTAAGTTAAAAAAAGGAGCACCATTACGATGCTCCTTAGTTTTAGTTTTATTTTTTAGCACAAGCATATGCATTGATTTCAAGGCCAATAGCAATAGCTTGAACTTTTGGTTTAGTCCAAATCGCCATATTATATTTCTCCTATAATTAAGACGTTTGAATTTGAATAGCAGCTTCAGGTCTAAGAACACCATGACCAGCAGCATATTTTGCTACCATTAGTGTACCTTGTCTTCTGATGTCATATTCTGACTCGACTGCAAGATCCATTAATTTAACTGTACCCACAGCAGATGGGTGTGAAATAACAGCCACTGTATTTGCAGCAGCAGCTACTTGTTGACCATTAGCACCACCAGCATCTACACCAGTACCAGTAACATTGGCAGTTGGTAGATGAGGTACTTTAATTAAATTCATACCAGCTAACTGAGGAACTTGTCCTGTTGCGATTGAACCTTGACCTGAAAAGTCAACATTCACAGCATTAGTAGCATTAGCTAAAAGATAATATTGCTCTGGTTTTAAGAAACAATATCTGTCTTCTGCTGGTACATAGTTGTCATCCAAAGTTTCGGCTGCTGAGAAAATACTAGCAATTAAAGATGTTGCATTAGTATTAGCATCTGCATCAGTAATCACTGTACCTGATGGATAACTTGTATCACCAACATTAGCTGTAGATTCGTTTGCAGCAGCAACCATCATTTGTAAAACGTGCTTATCCATTTGGAAAGCAAGTGCTCTACCCATCTCTTGCGAGTAGATAGATCTTACATCATAATGATTTTTTGCTTCATCGATATTAGCAATAAAGTGATGTGATATTAATAGGTCATTGATTTGAATAACTTTCTCGTTGTGGTTCAAATCTGTACCTACGATTTCAGCTCCAGGAGTGTGGTAAGCAGCACTTGATCTTCCCATTACTGGAAATTGAGCACTTTTTCCTGAAGATATTTGTCGGACAAGATGTTTGTCCATTGTTACGGCAGTTCTTTCAAATGATTCCATAACCTCACCACTGAACACTTTAAGAAATAAAGAGTTTGCATTAGCATAGTTACTATCATTTGCATTAACTGCACCTAGTCTTGAGACTGTTGCATTAGTCATGTTTTATCTCCTTGATAAAATAAGTTAATATAAATGTTTTCTATCTACACCTTACTTCGCAAAAGTATTCTCCTCGGAGAGTTTTGTTCGTTTTGGTTTTGATTAGAGTTTGGAACGAGCCAACTTATCTTGAACTTCTTGTTGATAAGATGGATCTTTACGATACTCTGGTTTTGCCATGTCAGCAGTGACTTGACTCCAGTTATCATATCCGACTCCAGTGGATGCAGCAGATTTACCACCAACTAGTGATGGGTCTGTGCCCTCTGAACTTGTATATCTAGCATTTAAACCTTGTACTGCAAGATTTATTTGGTTTATATCAGAACTGTTAACAGCAGTGTTGAAAGCATTAACTTCATCTTTTGATAAACTATCTTTCGCCCAGTTAACCATTTCTGTATAATGTTCTTTACCACCTACATTATTGTAAACTTGGTTTTGAACATTTGTTGCTAGTGCCTGTTGACCTTGAATATATTGATCAACGACATTTCTTGGTATACCTTTTTGTTCCATCTCAGCATAGCTTGAGTCAGAAAGACTACCATTACTGTTATATTCATTTGAATACTTACCAAAATCTAAACCTACAGACTCCAATGCTTCTTCTGCATTTTCACCTTGTATTTCTAAAGTATCATCTTTAGGTTTTTCTGTTGGTTGTTCTTTTGGTTCTTCAGCTTTTTGTTTTTGTGTAAGCTTTGTGTATTCACCCTGAAGTGAGTCATAAGCTTTTGCTAAGTCTTCAGGAGACTTAAACTTTTCTTGTAACCACTCAGGTCGTTCTTGTGTTGTTGTTGCTTCTTCCTTAACTTCTTCTTGAGGTTTCTCGGAAGTAGTTTCTTCTGATTTTATTGTAACTGTTTCAACCATGATTAACTCTTTACAATAATTGAGCCTTGAGCATTACGATACTTTTTACCTGCTTCGGCAGTTTGTGCATTCCATAATGGTAGGTCTTCAATTTTTAGTTCTTTAGTCTTGGTTTCTTCTTTTGGATTATCCTTATCACTAAGGGTCTTACTCAGTTTCATTTGTAGTTCCTTGTTGTTGTTGTGGTTGCTGGAGATTTTGAGCTGAAGCTTTAGCATATTCTTTTACAGCTCCAGGTGCAGCTTTCTCCATAGCAGAGTTTAACATTTGTTGCTGCATAGCTTGCTGTTGTTCTTGAACTTCAGCAGCTAGTTGCTCGTCAGTTTTAATTAGACCTGACGTATCTATTCCATGACCAGTAGCTAACCTAGTTATCAAATCACCAAAGTCAACTCTTTGAATTGTTTCTGGATTAGCTTGAGCTAGTTGAATAACATCTGTCATAAAGGTTCTAAGCTTATTAAGATCATTACCTCTGCCAAGAGCTTCAATACCAGTTATAATTACTGGAGCTACTTTGTCTTTTGGAATCTTTGGTATCTTACCACTTGCTGACATTCTTTGCATAAGAATATTAACAATAGGTAATTGCATTTCTTGAGATAGAATAGAGTAAACACCACCAAGTGCTGTCTCTAATTCTTGAGCCATATATCTAATTTCTTCAGCAGTAACTCTTTCAGCTTTTCTTTGTATTGCAGAGTTAAGTAAGAAATCAAATGCTAGTCGTTCTTCAATTCTTGTAATAGCTTGAAGAGACACTTGCATGTCTGCTCTTTTTTCAGTTTGTAAAACTCGTACATCATCAGGTTGACCAGTAATCACTGCACCATTTTCAGCTTCAGCTATATCTCTTTTTCGTGTAGTAGCATTAGGCCTTACTAAGAATACAACTTTAGATGTGGCAGCAGCAGCTTCAACCAATGCTTCGGTCAAACCCTCTAGACTTTTTAAGTCTCCTATAAATTCTTCACAGTAACTTCTACCATAATCTTCATTATCAATCCTAACCATTCTTAATGGTATAAAAGGTAAAAGTTCTTTTTTGTATCTTCCTTGCGACTTAGGAATAATTACATCTTTAACTTCTTGTTGAACATTATAAAAATCACCATCTTTTGTGACAACAGTAAATACTTCAACATCTTCATCTTGATTTTTTATGTCAGCTTGTTGTCTAATTTCTTCGTCAAGTGACATCGGTGAAACCATTTCTTTTACAATGATTTCTAATACCTCACCTTGTGGATCTCTTTTTACACCAAAAGAGTGTAAAGGAAAAACTCTCAGATTTCCTTTTTTAGGTAAATGTAATAATACGTTACCACCTACAATTAAATGCTTAAGAGCTTCAAATACTGGAACTCTTATAGCTGAATTTTCAACTTCAGCTTGTATTTCTCTTTCTATGTTAGCAAGTGTATCTTCTACTTTTGTTTTTAAACCAGGTTGATTAACTAATTCTTTTTTAGTTTTTGAGTCAACAGACAATCTAAAGAAAGGGCTATTAGGTGGAAACAACAATAGTAATAGTTTACTTGCAAGATTGTTTACACCTCGTGAACCAACAGATTGATAGGGTTGATATAAATCATTACTATAAGAAAAACCCTCATAAGGTAATAAAGAGGGTATAGTTAACTCAGCACACTCTCGTGCCCTATCAAGATAAAGTTCTCTTTCTGTTGCTAACTTTTCGTATCTGCCTGATGCACTCATTCTAAGTAGGTATGTTTAAACCAGAACCACCACCATAAGAACCACCTAGTGCTATGTCAGAACCAGTAGTTCTCAACGAGCTTCTTCCTTTTTTCTTTTTCTTTTGTGACTCATTATCCACTAACTCTGGTGTCTCAATATCTGATGGATCAGTAAGAGGTGGAGGAGGAGCAGCAGCAGGAGGGGGTTTTGGAGCACTAAATACACACATATTATTCTTCCTTATTTTCTTCGTTTTCTTTTAATGTTATTAACCATTGAACAACTGACCTTTGACCAGATTTAAACCATATTTCTCTATCAGTAAGTTTTATATCTGGACACTCATTTGGAAAAATCTTATCGAGTTCGTCTATAAGATCTTCTAATTTATAAGGTAATTGTTCCATGAAATGTTTCTAAAACCAGTAGTACAGCTATCTTACTGGACAAGCTCCTGTTGCACATTCATCATCCTTTAGCTCTTCTAATGAATTTGCCGAGTTAATATCTATAGGTTCTAATTGTTTTACATACTCATCGTGTTCTTCTTTAGTTACTACTTCTTGTGGTAAGTAAGGATAACCAAGGTCAGAAGCTGATTTTGTAGGGTCATTTCTGTAAAGAAAAGAAACACCTATGTAAATATCCCAATTCTTAAGTAACCATTCTATTATTGCTGGAACTTCTTTTTTATCATACGAGATTGTAACTGAGCAGTTATGGTCAACATAGTTTTCCATTAACAGTTTATATCTATCTAGTTGATCAACTGCTGCTTCCAAGTTTACTTCTTTACCATCTACTTCTGTAAAATCAACATTGTCATGACAAACAGGAAATGTAACTAAAACACTTGTATCATCATAAGGATTATCCATAACCTTGTAGTTACTTTGTTTTAATTTTTCTACAAGAGGATCGCTTTTAGAAAAGTTAATGTTATTAAATATGTATTTACCTAATGGTTTATGTACTCCCTCAGTGGTGTCCATTATTTTAGATAAAGTTCCACTAGGCTTAACAGTTGTTACAGCTTTAGGTCTTGGCATATTAAGTTCTTCAGCCATACTTTCAGCTCCTTTAACTGCTATTTCTTTTAATCCTTTAAATGATTTAGCAGAGTCACAATGTTCCCAACTTACAATTCCAGTTAGGCCAACTCCACATAATCTTAGGAAATTATTAAGCTCATGCCATGTGTCTGCTAACACTCCATCTTTTAGATTAACACAAGTTTGTCTATAGTTAGCTCTTGCAATTAAATAAATAGCTCTAAGTAAACCCTCCCAATCACCATTGAATTTTCCTAAATCACACTCGACTAAGTTACAAAAATTTTTGTTACCTAAAAGTATTTCTGCACATGGATTTAAACCTTTAAACCATGCTGCTTTTCTTTTTGCTGTTTCAGCATTTATAAAACCAGGTTCTGAACCTCCAGCTTCTTCCATTAATTTAAATATATAATGTAGTTCTGCTTTTGTAGGTTTTTGATGAAACACTAACGAGTTATTAGATTGACTTCTTTGTGGGTTGTCATTGAAATGATCTTTCTTAGCTTTAGCAAAATCTTCCCACTCAGGACTATTATAATCTAATAAGCATATTTCTGCTGATCGTCTACTTGATAGTACAGTTCCTACCCAATTAATAATGTCCAAAATATCCAAATGGCTAAGAAGATTACCAGACCTCCTATTAAGTATGTCAACGATTTGTAAAAATGCTTTTGACAAAAGTTTATCGCCTTGCGAAATCCAACCATAACCTGAGAGTCTCGAACCCTCTGGTCTAATTTCAGAGAAGTCAATAACCAGTTTTTCACAGTCATACTTACCAGCAAGAAGTTTTCCAAGACCTTTGCACCAACTTTCGGCACTATCCCCAATACTAACTTTCCAAAGTTTTTTATCTTTGTCATAAGATTCAATGTTGTCATTTCTACCTCCTTTTGTTTTTCGTTTTGTTCGGACAACTTCAACATTATGAATATAGTTTTGAAATCCATTTAAAGTTCCAGTGACTGGTTGGAAACCCACACCACACCCCTGAAGCAATAACCAGAAAGCATCCACTATATCATAAACTGTTTCTACTCTTAGAAAGCTACAATTAAACTGAGAAGCTTCTCTTTTTTTAGAGACTTCAGTTCCACCTAACCATAGTGTTCTACCAGCTACAGATACTTTTCTTTCTAGAAGTAACTTTTTTAATTCAGTAAGCTCTTGTGACTCTTCATAATTTAAGTCATGTTTCTTAGCTCTAATCCATAACCATCTTTGATGACTAATAACTCTGCTTATAGTTTCTTCCCATGTTTCAAATTTATCATTATCTAATGGTCGATTATAAGTTCTTCTTGTAATTACTTCTGCTCTCGTAGATACCATCTAGTTGTTCTCCTTTTTTTTAAATAGTTCCCATTTGTTTAATTTGTATTTTTTAAACCAGACTGATGGTTCGTTACATTTAGCTGCTCTAAATTTTCTTAGAGGATATTTTTCTTCGTACACTTCTATAAGTTCAATAACTGCTGACTTGCAGTCTGAAACTAATTGATTAGGATAGTGCTTCATATGAAGCTTGTTATTTAACTCAAACCACAAAGTGACAATAAACCAATCAAACATCTAACCCCAGATTTTTTCTAGCATTTTGTCTGATTAAAAAAGTTTTCTTATCGTAACACCCCCACCCTTGAATCATTTCTGGATGAGTTAATGTTTCATCTATATATTCATTTATTATATTTTTGATGTGGTCAAATTCACATTTCTCAACACCACCATAAACTTTCTCTTCACCAGTAATTAAAAACAGTATTAAGACCCATTTCATGACACACCTGCTTCTTCTCTAAGCTTTTCTTCATCTGCAATTAAAAAATCAATATAAGCTCTAGCTTTTTTAAGATCCTCAATGTGACCTCTGTCTTGATACCTACATATATATTTAATTACGTTGCCCTGACAGAAACTTAATTCGTTAGCGAGTATAAAATTTATTGGTTGAATTTTGTGCTGACTATAATGGTCAGGATTAATTGCTTTATCTTTTTCTTCTCTTAATGCTTTTGCAATATCATAATACATTTGGACTCCATAGTTTTATTTGTTTGTTTTTAAAATCGTAATCACTAGCTCGTAAGATTCGAGCCATGCGAGCTTGTAACAAAGCTTCGTTTTCATCTAAGTTTGCTTTGGCAAAACAATCTAAAACCACTTGCCAAGAACATTCCTTAGTTAAAATTTTATCAGCAGTTACAACTCCTATACCTGGTACACCTGAATAACCATCAGTTGCATCTCCAGTTAGTGTTTGTTTTAGAAAATTGTAGTCAGCTACTTCTTCACCTATCTCGTGTAGTTGTCCACTTTTCCATAACAATCCTGGAATAGTCATTAGGTCTTTATCTTCAGATACAACAATTTTCTTATCTTTAATAAGAGTAGGATGTGTAGATAAAATTCCTAATACATCATCAGCTTCAAGTTCAGGTCTTACATAAGTTTCATAATTATCTGTAACCCAGCTAACTAATGCTTTGTAGCAGACAGGTTTTCTTATTTTTTTTCTATTTACTTTGTAATTAGGATTAATCTTTTTTCTAAAGTTTTCCTTATCAGTAAAAGCAAAAACAACTTTGTCGGCTTCAGTTGCTTCAAGCAAGTGTTCTACATATTGTTTTATTAAATTAGAAGCTTCCTTTCGGTCACTCCAAAGTGTCCAGACATCTTCACCCCAGTCAACCTCATGCTCACTTGCAGAGGAATATTGATAAGCACAGATATCTCCATCAATTAATAATGTTGTCATTTAATACCTTTGTGGATAGGTCTATGTTTAATAAACCTTATCTTTTTTGTATGAGGATTATAATGTAAGTATTTAACACCAAGCTTTTTTTGTGTTGGAGTTCTTGAGGATAGTCTTCCATCCTTGTAACTCTTAACGTCAACTAGCAACAGTTCACCAGAGTTAACATTTAATGCTATTAAATCAACAGCTCCAGTTTGGCCACTATTTTTAAACACCTCATATCCTTTAGACCATAGCCAAGCTATACAATGATGCTCTGCTATATCTCCTTTACGTTGAGGACTAATGTGTTTGAGACCAATCTTTTCCCACTCGGTATTCGCAATCCAGTTCACATCGGAAGTTAAACTTTTTCTCCGAGTTTCGGATTGCTTGCTTTGCGAGTTTTCCAAGCTCATCAGCATGCTCCTTTCTTGTTTCAATTTGTATTTCATCGTGAACCCATGCTACTTGTTTGCAGTCTAGGTTATGCTGATGGATTAATTCGTGGACATCTATAATCCACTGTTTACAAATCAATGCTCCTGACGATTGCAGTAAACTATTAAGAGCTTTGTGAGCTGACCTAATCTTTAGTTGCCTACCATCAAGACCTTTGATGTAACCTTTAGTTGCTTTTTGTTGTACGTCTTCTATTAATCTTTTGAGTGCTGGTGTTCTTTTCATAAAGTCAGAAATAATTTTCTTTCCTGCCTTTACGTCTTTACCAAGTATCTCTCCCATCTTAGCTGCACCACAACCATAGACTAATGCATAAATAAAAGTCTTAGCTTGTGCTCGTGTGTCTAAGCCTGCTGCTTTTTGGTTTGCAGTGTGTATGTCTCCATCTAAAACTTCTTTAATGTAAGTTCCATTATCATAGCGAGACATAAAATGAGCTAGACATCGCAGCTCTAATCCTGACACATCAATACCAACTAGAACATTACCATCTTCTACAGTAAATAATTCTCTACACTCTTTACCATAAGAAACAGTGGTCGCAGGAACTTGTCCTACGTTAGGATGACTATGGGTAGCTCGACCTGTTACTGCTCCATTAGTATTTACACTTCCATAAATCCTATTGTTTCTAACAAGTTTTAACCAAGCTTGTCTTCCCTCAGCTAACTGTCCAATTCTTTTTTCTATCGTGTAATATTCAACGAGAACTTTTGATTCAGGGTAAGGTAAACTTTTTAGAACGTCTTCATCTACTTTCGGTTTACCATCATTTGTATATTGTTTAGGTTTCCATCCTCTAAGATTTATTAATCTATTTGCAACATGATCTCTAGAACTTGGATTAAATTCTATAACCTGAACTTTTTCAATTAATATTCCTTTTCTGTACCCTAGCTTTTTGTTATTTACTTTTGGTACAAAAGGAGTTCTTACTTCCCAGTCAGGAAAAGAATCTTTCAGTTTTTGTTTAAGGCTTTCTCTTTTTGCAGCAAGCTCACTATACAATCGTTGAGCTTTAGTCGTATTAAATTTAAAACCATTACACTCTTGCTGATAAATTATTTCAGCTAATCTATGTTCGAGCTCTATTGATTCCTCACTATATTTTTTTTCACAAATCTTTTTCCAAAGGGAGTCAGTGACATGAACATCTTGAATACAATATAATAACATCTCATCATTAAATTGTTCCCAAGATCCTGTGTAGTCTCCCTTAGTGTTTCCTAATCTAACACCCCAAGCTTGTAATGAGTGTCTACCAATTAGCTTTGTCGGAAAATCTTTCGTCTGGAAGTCTCGTTCTTTGATATCTGACCAGATTAAACGAGTTAAGACTAGAGTGTCTCTGACCTTACCTTTGTAATTAAAGTCATATACTTTTTTTAAAGCTGGTAAGTCAAACTTAATTATGTTGTGACCTATAATACAGTCAGCTTGCTCTAATCTTTTAAGACCATCTTGAATATTATCAGTATAAGTTTCAACCTTATCTGTAGATGTATCTTTTAAAACAAGACAATGAACTTTGTCCAATTCATCAAGCAACCCATTTGTTTCAATATCAAATATAATCATTTGTCTTTAGGTAAATAAACCATTACAAAAGAACCACATTCAGGACAACTTAAGTTAGTTTCCACACAATACTCAGTGTCTTCATCATCAATGTCATGGTCACCACCCCAAATCAATTCAGTATTACAATGCCAACATTTCATTAGTGCACACTCCTTATTTCTATAATTATTTTTTCAGCTTCTTCATAGTCCTCTGCAAGCTCATCTAATAAATCTTGCATGTATATTTGGCTTACAACATCAGGTGCATAGAGAACTAATGGCTTTCCATTCTTTTGTATTTTTTTAATAGCTCGTTCTAAAGTCTTACCTAAATTGTAAAAGTTGTTATCAGTAGTCATCATTAATATCCTCTAACAGTCTTCCAGTTTCAGGGTTGTATATCAGGTGGCCACATGTTCCAGTCTCTCCAGTAAAACGATTCTTAAGAACTCTTACTGTTGTTCTGTTAGGATCATCAGCTTGTTGATTTCGTTCTAAACTTAAAACCATGTCTGATAGTTGAGCAATACTATGGCTACCTCTTAAATTAGTAAGTGAAATGTTTTTACCCTCTTCAAAAGATGTGTCTGACTTAGGCCTATTAAGATGTGAAACACAAAGTAAACAGATGTTTAACTCTTGCACTAAGGTTCTTAAATTAGTCACAAAGTTATCAATCATACGTCTTTCATCAGTTTGTAAATTTGTAGAAAGAGCTATATGAAGATGATCTAAAATAATAAACTTACATCCACATGACTGTGCAAAGTATCTAATCCTTGACTGTAAGTTATCAAGCTCGGTTGCACCAAAGCTGTCATAAAGATATACCCTGCCAGAACCAACAGTCCGACTGTAAGGCTCAGCCAAGTCATCAAAAGAAACATCATTACACTCCAAATGTAAAGGTCTCTCGACCTCAATGCCCATAAGACCGAGTGCAGTCCTTTTGATACTTTCTTCCAACATAATAAAACCAACACTTTCCCCTCCTTTAATAAGACTGTGACCTATCTCTCTAACAAAAGATGATTTACCAATTCCTGATCCTGCACAAATAGTAACAAGCTCACCACATCTAAGGCCTTTTGTTTTTTCGTTAAGAGATTTGTAAGGATAGTCTGATGAATAAACTAATTCGTTTTTACTAATTACATCCCAAATGTCTCGGCCATCTACGATACCATCAGGTCTAAAAGTTTTAGCTTCCCATATTGAATTAAGCAGCTCCTTAACTTTACCTTTTACAACCATGTCATTAGGATCTTTTTCTGATATACGAGCAATCTTTGCTTTTCCTGGAGCTATAAGTTGAGCACAATCTTGAGCTGCTTTTTGGCCAGCTTCATCCATGTCAAACAAAAACACCACAGTTTCATAACTATTAAGAAACTCTAGTGATTTGCGAATATCATTTTTAGCCGAGCTTGCACTTCGTACTGAAACAACAGAATACTTATGATTAAAACACTGAGACAGTGATATGCAATCTAGCTCACCCTCCACCACAGTAATCATCTTACCACCCTGTCTCCAAAGCCATTCGCCATAGAGTAAACAAGAGTCAGTGTCACCTATAAATTTAAACTGTTTGTTTGGGTATCTAAGTTTTTGTGCAACAACTTTATTATTTAAATAGTAGTTGGCAATCTGAAAAGATTTACCATTTTCCTTACCTACTTTGTAACCAAACTTATCACATGACTCAGCAGTAATATGTCTTTTACTTAATGCTTTTATTTCACCATCATAAAATTTTTTATCTAATTCTTTTTCCATATACTCCTCTCCTTGATGACCACATCCAGGTGTGAAACAAAAACTACCATTAGAATAAACTGCTAAGTTGTTTTTACTTCCACACTTTGGACATGGCGAATGATGTAAAAAATGTGAGTTAGATTTCAACATCGCTGGGAGGAGTAACATTTAGATCGACATTGTGATCTACCCATGCTTTTACATCAAATGATGGGCACTCTTTTCTATCATCTAGATTGTAATGCCCAACAATTTCTGCATCAGGATAGTCTTTTGTAAGACTAAGAAGTAACATTTGTAATGCAGAAAACTGTTCGTCTGTGAAATTATCTTCAGCTTTTAAATCATCATCAACTCCACCAACAAGAGCTACACCTATGCTCTGGGAGTTGTACCCTTTTACATGAGCACCAACAACATTAATATCTCTACCATCTTCTATAGTGCCATCTCTTTTAATAACTTTATGGTATCCTATGTCTAACCACCCTTGACCTCTGTGAATCTTTCTAACCCACTCAGCATCAATATCCATTTCAGGTTTAGTGGCAGTGCAGTGCACCACAATGTAATTAGTTTTTCTTCTTTCTGTCATCTAAACATCTCCTTATAGCTTTGATTCGTTGTTGTTGTTTTGGCTCTCTAATCCATGCAGCAGGAATAGAGACATCAGAAAAATCAAAACCAAACCGACCACACCACATGGCATAGGTTGTCTTTGATTTTTTTCCGATTCTTGTTCTTGAGTTACTAAACACAAATCGTATATCAAGATCAGGATGTTGCTCTTTAATAAGCTTATGTTTTGATCTGTCACTCGACACAAATTGTCCTTTAGCTTCAACGATAATTCCATTAGGTAAAATAAAATCTGGTGTATATTTAGAAGTTGGCTTGGAGTATTTAACTGTAAGTGTTTCATACTCAAACTTAATTCTTTGTTGGCACAACTGACTTGCAATCTCTTTCTCCAAACCACTTCTAAATTTTCTCGGACTAGAAATCGTCTGTTTCCTCTGATACTTTATCTTCCTCTGTGGTTGAATCTGTATCAGGTGCTTCATAACCTTTTTCTTCTTTAAACCCATGACTGCCCATATCTCCATCTTTACCTGAAACAAGCTCTATAATTTGTACTGCTTTAAGTCGCATGGTACATCCATAATTACTACCTGCTAGGTAAGGAATTAACAAAGCACTAACTTTACACTTTGTTCCTCCCCAAATTTGTTCATTAGTAAGCTTGCGACCTTTAGCATCAACAACAACTGGTTTCATATCAGCTTGTGTTCCATCCTTAAGATTAATCTTTGATTTTTGTTTAAAATTAAAAACAAAATTACCAGTGGGTTGATCCTGATCGTCTAACTCTTCTTTGTATGGTAAGTTGTTTGGAACTATTTTTTTTCCCTTACCAAGCTCTTTAGCTTTAGCAACAGTATCTTCTATTTTTTTAATAAGTGGAGCTGCTTGTTCTTTAGTAAGAATCAAACCAAGCTTGTATTCACCAGGATTTGAATATTGATCGTCTGGGTAGTTAAGCCAAGGGTATCTTGCTATACCGATGTCGGTAACTATTTGTTCAAATTTATTTGCCATATCTATTCCTTTCTAAAAGTAGCAACACATAGATTTAATACCTATGTGGGTTAGTTATTATGAAAAAAAGAACTCAGATTCTAATACCTGATCTATAATTAGATCTCCTTTTTTTGGTGGCATCGGAACTTCATTCTTTTTTGATTCAGGAAGCATTGAAATAATGTCATTCCTAAAATCCATTAACACATCATGGCTCTTGTAGATATCAACAAAAGTTGCTCTACAACATTCACCAAGACGTTCTACATCAGCAGCTAGTGTTCCATAACTATCGTGCACCATAGCAAAATCTTTTATACCCTCTGCAAAAGCAGTGCATAAAGTCATTTGTAAATGGCAACTATCAAGAGCATGCACCCAGTTAGGTGAAACTCCTGCTGCTTGTTTTCTTTTATCCCACTTACTATTAAGATTCTCATTTGAAACTTTAAGTTGTGGTCTAAAAACTTTTCCCATTAGTTTTGTTTGTATTTGCAGTGGCTTGTAGTTTTCGTAAGCTTGTTGCACTGGAAAACCCATAGGTGTATACCACACTATAGGAATACCTTCGGCACTGGCAATTCGTGCGACATCTTGTAACCATTTCATTACCTTAGATGCAGCTTCAATTACATCACTGGCCACCTGCCACATAATTTTTGCAAGGTAGCTACAAGCTTTTAATAGCTCATCACCAAAAGGGTGCATGTGACCTTTCTCTTTTCTTTTCTGAACTATTTCATTTACAAAATCAGTCCAAGAATATTGTCTACTGCCATAGCATATTGTCATGGTAGGTCTTTTAGCTATACTTCTATCAACACCAAAATCTAACCACTTTTTAGCAAAGGGGTTTTCTTCTTTTTGTAATCTCAGTATGACATTATCTGCAACCTTTTGATAAATATCAGCAGGCACGTCACTAGGAATCATATTGACTTGTTTGCCAGTTACTAAGCTTCGTATTGATGCACTAAAATGTTGAAGACCTGAACAAGTTGCATCCATAGATATTGGTAGTGAACTTTTGTATTCTGTTCCTTGATCTAAAAAATTTTTCCATTCTAAACAAAAAGCTAAAAACTGCCAAGGGTCATCTGCATCCATCCAAAATTTATTGTTGTAAGGATTTTCGGCTGAAGCTTTTATGTTATCACTATTTTTTTCAACAAAATCTATTCGATCTTGAAAAGAGCACTTATCATATCCAAAACAATTAGAGCCATGAATTGCAAGATAGCATGCACCTTGCTCCCCTAATGATTTTGCATTGGCAAAAGTTAGTAATGCTTTTTGATAATCAGCTCCTTGTGGATTTAAAAAGGCAGTAGTTGCATATAGCCTACCTCTAAAATCTAATTGATAAGGAAAGTAAAACTTATAGTTGTAAAACTTATCAGCTAACTCAAATGTTTTTGCACATTGTATCTGTTTTGATTTATGTCTTTCCACCTCACCATACCACACTACCATCTGAGCTTTATACTTTCTAAGTATCTCTTTGTTTTTTAATGACTCTTCACTTGGTTTGATTGGTTTCTCATCTTTAAGATCACCAGGAATTGATCCAACAGTATGACCTTTCTCCCAAAAATGTTTTTGTACTTTCAGGATTTCTCTATTAATAACAAAAGGTGTTTCCTGACAAATATTTATAGAATCATAAACACCAGTCATATCTTTCTCAGACAACTCTTGAAGATATTTATTGTTTTTTGTTTTGACTACAGTAAGTGGTGGTAGATGGTTAGAGTAATAGCCACCTCCATAAGGTGACTGCCATAATTTTGGTATTACAACTGTTGGTAATCTTTCAGGATGTAATATTGAACCTCTTAGCTTTTTTTCTTTTATCCATTTAATACATTTATCAGTTGGACTTATAAATTTCTGTACCTTTTTACCTTTTCTAAAATCTAACTCTGAGAATAAATCACTTACTAATTCTACTATGACATATAAAGTTCTTCCTACTCGGAGTTTATCTTTTACAGTCCACTCTATCCTTTGAAGACCATCTCTTTGTGATGCTTCTAAATATTTTCTGCGACTATATTCATATCCTGCATTTCTACTTTTTAAATCAGAATAAATTTTAGTAAACAATTCTGGATTTTGTTCTGCCATAGCTTCACAATTTATTTCGTCTAAAATGTGTTTGCCAATTTTAATAAATGTAGATGTAGCAGGTTTTCTTCTAGTTGCATTGTTAAGTAAAGTCTTCAATGTAATAATTGCTGCTTTATCAGGCTCTATTAATTGTAAGTTCTCAATAGCTTGTGCTCTTAACACTGGACTATTCTTTGCTTTTTCATTAGCTATATACTCATCAAGTTTATCAGCCACTGGTTGTATGTAATGTTTAACTAAATACTTGGCATAATCTGTAGTTGCTTCCTGACCTCTGTCTTTTTTCTTCTCGTTGTTTTTCTCATATCTATTGATGCCTAACACTCGACTCTCAAGCTCTAGGTTTATTTGTTCCTCAAGGTTTACTTGCTCTTTTATCTTATCTGCCATTACTACTCCTTATAACTGACATTAAATACAACCATATAGGCATTAAAATCAATGGTTGACATAGAGACAAGGCTATTTTGTTGGGAAGGAAATCAAAGAATGCCAAAGTACAAGGAAGATGCTTAAGATTTTGAATCCTTTGCATAAAATCAACCCTTGCTCACTGTGGCTTTCAGATTAGCCAATGTCACTATGTCACCAAATCGTGTCACTTTAGTGTCACCACTTTAGTAGACTGTAATATGTCTCTTGCTTGCTCTAAATTTTTATCACACAAGTGAGCATAACGTAGAGTTGTTTGCATGGATTTGTGACCCATCCATTTCATAACCACAGTCAATGGTACACCTTTTTGTACCAGTCGAGATGCACAAGTGTGTCGGCAAATGTGTGGTACAAAATCTTCATCATTTCTATCTAAATGAATCCTTACTCGATTCCACCAAGCTCTAACCTGATGGTCTTTAAAAATAAACCTATTGTATTTCTTAAGTATACTTGTAGCTCTATCAGTCAAATAAACAGTCCTCTCTAAATCATTCTTACTACCATAGACAATCATAGAGTTATCTTTTTCGTTTAAGTCTTTAAGAGTAATCTTAAGAGCTTCACTTCTCCAACGTAATCCAGTGTCTATTAAGAATACTACAAAGTCAGAGAACTCTTTGTTGCACTGGTCAAGAAATTTTATGATCTTTGCTTCGTCATCATAAGATAAAAAACTAAGTCTACCTTTACCCTCTTTAAGTTGTTCAAGTTTAGGTTGATGCTCTAGTGCACCTATCTTAACTGCATATCTAAATGACCTAGACATTACTGCATTGTATCTATTAACTGTTGCATTAGAAACCTTACGTTTTTCTGTGAGGTGATCTCTAATTTCTTCCAAGTGTTTATACTTTATGCAGCTTACTGGTAAGTTCTTACCTAAGATATCCATTATAAGTTTCATTTTAGAAAAACTATTTAGTTTTACTTCATGCTCATAAAATCGTTTATGTACGTCAGAAAATAAGTTCTCTAAAGTGTATATAGATTTAACCTTTTTACCAGTTGGTATAGGTAGGCCTTTTTCTAATGAATGCATCACTTCAGCATAAAATAACTTAGCTTCACTTTGTGTTGCAAACACTGGCCTTATTCTCTGTGGCTTGTGATCTCTACCAAGAAAACAATCAGCAATCCACTTGTTTCCTCTAAATATTACTCCCACAAATGCTCCTCTCTATAAGACTAGTATCACATGGTAGAGGTGATGGGATTCGAACCCATAAGAACCAAAGTTCACTGGATTTTGAATCCAGCATGTTTACCAATTTCATCACACCTCCTAATGTATACAAGAACTTAATTTTGTATGTATTCTCTCAGCTAATCTCTCACCTTTATATGTAAGTTTGACTAGCTTGTTTCTCCTATCAGTAGGGTCTTCAAAAGACTCTACCAATTCATGACCTTTCTCTCTGTGTCTATTTATTGCAGATAATGTTGCAACATTTCTAGACAGTGTCGATTGTGGCATATTTAAATTATGTACAAGTTTTTGCATTGATATACTTTCACTTGCCATAGCAATATTTAAAAAAGTTCTCATTGTTTGTACTAACATTTCAGTATCGTATTCCTGAAAACATTGGTAAATATCATCTAGACAATAAAAGCATTCATTTCTTTGAGCTTTGTTTATCATTGGTTACTCCTTTAGGTTTTATAACACACCTAATTTTATTTACATAGATATTATTAAACATCAGCAGCTCTCCTCTTCTGAATTAATATCAATCCTATCGTCCATAGATGCATCAATACTATTGATATGAAATATATTATCATCTTTAAAAATATAGACATATAAATCTGGGTCACACTGTTTTAATTGTTCTATAAGTTCTTTAACTTTCATCAGTTACTCCTTTTTATTCTCATATAAAGACAATTCAATTTCTTCTACGTCAAAATCATCTTCATCTTCTTGAATATCTCCTTCTCTCTGAGAATTATGTTCTTCTAACCACTTATCAAAGTTGTCAGTAATACCTTCAAAAGCATAAGGATTATTCTCATCTCCTTTATAATGTATGATATATAGTTTCATTCGTTACTCCTTTTTATTTCTCATAAGTATTAATATTATTTTGTTTCTCATAAGTATTATGTTATAACCTCCTTAGAGCTAGGAGAATTAGTTACTCGCCTAGCTCTTTTTTTTTTGGGTTAATAGTTTGTTTTTTTTTACTCTTCATCATCCTCCTCAACTACGTCTAAGAGTTCTGCTTGTGTGTAATTATGTTGTTCTAAACGTAATTCTCCATCTAGACTAAGACCACCCTCTCTGATTAAAATTTGTGTGGCTTCCTCTTCACTCTCTGCTGTAATAGTATAAATGTATTCACATGGAACACTAAATGTATAATATTTAATCGTCATCACTCTTCTCCCTTATGTGTTCATTAATAACACCTAATATTTTAGTGATGTTTGGATCAGAGGATGTTATTTCTAACTCCTCAATGGTATCATCACCAACACCTAGATCTTGCTCAATCCATCGCTGCGACTCCTCTTTCCAATCCTTGACATCTTCCTCAATGCCAAAACTTATATAGATTCCTCTATCCTCGTGGACAGTTCTTTTATATATTTTATATTGTTTAGTCATAATAATGTTACTCCTTTTTTTAGTTAATGACATAAGAGGAGACCTTAACGATCTCCCCTTTTCGAAATTATTATTTCTCATCAGTGCCATTTAAACTTATATTGTTATTTCTCCTGAGTTGTAATTGACTTAGTGTATAGCCATATTTTTTAGTTAATAGTTCAGTGACCATTTCAGGCCTATCGTTAATCATTAGTAAAAGTGTTTTTTCTCTTTCGTAATTTGTCATTGTTAGTTACTCCTTTTGTTTTATTAGTGTTAGTAAATCAAAGGCACATTTTTGCCTACCATAGTGAATAAAATCTTTTTTGTTTTCACAAAAATCCTCTTCACATAGTTCAGTTCTATCTACTTCATTTTGTAGCCATTGCTTTATATAGACAATAAAATCTTCATTAGATCTTGCCATTGTTAGTTACTCCTTAATTTTTATAGTTTGTATTATTTCCTGGTTCGTATAATCAAAAATATCGATACTTGTATATTTCTCGCCAGTGTCGTTAACTCTTAGAATTAAATCAAAATCTAAAGAATCGTTTTTGTTTACTAGTTGAAAATGTCTATCTTCCATTACTTCATTACCTCTACAATTTGATTGATATTGTTATCTTTTACATAACACTTAAGGCACTCAACACATTTTCCAGAACAATTAATGGCACTTTTATCAAAAGTATCTGAGACACTGTTAAAAGTTTTATGAAATAGTCGAGGTGTAGTTTTTAATGGTTTATCAACTTGTGAATTACTAAAAACTAATATTAAGTTTTTTGGAAGCTTCCTTTTACTTTCTACTTTATAAACTAAATCTTTTCTTTTAGTCCATAAAGCAAAGGTTGTGTGTTTATTCTTTTCACAAATATTTAACAAGTTAATTAAATGTATATCGTTTATAAGTTCACCATCAGAATTAAACCTGAAATAAATATCAAGTATTGTTGGTAGTAATTCCTTATGAATTATTTTTTTGTCTAATAGATCTGAATTGTGTTGCCTTGATGGTACACAACTTTTCCTAAAAGTTTTTAAGTTATTTATAGAATAGCAAGAGCTACAAATAACATTTTTGTTTTTACTTTGCTTTATACAAAATTCATTAGTCAAAGTATTTGTGTTAATGGATTTTAGTTTTTCCATTTTGCCACTACCTTGAGTAATTTTAAGTGTGTTATAGTTCATTGTTAGTTACTCCTTTTTTTTGTCTAAGACTACCTAAAATTAATTAGGTAGTTTCGCTTAATGAAAGCTCATCAGTTAGACTAGTTATGCATAAACTTGTTATATATTAACCTCCCTAAATTATGCTTCCCTAAAATATTACATAATGAATTTATATATCCCACGTCATAAGCTATAGTTTCTTGCTGACCCTGAGCCAATAAAATATCAAAGTCTTTTTTTAGATCCTTATAAACAATTACTATGGTTTTTCTAATTTCTTTTTCAGTTGTCATTATTCTAACCCCTTAATCATTCCCATTACAAAAAAGGCAATGCCTCCTATTGTATATCCAAGAAATGCTTCAAGCATCAATGTAGGTGGATCAACAAATACAAATATAACGGCACTTGTTAAGGCCATAATAAAACAAAAAAGGCTTATGCCTAATAATACTGTTGGATTGTTTAATAGTTTATTCATTAATAGTTACTCCTTTAAAAATTAATTTATTTGCCTTTGCAAATGACTACCTAAAATTAATTAGGTAGTTTCGTCTAATTAAGACTCGTCAGACTTGCTTTTAATATTACAATTTTTATCAGATGTATAATCTACCATTGTTTCAGTTTCATTTATTCGTATAGCTTTAAACAAAGCTTCTACAATATCATCTTTTTTTTGATACCAATAATCGTGATAATGTCCTTTTGCTTCAATTCTTATTCTGTCATCTGGTGCGAAGCTGTGTTTATATCTGGTTATAGTTACTTTAATTTTATCAACTTGATTTTGCATGTTTACTCCTATTTAAAATTAAATATCTAAAAATGGATGATTATCTGGATCGTTTTGCGGTACATATTCTGGTGATAAAAATTCATCTGTTAAACGAACATGAATCTTTTTTAAAACAGTTTGTAAATGAAGATGTAAATGTTTATCTAAACCATCTATTTCTGTTAACAAATATGAGGCAATCCAGAACAATTTATTATTTAACTTAAATTGTTTTTCTAAACCATTACCACCATTTAAAGTTCCAGAGCCACCACCATTTTTATAAACAGTTCCTGCCTCTTGATAGTGTGAAGTTTTAACATTATTATGTTCTAAGACTTCATCAACCTTATAAATAAAATCCATATAAGATCCGTTAAAATGGTTCATTTGGTATTCTAAATGTTTATTTAATTTTAGCATTGTTAGTTACTCCTTTAGTTTTGTTGTAAAAATACAACAGTTATTAATATAAATGTACTCCTAATTATAATCAATATAGAATTGAATCCACTTTGTCAAATAAAAAATAAATAAGTAGAAAAAAAATAGACCCCATAAAACACAAACAGCCAACACAAAAAACTAAATGCTTTGATATCATCATTATAATTATAGCAATAAATATATAATCTGTTGCAATTATAATAAAACTGTTTTGTAGGCCATAACTAATGACATTTTAACTGCCACTATCCACCTAAAAATTTGATGATTGCGATAATGATAATGGGGAAATTTACGGACATACTATACGTGTATACCCCTCATATTTTTGTACTAAAATAAAAAGGTGTATGCAGTAGTGCATAGGTACACTTACAGTTACTCTTTAAGTTAACCCTAAGTATACTTATAGTGTTACTCTTATTACTACTCCTATAGTTACTCTTATAATATAGACTATTAGTTACACTTATAGTTACACTTATAGTTACACTTATAGTTACACTTATAGTTACACTTACCCCTGACCCTCTCTATAACCAGTAGCACATAGATTTTTATCTATTGATCCAGTTATGGCTTTGTTTTTGTGCTCCTATATTATGTTCCATAAACCTATCTAGTTCTTCTTTTAATAAGTTTTCTTTGTGTTCACTTACAGCATCTTCTGCATCTCTATCCATTATTTCAGTCCAGTAGTTAACTGCCATAGATAGAGCTTCTAGTCTATCATCATGGATGAGTGCTCCTCTATCTCTTGTTAATCTTGTTATCTGATAGAACAACTTATACTTAAGATCTTGTGTTGACTCAAAGTCATCCTTAATAATCTTTTCGTCTATTATAAGTTTATGACTATTGAATACTGGTTCTAGTGTATCTATAATTCTTTTCTCTTTTTGTGTACTATGTCTAACTTCATCTATTGTACAAGGATAGATACTAGCTAGAACTGGTTTTAAGAGCTGTGAGAACATACCATCACCAAAGTTGGACTCAACTATTATCTGATTGACGTTTTGCTCTCTAGCGACCTCTGAGAGCTTTCTTAAACTTTCAGTAGAATAACCATTAAGTAGTCCACCAGATGCTGTTAGGTATAGGTTACCATGTAGCATTTTTACTACAGCATAACCAGTTTCATCTTTACCTCTACCAGCAGGGTCGATGGCCATCACTGATCCCTCCCACTCGGCATAGTCATCTGCTATATGCATGGGAGCTACCCAGTAGTCACCTTTTAGTCCTAAGTTAGGCAGCATCTTACAGGCATCTAATTGGTCTACACCTGATGCCCACTTTAGGCTGACTGGTGCTTCTTCCCAGGTGTGTACTCCTGAAAGAACCATAAGGTCATTAATCTTAAGAGGATACTTGTTAGCATCTGATAGAGATACATCAAGCATAAACTGTAAGGCAAACCCTGACTTACCATAAGATAACTCACGTTCTAACAGATCGTCTTTATCGAATCGTTTAGGATCAGTAGGACTACCTGCTTCTCCATCAGACTCACCTATGATAGGTGCTAGTTTATGACTATAGGCTACCTTTTGTTTATCATCAGGATAACGAGCACACCAGATACGGGTCTTGTAACCTCTCTCGTCTAACTGATTGTACACTGACATTTCAGTTTGAGGTGTACCAAGAAATAATATACGACCACCTGGTTTAACGATAGATTCAAACTCTTTGACTGTCTCTGAGAGTTTGTCTCGCATAAGTTGTGTTTGGGAATTGTTGGCAGACTCGATATCGTCTGCAATAATGATATCAGCTCGTGATCCAGTTAGCTGGCCAGTGATACCCATAGATTTAACTGAGGGTGCATGACTTGCTTGTGCTGTACCAACATCAAAGCTGATCTTAGACATTCTTTGTCCATCTCTAGGTTTAAGATGAGCAAGTATAGGAATCTCGTGGATTAGTCTCAGAGTAAACGTAGAGAAGTCATCAGCTCTCGTCTTAGATGCTGATACGACCAATATGTTTTTCTGAGGGTCAAGTAGGAGTTGGTGGCATACAAATGCCGATGTTATCCAAGACTTACCAGCTCCTCTAAAAGCTTGAACTACAAGTCTGCGAAGTGTTGCATCTTGTATGTAATCAGCCATGTCATATTGGACTGGTGTTGGATGTGGTAAGTTAAGATGTTTCCAACAGACATACAAAAAGTTCTTAAAGTCTTTTAGCTTACCTAACACTTCCATCTACCGACTGATAATTTGACTGATTTCTTCTTTCTTGGCATCTATTGTTCCTATTTGGCGATATAAGGCTCGTACAGAGCCACTATCAGAAATAACGACTGTTACTATTATTAGGGTTGCAAATGCTTGTCTCAGGCTATCCTAGGGCTTTCTTTTTTCTCTTTACATGTATATTGGCATACAATCCTGGTCTAGCCATACCAACTCCTTAAAAAATAATGTAAATTGCTAAATTAATAAGTATGTAAGTAATCATTAACACTTACCCTTTTTCTTTTTCTTTCTAGGTCTTCCTGGTTTTTTATATGTTCCTTTACCCATTGGCATATTATTGTTCCTTAGTTAATTGTTTGTATCTATGTATGTTTCTTATGTGTGTCAAAGTCATAAAAGCATTTAACAACATAATGAATTTCATGTCGAAGTAGATAGCAAATGTCCACCAAAAGCATTGACTAATAAGTCCGATATAGGGTGCATTCTTAGAGTGATTGCCATAACTCCATACAGATATTACAGCAGCAATAGAAGCTGTTGCTTCAATTAAGATTCCTAACATTAGTGTAAGGCATCTCCATCCTCGTCAAAAGGTAACTCTTCTACTAACTGTTTAATAGCTGAGTCATCTGTTGGTATTGCAGTAATATCGTTATCTTTGAGAAACTGTCGAGCAACATTGAGTTCACTCGCTTTGGCTTCACCAGATTTAATTCTGTTAAGAAGATCTTCTGTTAGTGCTAAGTGCATTTCACTTAAGATTTCCTGATCCTTTTTAGCCATTCTTTTCTCCTTTTAATTTCTAATAAATCTTTTTGCTTGTGCCACCCAAGCATAGATAGTCGTGTGCCTATGTAACACAGATAGCCATACCACCAATACTTAATGTTGAAGAACATTGTTCTACTTCTTAAGAAACTTAGAAGCTCCTCTGAATCCAAAGCTGGCAGCTACAATCACACCTAACAAATACTGATAAAAAGGTGGAGCTGTCTCTAAAGCTTGAAAGAAAGTATGTACTCTTTCTTCTTGCCCTAGCAAAAGCATGATTAATGGTATGGTAAAAATTATGGTGAGCCACTCATCTTTCCATGAGTTGTCTGCATTTTTCTGGGCTTCTATATCCCACTCAATTTCACCAGTGACTTTCTTCTCCATAATCTTTGTTTCTGCTTGTACCTGTAATAACTTTTGTTTGGCCTTTTGTTTCTTAGTCTCAAAATATCCTTTGACTACATCACCAAGTAAACCAGCTACTGCTCCAAAAATCATATAGTCCTCCTATTTAGATGTTAACATTTTATAGTTAAAAGAAAATATAACGACAACAGCTACAAGTAAAAGTCCAACACCGATATAAGATGCTATTTTTACAAGCTCTGCTCGTTCTCTTGCTTTTCTTTCTTTTTCTTTTTGTCTCTTTTTTCTTATGTCACTTCTAATTGCTATGAACTCATCCCAAGCATTAGGAGCACCATACCACATAAAGAGTTCTCTTAGTTGATTCTCCATGTCATGTACTTTTTTAAGATTAAAATAAGTATCTAAAGCTTCTTCATTAGAAGAGGTAAACCAACTGCTTTTTTTCTTCTTATGTTCTTCTTCAACCACATTCATTTGTTTGACAAATTTTACAATGTGGTGGCTCACATCATTAAGTTGTTTTCCAATTTCTACACCAGATTTTATAGCAGCAAATGCACTTGTTGCCAGACTTATAGGATCAAGCACTGGGTCATAACCCTTTGGATAACAATAAAAATACTGAACCTAAAATTGTCATTGTTGATGCCATAATTAACAACTCCAATCTCTTAATACGACTTTCTAAATTATCTAAACTTCTTTGTGTAGTCTCTCTGTATACCTGACATTCTCTTTCATGAGCCTCCATCTCTGATGCTACATCTTGAATATTTTTATCTACCATTCTTTTTATAACCCCATCTGTTTTCAGACTTATCCCAAACACCCTTCATAGCTTTAGGTATTTTAATTAAAAAATTACTAAATCGTATTATGTTCTTAGTTAACTGCATTACTCACTCGGCTTATCTGGCATTTTTACAGCTTTAGCTTTGAAAAGCGAATCAACATTTTTAGTTATATCTCTTAGCATTTACTTCCTACCTTTACTATTTTACGAATCCTTAAATGATGTAATTTCTATTGATGGTATAATAAATTGATTTGTACCAGCACCATCCCATAAACTAGTTTGGTTCAATTTACATTGATTACCACTATTATATTCTCTTGCTTGTAATTTCATTATTTTTGCACTTGTCCAAGAAGTAATATCTCCATGTGCTGTATTTGCTCCACTTGCACTACAATTAATTGTATATTCAAATACTTCTGTCATTGATGAAAGATAACCATATATTGTTCTTCTTGCATCTGAAACTTCTGTACCATCAAGAAAAAATTTTATGTGCATACCAGTATAATTTGAACCATCATATTGAGCATGAAAAATAAATTTGTATTTAACTCTAGTAGTACCAGAAGGAGGAGTATAATTAATACTTGAACCAGTAACATCAACATAAGATTCACTCATACTTTGAACACTTGTTACATCAGTTACTGTATATGTTCCACTAGGTACTGTTACTGCTGTACCATTACAAGGACTAGATAGCACTTCAATTATATTACTACCTAAAGATAAATCACTTACTGTATTTGCTGTTGCTCTAAGTATTGCCATAATTTATTCCTTTGGGTGTTTATCCTTTATTGTTTTAATAGTTTCTTTCCACTTATCAATTCCATTATGATATATGTCATCTAATTGGTCTTTAATACTCGGGTATTCTTTTATTCTTTTCATTTTGTAAGCATTAGCTTCGTCTACTTTATCTAATTCTGCTTTCTTTGTTTTAATTTGGTCAACAGTAATATTATTTGGGTTTTTGTCGTGCCAAGTAATTTTATCATAATCTTCGCTAACTACTTTTACTTTTGCTTTTGAATCTAAAGCTAATATTGCATCTACTATTAAAGCCATTACGCGCCTATCTCCATTAAAATAAGATTTGAACTACAAATACCAGTTTCTTTAGTATTGTAGTTATAACCAGCACCATTAACTATTAAAGTATTATTTCCTAAACCTCCACTATAGGTGTTTGCAAAACATTTAATATTATAGGTTGTTGCTGATGTTGTGCTAGGTGAATCTACAAAACAAAATGACAATTTTTCTTCTGGATAATAAAATGAATTATAAGATTTACCTGTGTGCATTTCACCTACCCCACTATTCCAAGTGCTTGCATCACCTTCTCCAATATGTGTTGACCCTCTAAATATTTGTAATCCATAATATGCTACTGCAGTATTAGAGTTAACTTGCACTCCTCCCATTAATAATATTTTACTACTTGTTGCACTAGGTGTAATTGCTTGACTTAATACTGTTGCTGCAGAATCTACATTTGTATTTGAATGTGTTGAATGATCATCCTCATGTAAAGATACTACTTGTAATATTTTACCTCCACCTGGAACAGCAAAAGAATTATCACCTCTTAAAAATGTTGTACTATCTTTTGTTCCGGTTGCTGATAATTGCGACATACCCACAGTACCAGAGCTTGGTGTTCCGATGTTTAAAACATCACCTAAAACAATAATACTATTTATAACATCGCCAGTAACAAGAGCTGAAGTGAATGTAATTGTTGAGCCGGAAACAGTATAATTTGAGGTTGGAGATTGTAAAATTCCATTTACAGTTACTAGTATATGGTTTGCACTAGCTGGAGAAAAATTAGCCGACCCACTTTGCATAGTATAAGCTGCCTGACCATTAACTGTAGATATAGCATCTAGCTTTTTAAATGAACCTGATGTTGGTTGTTGTCCTAGGTATCCCATTAATCAGTTCCTCTAGTTGGAAATTTCATATTATCACAATCATCTAAAGTTTTAACACCCTCTGTTATATCTCTTAATTCTTGTCTATATTTTTTTAACGAAGCAGAAATTGTTTGGCTCGATTCTAATGCTTTTATAACTTCCCAATCTGTGGATTGTAATAAAAGATTTCTTTCCATTCTTCTTGCATTAAGTGCATCTTCTAATTTTCTTGTCATTCTATGTGTCCTTTAATGCTGTTATAGTTAAAGTAGGTGCTATATATGTTGATCCATTTCCAGAACCACTTGCACTTGTACCATCAAAATAAACCATTTTGTGCATATTTCCAGTATTTGTAGAACCACCTGAACCATCAGTATATTCTCTAGCTTGTATTTTCATTGTTTTATTAGATGACCACGATGCTACATTTGCATTTGCTGTATCAGCACTTCCACCAATAGTAATTATATATTTTAAATCTACGGGATAAATAAGATATGCTCCATATAAAGTTTTTCTAAATTTAGTTGCTTCATCAGAGTCAACATAAAATCTGAAATGACCTAGAGGATAATCACCATCTCTAACAAACCAAGTGTGTAAATTATACACAACTTTCGTTGTTCCACTTGGAGGATTGTATGTAAAAGATGAACCTGTAACATCTGCATAACTACCTGTTAATGCTTGTAATGCTGTAACATTTGGCATTGTATATGTACCACTAGGAACTGTAACAGAACGACCATCACATACTCCTTGTATTTGTTCTATAATATTACTACCCGCATCTACTGCTCCCGTTGCTATACTTGCTGATAATATTTTACTTAATGGCATAATCTATTCCTTTGGGTGTTTTTTCTTAATTGCAGTAACATTTTCTTGCCACTTAGTTAATCCATTTTCTGTTATATATTCAAGCTGTTGTTCAACAGTTCCATACTCAGCTTTTCTATTATCTATTACTTTTGCATTTTTTTCTAATTTATCTGCATCAGATTCTTTAGCTTTAAGTTGGCTATCTGTTGGTTTAGCTTTATCTTTTATATTCCATTCAGCAATATATGCACCTTTACCATCATCTTGCAAAGTTACTTCTGCCATAAAATCTACAGTTCTTCCCATATATGCTTCTATTTTTTTATCAAGACTTGCCATTCTACACTCCTAATTTAAATGCACCAAAATAACTTCCACTTGTACCTGCCGATGCAACGGGTGTTCCACTTGAAAATGATGGATATGTGTATAACTCTATATAATCACTAGACCCATTCATTTCAAAAATACCACCTGCATAGGAATTACCAGCATCTCCATTATTGGTTCTATGGTCAGTATAACCTGCATACATATGAGTAGTGCTAGTGCTACTTGTTCCATTTTTCCAAATTCTAGTTAATATCCATTGCAAGTTTGCTTGACCAGTTGCATACATATTAACATTACCAAAGACATAATATTTACCTGCAGTTGTAGGTGTAAATCTAAAATTAGTTGAGTTATCATAATTTCCTGCAGTATCAAATAGTTCTGTATTACATTGAACTTTAGTTTGTGCATTATTTGTTACAGCTGTATCAGAACTTAAATATGCTAAAAACATTGGTGCATTAGGTGTTGTAGAAATACTTGCAAAGCTATTATCACCTCTTAAAAATGTACTGCTACTTGCTGTGCCTGTTGCTGATAATTTTGCTATTGAAACCGAACCATCTGCTAATTGACTTGTACCAACACTACCACTTGCAGGATTTATTGTACCTACGGCTCTACCTAAATAGATACAATACATATCGTCTGAACCTGCTGTTGCTTCAGTTAGTGTTAAACTTGTATTAGAAGCAGAATAAGCATAGGTAGGTTCTTGTCTTACATTGTTAATAAATAAAGCTATATCATTAGCACTTGTTACAGATTGTGATAATGTATAATTTGCTGTAGCACTTACAGAAAAATCTTGTTTAGCTAGTGTCTGAAACGATGTTGTTGGTGCTGACCCCAGATAAGGCATTCTATGTTTGCTCCATGATTGATACTGACATGTCTAAAGCAGATCCTGCTGATGCTTGAGCTTTAACCACATCGGTTGTTTGTAATACTAACTTTTGACCACCAAAGACTTCTAATGTTGTATTTGCTGGGATACTTACTGATTTTAACAAAAAGATATTAGCATTTGTTTCTGTATCAGATGTATCTGAAACCAGTTGCACATCTGCTGTGATTGCACTACTGGTAATATTACATAGTGACATCCCTAAAACAATCGTAGTAGTCGCACTCGGTACAGTATAAACTGTAGCTAAAGAGCTGTTTGATACAGCAGCTTTAGTTTTTATTTTAAATGTATTTGCCATGTTTTCTCCTTTAACCTAAAGCAATAGCCAATGCTGTAGCATCAGCAAGTGAAGTTTCACCATCAGTACCTGCACTTCCTTGTGCACCAGTGTTACCAACTGGAATGCCAAGTGTGAAATTTAAAGTAGCAGCTTGAGTTGTACCTGAGTTTGTAATAGCAACTGTAGCACTACTACCAGCACTCAAAGTGTTTGTCGTTACAGATCCAACTGATACAGTAGCTCCATTAGAATCTACATAACTTTTAGTAGCTGCATCTTGAGCTGCTGTTGGATTAGTAACATTTTTAATACGTCTGCTTGTTGCATCAAATTGATCGGTACTGTCTTTTGCTAAAGCATCACTAGCAATATCAATAGACTCTTGAGCCATATTAAAAGCTTGAATACTATCGTTGTCTAAATCTGATTCCTTAAAGACAGAACCAGCAGCATAATCAACGAGTCTTGTAGATTGACTTGTAGCTCTTCTTATTTCTATTATGGCATCTTGAGCTGGAGCTGTTCCAAACTGTACTTGATTAGAACTAGGAAAAGTGTAGTGAGTTGTAATTGTCTTGGTTACTCCATCGACCTTTACGATAACATCGTCAGTTGATCGGTAACTAAAAGGTACACTGAATGTAGTGGTACTGTTATTGCCAGTATAACGATTTAAAGCAAATGCCATAGTTTTTCCTTATTGTTGTTTATAATCTTTTAGGTCTATATCAAGAGGAGGAATAGTAGTTTCTTTCATATCCTCTTTTGTTTCCTCATACCATCTAAGCAATCCTATTAAATCACTTCCAGTCTGAGTTTGTTTTGTTGTTTTTGTTGCTTTTTTATTGGTTACAATTCTTGATAACACATCTTCTATTGCATCTTTTTTAATGTCTGCTAGTTCAGACCTAGTTTCAGTAATACCTTGTCCTTGAGCTTTTTCACTTCCTATTGGCACTTTATTAGCAGCAATATCAAAAAGTAAATCAGTAAGACCATTATCTCTCATTTGTTGTACAACTAAATCCCAAAGATTACCTTGTACCTCAACACTTCTTTTTAGAGTTTTGTCATATTGTCTTACTGTAACTTCAACTGTATTTAATCTTACACCAGGCAACATAGAAGACTCTGGTTTTAACTGAAAAGCAGTGCCAGCACCTTTAGCTGCATTTAAAAAATAATCGTGTATTATTGCTTCTTTTTTATAAATTTGATCTATTCTTTTTTTAGTAACTTTTCTACCTTGCCTTTTTAAATCCTCTTCAATCTGTTTCTTGTATCTTTCTATTTTTTGCTTTTTAGGATAACCCAAAAACTCTAGTCCAAAAGATGACTTCCAATCAACAATTTCTGCTGGTCTCCCTAAAAAAGTGTATGACTTAGAAAAGTTTGTAGCTCCTTGTCTTTTAAACATTGATTGAGCATATTCGTCAAAGTACTCTGGGTCAGCCAACTCAGGGTCAAACAAATAAGAAGTGTTTTTTATTTGTCCACCAAAAGGTATAAACTGTCGAGATATTTGGCTTAGTTTTTCAAACATAGCATCACCAAATTCATAGTCAGTATCATCAAGCTCATCTAACATGTCACCAATAGTTTTTGCAGCACCTAATAAGTTCATATCTCTAAATGTTTTTACTATGCCTAGTAAAGCTGCATGCACTTTTTCATCAAGTAATTGATATTCTTCTTCAACATTTACAAACTCGCCTTGTTCTCTTTTTAATTCAATATCAGTTTGGTATTGCATTATATTCCAAACCATTCTTAAAGGAGCACCAAAAGGATCAAACAAAGCTATGTTTCTTGGTTTGCCATTTATTGTAATTGTATAAGGGTCATCTTGCTCTGGGTTTTGTGCTTGTTGTTTTTGATTAACCCAGTTAAAAGGAGCACCTTGAGCTTCTCCTTTTATAAATTTCATCATACCATAAGCAATCACCATTTGAGACAAATTTAATTCTGTCATAGCTCTAGCTTGTCTTATACTTCCATTTGTTCCATTAAGATCTTTCCTAAATCTTGGAGCAAAAAACTGTAATCCTGGAGTTAGCCTTGTAGAAAATTCTGCCAGTCTTATTGGAGTCCTAAAGAATATTTGTCCAAAAACTCTAAACAAAGGGTGTCGAGCCACTAAACCCTCGTAGTATTTAGCAATAGCACTTATGTTGTATTTACCAACTTTACCATCACCACCTTTGCCAGAAAAGTTTCTTTTAAACAACATATCCAATATTTGTACTAATGCATCGTTGTCTGTGGCAGTAAGAAGATCTTTATCATTCTTTGATAGTTCTTTTGTAACCCAATCTTTTAAAGCTTTTCCCTCAAGACCTCTGTTTTTACCATCAGATAAAACAGCTCTTAACGAGTCCATAGAAAATGAGTATGCACCTTTTATCTGCTTATCTACTTTTTCAGCTATAAAATCATTTAACTCTTTACCTTTTAGACCTTTAGAAGCTCCCTCAATAGTTGCTTCTTCTGTATATTTTCCTTTAATAATACCTCTGTAAAAAGATGTTTCATAAAAACTATCTGTTGCTAATAGTAATCTGTTAAATATTCTTATCTGACCAATACTTGGTATTTTACCTTTTATACCTTTTTTAAGCATTGGTGGCATTTCTAAATACTTATCAGAAGTTCCTGATAGAATAGATTTTTCATATCTAAATGCTAACCTTGCATTCTTTAAAGCCTGTGCAAAAACTTCAGCTTGACCTGAGTAAGTTGCTACCATACCTCTAAATTTTATAGGGTCAAAACCAGAAGAGACATAATTAGCAACTGGTTTTATAAAGTAGGTAGCAATAGATGGAATAATATTTCGCACTGTAGAAGCTAAACTTAAAACATTTGATATTGTAGACTCGCCTAAAAATCTTTGTATTTTATAAAACAAACCTGGCTTACCATACTTTTCATCCATGTGTTTTTGTATTAAAGCTTCTCTTTCTATTAACTTGTCAGAAACTAAACTGTAATCTTGTTTTCTTCTTGCTTCCTCAATTTCACCAGCAACTTTTTGTATTTTATAAGTCAACTCGGCTTTTATAGCTTCACCAGATAATTCAGAAGAATACTTTAAAAGTCTATCTACTTCATCTGGAGTAGCTTCTTCTATGTTTCTTATAGCTACTTCTCTTAAATCTTCTTTAGCTAATTCACCTTTAATATTAAAAGTTCTTCTAACTCCTAGTCCTCTACCTGATGCTTCACTAAGATGTCTTCGAGCTTCTTCTAAAGGTGATAGTGCATCATATAAATTTTGACCAGTCTCTAACAAATCAAGTCTATCTTGATAGTTTAATTTATCACCCTCATCACTATATATTTTAGCTATCTTAGAATTTAATTTTACAATATTAGTTACTTCATTATCTATTAATTTTGCTAAAGCTTGTTCTTGACCAGAAGTAAATTCTGTATGAAATAAAGTTTGACCAATCTCAGGATCTTTTAAACCTAAATTAGTTAATCGATTGTTGAATATCTTAACAGCTTCACCAAGTATTTTGTAATTTTGTTTGTTATCTAAAACACCTACTGGATCTTTACCAATCTTTTGTTTAAAATCATCAATAAAATCTGTAAGATCTTTTACAGCACCATTCCCATCAAATGCAGTTTCTAACTCAGCTCTTAACTCTGGATCAAGATCAACCATCTTGTCTTCGTCTAAAGTTGGTCGTGTTTGTGGTTTAGGTTTAGCTGGATAAACTAAACTTTTAATTTTTCTATAACCAAACTCTGCACCTTTAAACGTGCCATAAGTTATTCCACCAAAAGCAAGGTTTAAAAAAGCACCTTTTACAGACGAACCCAATATCTCTGCTCCATCATAACTATCTTTTATAGTTCCATCTTCATTTAAAGCTTCTCCAGCAATTCTTACAGCTTGTCTTGAAGTGTTATCAACTGCACCCATCGCAGCTCCTTGAATTGACAAGCTTGTACCAGTTGTTAACACAGACCTTATTTTAGCTTTTATACCTTGTCGAGCAGCTTGCTTCCCAAAAAACCCAGCACCTAATGTTCCAAAAGAAATAAGGTTTGTAGGATCAGATAGTGTTCCTTTAAGAAATCTACCAGTACCAGAACCAGTAAAATTATCTAAACTATCATAAGCATCCATAGCATATAGAAAAGCTTGTTTTTGTTCCTCTGATCCTTTACCAATAGCTGTTGCTGTTACAGCCATGCTCGTGAGATTGTAATTAAATAAACCCATGTGGTCTAAACCCCACTTTGCTATATCTTCGTCAGCCTGATAATTTCTACTGTCTCTGTTCTTTTTTCCAAAAGCTCTTTCAAATAAAATTTTAGAAGCTTTAACAAATTGAGGGTCGTTTATTAATGTTTCATCAGTTATAGAAGTTCCCTCTGGCTTTTGATAATAATCAAACTTTCTTTCTTCTGCCATTATTCTTTAAATAAATCAGGATTAGCTTTTATAAATTCTATAAGCTGTTTTCTTATCGTAGGATCTTGAGTTATATCTCTAAAGTTTGGTATATCTACTTCACCCTCATCATATAATTGTTTAATTCTTTCAACATTAAATAATACTGGATATTGTTGTTTTAACTCAGTTTGTACTTTTTCAAAAATACTTGCAGATGCTTTTTTTAGATCAGCATCAAGAACTGATTGTTTATTTTTTATTGCATCTGAGATAAATTCAAACATGTATTGATCATATTTATTTTCTGCAAATCTAAGAGGGTCATCATTATTTATAGCAGCAGCAAATCTACCACCAGTTCTTTTTCTAAAACCAATATCTGATTGTATTAGCTCCATTTGATTTTGCACTCTTGCTTTTAAATTTTCTTTTTCTGTATTTGCTACTTCTCTTTCAACAAAAGAATAAGCATTTGCATATTGATCTATATTGGTAATTAAATCTAATTTATCAGTTTCCGATAAACGTGGGTCTTTTGCGATTGCATCTAACTCTCCATCTAATTGTTGAGTAGGGTTTTCATCACCTATACCTATTATCCTAATTCTTTTTAAATAATCATTTTTTGTGATTTTTGATGTGTTGGGATTAGCTCCTTTACTTTGTAAAGTGCGAAAGTTATCAAAAGTATCTGTTTTATATACATTTCCATTTTCTGTTTTACTAAACAAAAAATCTCTTGGTGGGGAGGTAAGAAGCTTTTCTAATTTTTTAGGATCTTGAGCAGCTTCAAGAAAATCTTTTAATTTCTTTTGTTTTTGTTGAAATAAAGATTGCTCTTCATCATTTTGAGCAGCTCTTAAGTTAGCAGCAGTAATGTTAATTAAATCTCCTTTTAATTTTGCTAATTTTAATTCTGTTGCTTGATCTCCTCTCATATCTTCTGGAATACTTTTTACAACTCCCTCGTAAATTTCTTTTGCAGTTTTTCCAGGTCGTGCTGATTTTAAATCATCTACAGGTTTATTTGCTTGAAGAAGTGCTCTAGTAGTTAATTGGTCTACAAACAATTCTTTTTTCGTTGATTGGTTTAACCCTGTATCTTTAAATGTAGACTCAAACACCTTTATATCAAAAGTTGTTTTGTTCTGAAAAGCATCTTCCATCGCATCATTAAGTTTTGATGAATAGTTTTCTTTTAAAGTTTCTAAATGTTCTTTAGCTCCCTCTTGTTGTAGTTGATACTCAAACTGATTAAACACACTGTTGTAACCCTCTAATGCACCAGCTCCAAAAAATGGCCTATCTTTTATCTCTTCACTAAGCTGTTGTTTTTTCTGTTCATAGAATAGTCTTCTAGCATCACTATCATATCTAAGGTTTTCATCAGCTAGTAATTCATCCATCAAACCTCTTGCCTGCTCAGTTGCAAATCTTTTACCTACTGCTTCAGTTATTCTACTTTTTATAATACTAGACTTATCTGGAAACAATTCACCAACTGCAACCTTATCAGCTAAACCAGCTTTTTTGTCTTTCATAAACTGATCAGCATAAAAATCAACTAGTCTTAAGTCTTCTTCCTCTTTTCTCTTTCTAATATCTTCTGCAACTTCAGCAGCTACACCTAAAGCTTCTGCTAATTCACCAGCTCCTGTGCCAGCTTGTTGAGTACCTCCTCCAGCAAAAGCATCTATAGGTCTTGCTTGAGGTTGTAGTCCTGGTTGTTTTAAGTCACCAACTGGTTTATTTTTTGCCATCTATGCGAACCCCATTACTTGATTACCACCACCAAAATTCATTCCTGGTGTTCCAAAATTACTTGGTCTTAAATTTCCTGTGATTGCCGAGCTACCTACAGATGGTATTTTAAGTGCATCACCTATTCCTGGAATAGCAGCTATTGATGCACCAGTAGATATAAGAGAGCCTAAGATGTTACCACCAACTGGCTGTTCTTGTTGTGCATATCTATTTGCAAGTGTTGCATAAGCTCTTGTTCTATCATCATTAAGAGCAGCTACAGTGCTTGTAAAGTTTCTTTGAATTGTTTGGTTAGCCATACCAGCTTGCATTTCTGTATCAGCTAAAATTGCATCTACTGATAAACCAGTAATACCTGCTTCACCTAATCTCACTTGTTTAGTAGCTCGGTTTTCCATAGCTTCTACTCTAGCTTCAAATAGTTCTTGTCCAGACTTCTCGGCTTCCTCTTGTTGTCTTCTATCTAAGATAGCCATGTCTCTTCTATAGGCTGCATCTGCATTGGCTCGTAAGGTAGCATTCCTACCTTTAGCTGCTTTTTCTTCATTCTCAGCTTGTATGTAATTAAAAGCTCCTGAAGCTACTGCAAAGACAGCACCGACAACTGGATCACACATTATTTAATTCCTTTGTAAATAAATAAAAATTTTCTTTTTTAACACCATAAGGTCTTTGAAACTTCACATCAAAGCCACACCACTGTAGCCACCTCATAGCTGTCTTATTTTTGTCGTGAACAAAATTATATAAGACTGGATATTTTTCACCTAAGTGGTCTACCCACGTTCTACACTCTCTTAAAAATTCTTTTGATATACCTTTTATTGATGATGATGTTAACATCCAAGGTACTCCATAGTTAGTACCATTGACACAATCAGAAACACCAAACATGCCTATGATTTCATTACCATTGACAATAGTGTACACTTTAGCATTAGGAGCTTTAAATGCTCCCATAAGAGCATCGATAGGTTTGTGACCATTCATAGCTTTTATTTCCTCAATGTCTTCTTTTCTTAATCGAGGAGCTAATATTACAGCATGAGTTTTAGTTGCTTCTATTACTTCTGCCATTATATCCTTTGTGATCTGATAGTATAAAAACCCTCCCATTCAGCTTTTTGAAAAGCACAAGGAAGATAACTATCAGAAGTGATTGATATAGTTACTCTGTCGTTTTTAGACAGAATGGGAAACCTAAATGTACCATCATCGAGTCTAACCTCTTCAATCAAACTATCGGATTCATTAACAATAATTCCATTAAATTCATAACTACTAGCAGTCCTAGATTTAGGAGATACATTAATTACAAAGTGACCAGTATCTTCATAGTCAATACTCATAGTTCTTAACTGCAACCTGCCAGAGTTGACTGTTACAGAGGCATTCTTTTCTTTGACATGTTGCTGTGAGAACTGATAAGCAAATGTATAAGGTATTCCCACTAGAGCTGCTGATGCATTATAGTTACCAGTAGCTGTGACTGTTGTTGTGGAAGTTCTATTTAATGTAGGAATATCAACACCTTTTCTACTAGACCAAGCTCCTGACTTCACAACCTTTACTGTGTCACTTGTAGGAATAGGATAGGGTAATGTCCAAGTAGTAATATTAGTGCCTGAGTTATAAGAACCAGTAAGAGAAGTTTTTCTATCTAGCCTTACATTAAAATCTAAACCAGTATCAGCAGGATATTGTAACTCCATCTTCTCAATATAAACACCATCTGTTCTTGCTACAATTAAGTACAAAGTGTTTTCTAATAAATCAATATTAAGAATAGTATCGTTGTCAGATAGTTCGTAAAACGACCAAGCTGATAAAGCTTTCTTAGCCCTTGTTATTGTTGTTTCACCAGCAGTAAAATACCATCGGTAAACATAGATTCTATTTACATCTCCTGAAGTAATTGCATAAAGTGAATCTTCAGAATTAGATGCAACCATTGTTTTTACATTATTCGGAATGTATTGAGGAACATGAGCTGTAATATTTGCAGCATTCTTTGTGATATTATCTTCGTCTACAAAGTATTCTCTTACGTTTGTAAATGCACCTTTTCTATATGCAAAGTAAACATTATTACCAGCTCCCACTGGTTGCACATTTGTATCAACTTCAAACTCCGTAGTTGCAGTAATACTTATTGTTTCTGGTGTTAAATTACCATTAGACTCTAAAATAAATTGTGTTTTATCTGAGAAGAACAATAAACTCTCATTATAAGGTATAACCCTTTTTATAATAGAAACACTAGTGTGACTAACTGTTACATCTATAGGTGAATCATCTAGTAAAGCTGTAACTGTACTAGGAAAGAAATTAAAGAAGTCACCAGCTCTACTAAAAATTACATTCTCATCGGATATAAATCCAAGTCTATTTTTATGAAAGAAAACACCATTAATAGTTTGTCCTACAAAACTTGGG
>Ga0209404_10000295_pt1 | contig 39956 bp, 26 predicted proteins | sample TroAtlMetagenome_2_FD_187447 | JGI IMG/M metagenome (GOLD analysis project Ga0209404, IMG submission 187447) | Marine eukaryotic phytoplankton communities from Atlantic Ocean - Tropical Atlantic ANT8 Metagenome (SPAdes) (version 2) | ecosystem: Environmental > Aquatic > Marine > Oceanic...
ATGGTTTAACGGTAATCCAACATCGTGGACAGGATGCTGCTGGAATAATGACCATCGACCAAAATATGTTTAATTTGCGTAAGGCAAATGGTTTGGTTCGTGATGTATTTCATACGCGTCATATGAAACGCCTATCGGGCAATATGGGTATTGGGCATGTTCGCTATCCTACTGCTGGTACCTCGAGTTCAGCCGAAGCACAGCCCTTCTATGTGAACTCACCGTTTGGTATTGCGTTTGCGCACAATGGTAACTTAACCAATGCTCACGATCTGCAAGAAGAAGTATTTCGAATTGCCCGTCGTCACATCAACACCACATCTGATTCAGAGTTATTGTTGAACATTCTTGCTCACGAGCTACAGCAAGTGGCAGGGTTAAGTGTTACTGCTGAACATATCTTTGAAGTAGTCACCAAAGTACACAAGAAAATTCGTGGTGCTTACGCGGTTGTTGCCGCTATTATCGGCCAGGGTATTGTTGCATTTCGTGACCCACACGGTATTCGCCCGTTAGCGCTAGGTAAGCGTATGACAGAGCTTGGCGAAGAGTGGATGGTAGCATCAGAAAGTGTGGCACTGGATGCCGTTGGCTTCCAATTTATCCGCGACGTGTCGCCAGGTGAAGCAGTATACATTACTGAAAATGGTGAGCTTCATACCAGACAGTGTGCTGAGAACCCCATTACCTCACCTTGTATTTTTGAGTTTGTTTACTTTGCACGTCCAGATAGCTTTATTGACGGTATTTCAGTTTACGCTTCGCGCGTGAACATGGGCCGCAGATTAGGTGAAAAAATTGCCCGTGAATGGAGCGATTTAGACATTGATGTTGTTATTCCTATTCCTGAAACCTCTATGGATGTGGCACTGCAAATTGCCAACACCTTAGAGTTACCATACCGCCAAGGGTTTGTGAAGAATCGCTATATTGGCCGTACGTTTATTATGCCTGGCCAAACTATGCGTAAGAAGTCTGTACGCCGTAAGCTAAATGCTATTTCTTCTGAGTTTAAAGGCAAGAACGTGCTATTGGTTGATGACTCTATTGTTCGCGGTACTACCTCTGGGCAAATTATTGAGATGGCCAGAGAGTCTGGCGCTAAGAAGGTATATTTTGCCTCGGCTGCACCTGAAATACGTTTCCCTAACGTATATGGTATCGACATGCCTTCTGCCAACGAACTGATTGCCTATGGCCGAGAAATCGATCAAATAGCAGACCTTATTCAAGCGGACGGTCTTATATTTCAAGATATCACTGATTTAGTTGAAGCAGTACGTGAAGAAAATGATTCAATCCAACGTTTTGAAACCTCTGTTTTCGACGGCAATTATATTACCGGTGATGTAGACCAAGACTACCTTGAACGTATTGATATCTCGCGTGGAGAGAAGTCTCGCGAAGCGCCCATTCTGCAAGCAGAATTGAGCAATTTAGATATGCATAATATCGATTCTAACGACTAGGCAATTTGCCTAGCATATAGTTTTGACTATGTGCTTTACTCATAAAAAAAGCCGCTATTAAGCGGCTTTTTTGTGTTTGTTACTTTGTAGCAGAATGGGTAAAGCAATTCACATATTTTGTTTAACTATCACTAGCTGGCAAAAATAGGGCCTGTTGTAATACCCCACAATAATACTGCGCCAGTCATTAAAATAACCATTAACACTAGCCCGCAGGTAACTACTGAGCTTGAATAGATGAACCCTTTTTCTTGTGGCAATTGCATTAACAAAGGCACACCAGAAAAAAGTAGATAGACTGAATAACTTACACCTATCAGTAGTGCAGCCATAACCACCCAGAGCTCAGGATATAAACCTGCAAAACCTACCATAAATAATGGGGTAGCGGTGTAAGCGGCTAACTCTAATGATTGCGTAAAAGTAGTTAATGATTCAAATGCTTTAGCGAGTTCGTGAATAACCACAGCCAAAGCTACTACGCCAGCTACTAATCCGAAATACATACCTGTCGCCATTAATAGCGCACTGCTTTCACTTAACTTGATGAGCTCTCCGCCCATACTCCAGCCAGTGTAGACCGTTGAGTAATACGCCACAATAGTGGGTATTAACGCAATAATAGCAATGTGGCTAAATGCGTAGAAAAATGTTTCTTGGCGTCGATCGATATTACGGCATTCTTCTTTAGGATGCGTGTACATCCCAATAACATGGTTTAAAAGCATTGTCCTTCGCCTCTGAGAAAGTCTGAAGAGTATTATTTTTTATAAGAATCAATGTTAATACTAAAGTATAAAATGCAACATTTAATTTACACGTCAATTTTGCTACAGGATGATGAATCAGTCAAATAAATAGTGTAAAAAACAGCCCCTAAAACGCACTTATTAATCTAATTTACTAAGGTGCACCAAGATGGGTCGAAATTAGGCAGAAATTTAAACGAATTGATGGCTAAATAGCTTAATAAATATAAGGATTATCTTAGGTAAGGCGGTGCTATCGACCCGGTTAGCCAAGTAAATAAGAGCAATTAGGTAAGTGCAACCAAGTAAAAGTAATCAGGTAAGAGTATCAGGCGAGACCAATTAGTTGAGAGTAACCAAATGAGAGAATTTAAATAACTAGAGAAGAGCATCCAGACAAGAAAAAGGGTATGAATAAAAATAAGTATACAAGACTTAAAGAGAGAAGCGTGAAGGAGGCAAGAAATGGTTAGTTGAAAGCGTGGCATGACACCACGCATTATCACATGTTAATGCTTCTGGTTTTAAACCTATAAGTGCTTCTTAGATACCTTAAGCTGGAAGCCCGCTATGGAATTTAAAATCGCTGTCTCTGGAGTTAATTAATTCCGCCTCTACCTCACCAAAGTAAGCAATCCTTTGTGAAATATCTTTGCCCGCAATTTCGGTGGCTAGCGATAAGTAATCTTGATAATGCCTAGCTTCAGAGCGAAGCAATGAAATATAAAACTCACCAAGCTTTGCATCTACGTGGGGCGCCAATTTCGCGAATCGCTCACATGAACGTGCTTCAATATACGCACCACATATGAGTTTATCGACTAAAGCGTCAGGCTCGTGGGTTTTAACATGTCTAAGTAACCCTTTAGCGTAGCGCGAAGGGGTTATGCTTCGATACTCAATATCGAAATGGTCCATCATTTCCAGTACTTGAAAGAAGTGGTGTAACTCTTCTTTAATCAGCAACACCATTTTATCAATAAGATCTTGGCCGTACTTTGAGTCGGAACGAGGAATAACTGACTTAGACAATTTGTTCTTAGACGGTAAATCTCGCCAGTCGCCTTCGCGCTTATACACATATTGTTCGAAAGGTTGCAGCCACGCCAAAAGGGCATCGCTACTTTCTTTATCAACAGCATATTTTCGAATAAGGAACATGGCCGACTGAGATGCTTTAAGCTCGCAAATCAAATGATCTAAAAGCAGCATGGAAAAGTTTTCAGGCTTGGTAGCTTCTTCAACCCATTCATCTGGTGTTGTAGCGTGTAAAAACGTATTTATAGGGGCGAGTAATTCTGTCGTATTCACTGTCTTTAAAACTAAATTAGGGCTAACACAAAGTGCGATTATATCACATTCAGCCATTTGAACCGATGGATGGCTTGTTAAATATATAAACATGTTTTACAACGGTGAACGATTTGCTCGTTAATTACCGTATAATGAAGCCATGAATTACCTTGCTCATCTTTTTTTAGCCCAGCCCAATGCCGATTCTCACTATGGAAATTTACTTGGTGATTTTCGCAAAGGCATCGCACTCGACACCCTGAGTAATGATGTTAGCAAAGGCTTGGAAAACCACTATACAGTAGATAGGTTTACTGACAGTCATACTTGTGTGAAACAAGCTAAAGCGCTCTTTAAACCAGAGCACAGGCGCTTTGCGCCCGTGGCGATAGATATACTGTTCGACCATCTATTAATTACGCATTGGTCGCGGTTTTCTAACATTTCCTTTGAAGCATTTTGTGAGCATAGCTTTTTGTTATTAGAGAAAAATCTACCTGTTATGCCCACGCCTATGCAGCGCAGTGTTTCACATATGATTACGCACAATTGGTTTGCAGACTATGCGAAATTTGAAGGGATAGGTTACGCCATACAAGCAGTAGCGAAACGCATACGATTTAAAAATGATTTTGCTGAGTGCATGCAAGATATAGCAGCAAACTTCACAACCTTAGATAGCCTGTTTTTAGGCTTTTTCCCTGCTTTAATTGACCATGTTCAACAACATGGTCCAGAGTGCGGCACCCCTAGCGGACTCATCACGCTTTAGATACGATCTTCGGTAATAACACCTGCCGCCACAAGTTGTTGTAGTTGGTATTGGCAGTGCGTCCTAAGGGTATCTCTTAGTAACCTTACGGCTGGCGTTATGGTTTGTCTGCTCGGGCAAATTAGCCATAGTTGGGTAGGTTTAACAATGTATTCAGGCATTAACGCCACTGCGCGGCCATTAAGTAGGTCATCGCACATATCCAAACTCGATTTTACCGCTAGGCCATGGCCATTCACACACCATCTGCGCACCATGTCGCCGTCGTTAGCAGCACGGTTACCCTGCATTTTAATTTTTACAGGTTGATTGTTATAAGTAAGCTCCCACTCGTTATAAATAATATCGTGCAACTGATAAAAAAGGCCGTTGTGTTTAGGTAGGTCTTCTAAATTTTTGGGCGTGCCATGTTTCTCTAAATAAGTGGGGGAGGCTACCAATAGCCTAGGCACTTCACATATTTTAAAACCGTATAAGCTGGCATCGTTTGGCGAGCCATATCGCAGGGCGATATCAACGGGGTCGCGATAAAAATCGATATTGCTGTCGCTTAAATGCAGTTTCAGGGTGATACCAGTATGTTCATCCATAAAGCTGTTGAGCCAAGGGGCGATAACATTACGGCCTAAATCTGACGATAAGCCTATGCGTAATTCGCCCTCAATATTACCCGTATCTTCTTGCAAGTTTTGCTTTGCGTGTTCAAGCATAGTGATGGCTTGCTCGCAAATGGGTAAGTAGCGTTCACCCGCGGCAGATAAACGAAGGGAGCGAGTGGTTCGAATAAAAAGGTCGGAACCCAGCGTACTTTCAACTCGTTTAACTGCAGCACTGGCCGTTGCAGTGCGCATGTCTAAACTCGATGCTGCGGCAGTAATACTACGAAACTCGGCTACTTTTAAAATAACGACGAGATCTTCAAGTAACATAGATTATCTATTTTTTATTGAAAATGTTTCAAATATTGTGCTGTTTAATTTGAAACAGTCAAGGCGTATTATATTTTCATCGCATATCAATATGCACATTCGTTCAGTAAGTTATTTAAACAGAAGAGGATTTCTTGATGAAAGCAATTGGATACACTACATCTTTACCTATAACAGATGAAAACGCACTAATGGATGTAGAGCTTGCCAAGCCTGCTGCATCGGGACGTGATGTACTGGTTAAAATCAATTCCATTGCTGTTAACCCGGTAGACTTTAAAATTCGCCAACGTGTATCACCTGAAAATGGTGAACCAAAAATTTTAGGTTGGGATGCCGTAGGTGAAGTGGTTGAAGTGGGTGATGATGTTCAAATCTTGACTGTGGGTGACCGGGTTTATTATGCCGGTGATTTAACTCGCCAGGGCGCCAATGCAGAGTTTCAGTTAGTTGATGAGCGTATTGTTGGACGTGCTCCTAAAAGTTTGTCTGATAGTGAAGCGGCGGCACTACCACTTACCGCAATTACTGCATGGGAACTATTGTTCCAACATTTGGCGCTTGAAAAGCAACAGGCGGGCAAGACTCAGAAAACTAACGAAACCGTATTAGTGGTAGGTGCGGCAGGTGGCGTCGGCTCTATTATGCTTCAACTGCTAAAAACCCTAACCGGCGCTACGGTTATTGCAACTGCCTCTCGTGAAAGCTCTAAACAATGGGTGAAGGGGTTGGGTGCAGATTATGTTGTTGACCATCGCCAACCATTGGCTGAACAAATAACCGCGTTAAACATTGGGCCAGTTACCCATGTGGCAAGTTTGAATGCCACTGATGCCTACTTAGATGCGTACGTTGAAATCATGAAGCCAATGGGCAAAATTGCACTTATTGACGACCCAGAAGCGCTCGATATTTCAAAGCTTAAGCCAAAGAGTATCTCTTTACACTGGGAGTTCATGTTTACTCGCTCTATGTTTCAAACAGAAGATATGAAAGCTCAAGGTGAATTGCTCTGTGATGTAGCCACATTGATTGATTCTGGACATGTAAAAACCACGGTAGGTAAGCACCTAGGTAAGATCAACGCGGCAAACTTGATAGAAGCGCATAGAACCTTAGAAGCAGGTACGGCGATTGGTAAAATTGTTTTAGAAGGGTTCTAATTTTTCTTTCACGGATAATCGATAATCGATAATCGATAATCGATTATCGAGCTAGATGCGATAGCTGGGTAAAACCTAATCGGGTTCAGAATAATCTATTCAACGTGGCGTAAAAAGCGGTACGCCACGTTTTTCATCCTATTAACATTCTTATTTCATGTCTGCTTGTGCAGAATTTTCAGTGAAAAAACCAAGTAAGACTAAATTATAAACAAATAGTTGATTGTTTTTGCATTTTCTCGCAGTGGTCAGCTTTTATACCAGAGTGGTTCTGGTATTGTACTAACCACCAATTCGCTATCTTACAGTTAACAATTTTTTACCCTACACCCGTTGTTAATTCATTCTAAAAAGACGAATTGTGAAAAATGGAACTTATAATATGAATATAAAAAAATTTACCCTAACCCTGTTAACCGTTGGTATCAGCATGTCGCCGTTTACCATACAAGCCAAAGAACATCCTAATCTTATTCTTACTAAGCCTGGAGTAGAAAGAATGAGAGACAATTTGGGTCAAGTACCATTATTTGATTCAACGTTATCAAGTGTTAAAAAAGAAGTAGATGCTGAAATTGCCATGGGTATTGATACACCAATTCCTAAAGATTTTTCTGGCGGTTATACTCATCAACGCCATAAGCAAAACTTCTTTGTCGCCCAAAAGGCGGGAGTGTTGTTCCAAGTTTTAAACGATGAAAAATACGCGAAGTACATTCGCGATATGTTGTTTCAGTATGAAGCCATGTATAAAGATCTACCGCTTCACCCTCAAGAGCGCTCGTATTCACGGGGTAAATTGTTTTGGCAGTGTTTAAACGACAGTAATTGGTTGGTTTACATGAGCCAAGCTTACGATGCTATTTACGATTATCTTTCAGAGCAAGAGCGTGAAACCCTAGAAACTAACCTGTTCCGTCCGTTTGCTGATTTTATCTCGCTTGAGAACCCACAGTTTTTCAACCGCGTTCACAACCATAGCACTTGGGGCATTGCCGCGGTGGGTATGATAGGCCTCGTTATGAACGACGAAGAGCTTATTCAGCGTGCGTTATATGGCATTGAGGACGATGGCTTAGTAGTTGGCGGTAAAGACAACGACGGTGGCACTATTAAAGTAGAAGGCCAACGTAAAGGTTTCTTCGCTAACTTAGAAGAACCTTTCTCGCCAGATGGTTATTATACCGAAGGGCCATATTACCAGCGTTATGCTATGTATCCCTTCCTTATTTTCGCCTTGGCAATGGACAATAGCCGTCCAGACCTAAAAGTACTTCAGCATAAAGATAATGTGTTACTAAAAGGTGTGAATGCCTTACTTAACTTATCTGATGCTGACGGTGAATTCTTCCCAATCAATGATGCTCAGAAAGGGATGTCATATTACAAAGACTCTCTGGTTAGCGCGGTAGATTTAGCCTATTTTTACGGTGACAAAAATCCGCAACTATTGAGTGTTGTTGAAAAGCAAGGTGAGGTCTTGTTACAGGAATCGGGACTGCAAGCGGCTATTGATGTGCGCGATAACAAAGCTGAGCCATTTATTAAGCGATCAGTAAATCTGAGCGATGGTGTGAATGGTAAACAAGGTGGTATAGGTGTACTGCGCCAAGGTGATGAAGATATGACCTTGGTATTTAAGTATGCAGCCCAAGGCCTAAGCCATGGTCACTACGATAAACTTTCTTTTTCAATGTATGAAAAGGGTGAAGAAGTTCTACAAGATTATGGTTTAGCTCGTTTTGTTAATATTGAACAAAAAGGGGGCGGTAACTACTTAAAAGAGAATAAGACCTGGGCGAAAACGACTATTGCGCACAATACGTTATCTGTTAACCAGGAAATGCACTTTAAAGGCGACTACGATGTTGCAAGTCAGCACCACTCAGAGTTATTCACTTTTGATGCTGAGCAAGACAATATCAAAGTGGTGAGTGCAACAGAAGAAAATGCCTATCCAGGTACGTTAATGCATCGCACTATGGCGATGATTGTTAATGATAATTTTGAAAAACCGTTTGTGTTGGACATTATGCGTGTTGAATCGGATACCAAGAATCAATACGACTTTCCCTTTTACTACTTTGGGCAAGTATTAGATATGAACTTCAAATACGATTCGCCTACCAGTTTGCACCCACTTGGCGAAGATAATGGGTATCAACACCTATATCTTGAAGGTAAAGGAATGGCCGCAGGGCATAACACGAAGTTCTCATGGTTAAATAATGGTAAGTATTACACGATCACTTCCGTTACCAATAATGATGACGAAGTGTTGCTTACTCGTATTGGAGCAAATGACCCAGAATTTAATCTTCGTCGTGACCCAGGCATTATCCTTCGTAGGACAGACACCCAAGACACCTTATTCGTCTCTGTGGTTGAACCTCATGGTTCTTACAGCCCTGTAAGTGAATCATCACAAAATTCAAAAAGCAGTATTACAGATTTGAAGGTTGTTCTTGATAGCGACGAATATACTGGCGTTTCAATTACCGATATCAAAGGTGAAAAGCAGCTGTTTATTATTTCGAATGTGGACGTGTCGAAAAACGCGAAGCATAGCGTGAAAATAGACGGTAAAAAGGTAAGCTGGACAGGGCCTTACTTTTATCAGTAAGGCGTAATTGATTACGTACTTTTGAATTTATTTAGCCAAAATGTGTAGTCTGGAAAATTAAGCTTCACAGATAATTATAAAGGTACCAAGACTGAAGGCCGCATATCCTTTCGTGCAGGAGTCAGCAGTAGTAGGCTGACTCCAGAACAAAAGGAGGCGGCCTTTTTTTGCTTCTGAACCATAAACAATCCGATAGCGTAAAGACAAGGTGAACGACAATTATTCAGCCAACTCCCTCTGAGCAGTAATGGATTGGTGGCTGTACGGTATAGGAAAACGCCATGTCTACAATTATTGTTAATGAAGAAGCTTATTCCCTCCCTGAAGATCCAAGAACCACACTACTCGATTTTTTACATCAACACTTATCCATGTTTGGCGCCAAAAAAGGCTGCGATCATGGTCAATGCGGCGCGTGTACCGTGTTGCTTAATGGTGAACGAATAAATGCATGCTTGGTTTTTGCGTTTCAGCTAGAAGGTAAATCGGTTACCACAATTGAAGGTATTGCTAATAAAACTAACGATAGCGACGCTAAATTACACCCACTACAAAAAGCCTTTGTAGAGCGAGATGCGTTTCAGTGCGGCTATTGTACATCTGGGCAGATATGTTCGGGCGTGGCGCTACTTGGTGAGCTAGCGGCAAAGAACCCCAGTGCGGTAACTTGTAGCGCTGATTACTCACAAAAAGAAGATATCAGCGAAAGAATGAGCGGTAATTTATGCCGCTGTGGCGCTTATCCCAATATTGTAGATGCGATAGAAGATGTTATCGCTTTGGAGCCACAATAATGAATCCATTTAGCGTACAACATATTAAACGTACTCAAGATATTACCGGTTTATCTACCGAAGACGGCGCTAAGTATATCGCGGGCGGTACTAACCTTATCGACCTGATGAAATTACAGGTGGAAACACCTCCCCAGCTTATTAATTTAAGTCAGTGGGAAGATGAGCAAAGTATTGCCGAAAACGATGATCATTTTCGTATTGGTGCCATGGTTACCAATACGGCACTTGCCAACTACGCTTATCACAAGCCATCACTTTCTCTGTTATCTCAGGCGTTATTAAGCGGCGCCACAGTTCAGCTTCGAAATAGAGCAACAACTGGTGGCAATTTACTGCAGCGCACGCGGTGTTACTACTTTTACGATACCACTAAAGCCTGCAATAAGCGCCAGCCCGGTTCAGGGTGTACTGCATTAACGAGCATGAACCGTATTCATGCCATTTTGGGCACAAGTAACGACTGCATAGCGACTCATCCGTCAGATATGGCAGTAGCAATGATGGCCCTTGACTCGCAGGTTGAATTAACGTCTAAAACTGGCGAGGTGCGAAACATTCCGCTCCGGGACTTTTACTGTGTGCCCGGTAGTACGCCGCATATTGAAAATGTACTCAAATACGATGAAGTCATTACTGCCGTGATTATTCCTAAGCAGCGCCATGGCACACAGTATTATCGTAAGGTACGGGATCGTTCTTCATATGCCTTCGCTCTTGTATCGGTTGGGGCAGGGCTTGTTCTTAAAAACGACACCATTGAAAAGCTGACATTGGCGTTTGGTGGAGTAGGTACTAAACCCTGGTATCCCGCGTCCGCCATAAAAGTCCTGACCGGTGCAACATTTTCTGACGACGTGCTAGACCTTGCTATTGACGCCGAATTGGCCGACTCGAAAGTGTACGGAAGTAATAATTTTAAACCTGATTTGCTTCGCAATACATTTAAAAGCGTGCTGAATTCACTTTATGAACATCAGCGTGAAAGTGGCGACCATGAAGGAGCGCTTTATGAAAATTGATATTGCAAAGAATGTATTGGGTAAGCCCATTAGTCGTGTAGATGGCATTTTGAAAGTTACTGGACAAGCACGATATGCTGCCGAGCAGCAGTTTGACGAGAAGCCGCTAATAGGGTGGTTGGTGTCATCCGATACAGCAATTGGTGAGATTACTAAGCTATCTACAGACAAAGCCGAAAGTGCTGAGGGTGTACATGCAGTGCTCACGTATAAAAATGCCGGCCCCCTTAAGCCTTTCAGTAAACCTGCGAGCGAAAGCCGCTTTACACAGAGTCGAGCGGTATTAAATGAGCCTCATATTCGGCATTTTGGTGCGCCAGTAGCCTTAGTGATTGCCGATACGTTAGAGCAAGCACGTTATGCTGCTAGCTTGGTTGAATATACGATTGATGCTGGAACACCCGATTTACTCTTATCTCCAGACCAGGCTACTAATGTGCCTGACTCTTTAGATGGTGGATTTGAAGCTGATGTCGAAAGTGGGAACAGTGATCACGATAAAAATGCTGTGTCGGTAGACGCAGATTACACCACACCATCTCAGATATCTGCAGCCATGGAACCCCACGCTACAATCGCTAATTTTGACGGCGACAAACTTACGGTGTACACCAGTGTGCAAATTATCGCATCAGCCGTAGAGGCATTAGCGGTAACCTTCGAGTTGGATGCAGAGAACATTGAGGTGAAAAGCCCCTTTGTTGGGGGCGGTTTTGGTTCAAAGTTAGGCTTGCATTACGATGCCGTATTAGCTTGTTTAGGGGCTCGATATCTTAAGCGGCCAGTGAAGGTTGTGCTAAGCAGGCGTCAGGTATTTTACAACTCTCCTCATAGGGGAAATAGCTTCCAATCTATGCAGTTAAGCTGTAACAGAGAAGGGTTATTAGGTGACATAACACACCATAGTGCAATGCCTCGAGCGAAAGGGTACGAATTTGCCGAAGCCACGGGCGCTGGTGCGCGGGTAACCTATCGCGCAGAGCATATAAAAAGTACCCATCGAATTAAAGATGCCGATATCCCACTTATCGATTCTACGCGTTCGCCTGGAGATGCTATTGGCTCTCTTGCATTTGAGTCGGCTATTGATGAATTAGCCCTCAAAGCAGGAATAGATCCCCTAACGTTTCGAATTAAAAACTTGCCTCAAGTTCATCCAGTGAGCGGCAAGCGCTTTACTACTCATAGGTTGGGAGATTGCTTGCAAGAAGGCGCTCAAAAGTTTGGTTGGCAGCACAAAGCTGCGCCTAAAAAAGGAAAGGTTATTGGACACGGTGTAGCAAGTGCTATGCGAATGAATGTATTGGTACCTAGTGCTGCCAGTATCAGTATTGATAGCGCGGGTAAGCTGGTTGTGCGCTCAGATATGACTGACATAGGGACGGGGTCTTACACCATTCTTGCACAAATAGCCGCAGGCGCGTTTCATACACAAGTGGACAATGTAGATGTGCAACTGGGCGACAGTAGTTTACCGACCTCCTGTGGTTCTGGCGGCTCTTTCGGTGCAGCTAGTACTGGCTCTGCACTAATGAAAGCTTGTGAGTTGTTGAAACAATCATTGAAGAAAGCTCTGGAGAAGAAGCTACCTAATTCTATAGGCGAATTAGCCTTGGAAGGTGACACGCTGGTGGTATATGTTCAGGACACCCACACTTCTTCAGAAATAGAGAGTTCCAAACTAGACACCCATACTGAACCACAACGTTTTCTCTTAAGCGAGCTCATCGACGAAAGCGACTTCCCATTAACTGAAATAGGTGAGGTGAGCGAGGATGATACCGCTGAAGATGAACAGTACTCATGCGGTGCCCATTTCGCCGAAGTGGAAGTGGACACCCACACAGGTGAAGTGCGACTGAAAAGACAATATGGCATTTTTTCAGCAGGTAAAATCCTCAATGAAAAAACAGCGTCTTCGCAAATTAAAGGCGGGATGGTATGGGGGGCAGGGTATGCACTTACCGAAGCCATTCATCATCACACAGATTCAGCTAGTTTTATTAACCCAGATTTTGGTGAATATCATATTGCGGTAAACCGAGATATTGCCGATGTGACGTTAGACTTTTTAGAAACGCCTGATTACGAAGCATCGCCCATTGGCGCTAAAGGTATTGGTGAACTTGGGATCACTGGCGCCGGAGCAGCTATTGCCAATGCTATTGCTGATGCAACAGGCGTGCGAATTCGAGAATTTCCGATCACCATGGATAAGGTAATGGAAGGGTTGATGAGTCAGCGCGAAAGTTAGTTTAAGGCTTGCATGAGTTGCCCTGAAAACCAGCGCTAGAAATGCCTATGTGCTAGTGCCTAATAGAATTAGTACTCATTTCTTGTAATATAGCCTGAGGTTATTAGTAGAAAGTAAGCCTTTGCGAGTAAGATTAAAAAAAAGCCTAAGATGATGGCGCTTCAAGTAGCGCCATCATCTGTGCTTCATCAATTGTTTCTTCTTCGATAAGTGCATCCGCTAATTTCACAATCTCTTGCCAGTGCTTAGTAACTAATTCACTGGTTTTGTCGGTAGCGTCTGCAATCCATTCTTGTACTGCTTGTTCTATGTCACATTCAAACAGTGATGACTTCGATTGCTTGTTTAAATAATCGATATCTAAATTATACAAATTCGGGTGCATACCAAATCTAGCAATAGCAACCCAAGCATAGTGAGTGGCTTGGGTTAAGTCGCTGCTTGCACCGGTATCAATACCGAATTCGCCGCTATATTCAACTTGAGCAGCACGGCCTGCTAAGGCTACACAGGTAAGCGCTTCCCAGTGTGCCCTAGTTTGTTTGAGTTCTTGCCCCGCCTCATAAGACACCATGCCAAGCGCCCGCTCTCTAGCAATAATGCTAACTTGTTCAATGTTGCGCTCTGGCATTAGTAGCTTAGAAATTACTGCATGACCAGCTTCGTGAATGGCGGTTTCTCGCAAGCGTTCGTTGCCGTTATTTTTGTTGTTAACTACACTTTTTGCGCCGTATTTAAGGGTATAGATTTCTTCTAGCAACATGGTGAGGGTTATGGTTTCTACTTTGTTGCGAATAGCCGTGAGTACCGCTTCACGATGAATTTTATTTAAGTCGGCCCCCGTCAGGCCGGTGGTGGGTAATAGCAATGCATTAACATCAATACCGTCATCATATAATGAGTGAGACAGCAGCTCAGAAAGCAACCATTTTCGGGCGGCTTTATCAGGCGAGGGCACCTCAAAATTCAAATCTAATCTGCCTGAGCGCGTTAGCGCTGGGTCGAGCTTATCTTTAAGGTTCGTAGCGCCGATAATAAAAATTTCGTCTTTTGAAGACGCGAAACCATCAATTTCAACCAGCAATCTATTCACCAATGCATCGGCTCTAGGGCCCATCGTGCCCCGGCTTGGCAGTGCATCAATTTCGTCGATAAATATTATACATGGCGCGTATTTACGGGCGCGCTCGAAAATGCTGGATATGAAAGACTCCGACAATATATCTGTGCCAGAGCAAGCAATAAATGGCAACGACGCTTCATGAGCAAAGGCTTTAGCAAGCATAGTTTTCCCCGTGCCTGGTGGGCCGTAAAGTAACATGCCTGCGGGCATAGAAACCCCGAGTTCGGTAAGCGTGTTTCGCTGTTTAAGCAAACTAGCTACTTCGCCTAATCTGGATTTTATGTACTTGTGCCCCGCAATATCTGAAAACGCGATATTGGGGAAGTCCATATTAATACCACCGCTTACCCCCATATCTTCGGTAAACACAATCTGGTTTACTTGAGGCGCATCGATAGTCACTATCAACTGCTGTATTTGACCAGAAGCATTTGATTCACCCGAACTACCCTGGACACCCACACCAGTGGAGCTAATTGAGTCGCCTTCATTAGGCAAATTAGCTAAGACCCCCACATCAAGGTTAGCTGAGACGCTCACATCAAAATTAATAGTTTGGTGTTTAAGCACTAGCTTTTTTGGGTGTTTAATTTCATCGTTTTCAGATAAAAACTGCAGTGCGCTTTCACTCAGCTTTACGGTTACCGATATATCGGTCGCCGGCTTGTCAGTGGCTAATAGATCATTCGCGCTATTTATAGAGGCTTGACGGAAAAAATCAGTCAGCGGGTCGATGATTAAGTGGGATATACTCGATTTTATATCGCGAACATCAAACAAGGGAGCAAAATGCAGCAACAGTAATTCACACACATGTTCACTTGGCGGGGTATAAGTAAGCCCGTATTGCTGAGAGAAAGATTCAATATCTTGTTTAATTTGCACTCGTGTAATATCGGCAAGTTTGTCCAGTGAAAGGCGATTAAATAAAAGAATACTGCCTTGTGAAAGCCTAGAAAGTAACTCGCTTGGTATAGCTTTTACTTCTCTTTCACGCTCGAGTTTTGTTTCCTTTGCAAGGTGGCTGATTAGCGCTTTCTGCCCTTGACTAGGGTGCTGTTCAAGCTGGGTGAGAAATGCTTCATTATTATAAAGCTGGGTACCTAAATTAGACGTTAAAATAACAATAGCGCTTCTAAAATCAATCACTTCTTCGGTATGTTCATCGGTTAGAAAGCCGGTTGAAAAAAGCTGAAGTATGCTAAGCAATACTTGGCTGTGGGCTTTTTCGAATTCATCTAGCACGATAACTGACTTCGGATGCTTCTTAACAAACTGGGTTAAACGGCCAGGCTCTGAATCATCGTATGTCTTTTTACCGCCAACCAAACCAAACGCTTCATTTGAGTTAGTGTACTGAGCCATATCAAACAGCTTATAGCCGCAGTCATCGTCGAGATGGTGAGCAAAACGCTCGGCTAGATAGGTTTTGCCGGTGGCGGGTGGGCCTAAGAAAAGAAAGATACCTTTTGGACGCTGCGCCGTGTCTTGCCAATCGTTTTTTACCAGGCTATCGATTAACGCTTCAATGGCAATATCTTGCCCAAATACTTCTTGTGTAAGCTTATTTTTTAACGCTTCAAATTTACTGAGACGCTTAACGATTGTGGGCTCGTGAGTTTCAGGTAGCTTAAAGACTTTATCTTGTAGGTTGCCGTCCCTAAAAGCAGGCGAATCAAGAATGGTTTCGATGGTTTTAGTTACTTCATCGGTAAAGGGCACCATAGGCAGGGCTTCTACAGCATTTAGCTTTTCTAACGTCACGGTGTCTTTAAACTGCTGGGCTAGGTCAAAATGCAGCCTGCGGGATAAGTTTTTACTTAATATCAGTTTGACAGCATTCGCTTTTTCAATGTTCAAGTCGTTGAGACATTCTGCGGCGACTTGAATGTAGGCGAGTTCTATGTGCTTAGCTCGCATTTCAACGGCAATATGTTTTGCCGTGAGTAATAGGGTCTTCACCAGTAAACTTCCTTTGTACTTAATTACTGCTATACAGATTATGTGTTCGTTGCTGGTTTTCTTGTTTTGCCCACACATTAAACTGGCGCGATGTGCCGTTTGTTAACTCACGAATCGAATAATTAACTATTGTATTTGAATCCTGATTTATCGGTATGTTTATCAGCCTGCTAATATACAATGAAATAACTAAACAGCTTGAAAGTCAATAATTTATACTTCATATTGTGATTTTGAAAAGACTCAAATTCTTTGTAGCTCAAAACGTTTTAAGGTGTCGCCATGGATTTAATTAAAGGGATTTCAGCGCTCATCGCTGATTTTGTCGAACAAAAAGATGATTGGAATTTATCATCATCTACCCCTATTTCTATTATAAAAACTGATAACAATTCTTCCTTACCTTACACGTTAGATATATCTGAGCGAGACGATGACACCAGCATACGCTTGCATTTACACAGTGAAGAAAATCTTCGAAATGTGGCACAAGCGGTACTTATCAAAAATGGCGGCGATGATTATCAAAATAGTGACGGTCCCTTTCACACGCTCATTGATGGTAAAGGCTTCAGTGTGTTTTGTGATGTATCGGAAGTTAGCTTCGACCAATTTTCCGAAAATTTCGAAGGTATTGTTGGACGTTTAGAGCAAATGCTTAAAGGCGCGGTAAAGCAGGCAATTGAACTAGTATCGGCAGATGAAAGCGATGCTGATAATGGCGAAATTGAGTCAGCCTCTGAAGATAGTCCAGCGCCGCGCGATAATGTAACTGAAAGTGCACCTACCGATTCTGATATCAGCCAATTTGAAGTAGTGTCGCCGAAAGAAGCGATTGTTCAGTTCCTTGAAAGAAAGGAATGGAAATTCAGAGATAACAGCGAAAGGCAGTCGATTGAACTTGGTATGAATTTAGACAAGTACTCTGACCACGATGGAAAGAGCCTACTGCTAATTCACATCAATTACGGGAATGATGACTTAGTTAGATTTCAAACCCCCATGATGTATAAGTTCGATTTTGCTAAAACGCCGTATTCACTTATTGCATCTGTAATTGCGTGGTATCAGTTTGAATACAAGTTTCTTTCGATGTCGCTAGACCCATCGGATGGCGAACTGAAAATATCCATCGATATACCCTTAGCGAAAGGCGTGTTGCACCACACTCAAGTGGAGCGCATTGTGGGCTTTATGATTCAATTTACCGAAGAAACCTTTGATGAACTGTTCGATGACCTGCTACATGCTCCTGAAGATGCACAAAAGTGTATTGATGGAAAAATTTCTGATTACCAACAAAATATTGAAGCCAAGAAGTGGGTTCGACAGTTTGAAACCGACCTAGTTGGGCTAAGCGAAGAGAAACGTAGTCAACTACAGCGGGCGTTAGAGGCGCTTAAAGACTCTGAAGGTAGTGGTGACGAACAGGGCTCTAGCGCTAGTGAAGGTAAAGGGAATAGCAGTGAGAGTTCTCCGCTGGAGGGAATTTGATGTCAAATACATCACCTTCAAGAGGGAAAGGCCCGTTTAAGCATTTTTTGGAATGGCTTGATGAAGCGCATGTTAGCCAGTTAACGCTCTCTACTATTCTGTTTGGTTTGATTAGTTTAGTGTTCTTTTGGTTAACCCTTAAATGGAATTTGTTACCTGAAGACCTTATGCCTTCGCGACTTACCCAAGAGAATACGGGGTTGTTTGATGCGCTAGGCGGTTGGGCATTGGGTTTTGCGGGAGCCTTGGTAGCTATTCGAATAGCCGGCTTGGCCACGAACATTCAACAGAACGACTCGATTCGAGAAGAAATTATTCACTTGAACAGTTCAGTTGAGAAAATTTCAGATATTAATTCAAAGGTTACCCGCTCTATTTACGAAGCGAAACGTGCGTGTACTGCGGTATTGCTTGAGTCTGAAGACATTCTGTTTGAATTGCCGGAGCACTTATCGAATTACCATGGTCATAAGCCGCCGCCAAAATCGCTTGAACTTTCCCCTGAAGTATTGAGCAACTTAATTGGTAATTTAGATGGACTCATTTCAACCATTGAAGAGGCATCACGTGATTTTACCTTTCGTTCATTGTTTGAGTTTGCTCGCTCCCATCCCTCAGACAGTGGCATATTGCTATCGGAAGAAACACAGTTAGATAATTTTTTCACGCGAAAAGATACTCGCGATAATATGCTAAATATTGTGGCTGAAGATGAACAAATGTACGACTTCATAGAGCAGTTGAACCTTTCATCTAAGAATTTAGGTTTGGGTATTAGCCATTTAAGAAGTAAGAATATTCTGATGGAATACACTGCTGATTTGAAAAAGCTTCTTGGCTTAGTACATAGCAATGACCTTGAGTATTCCGATGCAGCTTGGCTTTTACTAGGCATGTTTTTGCTACACGACAAAGTAGACGTACAAGGGCGCACGCGTGTTTACAACACAGGTTTTCTATTAATAAGCTTAGTGCTAGGTAGCTTACCGAATAGGGTCTTACTTAAAAAGTATTTGGAAGCTCAGCTTGAAGAAACCAGCATGGAATACACACGAAGCGGCAAAAAACGCTTAGAGGGTGAGGTAGCCAAACTCTCAGAGCAGCTTTATTACCTGCGCGGCGCAGAAGTGACACGCACAATTTCTTATGGCTCCGAACTTGAGACACCCACAGACAATTCTAGTTCGGGAAGTGCTGACAGTGAAAGCTCTTCCGATTTAGCTGATGTGATCAGTCTATTTAAAACATGCGCAAATAAAACGGATGTACTGAGAGTTAAATCGAAAGTCACAGGATTGAACCAAACGGTTTATAACAATAAATATGAAGACAGCCTCAGCGCTTCAAACTCCAAATCAAGAGATAGTGGAAAGGAAGGCTCTAAGTCTGTAGAAAGTACTAATTAATTATAAGTGAAATCTGGACACCCGCAGAAGTGACACACCCGCAGAAGTGACACGCACAATTTCTTATGGCTCCGAACTTGAGACACCCACAGACAATTCTAGTTCGGGAAGGGAGTGAAATCTGGACACCCACACTATGTATATTGCAAGTTTGTGGGTGTCTTAAGCTGAAGGTTAGCATTACATATTTTACTAAGGAAAGTTTCCGTGATAGTGATACAAATACCTGATGGAGGTTTATTAGCTGATATCAAAAGCTTATTTCAAGGGGCGTGGAGAGGACTTACTTAACTGAAAGACCATCACAGATGTTAGGCTTCTCTTACAAAGGCGATAACTTGTGATGCAAATAGCAGCTGAATTGCTTGTTAAGCTAGCTTAAGTTTCTGTGTTTTACCTATACCTATACCTATAGCTATAGTTAGGCTTATCGACGTAGAGAATTGATTTTCAATGCCCATCACCATAGATTGCCAGTCTATATGTTGTAGCCCAGTGCGGACTAGGATAGGGGAATAGCTATGGTCGATACTCCCAGTTTTATTCGCCACTATATGTCTGCCAGTGTTATCCACTAATTCCAAGTAATCCTTGAGTTTGAAGGGCAAGCCTTTAACCGTGCTACTAACGCTATTGGTGAATGGGAGTAAAAAGTTAGGTTGCGCACTCTTTTTTGCCGCCGTGATTCTTTTCTGAATACTCGTAAAGTCAGAGGTCTCAGGCGTTTTCGCTAAACCCACTCGAAGTGGGTTCAAATCGACGTATGCCATACAAGCAGCTAATGCTGCTTCGTCTAATAACGATTGGGACTTGAACCGACCCTCCCAAAAGCGGCCTGTGCAGTCATCCTCTTTGTTCGCAAGACGTGCGATATATTCATTTAGCAGCCGCATGAACCAACTGATATCGTACAGACGTTGACGATAAATGTTTGCGGTCGATATTACTGCCTGGATCTGTGCTTCAGACATTAACATCCTCTGTTCAGTTATCTTATATTGGCGTGTTAATTCAGTGCCTTTGTGAAGCGAATGCCAGCGCGACAAAACTTCTTCAGTGCTCCAGGCTAGAGCTTCGTCTCTATCTACATGCAATACCACGTGAGTGTGGTTGCTCATCACGGCATAAGCACAAATGTTTATCGCGAATGCATTGGCTAGTGTGAGCAATCGGTCTTCAACCCATTGGCGACGGTGTTCGTAACTTTTACCACTGTAGTGATCTTCGCCGCACAGAAATGCTCGGCGGACGCAACGCGAAACACAATGATAGTAGGGAGTATCTTGTAGGCTAATAAGCGATTTTCTTGGGCGTGGCATATTGTGAAACTACGATATCAATAAGTTTTACTATCATGACTTCAGTTAAGATAGATAACTACTGAACTTGAGAATGGTTTGTGTGGATGTCCAAAGCTGATTGGGAGCCTAAGTGAAATTTTTGTGTGGTTGTCTAAGGTGAAATCCTACACTGTGGGTGTCCAAGTTTGAACTCGGGTTTAAAGAGGTAAATCGTAAAAATGAACTAGGTTCATTTAGGCGAAAAAAAAGCCCCTAGGAAGGGGCTTTATTAAATTAAATATATCAGTGGCTGTTCAAAACTACTTAGCTTGTTTATCCGGTTTTGGTGGGGCTGGAGTTTTAGCCACTGACGCACTGGCGGCGGTGCCTGTCAGTATCTGACTATTGCCAGTAAGTAGGTCATCAAGGGTGCCGTTTTCGCTATTCACCAAGCCCACTTCACGAAGCATAGCATCTACCACTGGCGCATTGGCACGGTAACTAAGGGCGGCTTGAGTAACCTGGTCGGCTAAACCTCCCCCTGTGGAAACGGTTTGTCCATTGCCAGATTGGCTATTGCCTTGCCCATAACCTTGAAGAATTTTTATGCCTTCAATGTTTTCAAGTGGCTTAACCGCTTGTTCAATCAGTTCAGGTAATACTTCCATCATAGCGAGCGATTTTTGCAGTTCAATTTGCTCGTCTTTCAGCGTATTTTCAGCTTCATAAAGGGCTTGTTTACCTGCAGCTTCTACAGCAAGTACTTTTTCATCGGCTTCGGCTTGAAGCATCTTCGCATCAGCACTGGCTTTTGCTTCAGTGAGAATGGCTTCTGCAGTATTTTTAGCTGCTTCTTTCTTGGCAGCTGCTTCAACAGTAATGTTCACCGCATCGCGTTCCGCTTCTTTTTGCGCATCGATGACTTCAATTTGCTTCTTACGTTCAGCGTCGGCCACCAATTTAGCGGTAATAACGGCTTCTTCTTTTTCAACTTTGGTTTTCTCTGCTTCCGCAGCTTTTGCTCGAGCCGCCGATTCTTCTTCCGATTTGTTAGCTACTGCAATTTGTTTCACCTGCTCGGCAACTTCAACTTCCTGCTGTTGACGAATGCGGGCTTGCTCAAGAGCTTGGCTTTTCGCAATCTCTTGGGTTTCTATTTCGCGAGACTTTTCAATTTCAGCCGCTTCAATAGCACGGTTTTTAGCAATTTCAGCTTCCCGCTCTTCACGCTCTTTCATTTCACGCTGCTTTGAGATTTCTGCTTTTTGTTCTTGGCGTTTAAATGCAAGGGTTTGCTCTTGCATCAATCGAGCTTCTTCTTCATCGCGCTTAACCTCTAAAGACTGTTTCTCGGCAGCTAGGTTACGTTGTTCAATAAGAATACGGTTTTCTTGCTGAATATCGTTAGTTTCTTTGCGTTTTTCTTCAATTATTTTAGCCAGACGGGCTCTACCTTCGGCATCAAATGCATTGTTTTCATTGAAAAATTCTAGGTCGGTTTGATCGAATCCCGTTAAGCTTACAGATTCCAACTCCAATCCATTCTTTTCAAGATCGTTGGCTACACTTTGTTGTACTTTCTGTACAAAATCGGCACGTTGCTCATGCATTTCAGTCATGGTCATCTCAGCTGCTACCGCGCGTAGCACGTCGACAAATTTCGACTCCATTAGTTTTTTAACTTCTTCTGCTCGGGTTGTACGCGTACCTAAAGTTTGCGCTGCCATAGAAATTCCGGCTGAATTAGGCGCCACGCGAAGATAGAAATCAGCTTTAACATCAACGCGCATTCTATCTTTCGTTATAAGCGCATCTTTTTGCGTTTTTTCCACTTCTATACGAAGTGTGTTCATATTGACTGGAATAATTTCATGTACAACAGGGAGCACTATCGCGCCACCATCTTTGATGACTTTTTCGCCACCAAGGCCTGTTCGAACAAAGGCAGTTTCTTTGGTCGCTCGAGTGTACAGTTTGGCAAAAATAAGCCCAATGGTGATAAGGGATATAACAATAATACCTGCAATAAATAGCAATGAAGGTAAGTTTGATGTTTGAAGGGTTTCCATACTCAGTCTCTTATTTATTATTGATAACGGGTGGCTAACCAGCTGTGGGTAGTTTTCTTAACAAGGATAACGCGTTCACCTTGCTTGAAGAGTTCATTGTCTTCAAAAGGTTCGACTAAAACATAGTGGGGCTGTGAATAATCATCGGTGAATTTAGCTTCTGCCGGATTCCCCTTTGATGCGATGCCAATAGTAATATGCGCTACAGCACCAATGAAGTCGTCGCTTTGAATGGCTGAAGTTTGAAACTTGGGAATGACAGCGGCAATTATCACACTCACTTTCGATGTGAATATGATACCGACAACGGCAGCAAAAGGGAGTGAAACCCAAACGGGGAGGGTGATATTAGCGATAGATTGGGTGGCGAAATTAGTCACAAACCCGAGTAAACCGAAAATGGTTAGAAGCACCACAAGCCATATCAACAGTGGGACTCTATCTAAATTGAGCCAGTTTCCAAAACTAAGAATAGAACTACTTTCTACATCAATATTTGAGATAGGCATATCGTCAAGCAAGCCAACCATGCTTATGCCAAAAACAAGCCCCACAATCTCTATAATAAATAAAATAGCTACTGTGGCTAACGCGATGCTAAACCAAAAATTAGCGTCACTCAGCAAAATATCTAACATTTACACCGTCCCTGATGAAGTTTTTACTAACCTTTTTATATCACATTCTGTTTATATATCCAGTGAAAAACGACCAAATTAGGGACAGTTTTATATGATAAACCTAAAGTTTAATGTCGGTGGCCTTCACCTATCACATTCCCATTTTGGTCGTAAAATCCGCTAGCGCCAGCTTCTATAAACCCTTGATTTACCATATTGGTTAAAAAGGGGTCGGTATGATCATCGCCAATGTCAGCATAATCGGTAGCTTTGTATTTATCACGGCTTTCAAAAAATGCTTCTAAGTTTAAATTGTGGTCAACTGAAACTAATGACCACTCTCGGGTAGTATTCTTTTCAATCACACGAAACTGTTGGATTAGTTTTAACTCAGGTAGCAAAGCGAGCACCATATCCACTTTGTTATTTTGATAAGTTAAATACTCAATTCTCATACAACCTTTGCCTTCAGAACGCTCTAAAGTCATTTTGTTTAGCAAAGTATTGCTAATTAACTGATAACGAAATGAAAAGTCTTTTTCTATTCGGCCGTGAATACTTTCGCCTGGCTGATATTCGATAGCGCGTTCGTGCTTATCAAAATAACGAACAGGCTTGATTAGCTTGTTTCGTACCATTGTCCAAGTTTCAGTAATGCCAACCTTGGGGTATTGGTGAGCAACAGTATTGTTATAGCGCAAAAGCGAAATTTCGGTGCTATTGCCCAGAGTGAATCCGCGGCGGGTAGTGACGGTATAGTCTGCTTTCAGGTTACCCGCTTCAAGTTCGCATTTTGTGTGGGTGTCCAGATTACTAGTTGTGTGGCTGTCCAACTCTGCGGTGCTGGAGTGGGTGTCCAAATTTGTGATAACAGATGTTGCGAGGCTAGGCGCTGCCGTTAGTAGGGCTGAAATAACATACGTGGCTAAAGCTAACGAGGGTAAAACTAGGTACTTCATGTATATAAAACTCCGAAATAAGGGAGCGTAAACGCTCCCTTATGAACTGACGATAAACGTAATTTTTTATTCCACTACGGCGTCTGCTTGGGTAACGAAGTCACCCGCGAAGTCCATAATATGGAAGATTACGCTTTGTTCGTTTGTACCATTTACTAGGAAAGCGCCAGGGCCCTTAGCATGAATACTCACGTCTTCTCCTGAGTGAGTTTCTGAGCCCATTGGAACTAACGCTTCTTGGTGATAACCCGGGGTTGTGGTGTCGATATCAGTAAGGTCTTTGCGACCTGTATCGTACGCTGTAGCGTAACCCGCATCTGAATTGGTTTCATCGCCAAGGTTTCTGAAGCCAAGACCATTGGTGTAACCCAATGTGGTATAGGGTGTACCATCAGACGCGGTAGCGGCTTCATCAGCGCCAACATTTACCACTTTACCTAATATAGGATTACCACGTTTAGGGTAGCCTGCAATGGTAAATACATGGCCGTGGTCAGCAGTAACAATAATAAGTGTATCTTCATCGTTAGTCAGCTCGTCAGCCATGGCAACAGCATCTGCAAAGGCTAAAGTGTCGTATAAAGCACCATAAGCATTTCCAGCATGGTGAGCATGGTCAATACGACCCGATTCAACCATAAGGAAGAAGCCTTCATCGTTATTATCAAGAATATTGATAGCCGCTTCAGTCATTTCTGCCACCGAAGGCTCACCAGCAATATCGTTGCCGCGATCAGCTTCATATTGCATGTGCGATTCATTAAATAAACCAAATACGCGTTCTGTCGTTTCAGTGTCTAAGCCATCAAAACCAGATTGGTCGACAATATAAACACCATTTTCATACATTTCTTGCCATTCTGCGGTAAGGTCTCGGCCATCCGTTCTATCACCTTCAACTTCGCTTGCAGCATCTATACTATTAAATGCAGCATCTTTGGGAAGAAAGTGGCGGCGGCCGCCACCCATTACTACTTCTAAGCCATCAACGTCTAAGCCTTCATAGTTAGCTTCTAAGTTAGTTTCGAAGTTTACTAGATGATCAGCAATATCAAGGCAGCCAGCAGTAACCGCATCTTCAGGCATATCAGATATATCCTCCCAGTTGCGATCGGCTGACTTGGCGTAAGTAGCGGCTGGCGTAGCATGAGTAATACGAGCAGTAGATATAATACCGGTAGATTTCCCCGCTATTTCTGCAAGTTCTAATGCGGTTACGAGTTCGTTGCCAGCAACCGTACTGCATTCGCCTCGCTCAATGTCTTCATCAACACCAATAACACCTACATCTGTTTTTACACCGCTTACCATGGCTGTCATGGTGCCAGCAGAGTCTGGAGTTTGTGCATCAACGTTATACGTTTTAGACAGTCCAGAGAATGGGAATTTACCAAAGCTAAGCTGGTTTTCTTCGCCATCAAGCCCTTTTAATTGGCCATCTAGAATTCGTGCGGCTGTAATGGTTGAAATGCCCATGCCGTCACCAACGAACAGAATAACGTTTTTCGCTTTACCGCGAAGGTCGGCTACCATAGCCTGTAATTCTTCATCATTAGCTACTTGAGCTACTTCGATATTAGCGCTAGATATGCTTGCTGAGGTGCCGGTCGCATCCATCCACACTTGCTTGTTGTTTTCCACTTCTGCACTGGCGGCTATAAACCAGTCATTGTTCAAAGTAGTAAGTAGCTCACCGGTTGCAACTTCAGAACTGCCTGGAGAACAAACGTAGCTTGTATCGGTAATCTCGTCGCTACCTAACGTGCCATCTGCATTGGTATCTAGGCCAGAATCAAACTGTACACCGCTATTCGGGCAGTTTGCATCACCTACCGCTAACGCAGTTTGCACGGTTAAGCTGTTAAGGCCATTTGAGCCATCAACTCCTGCTGCGCCATCATTACCGTCGTCACCTTCAAGAGAGCAAGCGGTTAGGCCGGCAACTGCTAATGCAACAATACTCAATTTAAAAAGTTTCATTGTTCTTCTCCACTTATTCGTTTATCAGGCCAAGGGCTTGGTTGATTAGGTGGAAAACAACATTTTGTTCTATCACACCTTGTGCTAATTGACTTCCTGGTCCAGTTGCGTGTAATGCTATATCTTCACCAGAGTGTGTTTCAGATCCAAGTGGAATAAGTGCTTCTTGGTGATAACCGGCGGTAGTGGTATCTACATTGGTTAAGTTCATACGACCTGCCGCATTATCGTAGTTGTAACCTTCATCAGAATCGGTTTCTGTTCCAAGGTCACGAAAACCTAAGCCGTTGGTGTAACCTAATGTGGTATAAGGCGTGCCGTCAGACGCTGTAGCAGGTTCTTCTGCTCCAACATTAACCACTTTACCTAAAATGGGATTACCGCGTTTTGGGTAGCCTGCAATAGTAAATACATGGCCGTGATCAGCCGTTACTAAGATAAGTGTTTCAGATGGATCTGTGTTTTCATACGCGGCCATAACAGCGGCTTCAAACGCCAAAGTATCTGTAAGTGCACCGGCTGCATTGCCAGCATGGTGGGCATGGTCAATTCGGCCAGACTCAACCATTAAGAAGAAACCAGCGTCGTTGTTATCTAAGATGTTTACCGCAGCTTCGGTCATTTCAGCAATAGATGGCTCGCCCGCTACGTCATTGGCGCGGTCTGCTTCGTACTGCATGTGTGACTCGTTGAACAAAGCAAAAACCCGTTCAGTCGATTCAGTGTCTAAAGTGTCGAAGCCTGCTTGGTCAACAATATAAACACCATTTTCATACATCTGCTGCCATTCTGACGTAAGGTCTCGGTCGTCTGTACGATCGCCTTCTACTTCGCTAACTGCATCAGCGCTATTAAAAGACGCGTCTTTAGGTAAGAAGTGACGACGGCCACCGCCCATAACCACTTCAATACCGTCTACATCAACACCTGTATATCTGCCTTCTAGGAAGCTCTCAAAATTTACTAACTGATCGGCAATATCAATACAGCCAGCCGCAGCAGCCTCTTCTGGCATATCTGAAATATCTTCCCAGTTACGATCAGCTGATTTAGCGTAAGTGGCCGCAGGCGTAGCGTGTGTAATACGTGCAGTAGAGATAATACCGGTTGCTAACCCTTTAATTTCAGCAAGTTCAAGTGCAGTAATAACTTCATTGCCAGCAACGGTAGCGCATTCACCGCGTTCAATATCTTCGTCAACGCCAATAACACCCACATCCGTTTTTAGGCCCGACATCATCGCTGTCATCGTACCTGCTGAATCTGGAGTTTGTGCATCAACATTGTAGGTTTTAACCAACGCCGTGTGGGGGAAAGTTTCAAATGCCAAGTAACCTTCTTCGCCCAAACCGCCTTCAAGCTGCCCTTTGTGGATGCGCGCAGAAGTAAGCGTAGAAACCCCCATTCCGTCGCCTACAAACAAAATCACGTTTTTGGCTTTGAACTGGTTGTTTGTCACTAGTTTTTCAGTAAGTTTGCTTTGCGCATCTGAATACCATGCGTTATCTGTTTGGTGTTCGGGTAAAACAGCTGCTTGCAAACCAGATGAAGCAACCAGTGCAAGAGCACTAAGCTTCGTTTTCCAAGTACGATTCATCGTCGTTCCCTACATTGAATTTAAATTGTGATGGTCAGTTTTATTGTTAATTAGTACGCAAATCGACAAATGAAATTGATTCTCGTTATCATTTAAATGCGCTATTTTCAACGATATATCGTGAAAGTGACGTTTATTTGACAGATTTTTGAACGGGCTTTAACAAAGCAACTAATAGGTACAAAATTTAAGAAAAGGAGGGTAAGACTATTTGTAAGTTATCTTTACAAATTAGGGTGTTAGAAAAGCATGTTTAAAAGACAAATAATAAAATTAAATTTATGAAATTTTTAGTATGGCAGGAAGCTAAGTCTCAGATATCGCTACTTAAAAGTGTGATGTTGTAACATAACATTGGAGTGTGACACACACAATGTACTGCCTTGATCATACCAGTCACCTAACACGATTCTGGTAGCAGGTTTGCCATTGGCGGTAAGAGAATGAATGTTTGGGCGGTGTGTGTGTCCATGAATTAAGCGTTGAACATTGTGCTGCTCCATAACCTTAATCACTTCTGTGGGTGTCACATCCATAATGTCTGGCTTAAGGTGCTTTTGGTTCTCTTTACTTTCCGCTCGACCATTTCTTGCAACGCGGCGTCTGTACCATAAAGGCAAGGCTAGCATTAGCCTAGGCCACCACCAACCGCGAGATTTCTTTCTGAATTTTTGGTAAGCCACATCGTTAGTGCAAAGCTCGTCGCCGTGGGTGATAAGTGTGGGTGTCCCGTATAAGTCAATAACGGTGGGTTCGTTGATAAGTGTCATGCCCGCTTTATTTGTCCAGCCTTCGCGTATGGCAAAATCGCGATTGCCATGCATGAAATAGATAGGCACATGTTGGCTTAAAGTCTTGAATGCCTCTGCAATAGCGGTATTAAATGGGGTAACGTCATCATCGCCTATCCATACTTCAAATAAATCGCCCAGCACATATAAGGCATCGGCTTCCTTTGCATCGCTTTCTAAAAATTGCATTAGGCACGCTGTGATGTCAGGTCGATCTGCACTTAGGTGTAAATCGGCAATGAAGTAGGTAAATGACATAGAAATGGACAACTTTGAAAGGCGTTTGGAAAAAAGAGGCCGCTTTGAATGAGTACGGCCTTTGCTTAAGATGTAGCGATAGTGAGCATTTAAGGTTTGAAATGCTCACTTAACAGCACTAAGCGACAACCGCTTTTTCAATAACAACTGGCTCAACAGGTACATCTTGGTGATAACCGCTTGAACCGGTTTTAACGCTTTTAATTTTCTCAACTACGTCCATACCGTCGGTAACTTTACCGAATGCGCAGTAGCCCCAGCCATTCACTGATTCGCTAGTATGGTTAAGGAAGCTGTTATTACCCACGTTAATGAAGAACTGCGCAGTTGCTGAATGCGGATCGTTAGTACGTGCCATCGCAATAGTACCAATTTCGTTAGCAACGCCGTTGTTTGCTTCATTTTCAATAGTATCTTTGGTGTCTTTCTGATCCATATCTGCAGTGAAACCACCACCTTGAATCATGAAACCGTCAATTACACGGTGAAAAATAGTGTCATCGTAAAAACCTTCTTTAACATAAGCTAGAAAGTTCTCTACAGTTTTAGGGGCTTTGTCTTCAAATAATTCTAGGGTGATATCACCAAAGTTTGTTTTGAGAGTAACCATTTCTTCGTGTCCTGCCTTTAAATAAGTAAATACTTGGTAATATTACCGCATAACCAGCCATGCGGGGAAGTAGCGATGCTAAAAAGCATCGCAAAATCTTACCATTTGGCAACATACAGTGCTAAACTTTGCGGCCATTTTGATACTTAGGAATTCACTTTATGCTACACCTTTACAATACCCGTACCCGTGACAAGGCGAAATTCGTGCCGCTTCAAGAAGGGAAGGTGGGCTTGTATGTGTGTGGTATTACCGTGTACGACCTAAGCCATATGGGGCATGCTCGCACTTACCTTAGTTTCGACATACTTGTTCGATATTTACGTCATTTAGGTTTTGATGTGAAGTACGTTCGTAATATTACTGATATTGACGACAAAATTATTGCCCGTGCAAATGAAAACGGTGAAACCTTCGAAGCGTTAACTAAGCGCACTATTGGCAAAATGCACGAAGATTTTGCGGCTATCAATTTACTTGAGCCAGATGTAGAGCCGACAGTTAGCGGTCATATGGATGAAATCATCGATATTATTAAAATATTGATGGAAAAAGGTTTTGCCTATCAAGCTTCAAATGGCGATGTATTATTCGACGTAAGCAAATTCCCCGATTATGGTAAGTTGAGCAAGCAAGACCTAGATCAGCTTCAATCGGGTTCGCGTGTTGAAGTGGCATTTGATAAAGACGATCCATTAGATTTTGTCCTGTGGAAGCCCGCGAAAGCAGGCGAGCCAGCTTGGCAATCCCCTTGGGGCGAAGGGCGCCCTGGTTGGCACATTGAATGTTCTGCCATGAATAAAAAGCATCTAGGTGCACATTTTGATATTCACGGTGGTGGTTCTGACCTTACTTTTCCGCACCACGAAAACGAAGTGGCGCAGTCATGCTGCGCATTTGACACACCTTACGTAAACGTGTGGATGCACGCTGGTATGGTGCAAGTAGACGACGAGAAAATGTCTAAGTCACTGGGTAACTTTTTTACCCTTCGTGACGTGTTACAAGAGCATGATGCTGAAACCTTACGTTTCTTCTTAATGTCGGCACATTACCGCAGTCAGTTGAGCTACTCGCAAGATAATATCACCCAGGCGAAAGCGGCATTAGAGCGTTTATACACTGCGCTTCGCGGTGTAGCAGTAGATGAGTCTACCGACCTCAACTACGGCGGTTATTTAGCGCGCTTTGAAACTGCTATGGATGACGACTTAAACGTGCCTGAAGCGTTCTCGGTATTGTTTGATGTAGCACGTGAAATAAACCGTAACAAAGATAATGCGGAAGAAGCGAGCAAGCTAGCCGCGGTACTTAAAGGTTTAGGGGCTATTTTGGGTATGCTGCAAAGCGACCCAGATACATTCCTCAAAGGCGGCAGTGAAAACGATGATGAAGCCGCTGAAATTGAAGCGCTAATAAAACAGCGTAACGATGCCCGTGCTGCCAAAGACTGGGCTGCCGCAGATGCAGCTCGTGACGCACTTAATGCTAAAAATATAGTATTAGAGGACGGACCTGCAGGCACGACTTGGCGCAGAGGTTAGGCGCTAAAAACAAAAAAGGGCTTAGCTGACGTCATCAGCTAAGCCCTTATTATCAAATAACTATTCGCTTAAAAACGCTTTTCAATACCAATTTCAAATCTACGCTGTGCGCCATACCAACAGTTGTTGGTATCGTAGCAAGCACCTACATATTCCTTGTCAGTAAGGTTACTTACGCTTCCAGTTAGTTTTAAATCATACTGTGGCATGTCGTAAGACAACACCGCATCAATCAAGGTGTACGAAGGCACAGTGTCGGTGTTGTACTTATCTACTTGCGTTTCACCCACGTAGCGTACACCTGCACCTAGCATTAGGCCGTCTAATGCGTCGTCGAAGAAGTAGTTAGCCCAAACAGAGGCACTTTCTTCAGCAACCCATACTGGTGTTTTACCAACCACGTCGGGGTCTAATGTATCTTCGGTCACTTCCATATCAAGGAAAGTTGCATTTGCTTGAAGCGACAATGCGTTGGTTACACGAGTATTAAGTTCTAGCTCAACGCCTTTAGATTCAACTTCGCCATTTTGCGTATATTGCGCAAAGTCTGACGTATTTACCACTACGTTTTGTTTAGTCAGTACGAAGTAAGCACCCGTAAATGTGGTTGCGCCATCACCGCTGATATACTTAGTACCAACTTCAATTTGGTCTGCGGTAGTAGGCTTAAAGGCCTCGCCAGTAACTGAGTCGGTGCCTGAAACAGGTTCGAAAGATTCAGAGTAATTTACATACATGCGCCAGCCTGAATCAAAAGTGTACATAGCGGCCACACGGCCTGAAAACTCATTTTGGTCAATTTCTGTGGTGCTTCCATAAGGAAAGCCAGCATATTCATTGGCTGCCACATCGGTGCTTTCAAATTGGTCGTAGCGGCCATTTAACAAGAAGGTGAAGTTATCGATGCGAATTTCGTCTTGAAGATAAAAGCCGATTTGCTCAATATCGATAACGTGGTCTTCTTGATAAAAATCCAATGGAAGCGAACTTACATCGAAAAGATCGTTATCAATATTACTCAAATCAAGCACCGGCGTATCTGTGGTCAAAGTATCGCGATACGCTACGGTAGAGTCTGAATTTTGATAATCCAAACCAAACAATAGGTTATGTGCCACATCACCGGTTTGTACAAACCCAGCCAGTTGGGTATCGACAGTTACGCCATCGATTTCTTCATCGGTTAAATAAGCAGAGCGGGTTAAGTAAATACCATCCGTTGGTTCTCCCGAATGATAAGAGTTTTGCTGCAGTGCATCGGCATCGGTATAGCGGAATTTTTGTAATACCGACCAATCGTTATTAAATTCGTGGTTAACTTTGTAACCAAGCATAAGCACTTCACGTGAATAACTGTTCCAGTTCTCATCACCAGCATAAACGCTGGCGTCAAGCTTCCCGTAAGGGGCTTCATAAAGCGTACCAACACCAGGTAGTGGGGTAGATGGCACCATTTCAGGGTCGTCTTGATAATACGCAGACAGCGTAAGTTCAGTAGCCTTAGTAAGATCTATGGTGACAGAAGGCGCTATGGTGTAGCGCTCATTTTCAGTAGTGTCCTGGAAGCCATCTTGCTTTCTGCCTAATGCCACAAGACGATAGCGGGCGTTATCGGTAAGCTGACCTGTGGTATCTACACCAAGCTCAAGCAAGTTATCCGACCCTACAGCTGCACGAACCAAGGTTTCGTCTTCGTCTTTCGGGTATTTGGCGACTTGATTCACCATACCGCCTGGAGGAACTAGGCCATAAAGGGATGACGCAGGGCCTTTTAGAATCTCTAGTGACTCAGTGGCAAAAGAATCCACTTGAGGATAAAGGTTCCAGCTATTGTTGCTTAAAAGCGGTAACCCATCGTAAAAGGTTTGGTAGGTATCGAACCCTCGGATAGTAAACTGGTCGAAAATAGTGATAGTAGGGCGGCTTTCAGTGGTTACCCCAGAGCTATAACGAAGGGCTTCTGATACGGTTTGCGCCTGACGCAATTGTAAGAGCTCTTGGTCAATAACACTAATGCTTACTGGTGAATCGATAGGGCGTAAAGAAGACTTAGTGGCTGTACTTCTATACGACTGCATAGGGTTTACTTCAATGTGCTCAAGGCTTTCATCTTCTTGCTCTTGTGCAACAGGTGATGTAGCTACCGCTATCGCTAATGCGGTTAAGGAAGGGTAAAACCAACCTTTACGACCGTTCGACATTCTTTATTTCCTCAAAATGTAAGACTAAAACCAATTATATGAGGCAAAGTCTATCATATGAGTATTTAAATAATAATAGTTATCATTAAGTTTTAATGGTGGCAATAAGGTTTATTTATAAATTTTTGTTTAAACCATTTTCCTCTGAAGGATCTGTCATTGGCATGCTAGCCTCTTTTTTAGCGAGCTCCGACTTCCAGCGTTGCTGCGCAATGTGTCCTTTCATCAATTCTAAGCATTCATTCACCACCTGTAATACTTCCTTATCTAATGCATCGGCTGTAGGGGTGTAATCGTGCATACCAACAGAAATGAAGTGGTCGATGCGCTCAGCGTCTATATCAGACAATAAATTTACCAACGACATAGTGACGATATCGGTTACCGATTCTTCCAACGTATTCTCAATGGTTTTGCCGATAACTGGCAAGTAATTCAGGGTAGATACTTGCGCATTCCCGCGCACCGCTTTACCTACGCTTTTGCGGACATGCTCGCGTATTACTTCACCATGTTCATCGCTACTTATTGATTGCCCAAGGTGATTGATAACGCCTGCCATCCATTGAGTGATAACCGGGCGACGGGGCGCAAGAACTTGCTCGGTAATTTCATCAACTAAGGGCGAGCCTGCAGCAATGTCTTTTTGGGCATCGCTGAGCACCTTTACCACAATTCTGTCGCTGAGTTCTTCTACAAACACATCGTAGTAAAAGGCAAAGAAGCGAAAAATAGCAGTGCGGTTTAAATCGATAATTTGATACTTGTGCAATCGGTGTAAAATTGAAAATATGCGTAAAAAGCGGAACAGGCGTGTAGCACCAAGCGGGATTAGACCTACTAAATCGTACCAGTGTAGGAAGGGAAAGAAGTACCAGCGCAGGTGCTCTTTACGCATAATGGCTACTATCCACCTAAAACAAAATTCAGTAAGAAAAATGCCAATGAAGACTAAATCAACCAACAAGAAGTTGTGGTGAATGGGGTCGTAAGCGTTAATTAATGCGGGAAAGAAGGCATCTATTTGAGAATAGATAAAGTCGGTAGCGTACAAGGCATCGAAAATTAGCCATGCTAGGTTTAAAAATAAAATACCTAGCATGACTAAATCTAGGACTAACCAGGGCGTTTCATGACTGTTACGTAAATTATCCCGGTTAACCCTTAGCATTAGTCTTATCCTGTACTGTTTAGCCTGTGCTGTTTAGTCTAGTGACGTCTACAAACAGCTTAAGCTTCTGGCCAGGCTGTAAGTAACGCGAGGTATTGATGTTATTCCATTTGCCAATATTGCTGATGCTAACATTGAATTTATTCGCAATACGCGACAGTGAGTCGCCATTTCTTACCGTATAGGTCACGCGCTTGGTAATGGCGTCTGCATTTTTTGCGTTGCTATTGGAGTTTTGCCACACCACAAGCTTTTTGCCAAGGTGAAGCATATCGCCAGGCGCCATATTGTTCCAGCTTGCCAATTTTTTTGTAGTGACTCCATATTTACGGGCGATATCCCATAACGTATCACCCGAACGTATGGTATGAGTAACTTTGTACGCACCATGCTTTTTATTTTGCACGCTGGCTAGACGTTGGCCTTGCGATAAATCGTAATTATCGAGGGCTTTCAATGCCACTGGCACCATAATAGGTTGGCCAATACGAATCACATTCGAATCTAGCTCATTAACCTGCTTAATCACTTTTACTGTGGTGTGATACTTATTCGCAAGTTTCCCTAAACTATCGCCTGGCTTCACCGTGTGGCGAACCCAGTTCAATCGATCAGTGCGATCAATTTTAGCAAGCGCATCACTAAAATCGGCCGCTTTTGTTAACGGCAGCACTAATCGGTGGGGGCCTTCAGGTGCTGTAGCCCAGCGGTTAAAACCTGGGTTTAACGCATGTAATTCTTTAAGCGTCATACCCGCAAGGTCTGCAGCAAAAGCCAAATCTACTTGTGATCCAATATCTACTACTTCGATAACGGCAACATTTTCAACTTCAGGCCATGCAAAAGCATATTCATCGCGGTGTTTTAAAATATCAGCCAACGCTAATAATTTCGGCACATATGCGCGAGTTTCACGAGGTAAGTTTAACGACCAAAAATCGGTAGGTTTACCAGCCTTTTTATTCGCGCGAATAGCTTTAGAAACACGACCTTCGCCACTGTTATACGCCGCCAGCGCGTGCAACCAGTCTCCATCGAACATGTTTGATAGATAGGTCAGGTAGTCTAAAGCACCTTTGGTAGAGGCTATAACGTCACGGCGGCCGTCGTACCACCATGTCTGATCCATCCCGAAGCGCTTGCCTGTACCCGGGATAAATTGCCACATGCCAGCCGCTCGGCCATGAGAATAAGCGAACGGATCGAAGGCACTTTCAACAATAGGCAATAACACCAATTCCATTGGCATGTCGCGCTTTTCTATTTCATCAACAATGTAGTAAAGAAAGGGCTTTGCACGAGTAACCACACGCTTCATGTACTCTGGATGCTTTAGGTACCAGTTTTTTTGCACATCAACGCGGCGATCATCAGGAATATATAAATTAAGCCCATCGCTTACTCGCTGCCATACATTGGTGATAATGGCTTCGGTTTCTACTGCCGGATCATCAATAAGCGCTTCTGCTTCCGACAGCAAATTATCTTTAGGGTGCACTACATCAATAACGCCATCGCGCGCTATTTCACAGTCTTCAATTGCTTCGGGCGTTTCGTGTAATGTGTTGCAAGGTTCAGTTGAGCCTTCAACATTTTGCACATTCACTACGTCTTCTTGTATTTGTTCTCCTGTGATTTGGCACCCACTTAGCCCTAACGCTAGTAATACGGGTGACAAAACAAACAACTTCAACTGCATGTAGAAGGAACCTCTCGAATATCTGCAAACCGCACATTCTACCTTCAGTGCGTTAGTTTTGCATTAAAACTCATCTTTCCAGCGTCGAACTGCAGCAAATACTGCTACATCGTCGCCCATGTTTTTTTCGCAATAAGCTTCGGCAGCAGTTTGTACAGAAAGTTCATGAGAACGTAAAAAAGGGTTAATTTGTTTTTGTTCAGCCAAATTTGAGGGAAGGGTAGGCATACCAATTTCTCGTTTTTTATCTACCCAGGATGAATAGGCTTGAAGGGCCTGGTTTTCTGGCTCTACTTCTAATGCAAAGCGTACATTCGATTGCGTGTATTCGTGGGTACAGTAAACCAGTGTGTTATCGGGCAAGCGTTTCAGCTTGTTTAACGAGTGAAGCATTTGTTCAGGTGAACCTTCGAACAACCTGCCACAGCCTGCTGAAAATAATGTATCACCACAAAACAAAACATTGTGGCCAAAGAATGCAATATGGTCGAGGGTATGACCGGGGACTTCCATTACTTGGAATTCTAAATCTAATACAGGGAGCTGTAAGGTATCGCCTTGTGAAACAGATTTAGTGATACCCCGAATATGACCCCCTCTTGGGCCGATAACGGGAAGGCCTGGGTTTGCAGAAACTAATTTAGCAATGCCACCGGTGTGGTCATGATGATGATGTGTGATTAACACTGCCGCTAAATGAAGGTTTTCACTTTTCAAAAACGCAAGTACAGGCTCTGCGTCGCCGGGGTCGACCACGATTGCTTGCTCGCTACTGTGAATACACCAGATGTAATTGTCGCTAAATGCTTCGATTGGAAAAATTGAAATGCCGTGAGGAAGAACGTCAGTCGCCATGGTGCACCTGCTTGTGTAGGTATAATTATGCGATACTATAAGAACTTGTTGTACACAGAGCAACCTTAAGGCACGCTTAGCAACTATGAGATCAGCATTTCGCTCCCAAGCCCCCCGCTATCCTGAAGACTGGACCGACTTTCCAGCAGGAGAGCAAATTAAGCAAGCCATCACGCAAGTGTGCGACGACTACACTCAACGTATTTTTGGCTATCACTTCGTGAAACTTGGCAGTTTAAGTGCGCAAATACCGTTAAAGCAAAGCCCTATACGCAACATTATTAGCCAAGTCCCATATAGCGCAATGCACGTATCGCGTGATAAATTAAGCGACAGTGCTATCAGCAGTGCTGAGGGGATGGAAGGCGTAAATAGTTCATCACAAAGTTTAGAAGACGCTAAGCATCAGCATGGTAAGTTATCAGATGCCACGTTATCGAACACGTTAACGGACAGCCACACATTTATGGGCAAAGACAGTTCTGCAAGCCCTAAAATAGTTGGACAGTCACATCAGCTACCTTTTTCAGAAAACAGCATAGACGGCTTTTTGTTAGCGAACGAATTGGACTTTGCGCAAGACCCCCACGAAATTTTACGGGAAGTAGATAGAGTTATTACCCAAAGTGGCTATGTGATAATTAGCGGGTTTAACCCATTGAGTTTAGCCGGCATCGCTAAGTTCTTGCCGGTTAAGCGAGATAACAAGTTGCATGATGCGCGCTTTTTTACCTCGTATCGCATAAAAGATTGGTTGCAGTTATTAGGGTTTGAAATTGTAGAACAGCGCCAAATTATGTTTTCTACCTTATTTTTCCAGCCTCGCTGGGAGTATTCAAAAAATATTCAGCACTATTTATCTGCTTACTTTCCGTGGTGCAGCGCAATGTATGTAATTTTAGCCAGAAAGCGGGTGATGCCCATGACAGCCATTCGCCCCAAACTACAATTGAAGCGACAATTCTCACCCGTAGGCGCAGCCAGTGCCAGAACCTCTTCGTATAACAAAACCAAAAACTGAGACACCCATAGTTTTGGTTTAAGTTGAAACTTGGACACCCACAATTCAGCTGGCTGTTCCAAAAGTGGGTGTCCACAATTGATCTGCATCGTTTGAGTGACGTTAAAACATGGATGTCCAATTTTAGACTCATGTTTAAATTAAGCAGAGAAACAAGAACACGCCCATCTTTTTCCCAAAAACAAAAAAGCCGTGTTGAGATTATCAACACGGCTTTCAAATTTTATAGGGGTTGGCTTGCCTAAGGCAGTAACTACATATTACTTAACGCGCATACCAGGTAATGCACCTTCGTGCGGCTCTAAGATATAAAGCTCATCGCCACCAGGGCCAGCAGCTAATACCATGCCTTCAGACATACCAAAGCGCATTTTACGTGGTGCTAGGTTAGCTACCATCACGGTATGCTTTCCAATTAACGCTTCGGGCGAGTAGGCCGACTTAATACCAGCAAATACTTGCTTGGTTTCGCCGCCTAAGTCTAATTCAAGTCGCAAAAGCTTATCGGCTTTTTCAACATGTTCAGCGTTAGCAATACGTGCAATACGTAAGTCTACCTTAGCGAAGTCGTCGAACGAGATTGTCTCGCTAATAGGATCTTTACCTAACGGGCTGTCTGGGCTAACCGCTGGTTTTGTTGGCTCTAGGTTTTCTTTTGAATCATCAACCATGGCGTCTACTTTCTCCATTTCTACGCGTTGCATCATCGGCTTAAACTTGTTGATAGCGTGGCCAGTTAGCACGGTTTCAAGAGACGACCAAGTAAACTCATCGTTCAAGAAGCCTTCTGCTTTTTCTGCCAGTACTGGAAGCACAGGTTTTAAGTAAATGACCAACAGGCGGAACATATTAATACCCAACGAACATACATCGTGAGTGAACTGCTGTTTGGTTTCGTCTTTTATCGTTACCCAAGGGGCATTGGTATCGATGAATTGGTTGGCTTTATCGGCCAATGTCATGATTTCACGTATCGCTTGGTGGTAACGACGGCGCTCGAATAAGTCAGCAATAGTGTCGGCTGCATTTTGGAACTCGGCAATAAGCTCGGGTTCTAAAATGTTGTCAGACAATTTGCCGTCAAAGCGCTTAGTAATAAAGCTGGCACAACGGCTAGCAATGTTGACGACTTTACCTACTAAATCTGAATTCACTTTTTGTGCGAAATCGGTAAAGTTTAAGTCGATATCCGTTACGCTATCGCCAAGCTTAGACGCAAAGTAATAACGTAAGTATTCTGGGTTCAAGTGGTCTAAATAGGTGCGACCTTTAATAAAGGTGCCGCGAGATTTAGACATTTTCGCGCCATTCACAGTAACAAAACCGTGAATATTCACACCAGTAGGCTTACGGTAACCCGCACCTTCTAGCATGGCAGGCCAAAATAGGCAGTGGAAGTAGGTAATATCTTTACCGATAAAGTGGTAAAGCTCGGCTTCTGAATCTGCGCCCCAAAAATCGTCGAATTCCAGATTGTTTTGGTCGCAGAAGTTTTTAAAGCTGGCCATGTAACCAACAGGGGCATCTACCCACACATAGAAAAACTTATTCGGTGCACCAGGAATTTCAAACCCAAAGTAAGGCGCATCGCGGCTGATATCCCACTGCTGCAAGCCTTCGGTAAACCACTCTTGTAGTTTATTGGCCATCTCTTCTTGCAAAGCGCCAGAACGGATCCAGCCTTTCAACATATCTTCAAACTTAGGTAGGTCGAAGAAGAAATGTTCAGATTCTTTCAATACTGGCGTAGCACCAGATACCACACTGCGAGGGTTTTTAACTTCAGTAGGGCTGTAAGTAGCACCGCACACATCACAGCTATCGCCGTTTTGATCTTCAGCACCACAGCTTGGGCATGTACCCTTAACGAAGCGGTCTGGCAAAAACATTTCTTTTTGCGGATCGTATAATTGATTGATAGTGCGCTTGCTAATGTAACCGGCGTTATCTAAACGGGTGTAAATTTCTTCACACAAGGCCTTGTTTTCAGGCGAATGGGTTACATAGTAGTTGTCGTACTCTACGTGAAAATCGAGCAAGTCTTGATGATGCTCTGCACGGGTTCTTGCAACCATTTCTTCTGGCGTAATACCCAGTTCCTGCGCTTTAAGCATAACAGGCGTACCGTGTGCATCATCGGCACAAACACTGTAACATTCGTTTCCACGCAGACGCTGAAACCGTGTCCAGATATCGGTTTGAATGTGTTCAAGCAAGTGGCCTAAGTGAATAGAGCCATTGGCGTAGG
>Ga0209404_10000296_pt1 | contig 39895 bp, 34 predicted proteins | sample TroAtlMetagenome_2_FD_187447 | JGI IMG/M metagenome (GOLD analysis project Ga0209404, IMG submission 187447) | Marine eukaryotic phytoplankton communities from Atlantic Ocean - Tropical Atlantic ANT8 Metagenome (SPAdes) (version 2) | ecosystem: Environmental > Aquatic > Marine > Oceanic...
TTTGAGATAAGGTCAGCGATGGGTACTGCTACTGTATTATGCGCTACGTGAACTTTAAAAATGCGAGACTTTGCGTCAAACTCGCCTTTATCTTTATTTCCTTCGACCTTGGGGTTTTCTAAAGTACTGGCATTGTTTTTAGTGGTATTATTCACTATTACGAGGTGTTTGAAGTTTTCATTCGAACTGATACGCTTTTTAAACTCACTGACTTTTTCATTTCTATTTTCGCTTTCATTTCCACTTTCATTTTTAGTTTCTTGGGGCTTAAACTCTTCTTTCACGCTTGTTAAAAGCATATCAATAGACTGCTGAAGGCTCTTACCCGCCTCGTTTAACTGCCGCAAATAACCATGGTTTTGCTGAATTTCATTCTGTTGAATTCGAAGAAAGTAGTATGCAGAGCCCACTAAAATAGCAATGAGCAAAAGTAGGCTGTAACGTTTGAGGGCTTCATGTCTGCCTGTTTGCATAATCCATACATCCTTGTCGAATTAAGATAAATAAGTATGGCTCACACCATTAGATTTGTACATTTTTTAAACAATTAATTTACGATGACTTAAGCTATGAAGAGAGATTTAGCCCGTTTTGATCCATATCAACGCTATTTTGACTGACATAAACCACACTACACCTATCCTTAAACCATTATGACAATGTGTGTATGCTCTCGTTAGTAGACAACAGCAATGCAAACCACGACATTCGTGCCGAACATCATGGCTTATATAAACTTAGCTTAACGCGTAATGCGGATATTGCAGTTGCGAGCAAGCCGGTCTTTGGTGCGAGCATTACTTTTCACACAGACCTGCTTACTCACGACAGCTTCATTGTTAAACCAGATAATTTATTAGGATGGGTAGATATGGGGGGATTGGTTTATTTTAATATTTGTTCAGGTCAGCATCCCCTTGGCATGGGTAAAGTGAAAGGCGATACTACCACCACACTACCGTCACAATTTATTACCGTGGAAAATGGAATGTTACGCTTCACGACTGCGCTTCGCATATACCTGCTAGCGAAAACGCCCAGAGACATTCAAGAACACGGATTATGTTACTTCACCCCTGCGTAGTTAATAACATGTAGCTACGCGCAGATAGGTTGGCAGGAACCGTATACCTAGCTGCGTCTGGGTTTTAGCTTTTAAGTTTTAGGTACTAGGTTTTAACTTCTAGGTTTTAGTTGCCCACTTTTACGACTCAAATTATGGTAAGCATTTAAAACTGTAAGTGGTAACACATTATTCATCTTCTAACACACACATTTTAATTGCCTCTGACAAACCTGAAAAACGCTTATCTCGCCGCTCTACCATAGCGCTAAATGTTGTGGTGTTCGCAATAACCAAACACCCATCTTTAGCCCGCGTTAGGCCGGTGTAGACCAACCCTCGATGAAACAACCCAGCAGCTTTTTCGTTTTCAGGCCTAGGCAGTATTAACACCACGTATTTAAACTCTGAACCCTGCGATTTATGTATTGTCATTGCAAATACTGTCTCAAACGCAGGAACCCGAGATAACGAAATTGAACGTAGGTCGCCGTCTTGCGTTTCAAACCAAGCCAATAGCTTGCCGCTGAGATCAGGCCAGATAATACCCACCTCACCGTTCGATAAGCGTTGTGGATGATTGTTTTTCACAATCATAATGGGTTGGCCTTGGTAGAAAAAACCTTCGCGGCGTTTGATATTGTGTTTTATCGCGTCAAACACCAACGCATTCAACCCTTCCACACCCATGTCGCCCTTTCGAACTGGAGTCAACCATCGCACGCGATTGAGCAGACTCAACGCTTCTTTGGCGCTCTGCGCTTTAAACACAGGTTCATAGCTTTCTTGTGCTAACTTTTTCAACACGCTAGTTGTAAACCGGCTTTCAGGTTGAATAAATACACCGTCTTGTAGCCAGTGGCTTTTCTCGCCTGTATATCTAGATTTAACCGCCGGCATTTTGTCTGTAAGAGCCTCTGAATGCATAGCATCAAGCGCCTGCTTGCTTTTTCCTGCCTGAATAGCGGTAGCAACTTCAGCCACCTGCCCTTTAAATCGCTGAGGCGCTTGCAGGGTATGCACCCAAGTTTTAGCATTCTCGTTCACAGGCAGCAAGGGCAGATGTGGGCACAGGGAAGCAATATGCTGGCGTAGCTCGCTAGTGACTGCGCCTAGGCTATGGCTATTGGTATGTATACCCGATGCGACAAACTCTTCTTCGTCGCTATCGTGTACAAGTTGTTCAAGCACGTTACCTAGCTCTACCGCAGGCAGCTGATCGGCATCACCAATGAAATACAAACGTGCATGAGGCGGTAAAGCGCGAATAATTCTAGCCATTAGCGCCAAGTCGACCATGGACGCTTCATCCACAATAAGCACATCAAGCATGAGCGGGCTTTGCTGATTGTAACGCGTGGCGATGGTGTGTTCCCGTAGTCCTAACAACCTATGAAGCGTAACCGCATCGGTAGGTACGCTGTTTAACAGCTTGTCATCTACCTTGCCCCGTAAGGTTTCCAAGTTACTTACGATCGATTCGGTCATGCGCTGCTGCGCTTTACCCGTTGGGGCTGCTAATACGATCCGCTCGTTCTGGTTACACGCCTGCAGCGCTAATAGTAGCCTGAGTACGGTGTAGGTTTTCCCTGTGCCTGGGCCACCGTTAATTACGCTAAATTGTTGCACTAAACTTTTCGCCACCGCGACTTGTTGCCAGTCTTGCTCATCGGTGGTGTTAGTTGGAAACATGGTTGGCCATAGCGCTTTAACCCGTGATAGCCCATCTTCGCTTAGCGCTGTCACATGCGTTCGATTAACAATACTAGCGGCAATTTCTTGTTCAAAATTAAAGTAGCGGCGGCTATACAACTTGCCTGATTGATAGACAAATAGCGGGAATAGCTTGTTATTCTTGTCATCCTTTTCGCTGCCTAGTGCCTTTTTAATCACACTGATCATTTCGGTAAGACCTGGAAATGCGTAGCCTAACTTGCGAGATGATCTCTCTGTACTTGATTCTGTAGGGGCAGGTTCTGCTTGTGACTCAATAACAGTGCTGGGATCAAGATCGGGCTCGCTTTCTGCGTCGCTTTGGGGCTCAACAAACAGCTGAGTTCCTGCGATTTCAGTGAGTAACAAGCAACTGTGGCCGCTGCGCTGCATAAAAGACAATGCCACCAGCAAATGTAACCAGATGACCTGCTCAGCGTCGGTAAGTCTTTCGCAATGGGCAAACTCCAGAGCTACAAAACGATCAATTGCTTCAATACCGAAAAGTTGTTCTAAATACTCGTCACTATTTATCATAGGTCCAACTCCCCTTGCACTGCATCTGGCGACGGGCCATTTAAGGCGTGATCGTCTGAAAGCTTCTGAACTGAAGCTTTATCTTCTGCAATCACGGGGCCTAAAAACAAGGTATCTAAAGCCTGTAGCGTTACCGAATCTATGGACGTGAAAAAGACGCCCTCCCCGTTCGTATTGCTTGGATGCATGCCCCGTAAATACAAATAGTACACGCCACCAAAGTGCACTTCGGGCGTATAGTCAACAATGGCATTCTTTAGGTATCTGTGTAGTGCTAAGCAATAAATTAAATACTGTAAGTCGTACAAATGATGCTGATTATTAGCGTTTAATGCTTGAGGCTTATAGTGCGATACGCTATCGCCAAGCCACGTAGATTTATAATCGGCAACATAGTACTTGCCTTCATGGGTGAATATTAAGTCTATAAACCCGTGCATCATGCCCTCAAGAGCCGACATCATTAAAGACGGAACAGGCTCGGCCTGAATAGGCTCGGCCTGAATAGGCTCTGCTATAGGTAAATCAATGTCTGATTCGCCACCGTGCTCTAACGCAAGCTGCTTTGCCACAGACTTTCTGTGTTCAAACAATATGTGTTTTAGCTCACTCCATTTACTTTCGTTCATGGGAAAATAAAACTCTGCTTCCCTAAGCGTTTGCGCCAGTGAAAGGTCTGATAGGGTTAAATGACTTGGCGACTGTTTTGTACCCAATGGCGTAGCCAGTACTTCGTCTAACCAGGTATATAAATCGGCAGTACGTGATGCTTCTAACCCAAATCGAACGGCGAGTTCCGCACCATTTTCATCCCAATTAGGCGCTGAAAAATCGTTAAGCTCAAGTAAGTCATGCAGTAAATTACCGGCGCTCGCCCCTTTTTGTAGGGTAAAGCGTATTTGGTTCTGTGAAACGACCTCACCAGAGGTAACCGCAAAAGCATCGTCTGATGTTATCTCCTCATCTCGCACTGTTTGCATGACAGGAATGCTGGGTACTGTTTGGCTAACTTCTTTTGCTGCTTGGCTTACTGACATCACCGTCATGCGGCTAATGGCCGAGAAAGAATACAATCGCCAATCTTCGCTGCTAGTACCCTCAAAGGTTAAGGTACTTAAGGGGACAAGCGTTTCCGTGCTGTCAAAGCTTGAATACTCATGCGCTAGTGAATCGGCACTAATGTGAGTGGCGTGCGCGTCAGGTTCATTAGCAATGGCGTCTAGCATAGTGCCCCAATCACGCCCTTCATCGTCATTGATGTTTAACGCATGGGCCAAGGCACTTTTTTCATGCCCGTCTAATGGCAAGATGCCCATATAACATCGATGTGCGGCTCGGGTAACAGCCACATAAGCTAATCGCATTTCTTCTGCGTCGCCCTCTTTGCGTACCCGTTCAATTGCCGAATTAGTGCGGCCCAATTGTAGCTGCAATTCTTGGCTCTGTTCGTCGTAATAGGTGAATATTTGCGAGTACGATTTTCCACTTTTCGCGGGGTCACGGTAACCTGTAGCAAAGGGTACGAACACAATGGGATACTCTAAACCCTTAGAGCCATGCTGCGTAACCAAGCGTATTAACTGGCTGTCACTTTCAAGTCTAAGGGTCATTTCCTCATCGCTTTCAGGCTGATGAATTTGCTTGTGTAGCCAATCAAGTAACTGCTCCGGGCGCTGATGGGTAGCCCCCGCTTTTTCTAACGTTTCCGCTAGATGCTGATAATTAGTAAGAGCACGCTCTACTTCGCCACCATATGGCGTGTAGTTTTCTTGCATCAGATGCAGCAATACGCTCATGCAGCCTTTTTGTAGCCACATATCACGTAATGAGGAGACCTTGTCGTAAGCCTCATCCCATAGCGCATCGTCTTCGTGATACAACAAGTTTACGAGGGTTTGCGGTGTATACCCCCATAAAGGTGAAGCCAAACTAGAGGCCACCTTGCTAGTATCAGTGTTGTGCCACACACCATTAAGTAACCGCAGTACATCTTTAGCCTCGGGGGTAGCAAATAAATTACTTCTATCGCTCAAATAAACGCAGGCCAAGCCTTGCTGCTGTAATACATATTTAATTACCGAGGCTTCATTACGATTTTTTACCAATATGGCAATATCGGCAGGTTTTATTGGCCTAACGGGGTTAGTGGGTTCCTTTTCATCTACAAAAGTCACCTCGTTAAACAAACGGTAAATCTCTTGGGCTATCCACTGCGCTAACCCACGGCGTAGCGTATTCGCATCACTTTTTTCATCTAAACTAAAACTCACGTAATTCATTGCATCACGTTCATCGTTAGGATCGTGAAGTGGGTGAGTTGCTGCCGCGGCATTGGGTGTAAATTCCACCGGATTGTATTGAATATTAAAGCCAAACACATTTCTAGCGCTAGACTCTTTTGGATTGGGCGTTTGCGGAACCGGCGCGCCGTAAAACAACCGGTTATAGGCCTTCACCATGCCGGCCACCGAACGCCAGTTGGTGTTCATTACCCAACGATAATCCGCCTGCTGCCCTGCTTTTAAATAAGTAAAAATGTCGCCGCCCCTGAAGCGGTAAATCGCTTGTTTAGGGTCGCCAATCATGAGTAGCGCGTTGTTGCTGTTTCGCTTGCCAGAACCTGATTCAACGCCAGCACTTTCTTCGAAAGCTAAGCCGGACTCGAAGCCCGTGCCTTCTGTAGCATTCACATCGCCGACATTAGCGTCCGCTTTAGGGTAGACCGCATCTAAAATAGCGTATTGCTTAGCATCGGTATCTTGAAATTCATCAATTAAGGCAACGGGGAATTTCTTTCTAAGCTCGGGCACTAAGCTGTTATTAGGCTTAACCACTTCATCGGCGAGCATACGAATAAGGTCGTCAAAGTCGATAACGCCAAGTTGCTGCTTTTGTGCCGCCACATTGGTTTTAATAAAGCTAATAGCGTCGTTAACAAGCGTAAAAACAGGAATTTTATCGAGGTTATCTTGCTTTTCTTTGCATGCCGCTATTACGGCATCGGCAAAGCCTTTAATAGGCGCAAGAATTTCTTTTACCCCAGACTTGTTTCGAGCAAACCGGCGGCCATCAAGAAACGCGGCGCCCTCTCGCGGTAACGGCTCATATTCAGCGCTTTCAAGCCAGGATTTAAGTGCAGCGAGTTCAGGCGTGCGCACCGCTTTGTGATCAGGCTTTTTAAGTAGTTGTTCGTGAATAAGCGTTTCGTTATCCACAATATTATTATAATGGAACGTAAATTGTGCTGGCGCAGTACTCTCGTTTTCGTGCAGGCTAGCGGTAAAAGCCTTCTCTATGGTTTCTTCATCTAGCAACACCGGTGTAAGCGCGCTTCTTACACTTGAAGAAAATTCATTTAATAGGCTGTCTGGTACATGCCAGCCTTGTTCAGCTAACAACATGAAATCGGCTTCATTCTGTGAGACTTTTCTTATCCAATCTTGCGCCGCTTGCAAATAAAGATCGCTAGTGTCTTTACTTAAGTTCAGCGCCATTGCAAAACCACTATTAAACGCTAGTTGCCCAATCACATGTTGGCAAAACCCATGAATAGTAAAGACTGACGCGTCATCGAGTTCTAGTTGAGCGGCTTTTAGCAGAGCCAAACTTTCTTTAGGTGCACAGGCTCGATATAAATGGGCATAGACAGGATCGGTTCTGTTTAATAGCGCAGCTAAGTCAGCGTTTTCATTTAAACCGCTAGCGCTATTTTCTTTCTCATTAATCGCACTGCTATCACCTGTATCAGAGTCATCGACTTGCAGGCACGCTTCCCAAAACGCGGTGGCTTCTCGTAGCGTTTTGGCCACACGCCCTTTAATTTCTTCGGTAGCTGCTTTGGTGAAGGTCATCACCAAAATCTCTTTTACGTTAAGTTTTTTCTCTAACAATAAGCGTAAGTATAAACGAGTGATGTTATAGGTTTTACCTGTGCCCGCACTGGCTTCAATTAAATGCCTTCCTTTTAGCGGCATAGCTGGCACGTTTAGCAATTTAGCTTCTTTCGTGGACGAGGCACTTGTAGATCTTTCACTGTTAGAAAAGCTCATAACTGCTCCTCTGATGAAATGTTAACGACCAAAGCAAACAATAAAAAAGCCTGTGTAGTTGGCATATCATGCCAACTCACGCCATCAGGAAATAACCATTTAACATAAGGGTTACTCGCGATATCAGCGGTAAATTGCCCCGATGACTGTAGCCAATTTTTAAGTATGCGCTGGGCATCTTCACTGGCAAAAAATGCGCATATATCAGGTATGAGGGACTTGCCGACTTCTTCTGTATCTTCGGTATCACTATCAAATTGAATACCACCACCTTGAGCACCGTCTTCAAATTCAGCATCAATTTTTGAATTAGCCTCAAGGCTAGCCAGAAATATGGGTACGGTGACTTTGTTTGCCAAAAGGGTGCCAGGTGATTTCTTAGTACCACTTACTACAGCACTCATTAATGAGCTATACACTGGCGTAGGGGCACTTAATATGCCAACGAATAATGATTCAATACTTAACAAAACTTGGCGGGCAGTATTCTTGTCCACTGCTGGAAACGTGCGCTTCATTAGCTTAGTTTCACCTTTTACCCAATCGCAGTAAAAGATATCTAGCGGATATTGAGTATGGGGTGTTACATCATCGCTTGCACTAAACACAAGCTGGGTCATAAAGTAACCTAAGGCTCTTATATCATTCACCTTACCTGCGCACGGCTGCATTAAGCTGCTTCCGCCTTCAAGCGCACTGGCAGTAAAGGTAAAGTGGTTGCCTGCAAATTGCGCTCTTTTCGGTTCGGCATCATGAGGCCCCATCGCTTGGGTAAGGGCTACCGCGCTCTCCTTCCACAGCTCTAGCTCTTCTTGAGCTACAGGGTTATTGGGAATGTCACCACGAAGCGCGGCGAATTGCACTACTCTATCGCTGTGCTGAAGAGTTGCCGCATTCGCATCATCAAATGAAGCACTTGAAGAAAACATTGCGTCGAGTACTTGATACCGTACTAGCGCATTTGTTTCAAAAGGTTCGCTATTGTCTAGTAAGGTGAATGACTGGGATAAGTTTACCCCTAATCGCTGCTGTGAAAAGAACTCTAGTGGATCGCGAAACGCGCGTGCCACCTGCATACACTGAAAGCTGGTGTTTTCAGGTGTGCTGTCTACCGCTAAAGGCGCGAGTGAACTTTGTATTTCGCTGCCTTTTTTACCGCCTTCTCTGCCTTTTTTGTTGCCATCAATGCTAGAGCTTTCGGTTTCGGGGGCAGGCGAAACAGCATCACGTAGTGATTGGGCTAGGCGTAACCAGCCCGTTTCATAGCTGGGGAGTGCGCCGGTAAACGCGCTTTCACTGAACGGGTGTAATGGCGCATGCTTTAAATAATGGCCAATGTTTACCTGATAGCCCGTGTCTAACATATCCAGAAATTCACCTAACACTAAGCTAGGTTGGCGCTCACTGTTATTTTTTACATCGTTACCTTGGTAGCTTAAATACAAGCTTTCTCTGGCCGAAATAATCGCTTCTAAAAAGAGGTATCTGTCTTCTAAACGACGGGAACGGTCGCCTACTCTTCTATCAGGCCCCGCCATTAAATCGAGGCCTAAGGGTGTAGACTTACGAGGAAACTCGCTGTCGTTAAGCCCTAATATGCAGACTTTTTTAAACGGGATACTACGCATAGGCAGCATGGAACATACCGTCACTTGTCCCGTCATAAAGTGGTTACCTGCATCAGGAGATGAGAAACGACTTAGCAGTAATTCCCTCACCTGACGTAAACTTAAATCGTAGGTATAACCTGCTTCTTCACATCGAGCTGCCAAATCAGCGGCCACTTTAGCAATAAGATCCCAGCTGTGTTCTTGTTCTTTGGTTGGGGTAAAGCAGGTATCACGCAGTGCTAATAAATCGGCCCCCCACGCATTCGGGCTTCGTGGGGTATTAAGCTCAGTGGCAAACCTGCCAAGTAGCTCAATAACATGGATTAGCTTACCTAGGGTTACCGTCGACTGACCTTCCACATCGGGAATGGTCAACATGTCATCGATAATACCTTCGCTATCTGGCGCTAACATACCTAACAATAAACGCCTAATTCCCCACCACCAGCTGTAGGTGTTTTCATGGGTGGCTCCTGCCGATACATTGGCTTTGTGGCTGCCGTCTAACCCCCAGTGAATATGAGCTTGCTTAAGCCATACTGTCATTTGGTCAATATCATCTTGTGCAATACTAAAGCGTTTTTGTACCGCATCTAGTTGCAAGTAATCGACAATATCTGATACGCCAAAACGACTATCAGGCAAATGAAGGAGTGTCATGTAAGCGGCAATAAGAGGCTCAGCATCCATGGGGCTTCTATCGGCAATAGTACATGGCAAGCGCACTGGCCCATTGCCTCCTAGCGGTTTAGTTCCCACCCGATGAAATACCGTGTCTACAAACGGGGCATAGTTCTCTATCGCGGGGCACATCACCAGCACATCAGATGGCGTTCTTGATGCATCTTGCGATAACCAGTGCAGTAAATGATCGTGCAGCACCTGTACTTCACGTAGCGCTGAATGGGTACACATAATGGTCACACTGTCATCAGTGTTTTCACAGAGGTCTGCATCTGTGCTTTTTATACTTGCGAGAGGCGTAGCCGGTAACGCTTCTAATATATCGTTATGAATTTGGTTTAGTAATAAAATTTCACCGCTTTCACTATCAGCTGGAATGGGCGCGTCGAAGGCACTGACTTCAAAAGTGTCTAAATCGGTGAGCAAATTGAAAAGCTCTCTGCCCTGCTGACCCAAATTACCTAATAACGGGTTACTTTGATCCGTCTGCATCCATTTCTCTAGCCCGTCCATGCGCAGCTGCCTTGCTAGTCCGCTATCGCTTTTCGCATCGCCCCAATAATTAACACTGGGGTTCAAATGAAAAATATGAATATCGATGTGCGCCGCTAACGCATCGAAAAAAGCAATCAACTGCGGCGCCATGGTGTTAATAGCAAACACCACAATACGGTTGGGTAATTCGCTAACGCCGCTTTCAAGATGATCGCCGCTATTTAACGCGGTAAGGGTAAGTTGGTGCAGTCTTGCTGGGTGTAAAGGTTCTTGCTTGGATAGATGACGCCATATTTCACTTTGCCAAATTTCAGACTCATCATTCGTTTTGCGCTGGTTTTCTTCCCACGCAAACAACCAATCTGGACGATATAACAAATACTGCTCGTACACATCGGCTAACGCGGTTGCCAATTGCAGTCGTTGTACACCTTGCTCTTGCACACTGCCCGCTTGTAACCAGTATTTATTAACCTGCTCGAACGCAGCTTTAGATTGTAGCGATGTTTCTTTTCCCGCCGCTTCTAGTAAAAGTGCATCAATGCGCCATGCAAGCACTTCACGTCGGTAAGGCGACTGCTTAGGTACTTTATCTTTACCCAACACTAACCTTGCCGTGTTCCACATAAAGCGAACCGGTAACGGAAAATCAAGGTTCATCGCCACGCCTTGCTCTTTAGCAAGTTGCATACTTACCCAATGCTGCATGCCTGGGCTTTCTACTAGTATGGTTTCAGGGGTAAAAACGCCATTAGGTTGATGCTTGATTAGCGTAGTAAGAAGGAAGCTGAGGTGTTCAAGTTTGTTCGATGGATAAAGCGCGAGCAATCGGAAAATCCTTTGTCGTATTCAGCGGGCGTTATGATATTGATTGTATCGTAATTCAGTGAATAGGTAAGCTGAAATTAAACAGATTTAAGCGATATTATTAAGGGAAAGAGCGTTTAATTGATGGCTACTAGGAAGAGACAATAAAAAGAAAAAAACCCATACAGGCCTCAGGACACGAAAAACCTGTATGGGTAAGGTTTACGGGTTACCCAGTAGCAACGTGAATAAGCGTTGCCTGGCGCTCATTCACGTTAGCGCTACTGCATAACACAGTTAACAAAAATGATTTTGCAGGTTAAGTGCCAACTTTTAATTCGAATAAAATCAACATCTTAATCAAATCTGTGTTTTATATAAGTCTTTCCTTAGGTTACTAATGGTGCAGGTGCACCATTTATGCACCATGAATTCAGCCCGTGTTTCGGACTCAACCTGCGACTGATCCCCTAAACCTTCAACAGCATTACGCTAAATAAGTCTTCAATAAACATTCACTGACTCTTCGCATTGCAGTACAATTTCCTCAATTAGAAATTAGGTTTACCGCAGTGTAATGCTTAATTTGATAAAGACATCGTTTTAGGAATAATAATGCTTACACAACAACAACTTGCCACCATGCTCGCACTACAAGACAAAATGAACACAAAAGTTAATCCCGATTGGATTAATGCAGGCTACGGTTATTTGCGAGCCGCTATGGTGGAATCTGTTGAAGCGATTGAACACCACGGCTGGAAATGGTGGAAAGCACAGCAAAAAGATTTGCCACAACTGCAAATGGAATTGGTCGATATTTGGCACTTCGCGCTATCTGCGTGCATCATCGATTCTAAAGGTGAAGTCAGTACTGCTGCTGAAAGTATTGCTGCACAGTTAGCCTTAGGTGATGTTATCGTCACCTTCGACGGTAGAGACTACCAACCAAAACAGCAATCGCTGTTAGACAACTTAGAATTAATGACAGGGCTTTGTGCCGCTAAACGTTTTAGTGTGCCGCTTTTCATGGAAATTGTTGAGCAGTGCGATATGCATGCCGACGAACTTTATCGTCAATACGTGGGCAAAAACGTTCTAAACTTCTTCCGCCAAGACAACGGTTATAAAGAAGGCACCTACAAAAAAGAATGGCAAGGACGTGAAGACAATGAACATTTAGTTGAAGTCATGAATGACTTGAACCTGTCAGACGCTAGTTTCAGTGACAACGTGTATAAAGGGCTTCAGGCAAGATACACCGCCTAATTTAACTGACATTGCGCAAGTCGCTTTTTAATTAGCTGCACTTACAAAAAAAGCCGAGCATAATAATATGCTCGGCTTTATCATAATTTACGCTGCTCACTTACTGAGTTAAGCATCTACCCATACTAATTTTTCTATGTATTCACCTTGAATTACACCGTCAAAACGCTCTTCAAGCACATGGCGTTTCACTTTAAGCGTTGGCGTAAGTAAGTCGTTCTCAATACTCCACTCATTTTTCATGATAACCACACGATCCATCACTTGGTGGCTCTCTAGCTTCGCATTGATGTGTTCAAAGGTCTTTTTGAGGCTAGCTTCAACACTTGCCTTATCGTGTTTTTGCGCTTCTTCACTTAGTACTAACAAGGCGACAGGTTGAGGAAGGTTATTCCCCGTTACACAAACCTGTTCTACGATAGGGTTTTCCATGAATTTAGCTTCAATAGGTGCTGGTGCTACGTATTTACCCTTGGCTGTTTTGAAAATATCTTTCAATCGGCCGGTGATCTTAACGTAACCATCTGCATCAATAACACCTTTATCGCCCGTGCGAAGGTACTTATCTTCAGTAAAAACTTCTGCTGTTTTATCGGGCTCAAGATAGTATTCGAGCATGTTACATGGCGCTTTAACTTGAATCTCGCCTTCTTCTGAAATGCGAACATCTACGCCCTGATAAGCTTTACCGATACAACCAATTTTGTCGTGGCGGAAAGGCACGCTACTAGTACCGTAGGCACTGTTTTCCGTCATACCCCAACCTTCTGAGATATAAACACCAATTTTAGCAAACCATTCAATAACAGCAGGTGCTAACGGCGCTGAGCCACTGGCCCATAAACGTGCGCTGTCGATACCAATACCTTTACGTACTTTCTTCGCCACCAATTTATTGATAATTGGAATCTTCAATAAGGTATCTAGTTTCTTCTGTGGCATTTTAGCCAATACGCCCATCTGGAACTTAGTCCAAAGACGAGGCACAGAAATAAACAAAGTAGGCTCACAATGAAGTACATCACGTTGGAACGACGATAGCGTTTCAACAAAGTGAATTTTGCCGCCACTGTAATAGCTTGCCAATTCAACGAGTACGCGCTCGGTGATGTGGGCTAGAGGAAGATAGCTTAGAAGCCTATCGTCACGGTTAACATCAAGTTGCTCTAGCGATTGCTGTGCAGCCCAACAAATCGTGTAATAACTATGAACTACCCCTTTCGGTTGACCCGTACTACCCGACGTATAAATAATTGTCATGATGCTGTTCATATCTTGAACAGGCGAGTCAGCTATAGGCGAACAATCGATAAACTCTTTCCATTGCTGCTTGGTATCGATATTCGGATAAGGAAAGGCAACAGTATTATATTCAGCTGGAATAGACGCTACTTGCTCTGCAGTATTATCTAACTTACCTACGAATAATAATTGAACGTCGGCGTGCTTGAGAACGTATTGTACGGTGTCAGGCCCGGCAGTAGAGAAAATTGGCACTGAGACGTGCCCTGCCATCATTATACCTAAATCGGCAATAAACCATTCGGCACAGTTTTTCGAAAAAATACCGATACGGCTGCCTGCAGGCAATGCCATTTCTTCAAGTCGTTTCGCTACGCGACGAGCAAGGTTACCCACCTGCTTCCACGTATAATCTTGATATTCACCATTAACAGGCTGAGTAAGGAAAACGTCGTCCCCACTGGTTTGCTCCCAGTGGTACAACATACTTAATGGCGATTTAATCACTTCAGTGCTGTTTGCGTTTGCTGTCATGTCTAGCGGCATAGGTCACTCATATGTTGTTATAATGTAGCTTATTTTTACAATCATTTCACAGATCTCTAATAAGCCTTATTTTCAGACGAATAACAAGCTTTTTAAACGGACGTTTACATTTCATGCGATGAATGACGTGGCGTAGCGCCGGAAATTTAGATTTCTTATAGTTTAGACTTAACTTCTATGATGATCTAATACGCGTTAATTTTAAGCAAATACCTATTTTTCCATCGCTTGGGAAGTTAACGGCGCACTTAAATTAGTAAACTTCACTCACCATTGCTTAAACAGATAGGAGGAAAGTTCATTACTGGGCATAGGTTTAGCGTAAAAGTAGCCTTGATGTAATACACATCCTTTTTCAGACAGACTCAACGCCTGCTCTTCGGTTTCTACGCCCTCAGCAACACTCAACATATTTAAGCTGCTAGCAAGGGTTATTGTGGTCGTTACCAAAGCATCGTTAGCATTGCCTGGTGCCATATCGTTAACGAAGCTTTTATCAATTTTAAGTACCGATAGCGGGTAACGCTTAAGATAACTTAGTGACGAATACCCAGTCCCAAAATCATCTAACGCTAGAATGAAACCTGCATCAACGAAGCGTTCGATTTGACGCAGTGCATTGTCACTATCATCCATCAATACACCTTCCGTGATTTCAAAACGAAACGCTTCTTTTGGCAGATTGAATTCTTTTAGTAAGGAAAAAACAGCGTCTAAATCAAACTCGGTTTTAAAATGAAGCGCAGATAAATTGATTGAAACGAAACCTCTAAAGCCTTCTTCATACCAAATAGCTAAATCTTCGGCGGCCCGACGCATGGCCGACCGAGTCACATCAATGATATACCTTAACTCTTCTAGAACGGGAATAAAGACGTCTGGGTAAATAGGTTTGCCATCTAGCTCACCACGAAGTAGCAGTTCAACCCCGATAGTAGTTTTTTCGTGGGTATTAATGATTGGCTGATAATGATTGAAGAAACTGTCTTCAGAATAAGCACGTTTTATTAAGTTTTCTGTGATGAGCCTGTGTTTAGCTCTGTCGTTCATATCTTTCGTGAAGTATGTAAAACCACTCAGGGTATCTTTCTTTGCAGAATACATGGCCACATCAGCTTGTTTAATTAGCTCAGCGGGCTCTGTAGCATCATCGGGGTAAAAGGCAATACCGACACTGCATGATACCCGTAGCACTTCGTTAGCCAGCGAAATAGGGGTTTCAACCGACTCGATCAACTGTGCTACAAAAGAGGTAAGCCCATCAGTGGTTTCCATGTCTTCAATGACAATCACAAACTCATCGCCGCCCAAACGCGCTACGGTACCTGCATCAGAGGCTAAGTTACGCATTCTATTCGCCACCACTTTGAGTAGCTTATCGCCATAATCATGGCCTAGTGAGTCATTAATACCTTTAAAGCGGTCTAAATCTACAAACAACACTGCCACATGGGTACTTTGTTGACGCGCCCCTGCAATAGCATGTTCTAATCGGTCCAGTAGCAAGCTGCGGTTGACCAGGCCTGTTAGGCCATCATAATTGGCTAACTTCAGCAGTTTACGTTCTGCATTCTTTTGTTCTGTAATGTCAGACACTACAAGCAGATAATGGTCAGCTTGCTCGTCTTTTTCACTCCCCTTAACAGCGCTAATGTCTATCAGTACGTCATACTGCTTTGTGTCAGCGCCTTCAATAACCGCTTCGTCCTTCCAAAACTCTCCCCCCTTGAGGTCAGAAAGCTTGCCAGATAGCTGCCATTCCAGCGTAGGATAACGGGTGAAAAGCCTATCAATCTGCTTTGCTAACGATTCTTTGGTGTTGAATTCAAATACGTTTTCAAATGCGGGGTTTGCAGCCACAGGCACTTTATTTTTGTCAAAAATAAGCACCCAGTCACGGGTTTGGCGAAATGCATCGTTGAAAAGTAACGCTTGCTGCTGCGCTTTTTGGAGTCGAAATAAATGACGCTGGCGTGAAACCACGTACGCAATAATCATCAGCAGTATAAAGATGAAATACATTGCATAGGCAAAAGGCGAGCGCCACGGAACATAAGGCATATCGAACGTTAATGTGGCGGGTAAAACGTTATATTCCACACTGCTGGCCAGTGGTCCCACTGTAAAGTGATAGCGGCCTGGCTCTAAGTTAGTTAAGGTAATTTTATCGTCTTCTGACACGCCATCACTAACCACTTGGTTGTTGCGTAATAAGGTGTAGTGATACTTTGCTTTACCTACTCCATTCATCGACAAGGATGAAAAGTGGATAGTCATTCCGTAATCTTGATAATCTAAACTGATATTCTGCCCGTTTAAATTACCTAAGGGGAGCACAAGCTCACGTGAATCGACACTCACATCAGTAATTGCTGTTTGTCTGGAAACGAGGTTCGAATTGCTGCCCATTTGTTTGAGCAACGCGGGAGAGAAAACCACAACACCTGATGTTGAGCCATAAGCGAGACGCCCGTCAATAAGCTCAAGTGATGCCCCTTGATTAAACTCCGACACTGATAATTCTCGGCCGTAAATAAAGTTTTGTACTTGAGATGAGGCTGGTGAGTACCGGTGCAGCCCAGAATGCGAACTAAACCAAATATCTCCGTTACTGTCTTTTTGTAAGCCGTAAACGATGTTGGAAAGTAACAAGTTACTTTCGTTTAACTTATAAAGCGGTTCAAAGGTATCGGCATCTACTCCGAATAACCCATAACCACTAAAAGCGAGCCACAATACACCTGTGTTATCGATAACCCACGATGTTATCGAACGCTCATTCGCGCGTTGTTTTTCTGAAAAGCGATATACCAACTCATGCTCTAAGGTAACAGGGTCGACCAACCATAGACCGCCAACCATGGCAAGAAACAGACGGTTATCGTGATAAGAAGAGGCACCTAAAAAGCCAATGGAAAAATTGATATCGAAGATATCCTCATCCAAACCGATAATCTCTAATTTTTCCGCCTCTAAGTTGTAGCGGTAGTAATGATTACCGACAAAATATAAGTCGCCGTCAGCACCTATGGTAATACTAGAGTTCCATGCATTGAACACATCGCTATCAAAAGATGATTGCAACGGTGGTATCGATAATTTTCCTGTACTGGGGTCGAACAACCGGATCCCCATGTAAGTTTGCACAAACAACCTGCCATCGCCTGTGGGGACTAACTTTTCAATTAACCACTCTCTTTCGGCCACAAATTCACTGTCAGAGGTAATGAATTGTTCTGATGTGCGCGCTTTGAGGTTAAATCGATTCAATCCGTTTTCGGTACCAATCCATAACACGTCTTTGCCGGTTTGAGTTAAAGACCAAACCACACTGTCGCTTAGCGTGGTACTTTTGTCATTTCGGTTGTTTTGAATAGCATAAATTTCGGCGCTTTTTACGCCAAAATACAATGCCCCCGCGTAAACCGAACTTAACCATAAATTACCGGCATAATCGGTTTCAATATCAAGAATGCGTTTGTTAGAGAGCTCTGTTCTGCCGTTATGGGGCTCAAGGATGTGTTCACTCACCCATTTGTTTTGGATAAGTTGTAATTCAAACAGACCTTCGTTGGTGCCAAACCAAAATGCGTTGTCGTCACGTTGTTCCATCGTCCAGATATTGCGGCTTCTGACTATTTGCTGGAACCCCGAGGGCTTATCGCTAACCACATGAGACAATAATTCAACTTTCGTGGTTTGAAATAGCCCATTAACCGTACCTACCCAAATCCTGCCTTCCGTGTCGTGCATCAGAAATTTAGTGTTTAGGTTATCAATATCGGGCTCAACGCCGTTCAGGTAATTAACGGAAATGGTTTTTGCATCAGCGTTGGATAACTCGATAGCATCTAATCCATCACTAGTGGCCAGTAATAGCCAGCCGTCTACAACGATAATATCTCGAATGAAATGCCGTTGAGCAATGAGTTCGTCACTGAGTATGAAAACTGTCTCGTAAGACATGGTGCGAGTATCAAAACGAATAACCTGTTCAGGCATGGCAATGAACAACGTAGCTTCATCTTGCCAATAAAACTGACTAACATCTTGAAACCAATCTTCTTGGGTTGAAAACGGTAATGCCACTTGTTTGGTGATAGCTTGGGTGCTGAAATCAAGGCGGTAAACACCCGATGCATACGTGCTTATCCAGAGTGCCTTGTCAGTTTCTAAGCTAATTTTGTTTATTGATGCATTGACGAAAAGATCGTTGGGACCTTTTATAATTTTTGTTCTTACGCCATCCCATCGCGCCACGCCGCCATCAGTGGCTATCCATACAAAGCCATCTTTATCTATAGCGATATCGTTTACAACATCTTGTGGAAGCCCATTTTTAGTGGACAACGATTGGAATACTGGATTTGAAAGACGGGGAGACTCAGCGTAGCTAAAAGTGCTAACGAAACAAACAACAAATAAAACTGAGATTAGGTACCAGCGCATGACAACTCGTATGAATGAATCGTTATTATTATTTTTTATAGTGTATCAGAATGTTTGAGTAAATTGCAGCCAGTACCACTAAGTTCCTAAGACGTGCTTGCGTTAAACTTTATTAATCTTGCTGAACAGGAACTCGCCCAGTATTAATAACTTGCCGTCGAATGCTTGGTTGAGGAGCTAACCGATACAAGTCACCGTTTTGCCCCACGTAGTGTTTTTTTACACCACATTCTTTGGCAATCATCGCATGAGCTTTAAGGTGCACCTCTTCGCCATGCACAGGAATAGCAATTTGTGGCTTCACCCAATGGTACATGAGTTTGAGTTCTTCGGCGCATGGGTGACCACTTGCATGAATAGGCAGCTGACTCTCTTCACTCATGATTACTTTTACGCCTCTAGCACTAAGCACATTATTTACTCGCTTAATGCTGTCTTCGTTACCCGGTATTGCAATAGCGGAATAAATAACGGTATCGCCTTTGTCTAATTGTAAATGAGGGTGACTGTCGTTGGCCATTCTAGAAAGGGCGGTATTTTTCTCCCCCTGACTGCCTGTTGCCACACCGAGCACTTCATTTGGTGGCAAGTAGCCTAAATGAAACGCATCTGCCACTGGCAAGTCTACAGGCCAGATTCCTTGTTGGCGGGCAATGCTGTACATATTGATAAGAGAGCGCCCGTATAGAGCAACGTAACGCCCGGTTTTTTGGGCCACCCTAGCTAGGGTAATTAATCGCGCGATATTACTACCAAAACAGGTAACGACGACTCTGCCCTGCAGTGGTTTAACTGTGCTCAACAAACCGTCGTAGCAATTGCGTTCAGAGATGGAGAAACCTGGTTTTGTCGCGTTGGTTGAATCTCCAACCATGGCAAGAATGTTTTCGTTCCCCAATGCGCGATAGGTATTACTGTCAAAAGGCTTACCGGTAATTGGCTGCGCGTCAATTTTCCAGTCGGCAGTATGTAAAACCGTGCCCGCTGACGTGGCTATTTTTAACGCATAAGGTTCGGGCAGCGAATGGGTTACTGATAACCAGCTTACATCAAAGGGCCCTAATGTCAGCGTTTGCTCAGAGGCTATCTCTACTATAGGTACTTTGTTGGCTAATTTGGTTTGCGCAAGTTTACGGCGTAATACTTCGGCAGTAAAAGAAGTGGTATAGATGGGGCACTGAAAACGTGCCCATAAATACGGTAATGCGCCTACATGATCTTCATGCGCATGAGTGATAACAATGCCGGCAATATTCTCTTTTTGCGCCGCAATGAAAGCGGGATCTGGCGCAACTACCCTGTAATGGGTTTGCTTTTTTGTACCAGTATAGCGATAAGGAGGAATAAGCGGTTCATCGAACGACACTCCACAATCTACCATTAACCATTTGCCGTCATGCCCATACAGGTTCAGGTTCATGCCTATTTCCCCAGTACCCCCTAATGGCAAAAACCAAAGCTCCTCTTTTTTCGGCGTTATCAAACCTTAACCACTCCTTTAACTGCTTTCAGGTTAGAATATAAAACTTCCATGAGAGTTGTTACTATACTTTCATACGTAAATACTTAAAGACCGAATATTTATCATGACCACGACGTTATCTGAAATGGAAGCACGTGTTATTGGTGTATTACTTGAAAAGTCAGTGACTACGCCTGAACAATACCCTTTGTCCCTTAATGCACTCACCAATGGATGTAACCAAAAAAGTAACCGATTGCCCGTCACCCAGTTAACTGAAGACGAAGTCATTAAAATACTTGATGGATTGAAAGGTAAACGAATTGTTCAAGCTTCATCTGGCTATGGTAGCCGAGTAGACAAATATTCCCACCGTTTTTGTAATACTGAATTCGGTGACATAAAACTTAGCGACCATCAGCAAGCCATTATCACCGAACTTTTACTTCGAGGGCCGCAAACCCCTGGCGAATTGCGAGGGCGGTGCCAGCGAATAGCGCAATTTGCTGACATCAGTGACGTAGAGGCAACCATCAGCAGCTTACTTGCTTACCAGCCGGATGCGCTTATTTACTCATTACCAAGAGAGTCTGGTAAAAGAGAGATACGCTATAACCACACATTTTGTCAGCTAGGTGAGAACAACAGTGCCAGTGAAAGCACAGACGACAATACCGATACCGTTGAAACACTGAAGGCGGCTCTACTTCAAGTAAAAGCCACCCTTGCCGACCTAGAATCGAGAATTAATGATTTAGCATCAGGCGACTAGTGCAAACGTACGTTGAGTTGGTCAATAATTTCAGCCCAATCAGCGTCGTCTTCGATAGCCGTTTTCAAGAAATCCGCTTGGCTTTCAGACCAAAACGGCGCTTCGAAAATATGTTGGCTCTTATTTAAGCCTTTGTGCGTTTCAATAAAACTTTCTATCGCTTCATCGCTACTAGCTAGCCCTAACTGTTCAAACAAACTGCTCATAGTCGGTTGTTCAGTAAACATGGTAGCTCCTCTTCAATCATGATAATCCGTTAATATTGAAACGCTAGAAGCAAATGATGGGATCATTAAATTTGCTGTGCAAATTCCTCTGGTTCCATCACTTCGCCTTCTTCTCCTGGTACCGGACAAATCATAACCGTAAGATTGTCTTGTGTCATGCCGCCCACCCATTTGGTAAGAAAGTCTTTAGTTGAGATTTCCATCGCTTCACAGTCTGACCAATCTTCAGTTGCCCACAGCAAAGCAAGAGATGATTCTGGCCATACAGGAATGCCATCTTCATCGTCTGTCGTTAACATCACGCAACCATGTTCATCTTTAAGAATGAAAAGTTTGCCCGAAGTTTTAATTAGTTCAACGCTGGCTTCTAAGCGTTCGAACGCGTTCATTTGTAATAATGGGTGTTGAGTCGTCATAATTTTCTCTTTGCTATTTGGCTGGGTGTATGGCCGATACACTTGTAATTAAGGCTTCAAGCCCTACACGCCTAACTTGTTTCATGGTGTGAAGGTAAACTTTCATGGTGATACCTTCTAAAGGCTGTATTAGTGAAATTGCGATAGTTGGATCAAGTTGATTTACCGCTCCTTCAGGGAGTACAGCAACACCACCTTCATGTTGTAGGTTATTAAGGGCTAAATTGAGTGAGTTCGTACGCAGTTTAGCATCACGAAGCTGAGGGTATAACGTCAGTAACAAATCTCTGGCTTTGCTACCCCAATCAATAGCGACAAACTCTGCCGCGTCTACCACATTACTACCTTCACCAATTCGGTATAACCCTAATTGGTTTTCTAGTAACACTTCACTTTTAACTTCTTCTGACTTGAGCGGCTCGGTTGAAAACGCCAAATCGGTTACCCGTTCGTGTAATTGACGAGACAGCCCATCAAGTGAGAGTACTTCTGCTTTAACAGACCAGTCGGGAAAGGTATTGTGAAGGTGACTTAAGGTGGTTGGCAGCATTAATTCACTGGCCAATTGCGTTGCCCCGCACACCACGTATTCAGAAGATTGAATTTGCAGTTCTTGCTTGGCTTCATTTAACGTGCTGCATAGCTGACGTGCATACGGCAACAGCTTTTCACCGGATTGGGTTAGCTGAATACTGTTGCGCTGGCGTATGAAAAGCGTGGTATGAAAGTATTCTTCTAGCAACTTGATCCGCGCACTTACCGCAGATTGCGTTAAATAGAGATTTTCAGCTGCTTTGCCAAAATGTCGGGTTTTTGCAACTTCAATAAATGTGGTGAGAAAGCGTATATCCATGCTTCTTACAAAACCGATAAATAAGTGATTGTAAACTGTCACAGATGATACGGCATGTAAACACAAAAGCACAGCAACGCACTGCTATAAAAGCAGTGCGTTGTATTTATTTTCAACTAAGAAGCGTATTAACTACCTTCGTGCATTAAACGGCGCTGTTTCTCTCGACGTTGTAAGTCACGATTTTGTTTGTTTTTTACGCTTTGGTGGCGCTTTGTGCCCACCTTCTTGGTGTGAAAGTCTTCCTCTTCTACCGAGTCCAATTCTTCACTTTGGTAACGATAGTCTTTACTCATGTCTATCTCTAGGTTATTGCCACGTCGTCATTATTGTCTTGGCACCAAAAATAGAAAACGAATTTTTATCATCGTTGCGACAATAATTTTTTATAGTGGGTTTCGTTCACGTATTTCGCTTCATCCCTTCAATTCACCCACGTCCAGCCACCTTTTCACTGCCGAATCCAAAAAATAAAAAAATTACATCTTATTCATGGCCTTAGATAAAAATAGAAGAAAATACATTTGGAAATATACATTTTTTACACCCAATAAATTCGTACATATTTACACTTTGTGTTTTCCAACAAAATTTTTTATTGATAAGGAAAAAATGTTTTGTTTTATGTTCTGATTCTTTTGTCTTAAAAGTTCGCTTGAAGACAACTCAATGCTGGGTACAACCATGAAAAATTTATCAATTCGCGTTTCTCAAAAACCTTTTATAGATAGACAAAAATTTCCTTATGGCTTTCGAAAATCTGGCGACTTCAGTATTGGTGAGGCAGATATACTAACCGGTTATGGAAAGACCTTACTGGCACTAGAATGCGGGGAGCTATCACCAGAGACAGATGATGAGCGTCACTTTCTAGACTTTATCAGTGGTAAAGTAGAAGCTGAAAACGCTTTAGAGCGCACTTGGGCCAAGTACGTACGCTTATCTCGAGGCAAGAAACACTTCTACACATTACATAGCAGCGCTGCGAGTAACCAATCGGATTACGATGAAGATTACAGCGATGAAGCATTTGATGTAGCCTAATTTTAGATTCGACCTCTTATCAACCAGCTTGGTGCAAATCGGGCTGGTTGCCTCTATTTGTGATATTTCCCTCGCTATTCAACCTGTTTGTTGATCCATATCTAGATTGCGCCCGAACAAATCTTTGCATATTTGTAATGTTCAAACAGATGGTTCTATATTAATAACTTAGCATTGTGAAATTGCTATTTTACGCAAACCACGCTGTTGGAAAATAGTAGAACAATATCTAATGAATTACCCAAGCCTGAAGGCAAAGGAGGCGCAGCGATGATGGTGTCATATAAACAGATTAAACATTTTTCAATTCATGCTACCGATAAGGACATAGGCGGCGTACGAGATATACTCTTCGACGATAAAGATTTCGTTGTTAGATATGTAGTTGCCGATACAAATACGTGGCTTCCCCTTAGCAGGAAAGTGGTTATTTCACCTATTTCGGTCACACGTGTTGATCGGGAAGAAGAAACCGTTGATGTATCCATGACGGCAGACACGCTTAAGAACAGCCCATCAATTGACGAGCACAAACCCGTTTCAAGAGAATTCGAAGAAACGCTATTTCGTTACTTTGGCTACGGCTATTACTGGATTGGCCCTGGCGCGTGGGGCGATTTCGCTCACCCAAACCAACTAGCCGATCCTGAGTTAGCAGCCATGGGGAAAGAGGAGTTAGATAATAAACCTGACAATCATCTAAGAGCTTGCGGCGAAATCAGTGGTTACGAAGTGGCCACCCAAGACGACAATGTTGGGCACATCAGCGATTTCATATTTGATACTGAAGGTTGGCAAATTCAGTTGTTAGTGGTAGATACAAACAACTGGCTACCGGGTGGTAAAAAGCTTGCAGTCCTGCCCTCAGACATCAAGAATATCGATTGGTCTTCACATAATGTCTCGGTCGTCCTAACCCACGAGGGGTTGATGGCTAGACCGGAAGTTGACCTTGATAAATTGGGTGACACTGCATACGTAGAGGCCTTGATAGCGAATGCGAAGCTTGTCTAACTAAGTCGAGTGCCATTTGAGCAAGAGCGATTAATTGTCTTTTAGCAAAGTTTTAACTAAGGTTAATCGTTCTGAGCGCAAAAGAACTTGTGGAGCAGGCCAATAGTTTGCTTCACTCTTTCGTCGGCTAGTCGATAGTAAATGGTTTGTCCGTCACGGCGTGTGGCCACCATTTTAGATTCTCTTAATAGGGCCAAATGCTGTGAAATCACAGGCTGAGAAACGTCTACTTGGTCTAACATTTGGGTAACAGATAACTCTTTATCCACTAAAGAGCAAAGAACCATTAAACGGGTTTTATTCGCCAACTGCTTTAGATAGAGCTCAGCTTCCATTGTATATTGAGCCATTTCGCTCGTATCTACAGATAGATTATCAACGGCTAGATTATCAGTCATAACAACTCACTTATAAATTTACGTAGACGAGCTACCAACCCGCCATCTTATACTAAAGTATACTACTATAGCGGCGAACGCCAAAACTCAATGTCATTTTTTTATAAAATATATAATGAAAATAGGTGCTAGAAAATATAACCATTTCCTTATATAGTAAACTCATCATTATTTTTCAAGGTGTTCTAATGTTAATTGATATCACTACTAGACTCGCTAATATCCCTTTCCCGCTACGTTGTATTACGGCTAAAGAAGCGATGCAGGAAATATCTTCTAATCATGGTTTATTACTTGATGTTCGTGAGCCCGCAGAGGCAGCGTCTAGCCCGGTAGAAGCTGCATTAAATATTCCTCGTGGCGTGATAGAGATGAAAGTTATTGAAAAATGTAAAGATGCTAAGTTTCCAATCTATATTCATTGCGCCTCGGGTATTCGCGCTAAATTAGCAGCCGAACAGCTAATGAACATGGGGTATGACAACGTGAGCGTGGTAACCTGTCCAATAGGCGATATTAAGCAAGCCACCGACGCATAAGCGCTGACAGCCTCTGGTCGCTTGTGGTATAACCGCTCTATACAGTGACAGAATAATCGATTAGAGCTCGCGATGTTAAAATCTACGTTAGAACAATGGCGCATGTTTAAGGCTGTGGTAGATGCTGGAGGCTTCAATCAAGCTGCCGCATTAGTGCACAAGAGCCAATCTAGTGTGCATCACGCGGTTCAAAAGTTAGAAAATGCCATTGGCGTTGTGCTGTTCGAAAACAGTGGACGTAAGGTAAAACTGTCTCCTCAAGGGGAGTTGATGTATCGTCGAGCAGCGTTCGTTTTGAATGAAGCTCAAAAGTTAGAAGCGGTAGCGGCTAGCTTACAAGCAGGAACTGAAACCCTTCTTCGTATCGCCGTTGATATTATTTTTCCATCAGACTTACTCTATAACGTACTGAGCAAAGTGTCTGAAGAATTCCCGCTGCTGCGTATCGAGATTGAAGAAACTGTATTAAGCGGCGCAAACTCCCTACTTGATAGTGGCAATGTCGATATCGCGATTTCACCTTTCCCCTACCCCGGCGGTTTCAGTGAAGATTTATGCGAGATAGACTTTGCTGCGGTAGCACATGTCAACCACCCTCTGCACGCACTCGACCGCGCATTAACATTAGAAGATCTCAAGTCGCATCGCCAAATAGTAGTAAGAGATTCATCGGCTGAACGTAAAGTTGATGCAGGTTGGCTTGGCGCCGATCAGCGCTGGACGGTTAGCCATATTAGAACGTCGGTAGATATGATTTCTCAAGGGCTTGGGTTTGCTTGGATCCCTATCGCTATCATCAAAAAAGAATTAGAAGAAGGGCTGTTGCTGCCGCTTCCAATTGATAGCAACAGTGGATTACGCCGAGCCATGCTTTATCTTACATTTGAAGATGGTGACGGCCTAGGGCCCGCAGCAAGAAGCTTTATCGGTGAACTTAGATATCAGTCGATGCATCTTCCCTCTGCTGATGGCATGCTTGATCAATGTACAGAGTCTCTGCATCGTTAGCACAAGCTGTGGGAACACAGTTATAGCAAAAGTGTTATAGCCAAGCTGTACTTAACGTAAAACCTCAGAAGCAAGAACTCGGGTATTTTAACCAATATCTAGTTTGTCCAATTCCAAGTATAGCCAGCGCTTGGTTTACCCAATACCAAGCGCAATTTGTTGGCCGCCATACAAGAAACCAAATAGGGCAATGGATAGCCCAAAGAGTGCTACAGCGCCGTCATCCGTTGCCATACCTATAGCCATAATCAATACGGCAAACGCCGGTATTAACCCCATGAAGGGTACTAATTCTAATGGTACCATCAGCAATCCACACGCCGCGCAGCTAAGTGCAATCAATGAACGAAACACTGGTTGACGCATAAAAAACCACCGTGGCATTAAGAATCGGTCAAATCGCACTGCCACAGGTTTCATTTTATTAACCAAAAATTCAATTCGATCAGCGTCCATTTCAATTTTCATAATGGTAGCGGGAAGCCACGGATGACGGCGACCGAGTAAAATTTGCATTGCTATCAGTAAAATTGTCACACCGGTTATGGTAGGTACACCAGGAATGGCTCCTATGGGCGTTGCTGCAATAAACGCAGGTAAAGCCAACATGGGTCCAAACCCCCTCTTTTCCATGGCATTCCAGAACTCGGAAAACGCCATGGCGTCGGTAGTGTTTTTGGGCTGCATCTTGCCCAACAACTCATAAAGTGTCATTGACCTTGCGCCAGTTTCCTCAAACATTTTTATTCCCTATTTATGGCTAGAAGCTTATGCCTCATTTCCATTGAAACCTATGCGTCTTGTGTGATAGCGAAGCGCAATACGCTTTGGGTATTCCATCAAAAATTAAATTAATTCAGCAGTATTACCGGGCTCAACGATTATATTTTGCGCTAACCCGTAAATAATAATCTGAGATAAATTTTTCAGAAAAATACGTACAAGCGCTGAATTTTCGCGTTTGGTTATAGAACTACTGTGAGATTGATAATGCGATAACTGTGCCACTGGAGTGGGTCAGCGTTCAAATTTGTGCTTTTTTGGTAGCAATCGGCACAATATGTGCTTTATCAGAAAAAGATATGTCAGTGTGTGAATTATGTTTAGCTAGCCCTCTTTTGCATGATGCGAGGATCGCATCTTGAGGTCAGCCCCAAGATATTGATGCCCAACTCAACCAAAGTTGAGTATGAATGCGACAATGTCTGCGTTTGAATGTAATAATGCACAAATAATTATAAAATCTGGTCAACTTACCCATCCAATGTGCTGAGACAAGCTATCAGGAAGTGGTTGGTCAATTAAAAAAGGGATATTCAAGTGTTAACTGTTTTACTTGTAGATGATGATGCCGAGTTTACCGAGGTGGCCTGCACTATTATTGAGTTTCTCGGCCACGAAGTTCTAACTGCTGCCACATTAGGTGAAGCGCGAGACTGGTTAAAGAAAGAAACCTTCGACCATGTATTACTTGATTTCATGTTGCCAGATGGCAGCGGCGCACACTTGTTCGATGAACTTGACGCACTTCCCAAACGTCCACGCATTACCCTTATTACCGGACACCCATCGGTAAAAGGCGTCATTAAAGGTTTATGCGGCCCCAATATTGATTACCTTGTTAAGCCTATTCAACGTGAAGACATTGAAGCAGTATTAACGGGGAAACCTAAAGTTGCTGAAGATACCAGCGAAAAAATCGAAAAGCATTTCGACTTGCTTATTGGTGAATCTGCGCCAATGAAAGAACTCTACAAATTAATTGAGAGAGTAAGCAGAACAAGCGCAAACGTTATGCTACTTGGCGAAAGTGGTGTAGGTAAAGAGGTGGTTGCAGCCGCCATTCACCGCGCTTCAGAAAGTGAAGGCCCTTACGTAGTGACCAACTGCGGTGCCTTTTCAAAAGAATTGATTGGTAGTGAATTATTTGGCCACGAGAAAGGCGCATTTACAGGCGCAGTTGGACGTAAAGAAGGTGTTTTCGAACAAGCTGAAGGCGGATGTCTGTTCTTGGATGAAATCACTGAGATGCCTATCGACATGCAGCCAAACTTACTGCGCGTATTGGAAAACAAAGTGGTTATCCGTGTTGGCGGTACTAAAACTATCCCGGTTAATTGCCGCGTGGTGTCAGCGACCAACCGAACCATGGAAGAAATAGCACAAAGCAAAGTGCTGCGTGAAGATATCTACTTCAGACTTGCGGTGTTTCCAATCACCATACCCACTTTGCGCGAACGCAAAGAAGATATCCCTCTATTAGCAAAAACCTTTATTGAAGAATTTAATAAAGATAATGGCTCTAAATTTAGTTGGCAAGAAAGCCAGCTAAACACGTTACAAGCCTACGATTGGCCAGGTAACGTACGTGAATTGCGCCACTTTGTTCATCGCGCCGCCATTATGAGCGATCCGACAAAACAGGTAATAGAGCTTCCTAAAACGATTGAATCGCCTTTTGCTAAAAAACAAAGTACAGCGCCAGCACTCCAAGCAGGACGTACTATTGAAGATGTTGAAAAGGAACTTATTTACGCAACGCTTGAGAAGGTTAATGGGAATAAAACCATGGCCGCTGAGATGCTTGGCATAAGTACCAAGACCCTATACAACCGACTTCACGCGTATGGCGATTTGGTCAAAGAAGACTAGTAAGGCAGGAAAAAGTTATGACTGAAGATGAGTTTGCCCGATTGAGCACCTATGTACACGATGCACGCAAACCGCTGAATCGCATTTCCATGCAAGCTGAATTGGTAAAAATGGCGCTTAATGGTGAAGTTCCCGCCCAAAAAGCGATGGCAGCATTGGATAAAATAATTTCCAGTGCTAAAGACTGCAGTGACTCCCTTTCTGAAATGACTTCAGATTTTGGCGACACATTATTGGATTGATGTAATGCTAAACAAAGTTTTGTCTTCGCTATACAGCTGGGTAATCATGGTGGTATTCGTGATTGCTATTATTACTGCGAATTCATTTTATGTAGTGCAAACCCTTGATGACTTATCAGCCCTAGAAGCGCGCTTGTTTACCACCAGTCGCGTAATAAGTGCGGTAAACAAATTGCACGTGGCCGTTTTGCGCGCCGAATCAGGTCAGCGTGGTTTCCTTCTTACTGAAGATGAAGCTTATTTGGAGGAGTACACACAAACGCTGAATAACTTCACGGCCCTTGCAGATGAAGTTGAAGTGAGTGCTTTGGCGTCTGATTTGCCGGAACAATCAGAACGGATTGAAAAGCTACTCGCCCTTACTCGCGTTAAAATTAACGGCATGGTGCGAATTGTAGAGCTAGTAAGAGTAGGTGATTTAGAGCAAGCCTTCACATTACTTGAAAGCGATAAAGGCCTTGATTTATACAACGACTTCGAGAATATGTTCGAACGCATCGATTCCTCTGAAAGGGATATTCAAGGTACGCACTTAGCCAGTTTGATGAAGCTAAGACGTGACTCAGTGAATACATTATTAATTTCTTCAGGTACCACCCTGTTTCTCATTATCTCAATTTTCTTGTTGTTAAAAGCCAACATTAGAGAAAATGAAAAACATAAAGATATCCTGGTTGATGTGAACGAAGATTTAGAGCACAAAATTTCAGAGCGAACCCAAGAGCTCCGTATATATTCAGATGAGTTGGCCCGCAGCAACCGAGAACTTGAGGACTTTGCTTTTGTAGCGTCTCACGACCTGCAAGAGCCCCTACGAAAAATTCGAGCTTTTGGTAACCGGTTAGATTCTGGCTATAGAGATGTTATGGATGAACGAGGACAAGATTTTCTTGCACGTATGCTGAATGCGGCAGAACGGATGTCTATGTTGATTTCTGACCTGTTGTCTTTTTCTCGCGTTTCTACCCGAGGTAAAGACTTTGAGCAAGTGAATGTCGGTGATGTCATCGATGGTGTGCTGGGTGATTTAGAAATAGCCATTGAGGAAAAAGGCGCCAATGTTATCGTGCAAGACATTCCGACTATTCGCGCAGACAAATCACAAATTGATCAGCTGTTTCTAAACTTGCTGTCAAATGCGCTAAAATTTCAAACCGCCGACAAAGCCCCCCTTATTGAAATTACGGCGACACCACCAAGTGAAGCTGATATGAAAGACATATTGTTAGCTGACGAGTATGACTGGATTAAAATCCAAATCTCAGACAACGGTATTGGCTTTGAACAGAGTTTTGCAGAAAAGATTTTTGCCCCGTTCCAACGCTTGCACGGACGAAGCGAATACAAAGGAACAGGGATTGGCCTAGCGGTATGCCGACGCATTGTTGAACGCCACAATGGTCAAATTTCGGCAAAAAGCTCGCCAGGAGAAGGCGCAACCTTTACTATCCTTCTGCCAATAAACAGCGAGCCTTTTGGCTCTCTAAATAATAATGGAGATACCACACATGACGCGTAAACAAACCCAACCTATTAATATCCTTATGGCAGATGACGATGAGGACGATCGTCTATTAACCGTAGACGCACTGAAAGAAAGCCGTGTGTTAAACAACTTATTTTGTGTTGAAGATGGCGTGGAATTACTTGAATTTTTACGTCATGAAGGGAAATACACAGATGCCAGCAAATTTCCACGCCCTAGCTTAATTCTGTTAGACCTTAACATGCCACGTAAAGACGGCAGAGAAGCGCTGCAAGAATTGAAAACCGACCCTAAATTACGTGGGATCCCAGTAGTCATCCTTACTACGTCCAAAGAAGAAGAAGACATGCTTCGAGGATACGATTTAGGCTGTGCTTCATATATCACCAAACCTGTGAATTTTGAGGGACTTGTCGAGCTTATGCGCGCGCTAGGTCGCTACTGGATTGAGTTTGTAGAATTGCCACACGATTAATTGAATCATATAAATTCGATTTAAGCTGATGTGAGTCACTATTTCGGGCTCAGAAGTTTTTACTCATGCCGTACGGCACTAGCCATTAGTGCCGCTATGTTTTAAAGCGCTGGTTATTTAGCGCTACATTACGACCAATGTTTTATGGAGCGCACAGTGACCGAAGTTATCCGGGTTTTACTGATTGAAGATGACGAAGATGATTATTTTTTAACATCAGATTATTTACTTCAATGTGAAGAACCCCGTTTCCAGCTTACCTGGGTAACCAACAGTGCTGACGCCATAGACGCGTTACAGCGTCGTAATTTCGATTTGTGTCTGCTCGACTATCTACTTGGCGCAGAAAACGCAGTAGATGTATTGGAAGTGCTTAAATCGAATCAGTTCAACCTTCCTGTTGTTATTCTAACTGGTCAGTCAGACTCTCAAGTTGACGAATTAGTAATGCGAGCAGGTGCAGCCGATTACCTGCAAAAAACAGAAATTGAGTCGCCACGTTTCATGCGAACCATCCGCTACGCCATGGTTCGACGAGAGATAGAAAACGAACGATTGGAAAGGCATAAAGTTGAACAACAAAATAAAGCGAAAGATAAGTTTTTGGCTCACTTAGGTCACGAACTTCGTACTCCGCTTACATCAATTTTAGGTTACACAGAGCTGCTATTAGACGACAAAGGTAACGACCCTTTGGCCCAAGAACTTTCTATTATTTATTCTAATGGGAAGCACTTACTTAGCCTGTTAAACGACCTTCTTGATATGTCTCGCATTATGGCGGACAAACTTGAACTTAATATTAAAGAGGTGCATTTAAGCCCTTTCCTTACTGATATCCACTCATTAATGCGATTAGCCGCGAAAGACAAAGATCTTGTTTTCGATGTGATTGCAGAGACCAAGATACCGGAAGTAATTGAAACCGACCCTACCCGTTTGCGTCAGGTATTAATTAACTTAGTCAGTAACGCTGTGAAATTTACCGATACTGGTACCATTACCGTCACCGTTGAAGTTCGTCCACCAGCGCCGGGGAAAACGAACGAAAGGTTACACTTCATTGTTGAAGATACTGGCATTGGCATGCCACCCGATAAGCTAGAAAAAATCTTTCAGCCTTTCGAGCAAATCGAAGATATCATGCGTGCAAATCATGGCGGTGCTGGATTAGGCTTAGCAATTAGCCGTGAACTGGTGGCTAAGCTAGGCGGAAGCATTAGTGTAGATTCCGTTTTTGGAAAAGGTAGTCGCTTTTCGTTTTCCATCGATCCCGGTGATATTAGCGAGCAAAGTCGTGCTCATCTTGCGCTTAAGGCACCTAGCAGGGCTGAGGCCAATAATTTAGATTTACAAGTTACTGGCAAGGTGTTGATTGTTGATGATATCCGCGAGATTCGCCGCTTAACCGGGCATTTAGTTAGTCAATGTCACGCTACTGTAGCTTATGCTGAAAACGGGGTTAAAGCGTTAGAGGCAGTATTACAAGCTGAAGAAGATAACGACCCCTTTCATTTAGTGTTAATGGATATCCATATGCCAGTAATGAATGGGATTGAAGCCCTACATGCAATAAGACGGCACAAAAGCAACGTACCAGTTGTGGCCGTCACAGCCGCTAGCCGTAAAGGATTAAAACAGTCTTTAATGGATGACGGATTTAATAATGTTATTGGCAAACCTATTGAACGAGCAGCGCTGACTGAAGTGCTCGACCAATATTTGGTTCGCTCTCAAGGTCCAGCCGTGTCGAAGATAGAAAGCGTTAAAACAGTGACACAAAGTACTCAACCTCAACCGACGGCTAAAAAAGTGTTAGTGATAGAAGACGACGAGGATGCAGCAGAGTTGTTGCAATTATTCTTGGTTCATCAAGGCCATGATGTCATTACGGCAAACACGGGGGCGGATGCTATAGAGCGTATGAACGAAGTGGTATTTGACCATGTATTGATGGATTTAACCCTTCCCGACTACCATGGATATGACTTAGCTGCCGAGTTGAATCAAATTCAACCCAAGGCGAAGTTGGTTATTGTGAGTGGCAACGAGCCAGATAAAGATACTATGAAGCATTTAGGTGTGAGTCAGTCACTTCTAAAGCCTGTTAGTAAAGAAGATTTAATTAGTGTGGTGTCTTAAAAAAACACATCACATGAATCAGTTAGCTACTACGAGTAGCTAACTTTCCCTCCGCGTTATTTGTTAGATGCTCACCGATTACGAAATTATTACACGGCCTACCTTGCAACTCTTACGTTAAATTAAACTTTAGAATAACCCTTAAAACTCAAAATGAAATAAAATTAACTAAAAACAACAACTTAAATAATCACAAATGTTGGTACAAGCGTTGCAACTCTCTATGTGCAATCTAGCAAACTTAAGGAGAGTACTATGGCGACACAAACTACTACGCCTAAAACAGCGAAAGTGAATAGCGTAACCGAGCCTAGTCACCCAGTCACGGATCAGTTAAAAGAAACACTTCATTCGTCAGTTGATAAACTGGCTGATAGTGCGGCCGTAGCTGAGGACAATATTCGTAACACGGCAAGCCGCTCTGCGGACAACATGTCTGAACGAAAACGTTTAGCTGAGCAAAAATGGCAGGCCTCTGGTGTACGTAAGTACGCGATTGAGAACCCATTAGCAACTGCTGGTATGGCCTTCGCAGCAGGTATGTTAGTTACTTCATTATTTCGCAAGAAATAAAGCATGCAGCCTCTACCAGATTTTCGTAGTGCCACATACACGCTGAGCAGCGAAAATCCGTTTCGCCTGACTTCTCCGAGAAGTCAGGCGACATTTCGCATTCACCAGCAACGCACAAACGGCGCTTCATCCGAGTCGTCTAACGACATTCCCCCAGACATTGCTTTTGAAGAGGCGCTTTCTTCTTTTAAAGCGCTTTTCACGCAAAAGAAATATCAAGGTTTTGCCTTAATCGACTTGGTTAACGCTGAACTTCAACTCATTACCAAATCTATTTTTGTCAGCATATTTGGCGCACTTACCGCATTTGCATTAGGTGGTTTTTGCTGGATTTTGCTCAATTCATGTATTGGGTTAGCGATGCATCATGCTGGTATGCCTGCATTACTTATTATGGTTATATTGTTACTCGTTAATAGTGTATTGAGTGTTATCGCATTTATGCATGCGCAAAGTGCATTCCGTTTTATTAATATAAAGCGGCTTAGCACGTTAATGCAGTCTTTAACTAAATAGCAGCAAACGGAATTGCCGTCCGTGAGTCTAAAACTAAGGAGCACTTATCATGAATATTTTTCTGAAAAAGAACTTGGAGGACATTAGGCAGTGCCAACATAATTACCTAGCTCAAAAACACCACGCTGAAGAATCGTTTGAAGAGGCGAAGCGAGACTGTCGACTGCTAATGGGCAAACCTGAAGTATTATTAGGTATTGTTGCTGCAGGGGCTTACAAGGGCATAAAAACTGACGCCCCCAAGAGCAAAAGAAATCAAGCTATTATGACTTTCGTGCGCACCACCGCACTTTCGTTCCTAAAATAATAGTCACTACAATTAATACTAGGAATTACCATGCGCCTACCAACAAAAATGAAAATAGCGGCTTTAGCATGCAGTTTATTTGTTACCGCTTGCACCACCACCCCTATCGCCTCACCAACACCTTATAAATCAGCGGTCACTAAAGAAGGATACGGGTACTCTAGCGTTCAATTAACCGACAATGAATATCGAGTATTATTTAAAGCCACAGATCGCACACCTGCGGATGTTATTCAGCAATTCGCGTTGCGAAGAGCCGCTGAACTTGCAAAAAAACATAATTATGAATGGTTGGCTATCGTCAAAACTGATGTTGATAAAAAGCCCGTCATGGCCAGAGCAGTAACCCACAATACAGATGAACCCCAACCGTTTGCCACCAATCAGCAATGCACTATGTCAGGATGTACCGAGGTGGCACAACCCGTGCCAGGTCAGGGGCAAAACACGGTGACGCAGACACAGATTAACGACGTTTACTTTTCTATTCTGGTAAGAATGAGCAATACCCAAGGTAGTTTAGGGAAAAACGTGATGTCTGTTGAAGAAATTCTTGCTAACCAGGCTGATAACGCTAAATAGGCATGGTTCGAACAGAAATACGTAAGTTTTGATAACACGACCGCCAAATGGCGGTCGTTTTGTTTTAAGCCCTCGAAGCTATATATGATTTCGTTTAATTTTGCTCTGAATCTAAATGTAATGTATTGGCTCGTTCTACCCAATCAAGATCTTTAGTTTGTTCGTCCAAGGTACCCTTGGCATCTTCTAAGAATACTTTGCAAAAGTACTCTACTGACTGAAATCTTTCTCGGTACTGCTTCAATTGCACTTCCATTTCGTCCATGGCATTTGAAAACTCTGAATTGGATTTCGACAACTCATAATCACATTTAAGATACGCACATAGCACATCAGCGGCTTTAGCAAGTCGAACGTGAATATCATCTTTATCTTGTTCTATTAAAGGCTGGTAGCGCTTCTGTAGCGGCTCAGGCAAGGTTTGAATCAGCATAGCCTCAAACCTACGCTCTAACTTTTTAATAGCCGCAGTAGTTTCAGGATCGTGGTATTTAACCGGGCTTGGAATATCACTCATACCCGCAATTTCACTACCTTCATGAAATATAGCCATAGCAGCAACTCGGTCAGGGTCAACATCTTCGTTAAACACATCCGCAGCTATTGCGCCTAACATATGCGCTACCATAGAGGCTTCGTAGATATGTGTGGACAACATCTCTTCTTGAAACTGTGCCATCAAGGGCCATCGTTTCACATTTCTTGCCCGTTGCATTAAACCTATAAATGCGGAGTGAGTTTTTGCCATTTCGCGCCCTTTAGAATAACGAGAGTTAAAAAGTGATAGTAGCATCTGCAAATCGTGAATGCTTCTTTGCTTCCTACCTGCCTCGGCCATGTAAAAAGTGCAAATGCTCTGTAAACCTTGTTTACCCTACGAAGAATCCATTAGCCAAAAGTAGCACAAAATAAGATTAAAACCATTTAAATCATAAGCTTACCATTTAGGCACGGAGTTCGCATTAGTATCTATGTCAGTAACGGAGCAAAAAGAGGATTTAGCTATGTTAGGTTGGGCAATTACTTTTTTCATTATCGCCATTATTGCAGCAGTTTTTGGTTTTGGCGGCATCGCAGGTGCAGCAACAGGTATCGCACAATTTTTATTCTTTGTGTTCATCGCCTTACTAGTCATTTCACTAGTCGCGAATGCCTTACGCGGTCGGTCACCACGAGCATAAATTTATTACGCTTTTAGATACTTTCAATATCTTTAAGATACTTTTAGGAAACAGGAGAACGGACATGATCTCACAGAAATCATTATTGAAACTTTTAGCAGCTGGTACATTCGCACTAACACTTGCCGCATGCGGCGACGGTGAAGCAGAAAACGCTGGTGAAGAGCTAGACGAAATTGTAACAGACGCAGGCAACGCAGTAGAAGATGCTTGTGAAGATGTTAAAGAAGGCGCAAACGCCGAAGATAAAGACTGTTAATTCACGCTTTATCACGAGAAAAGCTGATGGACTTTGTCCATCAGCTTTTTTTTTATACTTCTTCCCCGCCAAGCTCTCGCGCTAAATCGTCTAACTCTGACAACGTTCTATCAAACTCAGCTACCGCATAACGGTAAGATACCAACACGTGACGATCACTGCGTCCAAACTTCACGACAAGTGAATCAACATCCATGTGTTTGACCGTGTTGATAAAACGATATGCCGTCATTTCACTGGCAAAACCAAACTCAACTTGGCTTTTCATTTTAAGCAACCACCTCTGGGTTGTTATCCAATACATTCACTACTCGTTCAAGTAAATGCGTCTCTTGGTCATCGACTTTGCCATGCGCAATCCAATCTTCCAACAACTGCGCAGGAGATAGGCTCTCACCTTTCTCTAGTTTCGCTGTCATCATGGTTAGCTGTACATTGGTTCGCATACTGCTATCGCTTTGGGGGCTTGGTATATCAGTAGCCGCTTCCAAAGCAACGGTTAGCCAATGACGACTTTGTTGAACAGGTGTAGGTTAGACAACGCAGACTTCCAACGGCTTTCCTAGTAGGTCAGCTTCATCATCACTGATGCTAGTAAAATCGCCTGCCCTCAAACTTTCGCTTAACACTGAAATAACCGATTGAGCACGCTGCTGTACTTTACGTACGTGGCGCTGCTGAGCACGTGTTTGCTGTTGCTTTTGAATAACGGTTATTTTCTTATCAAGTTTTGCACGCATTGCACCAGGCAAATCTTTCGCTTGCGTTTCAATATCCTGAATTGAACTAGCAATCGTTGATTCATCAGATTCCGAGTCAATGGCATTTAACTGAGTAAAAAGGGTATTTAAGGTTTCATCAAATGCAGATGACTGTGCCTTACGCTGCTCTTTTAAGCGTCCAAACAATGCATCATTCGCCAGGCGAAACTCACGCCACAATCGGCTTTCATCACGCTTACCGGCATGGCCTATGGATTTCCAATTGTGTTGCAACTGCTGTGCTGTTTCAGTGGCACTAGCAATATCCTCTTGTGCTGACAGCGCTGATGCTTGAGCAACGAGTTCCTGCTTTGCTTTTTTATTCATCCCATGCCACTGGTTCACTTTCGTTTGCAGCGGGCTCATGGTTTTATTCCAACGTTGCTTTAACGACTCGTAATCACGCTTTTCAACTTGGCCACACTCATGCCATTGTTTAACGGTTCTATCGAACACTTTAGCCAGCACAGCTTCGTCTTGTGACAAATCGATGGCGGCAACTTGATCAATCAATGCCTGACGAGCTTTAAGCGCTTTCTCACGCTCTGCATCCAATGCTGCGTAATGTTCGCGACAAGGTTGAAACGCAAGTTCTAATGCAGCGTCGAAAGCACTTTGTTGTGTGTCATCGTCGCTACCAGCGCCTAACGAAAGCCACTGCTGGCGTAAATAACGAATTGCTTCACCGCGCTCTTTAATATCTTCAACAGGGCTAGCCGCTAATGCCTGAGCTTCCTCTACCAGTGCAGGTTTTCTAGGCGCCGCGATATAATCTTGCCAGCCTTCAAGGTGAGCAATATCTTCAGCGGTTTTCTCAAAACGCTTAGCCAATTGTTTTTTCACATTCTCAGGCATGGATTCGAAGCTTGCAGATAGCTTTTCAAACTTGGTAATAGCCGCGCGGTACTTACCTTGGGCAATCAAGTTATCAACCACACTGATTTGTTTTCTGCACTGACGAAGCGCGTGGTCTACTTCTGTTTTTTTAGCTTGTTTTTTCTGACTGAAAACCCGCGAAGCTGCATGCCAGCGCTTATTAAGGGCGCTTGGTACTGAAATGAGTTCATTGCGTAAATTATGATACTTTTCACTTAACGCTTTAAATTCAGCCTCAATCGATTCTGGCGCTTTCTGGCTAACGTTCTTGTCTTTAAAATCTTGATCTTGAACAGCTTTGTCTTCAGAAGAGGCACTTTCAGTTGCATCAGTGCTTGCAGCTTTTGACACATCAGTAGTTTGTTCTGTTTCGCCTTTTTCTTTAGCGTCTTGGGCACTTTTTGCTGGTTCAATAGGCGTACCTGCCGCCTGCTGCCTAGATTCTTCTGCAAGGGATTCCACTTGAGACAAACAAATCAAAAGTTTTTGGCCGTACTGCTGTTGCATCGAAAAGGCTTCTAAACTGTTGTTTAATGCCGCAATGCCAGCTCGAACTTCATCAAGCAGTTTGGCGCTGCCACCTAATGAAGCCATGTGATCAGCACTTACTTCTAACGCACGTACCGATTCATTAACCACCGCTACATCAGCAAGAGTCGCCTCGCATAAACGCTCACCATAAAGCCAATTAACTTGCGTGGTAGCATGCGATAAATGCTGCTTACAGAGAGCTTCTATATCAGCTTTTTCTTTTGCCGCTTTTTGCGCTTCCCACTCAGGTCGAATACGCGATAAGTGACGTGTTACTTTTTCGCTAATACGGGCGAACTTAGCGTCTATTGCCGTCTTATCTTCTGCACTTAATAACGATGCATCTAACATTAAGTCGTTATATTCACCTAACAATTTAACTTGGCGCTTATCAATATCTTCAACATCTGATTTATCTACCAACGCTTGGTACTTAGACAAACATAAAGTAACACGTCGCATTAACTCAACAGGCTTTTCAGCTTGCGCTTTTAATAGCTGAAGTTTTGCAACGATAGCACCGTGAATAGCATTATCTCGGCATTTCTTTTCCAGCTTTTGTAGCACACTACTATCTTCAATTGTGGCTAAAATAGCTTGTTGCAGTGCGTTATCTGCATGTTGAAGAAAAATGGTTTGAGTAAAAGCAGGCTTATCGACTTTGTTAAGCAATGTCATTACTAAGCTTTTGTCTGCCAACAAACTTGCGTCATTAACCAACACGGTCTGAATTAATTCACCATTGGCACTTTCGCGCAAGAATGAAGCTTTTTCATTCGCGTTTATATTGACATCACCCTGCCCCATCAATGCGGCTTCAACGGTGCGTTCAGCAATTTTTTTCACTTTCGCATGTTGCGCGCTTTGTGACATTTTAAGCCACAATACAAAAGTATTTAATTTGCTTAAGGCTGCAAGGCTGACATCAGCATTGGCATCGTTAAATGCCAATTCATGTAAAATTGTTTTGTCTGTAGGCTTTTCCGGTGACAGGTTTTGAATGGCTTCCAGTCTTTTTTCGGGATTCTGACTGGTGTGAGAAGGAGCAAAGAACCGACTAAATATCATCCTGTTTAAACCGCGCTATAGTGTTGTTATCATCTTCTTGCTTGGAA